>Ga0126383_10002292_pt1 | contig 12310 bp, 9 predicted proteins | sample PanSoiMetPlot_35_FD_96882 | JGI IMG/M metagenome (GOLD analysis project Ga0126383, IMG submission 96882) | Tropical forest soil microbial communities from Panama - MetaG Plot_35 | ecosystem: Environmental > Terrestrial > Soil > Tropical forest > Bulk soil | place: Panama | collected 2016-02-17
CCGAGCAGTAGCCCGATGGCGAGGAATTGCCACAGCGCGGCCGCGTAGCTCACGAGGAATACAGGTCCCGCACAGGCGACGAGCAGGACCGCGAACACGATCCGCCCGCCGAAGCGGTCGGTCCAGATGCCGAGCGGCAAGCGCATGAGCGCGCCGAGCAGCACCGGCGTGGAGGTGAGCAGGCCGAACTGGGTGTTGTTCAAGCCGAGGCTCTCGCGGATCGGGATGCCGATCACGCCGAACATCATCCACACCGCGAAGCAAACCGTGAATGCGAGTGTGCTGGCGAGGAGGACCGAGTACGCCTTCGGAAGCTGCTGGGTAGTCGCCATGGTGGGTCGCCCCTATTCGCGTTGGTGTGCGAGGAAAGCGGAGTCCGCTGCGCGCGGCATTCTAGAACGCCTTTGCGGATTCCGAAGCGTCCGCTTAGGCGCCGGCGAAAAGGCGGTGGCCCACGTCAAAAATGACCCACGGACTATCCCTCGTGAATCGTCCGCCCGCTGGCGTCTATCACCTGCACGCGTACCGGGATGCCATGCCGGATGCTTTCGGTGACGGTGCAGAAATCTTCGAACTGCCGGGTGGCTCGGTCCAGATGAGCAATCCGCTCGGCCTGATCACTCAATCGGACTGTCACTGCCAGACCGCCCACCCGCAGTCGACCCCGCTCGTTGCGCGCGAATGTGCCCGCGACCTCGGCCCGCAGCTTGCCTGGGGTTTGCTTGAATTTCTCCCGCATGGCGAACAGCAGGCTCGCGGTCAGGCAATAGCCTACGGCCGCAGCGAGCAGACGCTCCGAATCGGGCCCCGCGCTTTGGCCCAGGGGCTGCCCCGCGTCGACCAGTAGATCGGTAGCCTGTCCCCAATCGAAGTTGACTTTGAACTGATAGTCCTGCTGCTGCTCCAGAGCGACGGTGAAGCTCGCTTGCTCCGACATTGCAATCTCCTCGTCAGTGAACGAAGTCGAAGCCCACGAAGACGCTCTCCTGGAACCGCCGGCCGACGGTCCCGTAGCTGCGCCACGTGTAGTGCTGGACCTGCTCCTTGCGCACCTGAATGCGCGTGCCGCTGCCGTCCGGATTGGGAAGATCGGAGATCCGGCCACCGGATCTCGATGCTGCTACGCACGTGGTGCACTCACAGCCTTCGTCTATGCTCCTTGCGTAGTTGAATGACGACACGAAACTGATCGAACCAGAGGTTGCGTAGCAACTGGCCGCTGCACAACCGGAAACCAGAGTTCGATTTTTGCGTCGCTTTAGGACGACAACTGCTCGGACCGGCGGTGCGGGCGGCATCTACGTGATGGTTATTCGACGCCTCGCATCTACCGACGCCGGTCCCTCGACGCGTAGCCGTTGCGCCGTCTTTCTGGGAGGCGCACACTGGTTTTCCGCGGCGCGTGCCCGGGCATGGGTCGGAAGGAGGAAGGGAGCATGGCTCCGGATCACGGCGTACAGAGGATTCTGAAAACCGGCGGGGGCTCGATGGGGTCGTACGGATTCGCTGGTGCTGTTTGGGTGCGTGGGCGAACGTTTTTTGCCGAAGCTCGCGTGTTTGTGCGCGAATCAACCCCCGCGACGCGAGGAATGCTTGAGACGATACGCGTAGAAGCACACGGTAGTGAAGAGGCGATGAGGCTGCTGCGAGCTAGGCTTGAAGAGAAGTTCGGCACGCTACAATGGTCGCGATGGTATTCGTCGGGGGAGCTGAAGGTTTAAGGTTACCCGCTCCCGCCTTAACCGCCGGCTTCCGCCACTCCCACGGCGGCACATGGGTCGCATCCTTCCCATAGGCCAATCCGAGTTCAGGCGCGCAGCGAATAGCTAACGCAGCAGCTCGAATCCTCCTTCCACCCCGAGATCGATGGTGGGCGGGAAAACAAGATTCCGGGCTCGTCGAGCAGAGCCAGCTCCGATGATTGCGACGATCGGACCACTTCGACGGCTAGCTCTCGCGCCCCGAGCCCCTGGGAGGGACAAGAATTGGCGGAGTGGTTTTGGCGACCCCTACGAGATTCGAACTCGTGTTACCGCCGTGAAAGGGCGATGTCCTAGGCCTCTAGACGAAGGGGTCGAACGCGAAGTGGTGGGCTGGTGGAGGTAAGCGGGATCGAACCGCTGACCTCTTGCATGCCATGCAAGCGCTCTCCCAGCTGAGCTATACCCCCAACCGGCGGGCGAGATTATATCGGCGGATCAAGGGAGTGTAAAGGAAACGCCGCGCGTCGCAACCGCGTCTGGTAGCCGCTCAGCCCACGTAGCGGCGTAATCGCTCCAGCACGCGCGGCTTCCCCGCGAGCGCGAGCGTGGGATAGAGCGACGGCGTCTGCGTCGTACCGAACACAATCGCGCGCAGCGGCATTGCGAGCTTGGGCATCTTCAGGGCGTGCGCCTTGAGCGTCCCCTCGAAGGCCGACTGGATATGTTGCTCGGTCCACGGGTCGACGACCGCGAATCGATCCGCGAGACTGTGCAGCGCCGGCTTCACAGCATCGGTCACATGCTCCGCCAACAGTTCCGGCTTCGGCGCCGCACCGCCATAGAACATCATCGCTCGCTCGGCGAGCTCGTTCAGCGTCTGGGCGCGCTCCTGGAGCAGCTTGATCACGTCGACGAGCGGAGGCCCGTGCGCGATGTCGCCGCCGTCCGCGGCGACCCGCGGAACGATCTCCGATGCGAGTCGCTCGGGCGTCGCGACCTTGAGATGCTGGTGGTTCAACCAGACGAGCTTCTCCGGATTGAACTGAGCGGGCGAGCGGCTGATGTGCTCGAGATCGAACCAGTGGACGAGCTCGCTCGTACTGAACACCTCGGCATCGCCATGAGACCAGCCGAGCCGCGCCAGGAAGTTGAGCAACGCCTCGGGCAGATAACCCTCGTCGCGATATTGCAGCACGCTCACCGCACCGTGGCGCTTCGAAAGGCGCTCGCCATCGGCACCGAGGATCATCGGCACGTGGGCGAACTCCGGCAGCGAGGCGCCGAGCGCCGCGTAGATGTTTATCTGCCGCGGAGTGTTGTTCACGTGATCGTCGCCGCGAATCACGTGCGTGATGTCCATGTCGAGGTCATCGACGACCACGCCGAAGTTGTAGGTCGGCACGCCGTCGCCGCGCAGCAGGACGAGGTCGTCGAGCTCCGCGTTCGCGAAGCGAATCTCGCCCTTCACTAGGTCTCGCCAGGCGACCTCGCCGCCGTCGGGATTGCGGAACCGCACCACCGGCTTCACGCCGGGCGGCGGCGTCCTCCCGTTCGCGTTCTCCGGACGCCAGCGCCCGTCGTAGCGCGGCTTCTCACCCCGCGCGCGCTGCTGCTCTCGCAGCTCGTCCAGCTCTTCCTTGCTCGCATAGCAGTAATAGGCATGGCCCGCGCGGATCATTTGCTCCGCGACTTCGCGGTATCGATCGAGCCGCGCCATCTGATGCACGGGCCCTTCGTCCCAGTCCAACCGGAGCCACGTCATGCTGTCGAGGATCGCCTGGGTCGACGCCTGCGTGGAGCGCTCGAGATCGGTGTCCTCGATGCGCAGGATGAACCTTCCGCCGTGCTTCCGCGCGTAGGCCCAGCAGAACAGCGCGGTGCGCGCGCCGCCGATATGCAGATAACCGGTCGGGCTCGGGGCGAATCGGGTGCGGATCATGCGCGATTGGCAAGAAAGCCGCGCATTGTAGCGAAACGGCCCTCAAGGCTTCCCAAGCAGTTCTTCCGGATCCGTGTACGTGTACCCCAGCGCTGCGGCGACCTGTGGATGGGTCACGCGGCCCTCGCAGACGTTGAGGCCGTTGCGCAGATGCGGATCGCGTGCGAGCGCCACCTTCCACCCGAGGTCAGCAAGTTGCAGGACATACGGCAGCGTCGCGTTGTTGAGCGCGAACGTCGACGTGCGCGGGACCCCGCCCGGCATGTTCGCCACGCAGTAGTGCACGATGCCGTCGACGACATAGGTCGGGTCGGCATGCGTCGTCGGCCGCGAGGTCTCGAAGCACCCGCCCTGGTCGATGGCGACATCGACGAGCACCGCGCCCTGCTTCATCCGCCCGAGCGTGTCTCGCGTCACGAGACGCGGCGCCCGCGCGCCCGGCACTAGGACGGCGCCGATCACCAGGTGCGCCGCCGAGACGTGCTCCGTCACGAGGTCCCCGAGCGCCATCACCGTCTTCACCCTTGCGCCGAACTGCGTCGCGATGCGTCGCATCGCATCCGGCGAGCGGTCCATCACCACGACCTCGGCGCCGAGGCCGGCAGCGACGTACGCAGCATTTGCGCCGACGGTTCCGCCGCCGAGGATGACGATCTTGCCCGGCGCGACGCCTGGCACACCTGAGAGCAGGACGCCGCGGCCGCCACGGTGCCGCTCGAGGGCGCCCGCGCCGGCCTGAATCGCCATTCGACCCGCGATCTCAGACATCGGCGTCAGGATCGGCAGCGCGCCCTGGGGCGAGGTTACCGTTTCGTAGGCGATTGCGACCGCGCCGGACGCGACGAGATCTCGCGCCTGGTCCGGATCGGGTGCGAGATGCAGAAACGTGAACAGCAGTTGGCCGGGGCGGAGCCGCTTCCTTTCCTGCGGCTGGGGCTCCTTCACTTTCACGACGAGATCCGCGGTCGCGAATATCTCCTCGGTAGCGGTGACAATTCGCGCTCCAGCCGCGACGTACTCGGCGTCATCGACGCCCGCACCCGCGCCCGCGCCGCGCTCGACGACGACCTCGTGCCCGTGCGAGTGCACTTCGCGCACGCTCGCCGGCGTAAGCCCGACGCGGTACTCCTGGGTCTTGGTTTCCTTGGGCACTCCCACACGCATGGCGGTCACTCCACGTCGATCAGCTGCGCCGAGCGGTTTGACCCGCGCTCGCGCGCCATGGGAAAATCCCGCCGCTCGGGCGGTTAGCTCAGCGGTATGAGCACTCGCTTCACACGCGAGGGGTCACTGGTTCGATCCCAGTACCGCCCACCAAGTTTCCGCTTCATAAGTGAAAGGTTACGAATAGGCCCGGCGAAGTCGTATCAACGCCTCAGACGCACATGTACAGACTTGTGACCCTTGCGGTATCGATATTCGTCTGCGTTCCCGCGGCGACGTACGCTGACTGCCTTTTGATTGCCAGTAGAACCGTCCAAATGCGTGTCTATCAAGGTACCGATGAGCTTGGCGATGGTCCGTTGATTTGGGAGGGATGGCTCGCTCAGGGGGAGAGCAAGCACATCGCCGCACCCAACCGCATTCGGTACTACTACCGCTTCGATGCCTCAGGAATTTGGCAGAGCCTTGATGGCTTGTGCAGGGGAGGAGCTGGAATCAATGTCCCGTGAGTTGGCTAAACTCCCCCCGCTCGCGCTTCGCGTTCCACTCGTCCGCGAGCCATCGCTCCCCCTCAGTGAACGAGAAGGACAGGAATGCGAGCGAGTTGCAGGACCTTCAGGGTGACCGACCCGAGCGCAAGACTCGCGATCGCGCTCAAACCGCGCGTCCCCATGTAGATCATCTGGCAACTTGACTTCTCGGCGTGATCGACGATGGTCTCCGCGACGTCCCCGACCAGGACGCTCGCGGTGAAGCGGATGTCCGCCTCATCGAGGACCTTCCGGCTGGCTGCGAGCGCCTTCTCGCCCTCGTCCTTGTAATACCGTCCGATCGCGTCCTTGCTCACCACCGCGCCCGCGAAGCCGCCCACTCTCGGGAGCGGCAGGTGCACCGTGACGAGCTCGACTTCGATCGGCTCCTTGTACCAGCCTGCGCTCTCGGCGAGTTTCCGGGTAGTGCGGATCGAGCTCTCCGAGCCGTCCACCGCAAGCAGGATCTTGAACACGCTCGTCTCCTTTCCAGGTGATCACGAGGGCGGCGGGCGCCCGTCACCCGCGAAGATGCGGGCCCCGGCCGCCAGCGTCAAGGAGGACCGGCGAGACCAGGCTCACCGCGCTCGCCCGGGCGCGTTCAGCGAAACACGACCACCGGGATCTTGGAGTGGGCGAGGACCTTCTGGGTCACGCTGCCGAGGACGAGCGCTGCGAGCCCGCCGCGGCCGTGCGAAGCCATGAAGATGATGTCGCATTTCCGCTTCTTCGCCGCCGCGATGATCCCTTCGGCCGGCGTGACGGGCTTCGTCATGATCGCCTCGCAGCCGACACCCGCGGCGCGCGCGGCCTTCTCGACTTCGGCGACATACTTGCGGCCGAGCTCGCGAGCGCGCTGATCGAAGCTCTGCAGCGTCGCAGCGTCGATGATGTACCCCTCGCCGTAGACGAGCGGCGACACCGTCTCTAGCGCATAGTAGGCTGTCACCTTCGCCCCGAGCTTTTTCGCGAGGGCGACCCCAGCCTTGATCGCCTTGCGCGCGACCTTCGAGCCGTCGGTCGGGATCAGGATCCGCTTGAACATCGCTGCCTCCCACGATTCGGGACTGGATCGCCGGACACCCGAGTGTGACCAAAGTCACAGGACGGACGCCTCGCCCATCTTAGCGCCGGGCAATTCGGGGAGCAAAAAGAAGGCGCGCGGCTACCGACCCCCTGGGAGTCCCGGACCGATCGTCATGCCGACGCCGCATCCGTGCCAGCGCCGAAAAGGGCTTCGAATCCCTGTCTGGCCAAGACCTTAGGTCGCAAGGCGCGTGCAGTGGGCGCACCGAAAAGCGCTCGACCCAGTGCGCCCGGCCTCCGCTCCGGAGCTAAGGGCGGCCGCTCTCCCGGCGAACCATCATGACGCGTGCATCTATGAACTCGCTCGAAGGCGTGAATCGAGGGTCTTGACGCATTGCCCTTTTTCGGGAACGCGTGTTAAATAGTTTGCAGACGGGGCACCAACAAATCTTACTAGAGGGGAGCCCGCCTGCATCGCGCTTGCCACCGCGCGTAACTACAACTAGCTGAGGAGCTCAAAATGGACATGACTCTTCCCAGGGAGTTGGCTTCCCTTTCCGGACGAAAGCATCCCGTAACCCGCCTCACCGACGCACGGCCCAGCCAATTCGAGGTCGAGTTCGACCCCGAGTTCGGAGTGATCTGGGGAATGTTCAACCCCACGGGCATGCCGTGCTTCAGCCTCCGCCTCCTAGACGATATTCGCTTCCACGACCAGCAGCTCGAGGTCAACAGGGGCTACGTGCTGTTCGAAGGGGAGATGCGTGAGGCGCGCTATTACGTGGCTGGTTCCAAGGTGAAGGGCGTTTTCAATCTCGGCGGCGACCTCGGGCTCTTCACGCTGGTCATCAACTCAGGCGATCGCGAAGCCCTCGCCCGCTACGCGCGGCGCTGCATCGATTGCATCTATCCGCGCATCCAGCACTACTACAGCCCGACCCTGACGACGATCTCCCTCGTCCAGGGTGACGCGCTGGGGGGCGGGTTCGAGACAGCGCTCTCGAGCGACGTCATCATCGCCGAGGAGAGCGCGACGATGGGTCTGCCTGAGATCCTCTTCAACCTCTTCCCTGGGATGGGTGCGTTGAGCCTGCTCGCACGCCGCATCGGGCTCCGAGCCGCCGAGGAGTTCGTCCTCAGCGGACGGATCCTGAAAGCCAAGGAGCTCGCCGAGCTCGGGCTCGTCGATGTGGTCGTGCCCGACGGGATGGGCGAGTGCGCGGTCTACCAATGGATCGGCAAGAACGACCGCCGCCGCAACGGCATGCAAGCGGTCTTCCACTCGCGGAACTTCATCCACCCGATCACGCGTGAAGAACTCGACCGGATCGCGGAAGCGTGGGTCGACGCGGCAATGCGCCTCGACGACAAGGACCTCAGGATGATGAAGCGCTTAGTCGGCGCCCAGCAGCGGCGGCTGACGAGCCTCGCGCCCTCCTTGGCTGCTGCCCAAGCGGCGTGCGCCTGAGCCGATAGGTACCGCTCCTTCAGCAGGCGGTAGTCCCCGGGGCAGGGAATCCGCTCTTGACCGGCCTCGTCCGCACCCGTCCAGTGCGGATGAGGCCGCGTTGTGCCTAGGGGCGGAATATCCTGGAGCGGCCGATCAGCCGATCGAGCTCTTGCGCTTCCTCAGATAGTCGGTGAGCTCTATCCGCGTCTGATCGAGCACGGCACGAAGCTTGCCGAGATGGCTCTTCCCGCGCAACCTCAGGTCGCCCTCCGCGAGCTCCTGGAGCTGGCTGCAAGTGCGCGTCAGCCGCTCGGCGCCGATGCTGCCCGCGGATCCCTTGAGTGCATGCACGAGCGACCGCAGCTCGCCGAACCGCTTTGCTTCGAGGGCGGTTTCCATCCGGTCCATCAGCGCCGCGCTGTCGCCGACGAAAACACCGATCAGGCGCTCCATGAAGTCGGATCGCGAGCCGAGTCCCTCTAGAAGCGTCAGCTGCTCGTAGTCGAGCACCCCGACCGCGGCGGTCTCCGCGGCCGCGGCCGTTTCGGCCGGGGCGCGCGCGGCTGGGGTTGCGACGGTGTCCTTTGGCGCAGTCAGCGTCACCAGTGCTTCCAGCAGCTTGGTCGCCTGCACCGGTTTCGTCAGATACAGATCGGCCCCCGCCTCGGTCGCCTCGCGTCGCGCCTCCTCGGTGACGTCGGCCGACAGGACGATCACTGGAAGCCGGTTGCGGCCCAGCTCGATCGTCCGCAGCGCGCGGACCGCCTCGACGCCGGACATTCCCGGCATGTTGCGATCGAAGATCGCGGCGTCATAGCTATCCCGCTCGATCGCGTCGAGCGCTTGCTCGCCGCTCTCCACCAGCCGCAGCTCGTGGTGCGCGCGCTCGAGGATCTTTTCGAGCACCGTTCGGTTGACGGCGTTGTCGTCCGCAACGAGAACCTTCAGGCGACGTCCGCCTTCCTTGCGCTTGAGGTAGTCGCTGATGAAGACGACGCCCTCGGCCTGGTCGGTCGCGGTCAGCGCGTGCAACGTGTTGAAGAGCATGCGCTTGTCCACGGGCAGCCCGAGCACCGCGGCGTATCCGCCATGCACGATCGGGATGCGGTGGACGTTGGAGTCGTCGGGCGCGCACAGCACGACTGGAAGCGCCTTCCCCGCGAGTTGGCGGCGCAGACGCGTGACGGCCTGCTCGGCCGCGTTGAGATCCTCGGCATAGAGCAGTCCGCAACCCACGGGTTGTCCCTGCCGCTCGGCCGCGAGGAATTGCGCGGCGGCGTGCTCGGGCCCGGTCGCCCGCAGGCATCCGCCGCCCCAGCCCCGCACCATCGCATCGATCTGCGCGATCGGTTCCGCGGGGAAACCGATTGCGAGGACCTGCTTCTCGACGAGCTCGGCGGGCGCCTCGGCCCCGCGCTCGGCGGCGTCGATCTCCAGCGGCAATTCAAACCAGAACGTGCTCCCGAGGCCCACGGCGCTCTCGAGCCCCATCCGCCCGCCCATCAGCTCGGTTAGCTGCTTCGCGATCGTCGTGCCGAGCCCGGTTCCGCCAAACCGGCGCGTCATCGTCTGGTCGGCCTGGGTGAAGCTCTCGAAGATCCGCTTCTGATCCTGAGGTGCGATCCCGATCCCGGTGTCGCGGATCGAGAACTTGAGCAGCACCCCGCGTGGCGCCTCGCCGACGCGGGACACGTGCAGCGTGACGCCGCCCCGATCGGTGAACTTCACGGCATTCGCGAGCAGATTGATCAACACCTGCCGCAGGTGCGCCTCGTCCCCGCGAACGTATGGCGGCACGTCTGGCATGACCATGCTCACGAAGCTCAAGCCCTTGCCTTCGGCTTGCGCGCGCAGCATCTGCATCACGCCGTTCACCAGCGCGTAGAGATTGAAGCTCGCGTGCGCCAGGGTGAGCTTCCCGGCCTCGATCTTGGAGAAATCCAGCACGTCCTCGATCAGCGCATGCATCGCGCGCGATGACGCGCCGATCGTCTTGACCATCCCCGTCTGCTCGACGTTGAGGGGCGTGTCGCGCAAGAGCTCGATCATTCCGATGATCGCGTTCAGCGGCGTGCGCATCTCGTGCGAGACCGTTGACACGAATTGCCGCTTTGCCTGATTCGCCACCTCCGCGCGGTGGAGGGCGTCGTTCAGACGGATCACCAGCGTGAGGACGTACATCGACAGCGCAACCATCCCGACCAACAACGTGGCGCCGACCCCGAGGTGGTTCTGCCAGAACGGGCTGACGTAAAGGACCGCGCCGAATCCCAAGATGCTCAGCATGAGCGTATTGACGAGATAAAGCTTGCCGTACCGGAATCCGTTGCCGAAGATGATCCACAGATAGACGATGTACAGCGGCAGCCCGTTTACGCCCGTCCGCGCCATGAAGTAGCTAGTGGCGACGCTGTCGACCACCGCTCCGAACACGCGACGCCCCGGAGAACCGGCGGGCGAGACCACGATGCTGACGAAGATCGTGAGCGCGAGCGCCATGAAGCCCAGCATCGGCAGGAACAGCGTGGTCTCGAGATCGTCGAACGTGAATCCACCCTGCAGCGCCTCGGGCAAGAGGTAGAGAAAGAACACCGCCCCGACCGCGAGGCGCACGAGCGCCTGCTCGTGCTCGCTATCCGGGCGATTGCCGAGGCGCGTTCGGATTTCCTCGTGGAGCCGCTTCACCGTCTCGATCATGCGGTGGCCACGTCGTTGGGTGCGCCGGGCGGGACCACCACGTCCTTCAGCTCTTCCTGGATCGCGAGAGCGTCCTCGCGAACGCTCAGGAAAGCTTCGACGAGCGTCGGGTCGAAATGGCTCAGGCGATGCCCCTGCAGGTACTTGAACGCCTCCTCGGACAGCCATGCCGCTTTGTACGGCCGCTTCGAGGTGAGTGCGTCGTAGACGTCCGCGACCGCGACGATCCGGGCCGGCAACGGAATATGGTCACCGACGAGCCCGTACGGATATCCCGATCCGTCGAACTTCTCGTGGTGGCCCAGGGCGATCAGCGCGCCCATCCGCAGGTACTTCGAGGGGCTGTCCTTGAGGATCTCGTAGCCGATGACCGGGTGGCGCTGCATGACCTTGGCTTCCGCCTCGGTGAGCTTGTCGGCCTTGAGCAGGATGTGGTCCGGCAGCCCGATCTTGCCGATGTCGTGAAGCGGCGCCGCGAGCTCGATCGTCTCCGCTTCTTGCGGGTCGAGGCCGATCGTGTCGGCGATCAGGCGCGAGAAGCGGGCCATCCGGATCACGTGGTTGCCGGTGTCTTCGTCGCGGAACTCCCCCGCCTTGGCGAGCCGGAAGAGGGTTTCCTTCTCCCGCTGACGGACCTCGGTCGTCGCCTCCTGGACCATCCCCTCCAGCAGCCGGCCCTTGTCCTCCAGCGCGAGCTGCTGACGCCGCAGGGTAAGGAGGTTGCGGCATCGCGCGAGGCACTCCCGCGTGTCGATCGGCTTGGTCAAGAAATCGGTGATCCCGGCGTCGAGCGAGGCGTACCGGACCTTCCTATCGTCGTGCACGGTCACCATGACCATCGGTACGTGGGCGTACTCCGGCAGGAGCCGGAGCCGTCGGACGAACTCGATCCCGTCGATCTCCGGCATCTGGTAGTCGACGAGCACCAGGTCCGACGGATGCGTCGTCGCCCAACGGACCGCATCGATCGGGCTCTCGAAGGTCTGGACCGCGATGTTCGTGTCGATGCTGCGCACGACCTCCTCGAGGATCGCCCGTCCGGTGGACTGGTCGTCCACCACCATCACTGTGTTCTTGATCGCCGGAACCGCCCGGATCCTGGCGCGTGACATTCCCGTGTTTATGGCGATGTTTTAGTGATCGCGCAGGGTAACCTCTGTCTGTGTGGAAGTCTAGGCGGTGTGCCGCTTAAGTCCGTGACCAGGCGGAAAAAGCCACGCGAATGCCCCGCTTTCTTGCGGCGCACAATCGAGAATGTTCGGGGCACAAACGAAAACGCCCTGGCGCGAGGCCAGGGCGTCTCGTTTGAGGATCCTGACGATGACCTACTTTCGCGCGGTATACCCCGCACTATCATCGGCGCGACGCCGTTTCACGGTCCTGTTCGGGATGGGAAGGCGTGGTTCCAGCGCGCTGTGCTCGTCAGGAATTCGGTTGCGAGTCGCGCGCTCGGACGAAGCGTCCGAGGCCCGCGGCCCGGCATTTCGGAAGAAGCGTTGGTCGTGATCGCGTCCTGCGTCACGCGTCCCGAGGGCGTCGCGGGGAGCGACGCGCGCTTGGGGTTATAGGATCAAGCCGCACGGGCAATTAGTACCGGTTAGCTCAAGGCCTCACAGCCCTTCCACACCCGGCCTATCAACGGGATGGTCTATCCCGACCCTTCAGGGAGGTTACCCTCCGGGACATCTAATCTCCAGGCGCGCTTCCCGCTTAGATGCTTTCAGCGGTTATCGCTTCCGCACATAGCTACCCGGCGATGCGACTGGCGTCACAACCGGTACACCAGCGGTGCGTCCACTCC
>Ga0126383_10002293_pt1 | contig 12303 bp, 8 predicted proteins | sample PanSoiMetPlot_35_FD_96882 | JGI IMG/M metagenome (GOLD analysis project Ga0126383, IMG submission 96882) | Tropical forest soil microbial communities from Panama - MetaG Plot_35 | ecosystem: Environmental > Terrestrial > Soil > Tropical forest > Bulk soil | place: Panama | collected 2016-02-17
CTACCCAGCGGGCCTGTCCGCCAGGCGCTCACCTCTTGCAGGCCGATCAGGTCTGGCCGCGCCGCCTCGATTTGGCGGGCGATTCCGGCGGCGCGCTCAGGAATGTTGCTGGCCTGCGCCTCGGCGTAGACCTCGGCAACGGCCGTGGCCAACTGCGCCAGCGTGGTCGCGCTCAACACCGGCGCGAGATCGGTGCCTTCATCCACGTTATAGGTCATGACCGTCACGACTCGGACGCTGTTGGCGGCTTGCGAATCCTCTCCACCAAACCCGGTCATGGTCATGGCTAACGTCAAAAGCGCGCATAGCCCAACTCGTCGTATTTTCTTCTTCATGGATTCTCCTCCGTGATCAATGGTTATTAACCGGGGTAAGCGCAGGCCCTCTCAACCAAATGCCTCATCCAGCTTTTGGGCCAGCGGCGCCGCTGCCCTCGCCCCTTAAGGCGTTGGCCGCCTGAAAAAACTGCCACGCCCGACAATTAAATTCGCCAGCCCTGTCCGCCGCCGCGTCTAGGGAGTTCCGACGAATTGTGATAAGTTGCCGCCCGCACAGTCAGTCTCGGCATTTGAAAGAGGTTCTATCACGCCGCCCTCCCAAAATGAAGTCACTCAATTGCTCCTGGCCTGGAGCGTGGATTTCGCCCGCGCGCGTCGCAGGGCCGAGCACGGCGGGTTTAAACAGCGAGTCTTTTCCGTCTATTCCGTAATCCTCTGGCCTCCCTCGCCAAGCGCGCGCTGAATGGAATCCTCCAACTCCACACCCCTTCCTTACAATGCAAGTTAACCCTCATTTGCCGTTCAACCGCCAGTGTAGATAATGCGGTAGGCTAACCTTTCAAAAGCGTGTTGTGATGCTATAATCCACGCAAATCTACGATAAAGGGCGCGGTTAAGAAACGGGTGATGCCGCTCGAAATACGGATAGAAGTGGGGACGAATACAATGAGAAAAATATTTTCGCTTGGGATGTTTACGGTTATGATTTTCGCGCTGGCCTGGAGCGGCGCGGAGGCGCAAAAAGGCGCGACGGATATTGACGTCCAGCATTACAAGATTGACGCTGAGCTGATTCCGGCGTCCCAGTCGCTGAAGGCTCGCGCCGAAGTGCGGTTCGTTCCACAGGCTGAAACCAGGTCGGTCGTTTTTGAAATGAACGGGTCGCTCACGATCAATCGTATCACGCGCGCAGACGCGCCCGTGGCGACGGCGGCCGTTCCTTCCGGCGCCCGAGGGCAGAACCTCAAAGCGACCCCGCCAAAGCCGCCGACGCCGAAAGACGCGACCTCGCCAGCGCAGCCCGCCTCGGACGGCCTGCAATTTATTCAGGACAACCGCGAAAACATGAACGTCCGCGTTGACCTGGGCAGTGTGGTTCCCGCCAAACAGCCGATCACGCTGGCGTTTGAATACGAGGGCGCGCTCGAATCCGCGCAGGGCGGGCCGATCTCGAACGCGCGCCTGGCATACGTGGGCGGCGAAGGCTCCTATCTTTTCTATTCCGCGCGCTGGTTCCCGTTTCACGAATACGCCGCCGACCGGGCGACTTACGCGATCAACTTCAAAGTCCCGAAAGGCGTGCTCGTCGCCGGTTACAGTGAGCAGCCGGTCGCTCCAATTCCGGGCGCCGATCAGAAGACCAAAGAAGAATTCACGACCTGGTCATTCACCTGCTCGAAGCCCGTTCTCCCGGGCACTTTTGCGGCGGCCAAATACATCGTTCGCAACGCGAACCGCGGCGGGTTCGCGGTTGATTTCTATGTCAAAGCCGGCGACGAGAAATGGGCCGATCACGCGTCGGATGTCATCGGCAAACATCTCGAATACTACTCGTCGAAATTCGGCCGTTACGCGTTCGGCAACCGTCTGGTCGTCGCCGAGACCGACGAAGAGACGCTCGAGGCCTACTCCGGCCCCGGCGTCATGCTCGTTTCGCCGCGCGCGCTGACTTCGGGGATTGACGAAAAGCTGGCGCGCGAAGTGGCGTATCAATGGTGGGGGCAGGGGGTCGGATTGAAGTCCTTCGACGACTCCTGGCTGTGGCATGGGCTGGCCGAATTCAGCACGCTGCTTTACGTCAAAGACAACGAGAACGAGACGCTCTATCAGCAGACCGTTCAGGCCGAGCTGGAGAAGGCCTTGGCGTTCGAGCAATCGGCTTCGATTCGCAACGCGCCCAAACAGCTTGACGACCAGACCGCGCCTTATCGTTCGGTGGTCTTTAACAAGGGCGCGCTGGTCTTCAATATGCTGCGCCAGCTGATGGGCGAAGAGAAGTTCGACAAGATGCTGCGCGATTATTACGCCAAAAATGAAGGCAAGAACGTCACGCTCGACGATTTCGAGGCGCTCGCGACCAGGACCGCCGGGCGCGAATTGCGGTTCTTCTTCGGGCAGTGGGTCGATTCGACGGGCGTGCCGGAATTCCGCTCGGAATATCGAATGCTCCGCACCAAGGACGGATTCCGCGTGCCCGGAACCCTCAAACAGGATCTTGACACTTTTGAAATGCCCGTTGACATAACCCTCCGAACTGAGGCGGGGCCCGAACGACAGACGCTGATGATGAAAGGCCCTTCGGTCGATTTCGACATCGCCACCAAGAGCAAGCCGATCGAAGTGATCGTTGACCCCGACTCGAAAGTGATCCGCAGCTCCGAAGAGTTGCGCCAAGGCGTGATCGTTCGCCGCGGAATAGAACATTTCCGCGAGCAGGAATATGTCGAGGCCGAGCAGCAATTCCAGGCCGCGATCAAACTCAATCGAAGCAATTCCTGGGCCTGGTACAACCTGGGATTGGTGTATATGACCCAGCGCAACTGGAACAAGGCGCTCGACGCGTTTGACCAGACGCTGAACGGAAACCTCAGACCTGATTGGATCGAGGTCTGGTCATACATTTATCGCGGCAATTCCTGGGACGCCATCGGCCAGCGCGAGCGCGCCGTCGCCGAATACAATAAAGCGATCAGCAACGGCAACAACTACGACAACGCCCAGGCCACGGCGCAAGGCTTCCTCTCCGAGCCTTTCGGAAAGAAGAAGAATGCCGCCCAGCAAACAGGCGAGAATCAAACTAACTGAATCAGAACGCGATATGCGATATGCGAAATGCGAGATGACCTATATGACGTATGTGACATATGGGTCATATCGCATATGGCGGATGAATGTTATGCAGTTTCACTATGCGCAACATTAAATTAGCGATCTTCACCATTATTATACTCTTCGTCTTCAAAACTCAGGCGTTATCACAAACGAGCGTTGAGCTTGGCCAGGCGCTGACCGGCGATACGCGCAGCGCGTCTGCCGGCGCTCATTACCGCTACCTTTTCGAGAATCCGCGGTTCACGACGCCGGTTCAGGAACTCGACTTCGACGGCGCCGGGCAGGGCAAGTTCCGTTTTAAGCGCAAGGACAGTGAGGAGATCGTCAACAAACTCTCGGTCTCTTCGGAGGTGCTCTCGCAGATTCAACTGCTTCTCGATGATCTGAATTTTCTGGCGAGCAATGAGGATTACCAGCACAGGAAAGACTTCTCGCACCTCGGGAATATGACGATCACTTACTCGCGTGGCGCCAAGGAGCGGACGGTCAGGTTCAACTACACCGACAATCAGAGCATGACCAGGCTGAGCGAAATCTTCCGCGGCATCATTACGCAGGAGACCAGAATTTTCGAACTCGAAGCCGTGCTGGCGAACGATCCAATCTCGACGCCCGCCCAGCTGCGTTTCCTCGAAAGCGAGCTGAAATCCAAACACATCGCCGACCCGCATCGCTTCGATCCGATCCTGAAAAACATCAAGTCGGATGAGAGCGTGCCCTTGATCGCGCGCAACCACGCCGATCGGTTGTTGCAGATGATCAGGAAAGAAAAGTGATCGGCGCCGGGGAAATCAGAAGAGATGACGGAATAGACGGAAAAAACGGAACAGACGGAAACAGCTATAAGATCATTGCCTTTCCGTCTGTTCCGTTTTTTCCGTCTATTCCGTCATCTCTTCCTATCTTCTTCTTTTAAACCTTGCCAAGGTCTCAGCTTCAAACTCAAGCAGGAATTTCTTGCGCTCGATGCCGCCGCCGTAGCCTGTCAGCTTGCCGTTCGATCCGATCACACGATGGCAGGGAATGATGATCGAGATCGGGTTGCTGCCGTTCGCCGCGCCGACCGCGCGCGCGGCGTTCGGATTGCCCATTCGCCGCGCCAGTTCGCCGTAACTGATCGTCGAGCCGTAGGGAATCTTTCGCAGCTCGGCCCAGACGCGTCGTTGAAAGGGGGCGCCGGCGGTCGCGAGAGGCAGATCGAACTCGGTCAACTCGCCCGCGAAATATGCCCGCAATTGATCGGCGGCTTCCCGGAAGAGGTCATCATCGCGCCGCCACTCGTCGATCGGCTTCGGCTCGCCCTTATGCTTTTCCATAAACAACTCGGTGATCGCCTCTCCATTCGACGTCAGAAACAATGCGCCGACAGGGCTGTCGAGACTGGTGAAGAAAATTCGGGAATCCATCTTTTCATTCTCCCCTGAAATCCCTGGGTACGCGTCGCTTCCAGCGCGCCGGTGTTTATCAAGCGGCCATTGATCGAAGCAAAGCGCGCTGGAAGCGGCGCGTACCCAGGGACGTTTTCATTCGTTGCTTTGCATTTGCCCCAGGCTGTTCCAAAGGTGAATCAGCGCGTAAGCCCGCCACGGGCGCCAGCTTTCGGCGATCTCCAGGATGCGCTTCGGCGAAGTCTCGCCCAAGGCTTTGCGCAGTCCCAGGTCTGAATGCGGAAACGCGTCGGGCCAGCGCATTGCGCGCATCGCGATGTATTGCGCCGTCCAGTCTCCGATGCCTGGGAGCTGTTTAAGCCGCTCGATCGTCGCGGCGACATCAACGCCCGGCTCCAGCCTTACTTCCCCTTCCGCGACTGCGCGCGCCAGCGCGATCAGACATTCCGCGCGTTTTCCCGTCAAACCAAATCGAGTCAAATCGGCGGCGCCGGCCTGCGCCAGACGCGCCGCGTCGACCGAAACGCGATTCAGTTTCGGGTTCGGCGTTTCGATTGGCTCGCCAAAGGCCTGAGTGATCCGTCCGGCAATCGTTCTGGCTGCAGCCACGCTGATCTGTTGCCCCAGCACCGCGCGCATGGCCATCTCGAATCCGTCGAACGCGCCCGGCAATCGCAGACCGGATTGCCTTTTCACCATCTCGCGCAGCCGCTCGTGACGCCCGAGTCGCGCTTCGATCAGCTGTGGATGGGCGTCAAGATCGAAAAGGTTTTTGATCATGGCGAGTAACGACGGCAAGACTCTCGCGAGAGAGAGCGAAACCTCCACGCGTAACGTGTTCTCACTTTCGGCGCGCTCGACATTTATCCAACCTGCGCTCTGGCCTGCGCTCTGCCCCGCGCTCTGGCCTTTGCTTTGACCGATCTTCACCGCGCGCCAGTAGCGGCCGGCTTCAACCGATTCGACGCCTGGAATTGCCCGGTCGGCGAGGAATTTCAACAACATCGCCCACGCCATCGGCGGGCGAAAACCGAGTTGTATGGTCAACGATTCCTCTGATGTTTGTGGATTTCTAGAGCGTCGGAGCGCGGTCGGGCTGAGGCCGTAGCGTTCGCGGAAGAGCGCGTTGAACTGCCGGACGCTCGAAAAACCGCTGGCGAAAGCGATCTCGATGGCGGGCAATACGGAATCGGTCAACAGACGTTTGGCGAGCAGCAGCCGTTGGGTTTGAGCGAGTTCGGTCGGCGTCACGCCGAGTTCGCGTTTAACCACGCGGCGCAATTGCCGCGAACTGACGCCGAATTCCGCCGCCAGTTCATCAATGCCGGCTTCATTAAGCGCGCCCGCTTCGATTCGCTGAGCGGCGGACGACGCGATCCGATTGGCCGAATCAATCAGCGCGGCGCCGGGAGCGAGTTCCGGACGGCATCGCAGGCATGGGCGGAACCCGGCGTTTTCGGCGGCGGCGGCGTTAGCGAAGAATCGGCAGTGATCGCGATGAGGCGTTCGCGCCGGACAAACAGGCCGGCAATAGACGCCAGTAGTCGTTACGCCCACGTACAAAACGCCGTCAAATCGCGGATCGCGTGTGACCAGAGCCTCATAACAACTGTTGTGATCGAGTAGCATGCCGCTTTTCTATCACAACACATTGACGATGTCCGGCGGTTTTCGGACACGTGGATGAAGAAGACTGGGCGACCGGGTGACGGGGAGACGGGGCGATTGGGAGATGGAGAGACACGTAGAAATAGAAAGCCAGAGAAACACAGAGACAAGGTTGAAACCAGCCTCTACGTTTTCTCTCGCCCCGTCTCCCCGTCACCCGGTCGCCTAGTCTTCTTTACCAGCTCGCCAGCCCCAGCCGCTTCAACGCATGGGCTGTGGGATAACCGGTCGCGGTAATGTTCTGGTTGATCTGAAAGCGGCGCATGGCCTCGATGGTGTCACTGTCGTAGACGCCGGTCAACTCGCCGCTGTAGAAGCCGCGCTGTTTGAGCGCCCGCTGAATCTGAAGGGCGCGCGACTCGTCGATTTTGACGTTTTTTCGTTGTTTGGGGGCGCTCAGGTCAGGTTCTGACGTGTCTTGCGGCGTGTTCGCGCGCGGGAGGGGAGGATTGAGATGTCGGGACAGATCAGGCGACGAAGCCGCCCCGCTCTCGATAACCTCTATATGGTCGGGCGCGATCGGATAAGTAGTGGGAATTGGCGCATTATCCTCCACGAATTTGTTTGAGTGGCGTCTTCCGCGCTTCGAGGAAAATCGTTTGGATGATTTTGAGCGCGAGGCGGATTTGCCTTTTTTCTCTTTCGCCTCCACGGAAGCTGAGAAAGGCCAGGCGACGCAGATGAGTATAGCTACAGCCAACAGCGTAGGGAGTTGGGGGTAACGCGAAGGCATATTTTGTCCTTTCTGGTTACGGTTTGTTGAATGAAATAAAGATGCGGGGAGTGGGGGCCCATTTCTTACGATAAACTTGCAGAACAATCGGATCTCCAGGTTTGAGCCGGTTCAGGACTCGTTTGAAATCTTCCTTGTCGCGGACAGTTTCGCGGTTGATCGCCTCGATCACGTCGTTGGCTTTCAGCTCGGCGTCGTCGGCGACGCTGCCCGGCTCGACGCGCACGACCATCACGCCGTTTGTAACCTCAATGTCATTGTCGAGCGCCTGCAGTGAAGTGAGATTCCCAAAGCTGATGCCTATGCTTTCTTTGCGGACATCATCGCCGGAGTTGATCGATAGCGCCGCGGATTTGGCGGGAATATCATGCCCGGGGCGTCGTCCAACCACGACAGAGAGCGTAATCTCCCGCTTGTCGCGGTAAATCTTAACCGGCGTTGTCGTCCCGACAGGAATCGAGGCCACGCGGCGGACCAGGTCCTCGTCATCTTTGATTCGCTCTCCGTGTAATTCCACGATAACGTCGTTCAGTTTCAATCCGGCCTTTGCGGCCGGGCTTTCGACGGCGATGCCATCAACTTTTACCGTTCCGTCGATGTTGCTGATGATGGCGCCGCGAGCCGCCGGCAGGCCGTATATTTTGGCGATCTGCGGGGTCACGCGATCGGTCATCGCTCCCAGGAAGCCGCGAATGACCTGCCCCTGTTTGACCAGTTGTTTGTAGACGCCGACCGCTTCGGAAGAGGGAATGGCGAAACTGATGCCGTTGTAATCGCCGGTCGTCGTGGCGATCAGAGTGTTGATGCCGATGACCTCGCCCGAAAGATTGATCAGCGGGCCCCCGGAATTGCCGCGGTTGACCGCGGCGTCGGTTTGCAGGAAATATTGAAAACCGGTCTTCTTGTGAACCTCGTTCGAATCGCGCTCCTTGGCGCTGATGATCCCCGCCGTCACGGTCTGATCGAATCCGAATGGCGAGCCGATGGCCAATACCCAATCGCCCACTCGCATCTTTTCGGAATCGCCGAAGCGCGCGGCGTGAAGCTCGACGACAGGTTCGACTTTGACCACCGCCAGATCGGTTTCGCGGTCGCTGCCGATCACCTTGCCGGGTATCTCGGCGCCGTCATAAAGCTTGACCTTGATGCGATCAGCTCCGGAGATGACATGATAGTTGGTCAGGACGTATCCCTTCGAATCGACGATGACGCCCGACCCGTTGCCGCGCCGCGCCGGTTCGCCCGACCCGAACTGGAATTGCTCAATCGAATTGCGCGGGATGTTCAGCTCGTTCTGCAGGCGCGGCGACTGAACCGGTTGCGTGACGGTCGAGACGTTGACCACGGATGGTTCGACCGCGCGCGCGATTTCGACGAAGGCTGACGAAAGTTCGGAGTTGATCTCGCCGTCGCCGGCTTTCGCCGGTCGGGGGCTGCGTGAGAGCCATAGGCCTAGGATGACCCCCAGAGCGAGGAAGCTCATGGCGACGGCAATCAGTCTTGCCCGCCGTGATGACCGGCGATAGCGACCGACCAGCTCTTCCAGTTGCTGTTGTGAACTGTGTTGCAAAGTATCGTTTCCCGTCATATCTGTTTCTATCATTTCAATCCACGCCCAACTTTAACCGCAAGGCGAAGGCATAGAGCGTTAAAGCGCATGGTTAGGCTTGATTGCATTAATTGTGACATGCGCGTTATTCCAAATGTTGGGAGCGATGACTTACCTATGTTCCGATTGATTAACGGGGATGCCGAATTATAGAAAACCGCCCGGAACCTTGGCAATCGGTTCCGGCAAGGCTTGCAAGTCGGGCTAATGCGCGTTTACCCTGCGCGCCAGTCAACTTTTCAGATTTTGGAGGATCAGAGATGCAATCCATCGGATCGTTTTTGTCCCGAACTCTCGTCCTGCTCGCGCTGCTTGCGTTAGCGCCCGCTTCAAGCGTCCCCGCCCAGGAAGCAGCCCCTGTAAAAAACCGCTACACGAAACAAGAGTATCAAATCGCGATGCGCGACGGCGTGAAGTTATTCACGTCGGTCTACGTCCCGAAAGACGCGTCGCAGAAATATCCGGTCATGATGCTGCGCACGCCGTACAGCGTAGCGCCATACGGCCCGGACGACTACCGCGACTCGCTCGGTCCATCGCCGATGTTCATGGAAGAGGGTTTCATCTTCGTTTATCAGGACGTGCGCGGGCGGAACATGTCCGAAGGCGAATTCGCCTGGATGCGCGCTTACAAGCCGAAAAAATCGAGTCCGACCGAGACCGATGAGACGACCGACACCTGGGACACCATCGAGTGGCTGATCAAAAACATCCCGAACAACAACGGGCGCGTGGGGATGTGGGGGATCTCCTATCCCGGCCATTACTCCGCGCAATCGTTGATTGATCCGCACCCGGCGCTGAAGGCCGTCTCGCCGCAGGCGCCGATGGACGACAACTGGCTCGGCGATGACATGCACCACAACGGCGCGTTCTTCCTGCCTCATGCGTTCAATTTCATCTCCGGCTTCGGACGCCCGCGCAAAGGGCCTGAGCTTCAGCGAGGCCCGCGATTCGATCACGGCACCGACGACGGTTACGAGTTCTTCCTCGAAATGGGGTCGCTCGCCAACGCGAACCCGAAATATTTTAAGGGCGAGATCAAACTCTGGAGCGAATGGATGGAGCACGGCGACTACGACGAATACTGGCGGCCGCAAAGAGTGTCGCAGCATTTGAAGAAGGTCACCCCGGCGGTGATGACTGTCGGCGGATGGTTCGACGCCGAGGACATACAGGGTCCGCTCTCAATCTATCGGGCAATCGAAAAGAACAACCCGAAGGCCTGGAACGTCCTGGTCGAAGGCCCCTGGTGTCACGGATGCTGGGCGCGTAGCGAAGGGGATCGCCTGGGCGGGGTCAGCTTCAATTCGAGCACGTCGAAGTTTTATCGCGAGAAAATAGAGTTTCCGTTCTTCATGTTTTTCCTCAAAGACAAAGGCGAGATGAAACTGCCCGAAGCTTACGTCTTCGAGACCGGATCGAACGTCTGGAAGACTTACGAGACCTGGCCGCCGAAGGGCGTCGAATCGAAGAGCCTTTACCTCCACGCCGGCGGCAAGCTCTCATTTGATCCTCCAGAAGCTTTGTCAGGGGCTTTGGCCAAAGAGCCGGGCTCGGCGTATGACGAATACGTCAGCGACCCGAACAAGCCCGCGCCGTTCCAGAGCCGCATCGCCATCGGCATGACTTACGATTACATGACCGACGATCAACGATTCTCGGCTTCGCGCCCGGACGTGCTGGTCTATCAGAGCGACGTGTTGACCGAAGACATCACGATTGCGGGAGAGTTGCTGGCCGACCTCTACGCCTCGACTTCGGGCACGGACTCCGACTTCATCGTCAAGCTGATCGACGTCTTCCCAGAAAGAAGAGTTGATCCGATGGACGGCTATCAAATGCTGGTGCGTGGCGAGCCGATGCGCGCGAAATACCGAAAGAGCTGGTCGAAGCCGGAGCCGATGAAGCCGAACGAAGTTACGCACATCCCGTTCGCCATGCCCGACATCAATCACACGTTCAAGAAAGGCCATCGGATCATGATCCACATTCAGAGTTCGTGGTTTCCGTTGGTTGACCGCAATCCGCAGAAGTTCCTGAACATCTATCAGGCGAAGGACGAAGACTTCCAGAAGGCCACGCAGCGTATCTATCGTTCGGCGAAGTTTCCCACTAGTCTGAAGGTTAGCGTGTTGAAGCCCTAGATATGAAAACCAGATCACTTATTCTTGTGGCGATTGCCCTCGTTATCTTCGCCGCGGCGGCGCCGGCGCAAAGGAGACCCAACATCATCTTCATTCAAGCCGATGATCTGGGATACGGCGATTTGAGCTGCTACGGGCAGCTGAAATTTAAAACGCCGAACATTGACCGTCTGGCCGCCGAAGGCATGAGATTCACGCAGTATTACGCGGGCAGCACGGTTTGCGCCCCGTCGCGCAGCGCGCTGATGACGGGACAGCACACGGGACACACGCGCATCCGCGGCAACGCGCGTTATCCGCTGTCGCCCGAAGACGTAACCGTGGCCGAAGTCCTGAAGTCTGCGCAATACAAAACCGCCCTGATCGGCAAGTGGGGATTGGGTGAAGCGGGAACGACAGGCGTTCCGAACCTGCAGGGATTCGACTACTTCTTCGGCTACCTCAATCAACGCCACGCGCACAACTATTACCCGACGTTCCTATGGCGCAACGAAGAGCAGGTCAAATTGCGCAACGTCGTGCCCGATGAAGACAAGGAGGGCGCGGGCAATTCGACCAACCGCCTTGATTACAGCCACGATTTGATTGCGGAAGAGTCGCTGAAATTCATCGAACAGAATAGCCGTAGTCCTTTCTTTCTCTATCTCGCCTTCACGATCCCGCACGCGAACAACGAGGCCGGAAAAAAAGGTATGGAAGTCCCCGATCAAGGCGAGTTCGCGAGCAAAGACTGGCCCGAACAGGAGCGGGCCAAGGCGGCGATGATCACGCGAATGGATCGCGACGTGGGGCGTTTAATGGCGCTGATCAAAAAACTCGGCATCGACGATAACACGATCGTCTTCTTCACCAGCGACAACGGCCCGCACCGCGAAGGCGGCGCCGACCCCGACTTCTTCGACAGCAACGGGCCTTTGCGCGGAATCAAGCGCGATCTGTACGAAGGCGGCATCCGCGTTCCGATGATCGCGCGCTGGCCGAAACGGATTAAAGCCGGAGCGAAGAGTGACCAGGTCTGGGCGCATTGGGATTTCCTGCCGACGGCGGCTGAAATCGCGGGCGTCAAACCTCCCGCCAACCCCGCCAACATTGATGGCGTCTCGATGTTGAATGCGCTGCTCGGGTTGCGACAGCGCGGTCACGAATTTCTGTATTGGGAATTTCACGAACGCGGGTTCTCTCAGGCCGTGCGGATGGGCGACTGGAAGGCCGTGCGCAACGCCCCGGATTCGCCGCTGGAGCTTTACGACCTCAAAAACGACCTCGGCGAACAGAACAACGTCGCGGTCAAACATCCTGAGGTCGTGAAGAAGATCGAGGATTACCTCAAGACCGCCCGGACGGAATCCGAACTCTGGCCGACCAGGAAAGGAAATTAAAAGCAAAGATTACGGAACAGACGGAAAAGACCGCAGCGAACGGAAAGGCTTCAGCTATTTTCTGTTTATTCCGTCTTTTCCGTCTGTTCTGTAATCTCCTCAGTAAAAGCGCATGGTTCAAGCTTTAGCTTGCCGCCTTGGTCCGCTCGAAAATGGAAGTAACAAGCTAAAGCTTGAACTCCATGCCTTTTTTCATTCTTTCAGGGCGTCGCAACGCGACATGTAGGCTCCTCAGAAAATAGCCACGTAGTGACGAATTTATTCGTCAC
>Ga0126383_10002295_pt1 | contig 12303 bp, 8 predicted proteins | sample PanSoiMetPlot_35_FD_96882 | JGI IMG/M metagenome (GOLD analysis project Ga0126383, IMG submission 96882) | Tropical forest soil microbial communities from Panama - MetaG Plot_35 | ecosystem: Environmental > Terrestrial > Soil > Tropical forest > Bulk soil | place: Panama | collected 2016-02-17
CCGGGGCGGTAGTTCAAAGCCGGCCTGGCGCACCGTCGCCCGCAACCAAAAGAGGTTCGCTTCAAACATTGACAATCCGGCCAGTTGGCCCATGTCGCACGGCGCTTTAAAGAACAGGCAGCCTGATTGCGAAAGCATCAACGTTTGGTCGCCCATCGCCAATAGAAACTGAGGATCAAACAAGAGCCGGCGCACATCACAAAGACTGCGCGCGTCGCTGATGGCGTTGATGATCTGTTGCTGTAATGCCCCGCTTAACGCCTGGAAGGTTCGATCCGCCTGAATGCCGCGGAGCATGGCGCTGAGTCCGGTAAAGCAGGAAGTATTGTCTGCAGAATTGCTCAGCAGAATTTCCAGGGCGGAGCTGACCTCGAGCGGCACCCAGGCAGCCTGTTTGTTGTAATACTCCCAGGTTACCAGCGCCGACGGCAGCGGCAGCGTGTCCTCATCGTCGTGCCGGCCGCGCGGAACTTCGTAGTCGTCGACCAGGGCAAACGTCAACGCGATCTGTTTGTCTTTCGGGAAGGACGCATCAAAACCGAGATACAGCCGGCTGTTGAGCTCAGCGTCTTCACCAAACGCAAAGTAGGACAGTCCATCCCAACTGTTGGCGCCGGTATTGTCTTTCAAGCCGCGTGCTGTCGCCGTGACCACCCGCTTGAGTGCTATCGGCAGCACCAGCAAAGAAGACTCGGTTTCGAAAACGATTCTGTCGGTAACGAGATCCGTATTAGTCAGTTTCGTCCCGCGAGGAAGGGTGACTGATTGTTGCTGCGGCAGAAAACTGATCTCGGTCCGGGCGGGGATGGCCGGGCGTGGTTTCGTTCCCAGCAGTTTCAAGAACTTGAGGTAGCTCTGCGGCGCGATGCTGTCGAGATAGAACTGCTGCATCTCGGTGAGCCAGGCGAATAGCTCAATGATGGTCAGTCCGGGGTCGTGACGATTGTGATCGGTCCACTCAGGCGTGTAGCGCGGAATGAGCTTAACCGACTCCGTGACCATCGTCTCGAAGTTCTTGTCGTCAAGTTTTGGCTGCGGCAGTGCCATCTTCTTAAGCGGAAATCTGATTCGCGTCCTTAACGTTTATCTGGTGTTCGCCGCTGTAGACCAGCGCGAACGGAGGAGCAGTCACATCTACCGGACGATCCTCGGTTACTACCACCGGAGTGCCGGTGAAATCGCCGAGCAACGTCGTGGGTTGCAGAGTGACCGAAAGATTGTTGACGTGATCGACGCCGGCGATCTCTTCAAGCAGACGATAAAAATCTGACAGACATGGAAATCGTCCGAGTTCCCAGCCGGTGCCGTCATAGCCGCCGGTTAGCGGATGAAGAAACCTCTGCAGAGTCTGAATTGCCAGGGACTCAACTTGCGGCGCCAGGTCGATCGATAAAGGGAAAACGTCAGCCCCCACGCGCACGGCGACATAGGCCGGCGGAATCACTTTGACGTGACGGGGGACCGTGGCCACGTTGGGCGCGCGGTCCAGCAGGTATTTCTCGACCCGTTGGCGCAGTTGCGGCGACGGCAACGGCCGCGGATCGGTGCTCCCGGGAATGATAATGACCGTGACCCAACCCGTTTCGTATGTACCCTGATCATTGAAAGTCGGAATGCAGGTGGCGCGCACGATCGTCTGCGAGGCTTGTTTGGCGAGCCACTCGTAATCTTCGTTGGCGATCGCGCGGCCGCGATTCTTCAGCACCTGGGGTCCGCGCTCCAGAGCCTTTTCGATCAATTCCGTGTCTGAGCCGCCGCCGGCCGGCTCGAGATTGATGGCGCTATCCACCAGGGGAATGGTCGAACGCAGCGACTTGATGAGCTTCTTATCAAGGTTGCCACGCGATCCTCCACCGGCACGATACGTGGCCTGAATGTTGTCTTTTCCAATCGGCGGCACCAGTCCGTGTTTGACGCCATCGCCGAAGGTGACTACCGCAAACGTGCGATCGATCGCGTAAGCGCGATCGGTGGGGAGCGACTGAGTGATGTCTTCGACGGCTTGCCAGCAGATCAAAAACGCGGTGACATTGCCCGCCGGATCTTGTTTGGTCCTGATCTGCAGGTCGCCGCTTTCCGTCAACGTCTTGCGTTCGGTTTCAGTAAGGGTCGACAGTTCATCCACCCAAATCTGTTCATCGATGACCGGGGATTTGGCCAGTGTGAATTGCTGGTTAGCTGTCCCGTCGCTGGATCCCACCAGTTCATCCTGGATCGTGGCCGTCTGGAGGCTCCACACCGTGTTGAGATAAACGCCCTTGACGATCGGGGCCGGTGGAGTTGTCGCCTTAGGCGCCGGAAATTTTATAAAGCTGGTCAGTGTTTCGATTGCTTGCTCGCAAGGAGAAACTGGCGCCGGTCCCTTGAGTTCGAACTTGCGCACGTCGATAACTCCGGTAATGGGCAGGGTGGTCCCCTTCGCGACGAACCGATTGTCTTCATCGATGGCCCGAATCCAGAAGAGCGATCTGCCAAAATGCACCGCGGGAAAGAGATCAGCAGGTCCGATAAACGCCACGGTCCCGCTTTGAGTGAGATTCCGGGTGTCGTCTTCGATGGTGAGCCGCGCCCACTCCCCGGCAGCATTCGTCTTCGAACTTCGGAGATATTCCCATTCAACCCGCGGCCGTCCGGTTTCCGCATACTCCTGTTCCTGCAGCGAGAAAAAGATGCTGATGGGGCCCTTCAGCGGCGCGCGATCGAATCCGAGGTAGAGCGAATCGAAGGCATCGTCCAGAGGGACGAAGGGCCTGAACGCCGTACTCGGAAGCGAGCGGCTTTCATAAGTCAGACTGTTGAAGGTCAGGCATTGCTGTGGGCGCTGGCCCTGCAGATCGTAGTCAAGCTTCAGTGACACGATTTCCGGCGGACGAATGCCGCTGGAAACAATTTGGACCACTGGCGGATTCTGACTGCTATCGATAGTTACTTTTTCCTGACCGTAATCGCCGAAAGCGATGCGGGCGCGAATCCAAAAATTCTCCTGACCCAGAACTTTGGTGGCGGCAATGTCCTTAGGACAGAAGAAGGTCACGACTCCCGCCGCGGTCAGGGCGTTTGTGGTATCAACTGCATTGTCGATTCCCAGCCAGCCTTTGCCATTCCAGTATTCCCACGAAAGTTGCGGGACACGGCGGTTCGCATCAACGGTGCCGCCGCCCGTAGTCACCACCTTGTCGTAGAAATTCTTGGCGGCGGCCTCCAGGACATTTCTCGTCCATGCGAAGGTGCCGCGGTCCTCAATGATGCGCGCGATGTCTGCCAGCGGGGTCCGCAGTAATTGGACCACCGTGCTGATGCCGTGCTGTCGCAAGCGAGCGGCGCGAATCGGACCAATCTCCAGTACGCGTTCGATGCTCATGCCCAACGCGTCAGGCGGGATGGCGCCAACCTTGATGATGATGCTCGCGCCGGGTTTGGAAAACGCATCCTGACTGGCGAGATAGAATGCATCGCCCTGACGAGGCCGCGTCCCGGCGACGCTCCCATTCGGGTCGTCGACTGGTGCCGGCCCGAAAGGCAGCAGAGGTTTCGCCGCCGTCGGTGGCAGGGGCAGTGAAAGATCGTTGTAAAAGGCCGCGTCCGGATCGACGCCTCCCGCGGCGTCGCCGGCGACTGCGGCAATCTTCAAGTCCCCCACCTCAATTTTGGCGAGGGCGCTCGCCGGCAATAAGACCCCAGCGATGCGGGCCCGGATCCAACGGCCGTTGATATCGTTGATCTTGACCTCTTTTAATTCGGACTGCGGATCGCTTTTGACCAGAGTGACTTTCTGCGCGGCCACAGTTGCCGTCAGGGGATGCCAATCAAGCACCTTCCTGGTCTCACCGTTTACAATCTTTTCTTTCTCGCCCCAGTATTCCCAGACGGCCGGCGGATCATTTGCGGAACCAAACGCGGTCGCTGTGTCCGGCGAATCAAACGTGAGCTCGAAGCTGGCAGGACCCTTGACGTTAAAAAGATCGGCGTGCGACAGATAGAGCAAGTGTGACTCGACGTTCGGCTCACTCTCAGAGAACAATTCTGTCGACTGGTCCTGCGCAAGCGGCGCCAGATGATCGAGCACGCGATCCTCGCGTGGCACCACGCTGATGATCGACACCAGTTGCGCCGGGGTTGCGAGGATGGCGGTTTCGGTTTCAAAAATAATCGGATCGCCACCGTCAGGAGCCTGGGCGGCGATCTGGGAATGTGCGGGCACCGACGCTGGGGCGGTCGCGCCTTTGGTCAGCAGGAAAGTAATCGGCGCGCGCGCTGGTAACGCCGGCAAGAGTCTGATCCCGATTGAATCGAGGAAGGCGATGAAATTCTTCGAGGGGACGTCATTGAGACGGCGAATGATTCCTTCCAGCAGCCGCGTGGCAATTGTCAGCAAGGTGCTGCCGGCACCCTTGTCGATGACTCCATTCCACTGCGGCGGGAAATAATGAGGCACCAGCGCCCGTGCTTCATCGACCAGCGCCTGCTGATCGCGCACGTCGAGTTTAGGTGATGTGGCGAAAGCTTTCGGCAATTAACCCTGCTCCTTGAGATAAAAAGGGAACACGAGATTGAAGCGATTGTTTGTGGCGCGCACGCGGTACTCGATGTCGATTAACAATTTGCCAATCTCGCCCTGGTCGGCTTCGACCCCTACCCCAATCACCTGGGCGCGTGGCTCCCACTTGACCAGCGCGTCGGTGACGGCCGCCTGCAGCCGTCCGATGGTGGTTGCGCTCATGGGTTCGAAAACGAAGTCGAAAAGGCCGGCGCCGAAATCCGGACGCATGACCCGTTCTCCTTTTGAGGTCATCAGGATGATCCGCAGGGCTTCCCGAATGTCCTCTTCGTATTCAGACAGCGCTATGCTGCCCGTCGTATCGACCTCGATCGGAAACTTCCAGCCTCTGCCCAGAAAATCTTTCATCGCGATCCTCTAACCAATCATGACGGTCATCTCGCCCATCGCAATCGTGTTCGGTGGGCCGACTTCCACCACCATGTCGCCCTGACGCGCGGCGGGCATCCCGCCGATCAAAACCGTCGTACTGCCCATGGCCACGACACCGCCGACGTGCGGCACAACTCCGGTGACCAGCGGGCAAGTGTGCATGTCGGCAGCCGCGCGCCAGGCCGGCATGTTGCCAATCAAAACTGTCGGACATCCGGGTCCGGGGGATAGCGGAGTTCCATGACTCGTCGTATCTCCGACCCTGGCTGCTGGCGGCATGCGGTGGCTCCTTTCGATCAGTTGATCTTCACTAGCGACCCCTGAATAGTCAGCGTCGCGCTCGACTTGACCGTGGCCGCTGCGTCCGCCGAAATCTCCAATTGCGTGGACTTGACCGTCATCGAAGTGTCGGCCGTGATTTCGATCGTCTGGGCCTTCAGCGAGATTTTGGTTTGCGCTTCGATGGCGATGGAGTTCTGCGCGGTATCGATTTCGATTTTGTTGTTGCCGCTCTTGTCCACAATCGCGATCTTTTCAGAACCTGACGTGTCGTCGAGCAGGAACTGGTGGCCGGCTTTCGTCTTGATCTCGACCTGTTCTTTGCCGTCTTCGTCGTTAAAAATCAGTTCGTGGCCGGCGCGCGAGTGAATCACCCGCAGATTGTTCTTGCCGTCAGCATTGTCATGGACCGGCGCGTCCACACCATTCCACAGCGCCCCGATAACAAACGGCTTGGAGACGTTGCCGTGCTCAAAAGCAACCAGCACTTCATCATCGACCTCGGGCAGAAAAAAGGTGCCACGCTTATTTCCTGCCATGGTGGTGGCGATGCGGGCCCAGTTGCTTTCATCGTCGTCATCCAGCCAGGGGAAACGCACCTTCACCCGGCCCAACTTGTCGGGATCCTGATTGTTGGTGACGACGCCGATCACCACGCCGAAGATTTTTCCCGCGCGGGTGTGCAGGTCAGTGTCGACGGTCAATAGATCGATGATGTTCGTCATGTGGCATTCCTCGCGAAGGTGAACCTGGTGGTATAGCCGCGACTGCTGACGACGTGCGTTGACGAGGTTATGTAATAAGGCCCACTGAATCGCTGGCCCACTTTCAGGATTTCGACGACCTGTCCCGCCCGAATATCGGGATTGCCGATGGCCGACCCTTCGCCGGTGATAAAGTCCACCGTCATTTCATTGAACAGTCCTTTGGCGATTTGGTTCGCTTCGCTCTGCGAAAACACAGGTTTGGTGACGACCACGTTCGAGCTCGAGGAAAAGGCGCCCTCGGCAATCGCCACGCCCAGGTTTTGGCCGTTCATTTTGGTGAGCTCGTCGCCCTGTTGGGCGCGGCCGACGATCGCTTCCTTGTTCTTATGGTCCCAACCCTGGACCACGACCTGGCTCACTTGTTTCATGGTGCTGAGGCGCGGGAAAAACGTCTTCAAGGTCAGGCCGTATTCAATCGACACCACTTTGCTTTTGTCATTCGCCGCTTTGTGAAAAGACAGAGTTTTGTCTTTGACCGAGACCTCGAAGTTGATGCGGCGGGCCCGGTCGAGCAGGAAGTCGATGTCGCTTTGATTGCTTTGCAGCACATAATCGTGGGTGATTTGCGAGTCTTCGGTGTCAGCGCTCAACTGCAGTTCGCTCGCAATCTTTTGCGCGATATCGCTGTCCTTCATCTGCAGAAACGATCGCGTCTTGCGGCCGCGGCGAAAGCGGTGCAGCCGGTCATAGCCGTGCACCTTCATCATCGGCGCCTGGTTCTCGGTGAACTCAGGCTCCAGCGATGTTACTTCGCCGATGATCAGGCTCCTGACGCCGGTATTGAAACCAGCCTTCACTTCAACTTCGGTGCCTTCGGTCATTTGGTTTACGCCAATCGATTTGAATTCCTGCCGGCTTGAATCCCAGTTGTTAAAAGTGATCGTGAAGCAACCGGCGCCTTCAACATAGTCGCTCACTTTCACCTCGTAAGCGTCGAGCGCAACTTCAATCGGCAGCTCGCTGCCAGCCGCAAAAAGCTTAAAGCTGGGGGCGCTGCGTTCAGCTTGTAATCCAGGATCAGGCATCTCTTCACTCGATGGCCGGCACCAATAACGACTGTCCCGCAGTCAGGATGCGCGGATTGCGGATACCATTGGCCTGGGCCAACTCACGCCAACGTGTCGGATCCTTCCAAAGCGCGGCCGCAATGCTGGCGAGCGTGTCGCCTTCACGGACCGTATACGTCTGCTCGGGATAAGAGCCACGCCGTGGCTCACGCTGCTGCTCCTCCTTGGGCAGAATGAATTCTTTGAAAGACACACTGCACTTCGCTCGCACCGGCGTGCCTTTGTCTGTAAACATCGTGAACTGCTGCTTCAGCGATTCGAGCACGCAGACGAAAGGGAAGCCGGTGTTGTTTTGCGCCTGGCCCCAACTGAGCTCGAGTTTTGGCGGCCGCTTGCCATCGTTCTGATCGTTGGTCGAGACGACCAGGAGTTCGGCGAGTTTGCCGGTATAAAGCCGCACGTCCTGATTTGCTTCGTAAGTGTCGAAGAACAATTCCATCGACAGCCGCCGCCGATCGCCGCCCGTATACTGCAGTTCCGGTTTCCAGCCGGAGGTGCCATGCTCCTGCCATTTGCTGGCATCCTCGAAGGTGTATTCAGTGGGATTGAACTGCACCGGGAACGACGCGTTGTTGTCGAGGTTAGTGATCTTCAGTTTCTCTACCATAGCGTTTGCTTGCCCGTGCTAGTTCAGCCCAAGCCGTTCACGTTCCACGCGCAGTCGTCTGAGGAGCGCCGTGTAGACATGCTCCCCGATCTGTTCAAAGTCCTGATGTGTGAAATTCTGTAGTGGTGAATGAGCGGCCAGGGACTTCTTGACCTGCAACTGGACCTTCTCGATGATTTCTCGTGTGTCCGGTCGCTTCCCAACCCGCTCTTCGGAGACCTCGCGTCTGGCCGGCTGCGCAAATACAAAGGCCTGCGGCGCGTTTGCCGCACTCACCGGAGCTCGTACGACAGTGAATTCAGCGGCTGGCCGGAATGGCTGATCCTGGCCCGCCGACTGATGCGTTAAGTGATGACTGAAGTTCGCCGGAAATCTCGTCTGGATAAGAGTCGTGGTCCATGCGACCTGAGTTAATGCTGGCAGTGTCCCAGGGCCGGCCGCGGGAACCGTTTGTGACAAAGAGCTGATCATGAGCGGGGTCACGTGGCGGCTTTGACTCTGCATGATTTTCGGCAGCGACACGAACGTCGCGAAGTCCAAGGCCGATGACCAGGGGTTCATCGTCGGGAACAGCGTGTTAATTACGCTTCGATTGTGAATCGCTGATGACCCATGAATGAACTGCTGATTCCCCGTTAGCCAGAATTGATTGGACAACTGGCGAGACATGCTGCGCGCATGTTTTCCTTCAACCGGTCTTGCCAAATTCAGAGACGTGAAATGGGTAGTGAATTGCGGCGAGGTCGAGACGGTCTTTGCCAGAGCAATTGAGACTGAATGACTGTTAAGAATCGTCGAAAGATCGACGCTGGTCGGACGCGTGGCGGCTTCGGAGTGCGCGGTCTCGGGGGGCGAGCGGTGCGAGAAAACGAAGCGTTCGAGAGTTTGGTGAATCTCGGACTGCAGTTTCAGCTCGCGCTCTGCTGGCGCAGCCTGCACGAAGCGCTGAAGCGTTGGGTGGAACAACGATTTGTGCGTGAGAACTGAGCTGAAAGATCTCAACCAGTTGCTTGCTTCGCGGACCGGCGTGCTGAGCGTGAACCGGGACTGAATCGTGGCGCTGCGCCGCAGTTCCTTCGCATTTGGAAAGATATTTGCCCCAGCCTGCAGTCGAGCGATTAGGGAATTCCCGGCAATCTTGACGAGCAGCACCGGCACATCCGGTGATAGCCAGACCGGAACGACTGATGATTTAGAGAGGCTGCTCAGACGATGGACGATCGTGTTCAAGTTGAACGACATCAGGAATTGAGCGATTGATATGGGCGAGTCCTTGCGAACTAACCGATCCGGGCGTTTGTAATTCAATTCACCGCTAAAGCTTTTCCCGAGTATGCGACTGAATCGATTCCCAAACTGGGACGACAGGAAGCCCTGGGCCGCACTCTTGAACTGTCGCCGCCGCGCAAGCTGCCGCGCGAAGCGCCAGGATGTTTGCGGGCCGACGCAGACCGACTGCATCCGCCGGCGCGCTGGCTTAACGATGTGATTGCGTTCGTCCATTACCTTGTTGAGTGCTCAGGTCAGCATCAAGCTTCTTCACTGCTACTGAAGTCCTGAACCTGGTCCCTGGCTGCCAGCAGCGCGCGCGCCTGCGCGGAGTATTTGCCGCCATTTGTACCGGCCAGTTTGCGTAGCAGTTCGCCCGCTTCAGTCGCGCGGTCCATCTGTTCCAGGGCCATCGCGCGATAGAAGGTAGCGCGAAAATTTTCGGGATCCGTCTGGATTCGATCGAGCCGCGCCAGCGCGCGCCCGGCATCGCCGCGCGAGCATTCGATTACCGCCAAATCGACCTGTGCGGCCACGTGAATTGAATCCGCAGGTTTGCTCGCGATTACAATGCGTTCTAATACGTGTTCAGCTGCGGTCACCTGTCCGCGAGCCAGATAGACAAGCGCGAGATGATGACGTGCGTCGTGATCGTCGGGCGCAAGCTGCAGACCTTGCTCCAGCGCTTCCGTAGCCGAACCCAGGTCTTGCCGTAAGAAGAGCACGACCCCAAGTTGAGTCCACGCTTTGGCTGATTTCGGATCCAGACGGATGGCCTGCCGCAAAGTCGCGGCTGCTTCTTCGAACCGTTCCTGGGCGCCGATGATCGTGCCGAGGGTGACGCACCGGCCACTGTCGGTAGGCGCAATTTGCAGTGCCGCCCGGCAGCTGGCTTCAGCTTCGGCCAGTCGTCCCACACTCATCAGCAGTTTGGTCAGGTGGTCCCAAGCCAGCACATTCCGCTCGTCCAGCTGGACCGCTCGCTCGAGAGAAGCCAGGGCCGCAGATGTTTGGCTGGTGGCTGCCTGGGTGATCCCCAGGTTGGCGAAGGTCATGCTGTTCAGCGGATCGATCTCCAGCGCCTGACGGTAGCGCGACAACGCCTCATCGAGTTGTCCCTGCTGCGCCAGCAGGTAGCCGAGGTTATTGGCCGCAGTGGCATCGCGGGGATCTGTTTCGAGCGCCGCTTCATACTCAACCCGCGCTTCGTCGAATTTTCCCTCGAGGTGTAGCAGCGCACCGCGATTGTTGTGTTCGCGGGCGCGGGTGGCCGCGGGGTCTTCTATTGGCAGCAGGGGCGCCGGTGTGCCTGGCAGGCTTTCGGTTTGCATGCTCGTTATCTCCTTCTTAACCGATGCGATGTATCAGGCCGGTGAGCAGGTCCATCGGGTCGATGTGCGGCACATCGAATTGGACGTCGCTCAGCGAAATATCAAAAGGCCGGCCCTCTTCGTAGTGGATCGGGAAGCGAACTCCGAAGCGCAGATCCGATCCCCATTCAAAGGACGCGAGGTTCCATCTCTTGCTGTAGAGCTCGATGGTGGTCAACAACAGGTCGGCCTCGACAAGCACCTCGCCGGTAACGTCGAAGCGGAATTTCGGTTGCGCATAGATCTCGCCCTGGGCGTTGATAATCAGGCCGCGCGCCGGCATCCAGTCGACTTCGACGCTGGCCACGACCGCGCCCTCGAGGCCCAGTGACGCGCCCACGGTGAGCCGCGCGGTCGCGCTGACAATCGGGATGCCGACGCCCAAGCCGCCGCGCACGAACAGGCGCAGGCCGGCATGCGCCGGGATGAACAATTGCGCGCGACCGGTCACGTGGGTTTGATCTTCATGCGCGGGGTTGTAGGTGATGCCCAGGCCGAGTTCGCGCAATTGGCCGGGCCCGATGCCGGCGCTGACATCCAACCCGCCACCGATGGTGGCAAAGATGCCGATGCGCTGCCCCGCCACGGAAACGCCGACTATGGGAATGTCGATGTCGATGTGGAAGATGTTGCGGTTGATCGCCTTCTCATCGAAGATGTTGAGTGTCGACGGCAGACCGATCTGACCTGATACTTCAAGCTCGCCGTTGGGCAGAATCCGCACGCCGATCGTTCCCTGCAGCCACGGAGCAATGCGAATGGTTAACTGCCCCTGACCATAAGGTGTGATAGTGCGTGTTGGCTCGCCGCTTTCCGCGGGCCGGCCATCTGGATTAATGGGTCGATTAGTCGCGCCAGCCACGATGGTGCCCGACAACATCCCGCGACTGTAAGAAGCGCGGGCCTCGGCGGTGAAGAGACCGTTGTCGTACGAAACCGTCAGCGAGGAATCGATTCCCGGAATGGCCGGTATGGCCGTGCCGCGTGCCGACAATTGCCAGCTGTCCGCGCCTGCCGGTTTGCGCACCTGGGCCGCAAGTGATCCGCTGCGAATCCCCGGCATGGATCCGAGAGTCAGCGTGCCCCCGAGCGTGAACCCTTCGGTTTCGCTGTAGACAAGATCGAGCGTCCCCTGCTGTACGCCGGGTACGCTGAAATCGGCGGTGCCGTGTGCCTCGAGCCGGCCATCCTCGTACGAGGCGGTGAGCGTGGCGGACTGTACTCCCCGAATCTTTCCTGCGGGAATGCCAATGCGGCCATCACCACTGAAACGATTGTCGCGATATCGAATGTGTACGCTGGCAGGATTAAACGTTTCAGAGTCGAAATCGAAACTGCCTTCGAGGCCGAACCCCTCAGTTAGGCTGGCAGCTCCCGCAACGAAGCCGTGACCGACGCGCTCAATCTCAAAATCAAGACGTCCGCGGATTTGCAAACCACTCTCGATGCCAACCGACAGCACCAGAGTTGATTCGGTCGCGCGCAAGGGACGCGGCAGCGGCAGGTCCGCGACATTGAAGACTCGCTCGACGCGAAGATCATCACCGTCCAAAACCAACTCGAGCTGGAGTTGGCTGAGGAGAGGAATCGTCGGCAGTATCTGCCCGCGGGCGACGATTCCGCGCTCTTCATCGAACGCGATGGTGGGCAACTGAATCGGGCTGAATCCTGCGGCGGTCAGTCCTTGCCCAATGCGACTCTTGAAAGAATAGAAATCGAGGAATCCGGCAAACTGTGTCCCGGGAACCGGCTTGATGTCCCAGGGAATGTTCGTTGGGCCGCGCAGAATGCTGCGATCGGCCTGCCGCTTGAAAGCGACGCCCTGGAGTCTGCCGACATTCTGGGTGAGGTCTGCGCGATTCCGGTTGAACTCTATTGTGTCGGTGAAAAAGCCGGGCAGACGCAACTGTGCACGATGCGTGTCGTTGGCGGACATACTGTCGTTGGGGCCGGTCCACGGTACAGAAACTTTGGTGCCCCCGCCGGAGCCTTTATAAATCACGAACCGGTTCGA
>Ga0126383_10002296_pt1 | contig 12298 bp, 10 predicted proteins | sample PanSoiMetPlot_35_FD_96882 | JGI IMG/M metagenome (GOLD analysis project Ga0126383, IMG submission 96882) | Tropical forest soil microbial communities from Panama - MetaG Plot_35 | ecosystem: Environmental > Terrestrial > Soil > Tropical forest > Bulk soil | place: Panama | collected 2016-02-17
CGTGGATAAGTGGCTGGAGGAACGGTCGGCCCATCCATTGCGTTCAAGTCATTCCGTTTCGCGCAACCAGGATTGGTTTCACATGGTAAACGACCACATCCTTTCGATGCCCGATAAATGGGAATATCCGTGGTACGCCGCCTGGGATCTGGCGTTTCAAGCCGTTGCCGCTGCCCTCGTCGATCCGGGCTTTGCCAAAAGCCAGTTGCTGCTATTGACCCGCGATTGGTACATGCATCCCAATGGTCAGCTACCTGCTTATGAATGGGCATTCGGCGACGTCAATCCACCGGTGCACGCCTGGGCGGCATGGCGGGTCTACGAAATCGACCGCGAGCACCGCGGCGGCGACGGCGACAGGGACTTTCTGGAGCGCGTCTTTCACAAGCTGATGCTGAATTTCACCTGGTGGGTGAACCGCAAGGATGTCGAGGGCCGCAATATCTTCCAAGGCGGGTTTCTCGGCATGGACAATATCGGCCTGTTCGACAGAAGCGCGGCGTTGCCGACCGGCGGTTACATCAACCAGTCCGACGGCACTGCGTGGATGTCGATGTACACGCTCAATCTGATGCGCATCGCGCTCGAACTCGCCCTCAAAGACCATGTCTATGAAGACATCGCATCCAAGTTTTTCGAGCACTTTCTCTATATAGCCGAGGCGATGACCAATATCGGCGGCGACGGCATCGGCTTGTGGGACGAGCAAGACGAATTCTATTACGATGTCCTGCATCTGCCCGGCGGTGAACGGATACCGCTGCGAGTGCAATCGATGGTCGGGTTGATCCCGCTCTTGGCGGTCGAGGTGCTCGACAGCTCGGCATTGCAGAAGCTGCCGAGGTTCAACGCCCGCACTCGTTGGTTTCTCGAGCATCGTCCCAATCTTGCGCGCCTCGTCTCACGGTGGCACGACGCGAACGGCGACCGCCACCTCCTTTCGCTGCTGCGCGGCCACCGCATGAAGCGCCTGCTCAACCGGATGCTGGACGAAACACTGTTCCTGTCCGACTTTGGTGTCCGTTCGCTCTCAAAACTCCACGGTGAGCACCCTTATCTCTTCGAGCATGTGGGTACCCGCTTGAGCGTCAGCTATGTCCCGGGGGACTCGGCCTCGGGCATGTTCGGCGGCAATTCAAATTGGCGCGGCCCGATCTGGATGCCGGTGAATTTTCTGATCATCGAAGCGCTGTACCGGTTCCACAGCTATTACGGCGACGATTTCAAAATAGAGTGTCCGGTGGGGTCCGGCACCATGCTGCATCTGGGTGAAGTGGCAGTCCAGCTGTCGCGCCGGCTGTGCAACATTTTTCTGCGCGGCCCGGACGGAGGACGGCCGGTTTTCGGCGACTCGCCGCTCGAGCAGGAAAGCCCGCACTTCCGTGACAATGTGCTGTTCTACGAATTCTTTCACGGCGAGAGCGGTCGCGGACTCGGCGCCTCGCATCAGACCGGCTGGACCGCATTGGTGGCGCTCTTGCTGCGCTCTTGTTACGGCTCGGTCGCGGCGTGGAAGACGGCGTCTGCGGAGACAGCCGAAGCCGCACTGACTGACAAGTGATGTCCTGTCGCGCAGGAGCTTTGGAAGATGGGTGCCAAACAAACCACGGGGAGGGACCGCAAACCGGTTTCGGCGAGAGCCGGGAGTGCCGAACTCGACGTCGAAGGCCAGGCCGAATTCGAAATGGCGAATTTGCGGCCCGAGCGCACCGGGCTTCCCTACGTCGTGTTCATTTCTCAAAGGGCCGGGGCCAGGGACGATGTCCGGGTCAAAATCGCTCCCTCAACGAGGGTCCGACTTTCCGAGATGGTTACTGTCGCCCTCCCTCCCTCCGTCGGGGTTGTGAGAGGCAGGCTCGCCCCGTGCGACCTGGATCTTCTTCGGCGATGGATCGATCTCAATCAGCAAGTATTGATCGACTATTGGAATGGAACGATCGGCTACACCGAAGACGCAATGAACGCCCTCAGACCGGTTGAGGACATGGCCTGCTGACCGTCAGCCCAATTTTGCCGGCAATGGGCCGAAGGCGGGCGGGGGGATGCGGCGCTTGGATGTGGCTTCGTAAGCGGAGGCGATCTGCAGCAGGATGTCTTCTTTGCCGGGCTCGGCGCGGAAGACGAGGGAGAAGGGCAGGCCCGGCGGCGGCAGCGTGGTCGGCGTGTCGCAGGGGGTCGGGATGTAGCGCGTGCGGTCGGGGCTGAGCGCGAAGGCCGGGTCGTAGACGGTCGTCACATAGCCCGCGGGGATCAGCACTTCGGTGAGGCCAGCGTTCGGGCCGTAATAGGATTCCGGGCGCAGATTGTTGCGGCCGCCCGATGGGTCGTTGGCGCCGCCGATCTTGGCCGGCGGCAACGGCGTATGCAGGCGGACGAGCGCGTCGAGGCGGTTTTCGAGGATCACCATCATGTCTACCCGGCGCAAGAGTTCGCGCAGCATGATGCGTTCGTCGATGCCCTGGCGTCCACCCAGTGGATTGCGTGGGTCGGTCACCTCTTCCCAATTTTTAAAGCCGGCGCGGCCGTCGTCGCCCCAGAATTTCGAGCGCGCGTTGAGCGCGGCGAAATCGGCAAGCGTCTCACCGAACCCGCGTTCCCGCCAGTCGGCGGCGCGCCGCGACAAGTATTGGTTCACATGGAAGCGGAACATCATCGCCAGCTGCTGCTCCTGGCTCGTGGCGATGTCGAGGTTCTGAGGGGGCGCGATCCGCCCTTCGGCCAGCGCCACGCAATAATCGATCGGCGCCATCGTGCCCGTGCCGAAGACCTTGCCAGGGGCGAACTCGGTCGGCCGGATGGCCGCGGCGAATTCCTGGAAAAGCGGCAAGCCATCGGCATCGAGCCGGAACAGCAAATCGGGCATAAAGACCGGCACCAGCCGCGCCAGCGCGTGCCGAAAGTCTGGGTTCATCTGTTCCAGGTCGCGGTCGGGTTCCCACAGGGGATCGGAGGATTCGACGAGCGTCGCGCCGAGCTTCTCACCGAGGACCGTCTTGATCTCCCTCGCCGCTGCAGTGCTGATCGGTTCCGCGGCCTTGTCGCCGGGACACATTAGCATCGACTCGCGTACGATGCCGACGCGCATGCCTTTGAGCGAGCCCCGGGCGCCCGACATCTTCGTATGGCTCGCGTATGGCGTCGCCAACACCGAGGAGCGCGGCACGGTCGTGTAAGGGTCGCGCGGGTCGTAATAGCCGCGCTCCGGGTCCTTCAGCGCGTCGAGCACCTTGGCGGCGTCGCCGATCCTGCGAGCGAGGATGCCGGTGCGGTCGCAATAGATGTCGGCGCCGATCGCCCCGCCATTGAAGCTCAGCATCGCCTTGTGCGGCAGGATCAAGGCGACGGCATTGTGGTTGGCCGGGCCCCGGGTCGACGCGCGGGTCTCCTCGCCGAGACTCACCATGACGAGATTGGCGCTGACCGAAACACCCGAGCCCGAGCTTGATCCCAGTGAGGCGGCGCGCGTCGTGTCGTAAGGGTTGGCGGGATTGCCGGCCCAGCTGCTGCGCTGGTACCCCAATACCGACGGCAGCACCTTTTCCGCCTTGTGAGGGCCGCCGGGATCGCCGGCCCGGCCATTGTATTCGGTGCAGACCGCCTTCGCAAAAATGATCGCGCCCTTGTTGCGCAATTGCTCGACAAGGACATGGTCGCGCGAGGGGAAGTCGATGTCGTAGGCCGCATCGCCCCCGGCGGTCGTGCGCATGTCCTTCGTGTCGAACGGGTCCTTGAAAGAGAAGACGACGCCGTACATCGGCATCCTGTCGAGGTCGGGGTTGCTCCCATAGGTCGCATCGAGCTCCGCCGCGCGCTCGAGCGCATCGGGCAATTGACGGAAGTGTTCGCAGACCGGCGGCGCACCGGGCGGCAGCAGGCCCTCGGAGGGATGCCGGTCAAACTCGCCGCGGCAGGTGACCGACCGCTCGCCTCTGATGTTGAGGGTGGCGAGCGCATTGAGCTGCCCGGCATCGGGCTTGCCCGCGATCATCCCGTATTGCTGCTGGACCGAAGGATCGGACGCCGTCGGCTCCATGCGGCCGAATTCGAGCGGCGGCCCCTCGTACTTGTCGAGATCGGGAAAGATCGTCGAGGCGTTGACGGTCTCGGTCGGGAAACGCAGCGGCGCCGTGGCGCGAACCGCGCCACGCGCTTCGGAGACCGGAGCGCCGTCTGCGGTGACGAGCAGGCTCGCCACCCCGTTATAGGCCCGCACCCGATCGAGATAATGCCGCACGACCGCGAGACAGGTCGTGCGCCCCGCTCTGATCGCCTCGTGTAAGTCGTCGATCGTCGCCTCTTCGAGACGGAACAGCTCCTTGTCGGACATCGGCTCACCCCACTTGCTCAGCCCAGAAGATCATGCACCAGACTACCAAGGCGCATCTATTTTCTGGCCGGTACCCGGCAACTCCGGCAACTCGATCAGGCTCGCTTCCACAAGCCAAGGTGGTCGCAAAATCCGCAGTTCTGCCATAAGCTGGCCCGTTCGAGCCGGAAAATACCGAGGTGGAGAAACGCGATCATGTCCGAATTGCACCAGTTTCTCGATGAGGCGCGCGGGTTGCTGCCCGCGGCCGTGGCGCTGCGCCGACGAATTCACGCCGAGCCCGAACTCGGGCTCGACCTGCCGCTGACGACCGCCGCAGTGCTCGACGGGCTGCAAGGGCTCGACGTGGAGGTCGCGCGCGGATCGTCGACTTCGGGCCTGATCGTCTCGCTCGTCGGCACGAAGCCCGGAACGCAGACCGGCCGCACGATCCTGTTGCGCGGCGATATGGACGCATTGCCGATGCCGGAGGAAAGCGGGCTCGACTTTGCGAGCAAGTTTCCCGGCCGCATGCATGCCTGCGGGCACGATGCGCATACCGCAATGCTGGTGCAGGCGGTGCATCTGCTGCACCGGCACCGTGACGAACTCGCCGGCACCGTCAAGTTCATGTTTCAGCCGGGCGAGGAGGGCCATGGCGGCGCCCGCCGGATGATCGAGGACGGTCTTCTCGACGCCGATCCGAAACCGGACGCGGCCTTCGCCTTGCATATCTGGCCCGGCATCAGGGCCGGCGCCATTCTCGGAAGGCCGGGCGCGATGATGGCCTCGGCCGATTATTGGACAATCAAGATACGGGGCCGGGGCGGCCATGCTTCGATGCCGCACGACGCGGTCGATCCGATCCCGGTGGCTTTCGAGATCGGGCTGGCGCTGCAAAGCTTTGTTACCCGGCGCATCGACATTTTCGATCCGGTCGTGTTGACCTGCGCCAAGGTGACCGGCGGCACAACCAACAATGTCATCCCCGAAACGGCCGAGATGGTCGGGACCTTGCGCACCATCTCGGAGCGGGCGCGAGAGCGGGCGCATGAAGGGTTGCGCCGCGTCGCGACGAATATCGCCGCGGCGCATTTGTGCGACGCCGAGGTCATGATCAGGCGGGGCTACCCGGTAACCGTGAACGATGCCGCGTTTGTCGATTTTGCGCAGACCGTCGCGACCGAACTTCTCGGCGCCGACAATTACATCGACCGTCCGGCGCCGATCATGGGCGCCGAAGATTTCTCCTATGTTCTGCAGCGCATTCCCGGCTGCATGATGTTCCTCGGGGTCATGCCGCAGGATCATGACGACCATGGTCACGTCGCACCGTGCCATTCCAACCGCATGATCTTGAACGAAGACTGCATGGCAGTCGGCATCGCTATGCACGCTTCCATCGCGTATCGGTTTCTGATGCGGGCGGCCGACGGAGGCTTCGGATGACCCCCTGAGGAGAGGATACCATGGCCCATACGATCCTGCGTGGCGGCCGCGTGCTCGACATCGCCGCCGGAACCGCCGAACCCGCCGATATCCTGATCGAGGACGACACGATCCGCGAGATCGGCCCGCCCGGCTGTCCGGCCCCGGCCGATGCGATCGAGATCGCGGCGGCGCGCCGACTGCTGCATCCCGGTCTCGTCAATGCGCATACTCACGGCCACGGCAACCTCGCCAAAGGGATGGGCGACCGCTGGCCGCTCGAACTGCTGCTGAGCGCGGCGCCATGGATCACCGGCAACCGCACCGCCGAGGACAAATACCTCTCGACCCAGCTCGGCGCGGTCGAGATGGTCATGAAAGGCTGCACCGCCTGCTACGACCTCTCCTTCGAATGGCCGTTGCCCACTGCCGAAGGCTTAGCGCTGGCGGGCACGGCCTATGCCGATGTCGGCATGCGCGCCGTGATCGCGCCGATGGTTGCCGACCGCAGCTTTTACGAGGCGATCCCCGGCCTCATGGATGCGCTGCCGCGTGCCCTGCAGGACCGCGTCGCTGAATTGCGGCTGCCGCCGGCCGAGGCAACCCTCACGGCGATCCGCGAGGCGCTGCGCGGCTGGTCCTTCGACCGCGACCGGGTGCGTCCCGCCGTCGCGCCGACGATACCGCACCATTGTTCCGATGCCTTCATCCTCGGCTGCGCCGATCTGGCGCGCGAGTTCGGCCTGGGGGTTCACAGCCACGTTGCCGAATCGAAGGTGCAGGCAGTGACCGGCATTCGGCTGTACGGCCGGACGCAGACCGCCCATCTCGAACGCCTCGGCGTGCTCGGCCCGCACTTCACGGTCGCGCATGGTGTCTGGCTCGACGAGGACGACATGACCCGACTCGGCGACCATGGCGCCTCGGTCGCGCACAATCCGGGCAGCAACATGCGGCTCGGCAGCGGGCTCGCCGATACGAGAGCGATGCTCGAGCGGCGGGTCAATCTCGGGATCGGCACCGACGGCGCGAATTGCGCCGACAATCAGAACATGTACGAGGCGATGCGGCTGGCCTCCTTTGTCTCGAAGGTGCAGGGGCCGGACTGGCGGCGCTGGCTGACGACGCGCGAGGCGGCGTTGGCAGCGACCGAAGGCAGCGCCCGAGCGTTGGGGCTTGGCGACAAGATCGGCCGCTTGGCGCCGGGCTGGAAGGCCGACATCGTCATGCTCGACCTCGACCACCCGAACTGGCTGCCGTTCAACGACCCGGTCAACCAGCTGGTCCATACCGAGGACGGCACGGCGGTCGCCAGCGTCATGATCGGCGGCCGTCTAATCGTCGACAACCGGCGTCTGGTAACGGTCGATCTCGACCGTCTGCGCGACCGCGTCGCGGCAGCGCGCGAGCGCCTCGCCGCCGCCAATGCCGACAACCGCCGCCTCTACGACGCCCTCGAACCGGTTGTCGGCAGCTATTGCCCCGCCCTCGCCCGCACCCCCTACCACATCCACCGCTACGGCGCGCGGCTGGAATAGCGAGATCCGTGTCCAATCAACCTAGGACACCAAAGTGCGGATCGCGCGATTTCCACGAGCGATTTTGACCGTGCTATGATCAGCGCGGCTGAGGGAGGCTATGAAACAGCCCGTCCAACGGCGTCTCGCCGCGATCCTCGCCGCCGATGTCGCGGGTTACTCGCGGCTGATGGGATCGGACGAGGAAGGCACGCTCGAACGCCTGAAAACGCATCGCCGAGAGCTGATCGATCCGAAGATCCGCGAGCACCGTGGCCGCATCGTCAAGACCACCGGCGACGGCATGCTCGCGGAATTCCCGAGCGTCGTCGACGCGATGCGCTGTGCGGTCGAAATCCAGCGCGGAATGGTCGATCGCAATGTCGAGGTCCCCGAGGACAAGCGCATCACCTTCCGCATCGGGATCAATCTCGGCGACGTGATCATTGATGGCGACGACATCTATGGGGACGGCGTCAACATTGCCGCGCGGCTGGAGGCATTGGCAGAACCCGGCGGAATTTGCATCTCGCGCGTCGTACGCGACCAGATCCGCGATAAGCTCCCCTACCCGTTCGCGGACATTGGCGAGCAGAGCGTCAAAAACATTGCACGGCCTGTGCGGTCCTACGCGATGAGCGCTGACACAATTGCGTCGATACCCTTCGTCGCCGTATCAGCGCCGCTGCCGGCTCCCAAGAACTTACGGCGGGTCATTTTCGTCGCGAGCGCCATCGCGTTATTCTGCATTGCAGTCGCGACCTGGTGGGCCTGGCCCAAGGGAACCCCGCCCCCACCAACGGCCTCGGTGCCGCCGTCTTCACCAATAAGCGGGCAAGCCGCGAACACCATTCCAAATATGCCCGCGCCACGTCTGTCGTTCGTTGTATTGCCGTTTGCGAACTTATCGAACGACCCAGACCAGGATTATTTCGCTGACGGGGTCACTGACGACCTGACGACGGACCTGTCGCGGATCTCCGGCAGCTTCGTAATCGCCCGCAATACCGCCTTTACCTATAAGGGCAAATCGGTCGAAGTGAAGCAAATCGGCCGCGAGCTGGGGTGCGCTACGTTATTGAGGGAAGTGTGCGACGGTCCGCTAATCTGATCCAAGTGAACGCGCAGCTGATCGACACCGAAACTGGCGGACATATGTGGGCCGATCGCTTTGAGACCGACCGCCGAAACCTTCCCGAAGAGCAAAGTGAAATCACAAGCCGGCTCGCGAAGACGCTAAACGTTCAGCTCATTGAGGCGGCAAACAGCCGGCTCGAACGTGAACGAGCGATCGATCCCGATGCGCGCGATCTCGTCATGCGCGGATGGGCCTTTTTTAATCGCCCCTTTTCCTCAACCACCATGCAAGAGGCTCAGCGGGCCTTCGAACGAGCACTGGAGATCGACTCACGCTCCGTCGATGCGAGGATCGGTATCGCAAGGACTTTGATCAACCTAGTGGCCGGAGGATGGAGCAATTCTGTCGAACGGGACGAATTACGAGCTGAGCAGTTGCTTCTCGAAGCGCTCGATCGTGATGCGAGTACATCGGACGCGCACGAGATGATGGGGCTCCTCCGTCGGTTCCAAAATCGATTGGCGGAATCTCGCATCGAGCTCAAGACCGCAGTCTCGCTTGATCGCAATGATGCAAGCGCGTTTCGCAACCTCGGGCTCACTCTGATGTATTTGGGTCAACCCGAGGCAGCGATATCCCAAATCGAAAGAGGCATACGGCTTAGCCCGATCGACCACCTCATCCCCATCGCCTATTCTGGCCTAGGTTTCTGCCACCTCTTGATTGGCCAGGTGGGTGATGCGCTTGAATATCTTAGAAAGGCCCAAGCTCTGAACCCTAGGCTCTACTTTATCCATTTTGGCGTCGCTGCAGCGCTCGGGCTCAAAGGGGATTTGAGACAGGCAAGAGCTGCCCTTGCCGAGGGATCAAACTCAAACCAGAAGTTAACTCGCTGGCAGCATGGCGGGCAAACCGCCCGTGGGAAACCAATCCCGAGTTTGCGAAGCTGGCAGAGAAGACGCTGTATGCCGGGCTTCGCCAAGCAGGTCTTCCCGATGAGTGACTTGACGGCTTCAACTCGGCGGCGGGTGCATTTCGAAGCCGGCGGGACAGCCGGCGCGGCGGGCGGCTTCGGCAGCTGGAAGTGACGGGTTCCAGAGGTTGGCGTCGAAGCGCCACCCATTGACATTGTCGGCCTCGCGCGAGACGACGTAGAGGAGCGGCGGCACCATCTCCTCGGGCTCGACGAGGCGCGGGGCGCGGCCTTCGCGGCTCATCGCTCGCATTTCCTCGGCCATGCCCGGCGTGTTGGCGCCGGCGCCGGGGTTGACGATGTTAATCGTCAGGCCGGTGCCGGCGACCTCCTTCGACCACACCTCGGTCGCCATTTCGAGCGCCGCCTTCGAGGCGCCGTAGGGCGAGGTGTGCGGGCGGTTCATCGTGTCGAGTTTGGTCGTCACATTGACGATGCGGCCCCAGCCCTGCTCGACCATCAGAGGCGCGACGCGGCGCGCCATCTGGTCGGCGGCGATATAGTTGGTCTCGATTACGGCACGGACGATGTCGTCTGGCACATGCCAGAATTTCTGCGGCTCGGAACGGCGGAAGCGCGCCGGGTCGATCGTTGTGAAGGTGAGGCCGGCGTTGTTGACGAGGATGTGCACGCCGCCAAACCGCTGCAGTGCGAGCGCGACGACGCGGTCGCAATCGGCGGGACGCCGCAGATCCGCAACGACCGGGAGAACCCGGCCTGATGTCGTGGTCCCGGCTGCCTCAGCTTCGATTGCCGCGACATCGGTGTCGATGTGCCCGACCGCGACGACCTTGTGCCCTGCCCGTGCGAGACCGAACGCCATTGCATGGCCAAGCCCGCGCAAGCCGCCGGTGACTATCGCGATTCGCTGTTCCATGAGGTCCCTCCGGCAGAGCTCGCCGCATCTCGGACGGCAGTTTCCCTTTGATCGCAGAATGCGGCCATGGAACGGAGTATAATGCCAGCCGGAACTATTTTTGCGTTCAACCCGTTATCGCGCCAAGCTTTGCAGGAAGGAAAAAATCATGAAGCGGTCGATTGTCCCGGGTGCGTTGTCCGCGGGACTGATACTGGCGCTGGCTGCCTGTACCAACCCCTACGACCCCGGCCAACGCGCGGTCGGCGGCGGCCTGCTGGGGGCCGGCGCTGGGGCCGCTATCGGCGGCGCCGTCGGCGGCGGGCACGGCGCCGCTATCGGGGCGGCGGTCGGCGGCGCGACGGGCGCCGTGACCGGCGCGGCTACAACACCGGCACCGCCACCGCCGCCGCCGCCCGGCTACGGGTACGGGCCGGGCTATGGTTACCCGCCTCCACCCGCCCCTTACCCCTCATATTAGGGTCCTAGCCGCCGGCCCCTGCCGGTTCAGCCGGAGGGCGCCGATCTGATCAGCTCCGCGAGGTCACGAACCTTTGCGGCCGGCGGCAAATTCTTCCCTACTGCCGAAGCCTCGATGATGCGCGGCCGGTTTGGGCGGGCAGCCGGCGCCGGCAGCACAGAGGGTTGGCGCCCGCCAAGCGCGGGTGCGCCCGGCCCGCAATCCCCGGAACGGCTGACCTCGACTTTTGGCGGCGCCCCGGTGCCGGGGTCGAAGTAGGAGAAACTCTCGCTGCAGCTGCCGCTGCCCGAACTGACCGAAGTCATGACGACACCCGACACACCGTGCCCGAACTGCGGCGCAGCGAGAGCGGCGTCGATTACCGGACCCGGACCCACGACCCAGATCGGTGCATTCGCCAGCGCGTGCGCCGAGGCGATCAGCCGCGCCAGCACGGCCTGCTGGTCGGCGACCATCCGATAGATGTCCGCCAGCTGTGGCATCACGACGTCAAAACCCTGAGCAGCCCACAGCGCAGGATCGCGCGCCAGAATGTCGCCGCCAGGCCACAATACGACAACCGCGGCCGGCGACGCCGGACCGATCGCGTAAACGCGCGGAGCCGGTTTGTAATAAGACGCAGGTTCGGCCGTTGGCATCACTGCGGTGGCTTCTCCTGAAGTTGCGACATTCCCGGCCCCGGCGCAACCGACCAGCGACAGCGCTGCCAAGCAGCCAAAGAGAACAGAGGCGGGTGCTTTCCACATAGGCGGTTCTCCTCCGATCGGCAGTCTTGCGCCTTGACAATCTGTCCCCGATTTCGGCGATTTCTAGATGCCGATGGGGCAGAGGTTTGGCCGAATTTTGCGGCCCGTTACACCGCCGCAAGATCCCGACCCGCGGCAATACCTCGCGGCTGAAGAGGGTCAAGTTGGCGACGGTCTCGTCATGGTCCAAGAGGCCGCCTTGGCCCATCATCAGCAGATGCCCGAAACCGCCGACATGGTCGTAGAAGGCGCGCAATTGGCCGAACACGTCGTCCGGCGTGCCGGCAAAAACGAGGCCGGCATCGATCGCGTCGGCGACGGTCATCGTGCGGGGATCGAGATTGCGGCCGTCGCGCGACTGAATCCGCCCGGCACGGAACCCGCCACCGCTCGCCTTGATGGCTTGCGCACTCTGCGCCGGCGACGCGTAGCCCGGCGGGTTCATGAATTGTGGCGCGACGATGCCCGAAGTGCGGCTGTAGCCGAGGATCTGGTCGGCGCGGCGCTCGCCTTCTTCCCGGGTATTGCCGACCCCGATCAGCGCCATATAGGCGAGCCGCTGCGGTGACATCGGGCGGCCGACCTCGCCCGCTTTCCGGCGATAGGCGTCGAAGATTGGGGGCGTGCGAACCCAGCCGGTGTTCAGCACGCCGATCGTCATCCCCCGCTCGGCGGCCTCCATCGCGCTGCCGGGGCTCCCGACCGGCATCCATACCGGCGGGTGCGGCTGTTGCCAGGGCCGAGGCCAGACATTGATCTGACGGTAGTGGAAATGCGTCCCTTCCCAGTTGAACGGGCCGTCGTGGCTCGTCATTGCCTTCAGGATCAGGTCGTGCGCCTCCCAGAAACGCCCCATCAGGTCGGCGGGGTTGGTATTGGCGGGCGAGATTTCGAACGGCACCCCTTTGACAAA
>Ga0126383_10002299_pt1 | contig 12296 bp, 11 predicted proteins | sample PanSoiMetPlot_35_FD_96882 | JGI IMG/M metagenome (GOLD analysis project Ga0126383, IMG submission 96882) | Tropical forest soil microbial communities from Panama - MetaG Plot_35 | ecosystem: Environmental > Terrestrial > Soil > Tropical forest > Bulk soil | place: Panama | collected 2016-02-17
GAGCGCGCAAGACGCCCGACACGCGATCACCGAGGCGATCACCGAAAACAAATTTGCCCCTCTGCTTTACCTCAACACCTGGATCAAGAAGATTGTCAGAAGGGGGAAGATCTGGTATCGGAAGTTTAGTCCAAAGAAGAAGGTGGCGTTCTTCGTGACCGCCTCGATTATGGGTGCGGCCCTCATCGTTCTGGCGTTGAACTACACTCCGCTGAGGAGGGCTATTCCTGCAAAAAAGAGAATTTCCCTTGCCGATAAGAAAGATCTGGCGGCGATTCTCCAGGAAGCTATCACGGGAATGACGCCCGAGATGGTTCGCGCCGCGTTGATGCCGGATAAAAAATCATCGGACGAGGTGTTGCAAAGCGAGCAGTGGAAGAAATTGATGGACATGCCTGACAACAAGCAGGCTCTTGAAGATGTTATCAATGAGTTGAACGTCCTGATCGAAAAAGAAGGCGGAACGGCAAAGCGATACGCCATTCTCGCGCAGGCTTATCTCTTCAAGTTTTATCTGACAAAAGCTACGGAAGATAAGGACAACGCCTTGAAGGCCGTGCGCGCGGCCAAGAGGCTCGGCGCGGAAACGCTCGATGTGACCATTGCCGAGGGAAACGCCCTGATCACGGTCGGAGAATTCAATGAAGCGATAGAGGTTTTCGAAAAAGCGCGTAGCCAACATCCTGATGAGCCGGAAATTCTCCTTGGCCTCGCGATGGCGCACGATTTCAGCGGCGATGAAAAAGGCCTGGCGGAAGGCCTTTACAAGGCTGTGATTGACGCGCGGCAAATACGCGAGGGGAAACCGTATTGGGGAGACCTCAACGAGTTTGGCTCGTATTATTTTGGGCGTGGGAGATATGAGCAGGCGATAACTTGCTGGCGCGAAGTTGTAGAACTGAATCCTATTGGGACTTCTGGCTACATCAACCTCGGCACGGCCCTTAATTATCTCGGATGCTTCAAGGAAGCGGAAAAGACATACAGGGATTCTATAGCCGCAGGAGGAGAAAACATTGAGGCTCGCGTCAACCTGGGCGCTACTTACTACTACATGGGTGACTACGGAAATTCAATCTCCAACCTTAAAATGGTGACCGACAGCCCTAAGTCAGATGAAGACCCAAATCTGATTATAGCCTGGGGGAATCTTGGAGACTCTTATTCTCAGGTTGGCCAGCAGAATGAAGCCCGAAATGCCTTTAACACGGCGATCAAATTGGCAGACAAACAATTGATGCGTCTTCACAGTGATTATCAAATCACAGCCTTGAAGGCGGAAATTCTTGCCAAGCTAGGATCGTTAGGCTATAGCGACGGGCAGGATGATCCGGTCGGCTTGATTGAGAAGACATTGGACGAAAAGTTGAATTGCCTCGAATGCGCCGCATCGGCTGTGATCGTCTATCACCTCGTAAAAAAAGACGATATGGCATTGCGAATGGCTATGAGAGCTGTGGACGAAGGCTATAGCCCCTTTTTGTTGATAAACAATCCCCAACTGCTCGAATTAAGAGACCGGGCTGAGTTCAGGCGAATTCAGCATATTGCGCAAAGCACGCGTGGGAAGTGCTGAGGCAAATGACAAAATAATGATTAAATGGAGAAAGCGATCTTATGCCAGACCCAATTGTTGTTACTGTTACAGCAGTTCCTGATCCGGCCACTGAGGATACGTTGATCGTGAGCGTGGATCGACCACTCGTCTTCCTGTCGTTTGAAGATGATGACCAGGCTCGCTGGGTATGTTCGGATGGTTCCATTGAAGTAAACTTCGCGCCGGCAACGAATCCGTTTGACTCTAACGCAAGTTCTGGAGGGCAATATCAGACTCAGACTGATGGATCAATAATTTCTGGGTCGCTTGTCGAAGGGCAATTAGACCCGGATGAAGCCGCATTCAGACTTTTCAAGTATTCAATCCAGGTAACAAGTATTGATGGGACGCGCGCCGGCGCGCTTGATCCACGGTTTATGATAAGAAGAAGGAGAGTTTACTTTAAAGCGGATAACATATGACGACTGACAGAAAGGATTTGACATGCTTACCAATGTTCTACTTCTGCTCATTCTCGTTGCCCTGTTACTTGTATTGTGGGCGCTGCTTCAAAAGAGGTCCGGCGCCGGTGGGAAGCCTGATAAAATACACCTCCCGCACTTCCCGATCCCACGTCCAAAATCTGATTTCATCGAACCGCCGCGCCAGGAGGTAAAAATTCGATTTGATGATAGAGAAGGAGCAGTTCGGATCGAGCCGGCAAAGCTGGTCCTTGCTCCGAACAAACAAGCCGCCTGGAGCAGCTCGTCGGGCAAGATCGAAATCCGGTTCAACCCAAACGACTCGCCGTTCGGCGGGGCAAGCTTCATCTCGGCCAGTGGCGGTGTTTCGCTCTCGGGGATACCTCGCGTGGACGCCGCGCATGAGAGGGAGATCAATTACATAGTGCTCTTTACTTCGCCTGAAGGGCGGTTGTTCACCAATGCGGCTTCCGTGGTCGTGTCGAAGCGAGGGCAGACAGATAAGAGTTCCTGAAAAAACGCCGCTCGAAAATCCAATGGCCGTTCCCGACAAAGAGTCGGAAACGGCCATCTCTGGAATTACATTCGCGGTCAAACGCCCGCGAAAGCTCCTGCGCGATCTCACTCTAATCACAACTGTCTCACCCAAACATTCCTGAAGCGCATCGGATTGCCATGATCCTGCAAGGATATAGGTCCCTTGCCGTGCTTTGTATATGTCGGAAAGACGTTCTCGTTAGTGGTCGTGCCGAAGATTTCCGAGTGATCCTGGATCAGGACGCCGTTCTGCAGCGCGGTCATCGTGGCTTTCTTCTTGACTCTGCCGTCGTCTCCGAAGATCGGCGCGTGGTAGATGACGTCGTACGTCTGCCATTCGCCGGGTTTGCGACAGGCGTTGACCAGCGGCGCGTACTGTTTATAAATCGAGCCGGCCTGACCGTGGAAGTAGGTCTTGTTGTTATATGAATCGAGCACCTGAAGTTCGTAACGGCCCTGCAGAAAGACGCCGCTGTTGCCGCGCCCCTGGCCTTCGCCCACGACTTCCGACGGCGTGGCCCATTCGATGTGTAACTGAATGTCATCGAATTCCTGTTTGGTTTTGATGGCGCCGGTTCCGCGAACAACGACCATCGCGCCGTCCTTCAGGGCCCACTTAGCGGGGCCGCCGTCTTTTTCACTGACCCAGTTCGATAAATCTTTGCCGTCGAATAGAACGATCGCGTCCGAAGGCGGGTGGGTCGCGTCACCCGGGTCAATGATCTTCGGCTCGGTTTTCGGCTCCGGGATCTGGATGGCGCCGTTGTAGCTCCACGCGGCTACGGCGAAGACGGCGATTGCAAGGCTCGCGAACAGCGCGAATCGAATGGACGGGATTCTTGTGAGCATAGGTTTCTCCAGAAAAAATGTACCGTAGGTTGTCTAACCTGCGGAGGCTTGATTAATGAAGCGTTCAGTTGTCATCAAGCGGCTTGGTTAGGACGCCCTCCGCATTATTAAAGCGTTCAGTTGTCATCAGGCGGCCTGGTTAAGACGCCCTCCGCAGGTTGGACAACCTACGGTACGGGGGCCGCTTATCAATTTACAGCGTCGTAGATCAAAACTTTCGACCAGAATGTGGCGCACTCTTCTCTGAATTTGTCGTGGGTCGGGTGAACCTGATAAGCCTCGTGCCCGGCGCCGTCGTCGAAGATCACGATCAACGCGCATGAGTAAGAACGATCAATGATTGGACGGTCGGTTGAAGCGGGCGAGCCTGCGAAGCCCTGTCGCACGCTTTCAATGGTTGTCAGCGAGCGAACGCCTTCCCAGAACTTCGCGCGCTGCTCCTCGGTCAGATCAGGCTTAAGCCAGAAATAGACGGAATGAACGAACATATTTTTCTGTCCCACATTTTTCTGTCAGATCATTCTCCCGCATATGCGGCCTCCGATTAAGAAAATGTGTCTGACATCAGACGCGACCATTCATCGGATTGCAATCGTCGCAACATTGCTCGCAACACCGTTCCGCGTGATCTGCGCGTTATGGACGCCTGATGAAATGCCTACAGGTAAAACCAGATTGATTTGATTGAGCCCGGTGAATCCCGGCGCGCGGCCTGCATACTGCACTACAACAGGATTGCCGTCAATCGTAGCCTGCGCATCCGCGGCGACGTTGCCATCAACGTCGGTCGCGTCGGCGCCGAGGCCTGAGCCGAAAAACACTATGATGTTCGGCTGCCCATCCGGTCTCGTGGCGTTGAACGGCGGGAAAGTGAATGTGAATCCATCGAGCGCGACTGCCGGGCCTTGGCCGTCCTGCGAGAACGTGAAGAGCGCGGGCGCCGCGGCGATGATTTGAATCGCTCCGGTCGAAACGCGGCCATCCGCGCTCGTTACGTAAACAACCGCAGGCCCGGAGGCGGCGCCGGCGGGGATTTGGTAATTGACCTGCGACGGCGATACGTAGAAGAGAGGCGCGTCGCGTGTAACACCCGCGCTGTCGGTGATTCTGACCGTCGTGCCGCCGAGTTCGGTGGGCAAAGGCTGCGCCGTCGCCGCTTGCGTCGTCGTCGCCAGCCCTATTCCAAAAGCCGCGACGATCGCTTTCGCCGCCAATCTGTCGTTGTAGCTTGCGGCTGAGACTGTGGCGCTGGTATTGACTGTGAAGACTTCATTGATGTTGGTCGCGCCCAACCCTTGCTGCGTAGCTCCGGCGGGAAGGAAGATTTTATTGCCGATCACCGAAGCGAAGACGCCATGTTTCGGCGTCGGCATCGGCGGGAGCTGCGTCCACGTGTTGTTGAGCGGATTATAGACCTCGACATTGTCGAATAGTCGCGGCTGTTCGCCGCCGATGACGTATAGCTCGCCGTTGACTACGCCCGCGCCGACGCCCGAACGCCCCGTCGGCATATTCGCAAGCCGCGTCCAGATGTTTGTCGCGGGGTCATACATTTCGAGCGCGCTGGCCGCCGTGTCGCCCGGCCTCCCGGCGGCGACATAAAATTTGCCGTTGATCGCCCCGCCCGCGGTGTGGTTGCGTGGCACGTTCATCGAAGCCAGTTGCGTCCACGTATTCATCGCCGGATCGTAAACTTCCAGCTCGGTCTGGTTCATATTCGGCCCGTCGCCGCCGGCGACGTAAATTTTGTCGTCGATCACGCCGACGGCAGGAGTGTTGGCGTGTTGAAACCGCATCGGCGCGACGTCAGACCATGAATTCGTTTGCGGGTTGTAAACGAACGTGCGGTTAGACACGCCGCCGAACGCGTAAAGCTTTCCGGCGGCGACGGCCGCCGCGTTGTGGTTTGTGGCGATGGGCAGCGACGCCGCGGAGGACCAGGTGTTCGTTTGAGGGTCATAGACATCAACGGTGTTAGTACTGTCGCCCGAACTGTTGAATCCGCCGATGACGTAAATTTTGCCGTTAAGGGCGGCGGTCGAAACCTCCTGCCGCACGGAAGGCACGGGCGCGAGCGTGGTCCACGCGCCGCGATTGCCCGTTTGCAGCGCGGCTTGAACAGCCAGTGCGAACAGCGCCAGAGATATCAGGCCAGGAGCGATTCGCTTCATGATCATCCCTCCATATTCTGTTGTGGCGTCATCGAGCGCCTAACGCGCGTCTGATCAGCTCGCGCTGATCATCGCTCAGACCATCGGGCAGCGAGTTCAGCTCGAACCATTCCGCGCGATTGATTTCAAAACCTTGTGTAAGGGGGATTCCTTTTGGGATGCAGCGAAAGATTATCTCCACCTGCCGGTATTTTTGAAGCGCGCGAATGAAGGCGACGCTCGCGACCTCGATCTCAAGCCCGATCTCTTCATGCAATTCGCGGCGGACGGCCTCTTCCGGTTGTTCGCGCGCGCGCATAAAACCGCCGGGAATGCCCCAGCCGCTGCCGGGGCGAAAACGGTGTTGGAGCAACAAGATTCGATGGCGCGAATCAATCACCACCGCGCCCACAGTCACGGTGAAGCGTGATTCGGTCAGCAGCACGCCCCAGCGCCGCGCCCATTTCGGCGCGTATCGCCACAAAGCTGCAAAAGCTCGCCTCAGCATATTTAATCCGACGTCGCTATTTTTATCGCCTTTCTCTTCAGAAATCGAGCAAACCGATTCCGATTTTCGGAACTGCGTTTTCGCGTCTCCCGTATGAATTGGCGTATGACAAAGCGATGAAACAACACGGAAGAAACGGACTCCAATCTGAAGCTCAGCTCCTGCCCAAGTCATCAGCGCTGGTTGCAGCGTTGTCCGAAGCTATAACAACAGCGCCGATCTCAACTTGGCGTTACAAAGCGGGACGCCCGAGTCGCCTGGCGAGGAGGCGCGCATGATTGCGCTCTGGTTAATCGAATTTCTACTGGTCGCTCTGATAGTGGCGGCTCTCATCTGGGCGGTTCAACGGATGATCGCGCGCGCAAGGTCGCGGGAGCGGGCGCAAAGCTATGCGCAACAGCTTATGCGCTACGACGAGGCTCGCCAGATTGTGTTGCAACAGACGCAGCGGCTGGTCGAGCAGGGAATTCCTTTTGAACAAGCCGCGCTCACTGCGCTTTCGGACGGCTACTGGCCGGATTCGATCGAAGACGGGCCGCAGCGCGGATCGGACAACAACCAACAACGCCTTTCAGACAAACAGAACTGAACGCAAGGCAGAAAGGTAAACTATGTTTGGCAAGGGATTGTCGGATCAACTCGGCCGGACGAGGAGAATCTTCCCGTCGGCCATCGGCGTCCTGGCGCTGCTCGTCATCGCGCTCGTCGCCGTGTTCAATCTGTTCGATCACAACGACGTCGGTTACGCGACGGTTGTGCAGTTTCCGAACGGCTCTGTTCGCGTCATCACCGAGCCCGGAATCTTTTTTCAGGGCTTCGGCAAATTGACTATCTACAAGACGGCCAACGACACTCTCGCTTTCAGCAAAGACCCGAAAGAGGGCGATCCGGGCGACACTTCGATCCCGGTCCGTTTCCGCGACGGCGGTCAGGGCAAAGTGACGATTGACGTGACGTTCAAATTGCCCGAGGACAAAGAGAGCCTGAGCAGGATTCACACCGACTGGCATTCGTATGAGCAGCTCGAGCGCGGCCTGGTTCGCCCGCAGGTCAACAACGTGATCCAGTTGACCGCGACGAAATTGAGCTCCGAAGAGTCATACACGCAAAAAGACCTCTTCATCAATCAGGTCTTCGACCAGTTGACTTCGGGCATTTACGAATACGCGATGGTGGTTGATCAGGACGGCAAGATCAATTTCAAGCTGAAGGCGAGCGAGAAAGACGGCAAAGTTATCGTCGATCGCCAGCCGAATCCTTTTCATTCGTACAAGATCGGCATTACGAAAGTGACCGTGCGTGACATTGATTACGCCGAAGAAATCAACCTGACGCTGAAAGCCAAACAGGCGGCCATCCAGGCTCAGGTGACTTCAAAAGCTAACGCTGACAAGGCCCAGCAGGAAGCGCTCGAAGCCAAAGCCCGCGGTGAGAAAATGATCGCTGAAACCCTCGCCGAGGAGAGCGCGAAGACCGCCGCCGCCGAGCAGGAGTTGAAGCGCTCAAGGTTGGAAGCCGAATCAATCCGCGTCCGCGCCGACGCTGAGGCTTACGCGAAACGCGCCAACGCCTCGGCCAACAAATCGCTCGACGCGAAGCTCAACGCCTGGGTCGAGGCCAATAAAGCCTGGGCCGGTTCGTCAGCCGCGCCGCCGGTCGTTTTCAACGGCGCGCCCGGCGCCGGCAAAGGAGGGGCGGAAAACCTCTACCCGCTGTTGATGATGAAGATGCTGTCGGAGCAAGTCGGCGTCAATCCAAAACCCGAGCGGTAACGCCGCCTGCCGTCGGGATCGGCACGGAAGTTGGTTGAACGGAAGTTGACCACTTCACAAAGCCCCTCGTAAAGCCACTTGCGCGGGCCGTAAAAAAATTGAGGCTGCGATCAACTCAGACCGCAGCCTCTTTTACCATAGCAGAGAGATGATGAAACAAGCGTTCCTACTTATGAAACCATCCGCCACTCTCCAGCGCGTTCATATCCCAGCAAGCGCCATCGGAGCGGTCATTTAAAATCATATTCGGGCTTGAGTTCACTCCCTCCTTCTCCTGCCCGCGAGCGAACGCCAGATGACGAGATCATTGATCGCTCGTAACGGCGATTATGGTGATTGGCCGATCATCTGTCCAACTCATTGTTGTAATCCATACAATCAACTATGCTAATGACGTCAAATAGATAGCTGGACGATTTCAGAAGTCATCCATTACTCCGCGAGGTGGGACTTGAAATGGAAATGTCGCAACTACGCACGTTCCGCGCCGTGGCCGAGGCTCTCAATTTCACTCGCGCCGCCGAGCGATTGCACCTGACGCAATCGGCCGTGAGCCATCAGATCAAGGCGTTGGAAGAAGAGTTGGGCGAACCGCTCTTTATTCGCGCCAAACGCGGCGTGAAGCTTTCGCAGGCGGGCAAGATCGCGCTCGAATATGTCGAGCGGATTCTGGACGAGACCGAAGCGATGCGCGAGAGGATTTCCGGACGCGAACGCTCGCCCACGGGACGCGTGCGCGTCGCGGCGGCCACACAGGCTTTCGTCTACCTGTTCGCGCCGTTGTTCGAATCGTTTATGGATTCGCACCCCGGCATTGACCTGGCGTTCCGCACGACGGTGAGCACCGAGCAGACGGTGGCCGACATTTTGAACGGCGCGGCGGATGTCGGGTTCGCGTCGTTGGCCGTCTATTCGCCGAACCTGCAGGTGACGAAACTCTTCGAAGACGAACTGGCGCTGATCGTATGCCGCGAGCATAAGCTGGCGAGGAAGCGGGTCGCGTCCGTGCCGGAGATACAGAAAGAGAAGCTGATTCTGTTCGAGCGCGGCGCTTCGATCCGGCGGGCGACCGACCAATTCTTCGATCAGATAGGCGTGCGACCCGAGCTGGCGCTCGAATCGAACGACACCTACTTCATCAAACGAATGGTCGAACGCGGGCTTGGCGTGTCTCTGCTGCCCGCCTGGTCGGTGCGCGACGAGGTCGTTGAGGGCAGGCTGGCGCAGCTTCAAATCAGCGGCCATCGTCTGCGCCGTTCTGTTTCGCTGGTTTCGCTCGGCCGTTTTCAACCGTCACCGACGCGGGCTTTCATCGCCTACATTCTCCGGCACAAATCGAAGATTCAAACTATGGCCGAGGGCGATAAGAAGCGGCCGTCGGCGTGACTGGACGCAAATCGTGACAGCGACTATGATCACCGTTCCCAAAATAGTGGGCGGTGGGCAGTGGGCAGCGGGCGCTTTGGGTCTATTCACTGCCCGCTGCCCACCGCCCACTATTTTCGTAAGAAGAAGAACGGAGAGATATGTGATCCCGGAATTACGCGCGCGATTCAATAGCAATTTCACCGAAGAGAAGCGCCGGCGGTTTCTGCGATCGCTCGACGCGGCGGTCGAAACAAAGATCGAATTCCGCCCCTGCGAGACGCCCGTCTTTTTGCCCGGCGCCTTGCTCGCTGAAATGCGCAGATCCGCCCGAGAGATCATCGCCCAGCTCCGCACTCCAGAATATAAAGCGGCGTCCGAACGCGCCATTCCGGCTGCTTTCAATACGCCGAACGAAGGCGCGCATCCGGACTTCATCCAGGTTGATTTCGCCATCACGCGTGATAAGAGCGGGGAACTGGCGCCGAAGCTGATCGAACTGCAGGGCTTCGCGTCGCTTTATGCTTTCCAGTACATCCTGCCGCGTATTTACAAGCAGCATTATGACGATCTGGCCGGACTGAGTTACCTGCTCGACGGATTGACGGACGAGAGCTACCTCATCCTGCTCCGCGAGGTTTTACTGAACGGCCACGGTCCCGAACAGGTTATCCTGATGGAAGTTGATCCGCTGCGCCAGAAGACGCTCCCCGATTTCCGCGCGACCGAAAAGTTGACCGGCATACCGTTTGTTTGCATAACCGGCGTGACCAAACGCGGCAATAAGCTGTACTACAAACGTGATGGACGCGAGATTGAAATCCGCCGCATTTACAACCGTGTGATCATTGATGATTTCGCGCGTAAAGGCGTGCAAGCCAATTTCGATTTCCGCGACGAGCTGGATGTCGAATGGGCGGGTCACCCGAACTGGTATTTTCGGATCAGCAAGTTCTCGCTGCCGTTTTTGAAACATAAAACAGTCCCACGCGCCTGGTTTCTCGATCAGGCGCCTGAATATCCTGAGGACCCCAAAGAATTGGATCAGTTCGTGCTTAAGCCGTTGTTTTCGTTCGCGGGCAGCGGCGTGAAGGTCGGCGTCACGCGTGAAGATTTGGGCGCGATACCGGCGCCCGATCGAAATAATTATTTAATCCAGGAGAAGGTCAACTACGCCCCGGTAGTTGAAACTCCCGATGAACCAAGCAAGGTCGAGGCGCGTTTAATGTTTTTGTGGCCCGCCGGCGAACCCGAGCCTAAGGCCGTGACCACCCTGACCCGGTTGAGCAAAGGCGCGATGATGGGAGTAGACTTCAACAAGAACAGGACGTGGGTGGGGTCTTCCTGCGGATTCTGGTATGCGACTGATGGCAATTGATTACGGCGAGCGTAGCGTAGGAGTCGCAATCTCGGATGAATTGCAATTGACCGTGCGCCCGCTCACGACCATTCGCCGCGAGAAAGAGAAGTTCGCGCATGTCATCCGGCGGATCAGCGAGCTGGTCGCCGAAAACGGGATCGCCACGCTGGTCGTTGGGTTGCCGTTGAACATGGACGGGACGCGAGGCGCGGCCGTCGAGCGCGTTGAAAGCTTCATCTCGGAATTACGGCGGAGCGTTTTGATCCCGATTGTGACGGTTGACGAACGGTTGACTTCGCACGAAGCTGATCGGATGTTGCGCGATATGGGCGTGGGACCGCGTGAACGTCGCGCGCGATCGGATGAATACGCCGCGATGATCATACTGCAGGATTATATTGACGGACAGAAACGACTGCCCCTATCTGAAACTACCTCACAATAAGTCCAATAAATCAAAACGATGCGACCTAGAACCAATCCCCAATCCCGACAGATGCGATCCAGGACCGGTCCCCCACCCAGAGCGGTGCGACCCAGGACTAACCCGAAACCCCGGCGGCGTTTTCCATCTTTCAAACTTTTCCTGTTTTTAATCGTTGTCGCCGCGATCGGCGGCGCGGTGTGGCTGAGGAGCGAGATCAATACTCCGTATCAGCACGATGCCGCTAATAAGATCATTACGATCGAACCAGGCGCCAGCTCGTCTGAGATCATCTCCAAGCTCTACGACGAAGGCGTTCTCGAATACGAGTGGCCAATGCGTATCTGGCTGCGAATCTTCCCGGATAGCCGGAGGTTCAAGGCCGGCGAGTACGAATTCAAATCGCCCATCTCTCCGCGCGAAGTCATCGACCAGTTGGTCCGCGGCAGCGTGGCCACGCGGCATTTCACCATCCCGGAAGGCTTCAACCAGTTCGATATAGCGCGTCTGCTCGCCGGGTTGAAATTGAAAGAACCCGCTCCGGACAGACCGGAAGATTTGCATCCGCTCTTCAAAAACACCTCATTGATCGCCGACCTGGACCCGCAGGCGACGACGCTCGAAGGCTATCTCTTCCCCGACACCTATGATTACACGGCGAACGCGAAACGCGCGCAGCTCGTCGAAGTGATGGTCAGGCGCTTCCGAGAAGTCTATGCGCCGGAGATGCAGACGCGCGCCGAAGAGATGAAGATGAATACGCGCCAGGCGGTCACGATGGCCTCGCTGATCGAAAAGGAGGCGAAATTGGACAGCGAACGTGAGCTGATCTCATCGGTCTTTCATCGCAGGCTGAATCTGAAGATGCAATTGGCCTGCGATCCGACGGTGATCTACGCCGCGATACTCGCGGGCAATTATCGAGGCAAGATTTATAAAAGCGACCTGGACAGAAATTCGCCTTACAACACTTACAAGCGTGTCGGGTTGCCGCCTGGCCCGATCGCTTCGCCGGGCAAACGTTCCTTGAAGGCCGCGCTAAATCCCGCGCAGACCGATTATTTGTACTTCGTGGTCGACGCCGAAAAGAACGACGGCTCGCACAAGTTCTCGGCCAGTTCGGCGGATCATGACAAAGCCGTCAGGACGCTGCGAGAATCGGAGCGAGAGCAAAAGGAGTCGCGGCAATCAGCGGGCGAGCAAAAAGCGCTGCGGTAGTCTAAATCAAATTAGATCCAAGGGGGCGGCAATGTTTGAACGTTACACGGAAAATGCGCGTCGCGTGATCTTCTTTGCGCGATTCGAAGCCAGC
>Ga0126383_10002300_pt1 | contig 12295 bp, 12 predicted proteins | sample PanSoiMetPlot_35_FD_96882 | JGI IMG/M metagenome (GOLD analysis project Ga0126383, IMG submission 96882) | Tropical forest soil microbial communities from Panama - MetaG Plot_35 | ecosystem: Environmental > Terrestrial > Soil > Tropical forest > Bulk soil | place: Panama | collected 2016-02-17
ATGATGTACTTCAGCGCTTCGTCGACGCTCATGTCCAGCTCGACGACGTCCTCGCGCCGGATTATCACGAAGTAGCCGCCGGTCGGGTTCGGCGTCGTCGGCACGTAGACGCTGAGGTAGTCGCCGTCGAGGTGATTGACGACATCGCCGCCAAGCTGGCCGGTGAGGAACGCGATCGTCCAACTGCCCTCCTGCGGCCACTGGACGAGCAGCGCCTTGCGAAACGCCTGTCCCCCCGGGCGGAACAGCGTGTCGCTCACCTGCTTCACGCCGCCATAGATGGAGTTCACGACCGGGATGCGCCGCAGGAGCGCCTCCCACCACCGCAGGAGCCGCTCGCCGATGATGTTGGAGACGAGGACGCCGGTCAGGAACACGACGAGGACCGTGAGCAGCAGCCCGAGGCCCGGAATCTGGTGGCCGAAGAGCGTCTCGGGCTGGAACGCCGGGGGCAGAAGCGTGAGCACTTGGTCCATCGACGACACGATCAGGTGCAGCACCCAAAGCGTGATACCGAGGGGGATCCAGACGAGGAGGCCGGTGATCAGGTATCGCTTCAAGACGGGGAGCCGCGGATGGACGCCGGTGAGGATCCAGGTCGGTGGCCGGGGCGCGGACGGGAGCGCCGCCCGACGCGCGCCCGAGGGTTTCGCCTGTCGGTCTCTAGGCGGCGACGCGACGGCGCGTTAGGAGCACGCGGGACACGCGCCGGCACCGCAGGCCATGCCCGATCCCTCGGTGCCCGAGCCGGAGTCCGGCTTCGAATCCGCGGTCTTCGACCCGGCGTCGGGCGCGGACCCCGACTCCGGCTTTGCGTCGCCGCCCTTCTTCGCGGCCGGCTTCGCCCCGCTGTTCTTGAAATCGGTCGCATACCAGCCCGATCCCTTGAGCTGGAAGCCAGCCGCGGTCAGGAGCTTCCGGAACGTGGCCTGGCCGCATTTCGGGCAGTCGGAGAGCACCGGGTCGCTCACCTTCTGGAGGTATTCGCTTTGAAACCCGCACGATGCGCAGCGGTACTCGTAAATCGGCATGCCCACCTCTCGACCAGGCGCTTCGCCACCGGGTGCGTTCACCGGTGGCCAAAGAAAGCGGCGGATTATACCGGACGCTCCGCTTTCCCGAAGCAAATCGGGCCCTTGCGCCGGGTTTTCAAGCCCGCGGCAGGGGCGCAGCCCGCGCGCCGTGCCGCCAGGACTGTCGCAACCTCGACGGCGACCGCTCATCGCTTGCTTGCGGCTTGACGGGGGGCGGCGCTTCGGGCTAAATGACGCCGTCATACTATGACAACGGCATAGACCCGGCGCGGCGCTCCGCTCACCACGCGGGGCGCGCGCGCAACCGCGAGCCGAGTGCGGAACAAGCCAGCCCGGGACCCACCGGGCGGACGGGGAGGCCAGCTGCCGGAGGCCCGCAGGCGGGGGCGTCCGGGAAGGAAGCAACAACAGACGATGAGCCTCGACCGAAGCACCCGGTCGCCCGCGCGGCGAGGGAATTTTCCTCGCCCGTGGAACCACGCGCTATGTGGCGGCATGCGCGCTTTCCCAACCGTCATGCGAGCCGCGCGCGTCCGCGCCCCTCGCTGATCGAGAGGAGCACGCTATGGCCCCCGTCCGAAGCCGTTCCCGCGCGCCCGCCCCCGGCGCCGGGCGCCCCGCCGCCCTGCCGGCACTCGCGGTTGCCCTTGCGCTCGCCGGCTGTCTCGGAAGCAGCGGAAGCGGTGGGGGCGGAATACCCGTGACGCAGATGACGAGCACGACCACGACGACGACCCCACCCGCCGCTTCGCCGCCGGGCGCCGCCCCGCCGTCCCCGCCGGCGCCGCCTGCAAGCGCCATGCCCGCCGCGCAGCCGACCAGCGCCGGCGACGCGGTGCGTTTCCTGGAGCAGGCGACATTCGGTCCGAACGACGCGACGATCCAGGAGGTGATGAACAAGGGTCCGGCGCTCGCGCTCGAGGAGCAGTTCGCGAAGCCGATGAGCGGCTACGGCACGTTCGTCGACATCGATCCGGACCCGCGGAAAGGCTGCCCCGACGGCTCGCCGGACACCTGCTATCGCGACAACTACACGGTCTTCCCGCTCCAGCGGGCGTTCTTCCGGAACGCGGTGGCCGCATCCGACCAGCTTCGCCAGCGCACCGCCTTCGCGCTGTCGCAGATCCTCGTCATCTCCGGCACCGAGCTCGAGACGATGCACGGCGTCGGCTACTACCAGCAGCTGCTGATGAACTTCGCGTTCGCGAATTTCCGCGACCTCATTTACGAGGTCACGCTGAGTCCGGCGATGGGCGAGTACCTCGACATGGTCAACAACCCGAAGCCCGACGCGGCGCGCGGCATCGAGCCGAACGAGAATTATGCGCGCGAGCTGCTGCAGCTCTTCACGGTCGGCGAGTGCGAGCTGAACGCGGACGGCACGTGCAAGGTCGACGCGGCCGGTGCGCCCGTTCCCACCTATGACCAGGACACCGTCGAGAACCTCGCGCGCGCGCTCACCGGCTGGACCTACCCGCCGCGGCCGGACGTCGCGAGCCGGTTCCCGAATCCGCGCTACTACATCGGGCACATGGTGCCGTTCGCCGCCCAGCACGACACCGCCACGAAGATGCTCTTCGGCAAGACGATCGCCGCGGGCCAGACGCCGTTGAAGGACCTGAACGACGCCCTCGACGTGATCTTCAACCACCCGAACGTCGGGCCGTTCATCGGCCGGCAGCTCATCCAGCACCTGGTCACGAGCAACCCCAGCCCGGCGTACGTGGCGCGGGTGTCCGCCGCTTTCAACAACAACGGGTCGGGCGTGCGCGGCGACCTGCGAGCGGTGCTGCGAGCGATCCTGCTCGACCCCGAGGCGCGCGGCGACGTCAAGGTCGCGGCCGACTACGGCAAGCTCCGCGAGCCGGCGCTGCTGGTGACCAACGTCGCGCGCGCGCTGAACGCGAGCTCGGACGGCGTGTACCTCCTTCAGCAGTCGACGGCCATGGGTCAGGCGGTGTTCCAGGCCCCGTCGGTGTTCAACTTCTACCCGCCGAACTACCAGGCGCCGGAGACGGCCCTCGACGGGCCGCAGTTCAAGCTGATGCTGACCGGGACGATCCTCAACCGGGCGAACTTCGCGAACCGGATCCTCTTCGGCGGCAACGTCGGCGCCGACACCACGGTCGCCGGCGCGACCGGCACGCAGATCAGCATCGCTTCGCTCCAGGCGCTCGCGGCGACCCCCGACCAGTTGCTCGACCGCCTCAACCTGGTCTTCCTGCACAACACGCTGTCGGCGCCTGCGCGCACCGCGATCCTCACCGCGGTGAACGCCTACCCGGCAACCGACACGGCCGGACGCGTGCGGCAGGCCGCCTATCTCCTCGCGACGTCGGCGCAGTACCAGGTGGGGCAATAGCCATGCAGATCCTGCGTAGAGACTTCCTGAAGGGCCTCGGCGCGGTCACCGCGGCCAACACGCTCCCCGGCCTGTCGCTCATGAACGCCTATGCCCAGGCCGCCGGCGACTACAAGGCGCTCGTGTGCCTGTTCCTGTACGGTGGGAACGACGGCAATAACATGGTGGTGCCGACGCAGTCGGCCGAATACAGCGTCTACTCGACCGCCCGCGGGTCGGGCGCCGTCGGCATCGCGCTCGCCCAGGCGAGTCTCGTGCCGCTCGCGGAAGCGAGCGGCACGCGGTTCGGCCTCCACCTGAACCTCGCGCCGTTGCAGCAGGTCTGGACGAACGGCGACCTCGCGGTCCTGTTCAACGCGGGGCCGCTCGTCCAGCCGCTCACCCGGGCACAGTACCGCGCAAATCGCTCGACGCGGCCGGAGAATCTGTTCTCGCACGACGACCAGCAGGAACAGATGCAGACCGCCATCCCGAACAACAACGCGAACCTCGGTTGGGGCGGGCGGCTCGCCGACCGCGTGACCGTCCTGAACGGCGGCGCGTCCGTGCCGATGAACATCTCGGTCGCGGGTAACGACGTCTTCCTGAAAGGGCAGACGACGCCGGCCTATTCGGTGCCGACCGGCGGCCAGTTCGGGCTGAACGGCTTCAATACCTCCGCGCAATCGACTGCGCGCCGCAACGCGATGCAGCAGCTGTTCGCGCTCGACCGGACGAACATGCTCGTGCGGTCCGCGGGCGACGTCATGTCGGGCGCGATCAACGCCAGCACCGCGCTCAACACCGTGGTGAACAATGCCACCTCGGCCGCGGCGCCGGCGTTCGCCGGCCTCAACACCGGGCTCTCGCGCCACCTGTTCACGGTGGCGAAGATGGTCGAGGGGCGCGGCGCGCTCGGCCTCCGGCGCCAGGTATTCTTCGTCTCGCAGGGCGGGTTCGACAACCACCAGAACCAGCTCGCAGATCAGGGCAACCGCTTCAACGAGCTCGGGCCGGCGCTCCGCGCCTTCTACAACGCGATCGTCGCGCTCGGCGTCCAGGACCAGGTCACGCTGTTCACGCTCTCGGATTTCGGCCGGACGCTGCGGGTGAACGACGGCGGGTCGGACCACGCATGGGGCAACCATCACCTGATCCTCGGCGGTGCCGTGCGCGGCGCGACCTACGGCACGTTCCCGAACCAGGCGCTCGGCGGTCCGGACGACACCGACTCCGACGGGCGTTGGATTCCGACCACCGCGGTCGACCAGTACGCGGCGACCCTCGCCAAGTGGTTCGGCGTGGCGGACGCGGATATCCCGGCGATCGTGCCGAACATCGCGCGCTTCCCTACGCGCGATCTGGGGTTCATGATGGCGTAGACGCGTGCCAGCGGCCGGCCGCGACGCCGGCCGCAGCCCCCCGGGGGCGGTGAGGCGTGAAGAGCATGATGGAACGACTACCTATGAGACACCCCTTCCGGCGCGGTTCGCTCGGCTTCACCCTGATCGAGGTCATGGTCGTCGTCGTGATCCTCGGCCTGCTCGCCGCGATCATCGTGCCCAAGGTGATGAGCCGTCCTGACGAGGCGCGCGTGGTCGCCGCGAAGGCCGACATCGCCGCGATCACGCAGGCGCTGAAGCTCTATCGGCTCGACAACACCATGTACCCGACGACCGAGCAAGGCCTGCAGGCGCTCGTCGTCCGACCCACGACGCAGCCGAGCCCGAGCAACTGGAAGCAAGGCGGCTATCTCGACCGCGTACCCAAGGACCCCTGGGGCCGCGAGTACCTGTACCTCAATCCAGGCGTGCGCGGCGAGATCGACGTCTTCAGCCTCGGCGCCGACGGCCAGGCCGGCGGCGAAGGGACGAATGCCGATGTCTATTTCTGAACCTCCCCGCCTTGCCGCTCTTGACACGCGCCGCGGCGGCGGAGCGGGGTTCACGCTCGTCGAGGTCCTGGTCGTCGTCGTCATCATCGGCCTCGTCGTGGCGCTGGTGACCGTGAGGATCTCGCCCGACGCCCGGCAGAGCCTGCGCGAGGAAGGCTCGCGGCTCGCCGCGTTGCTCGGGCACGCGCGCGAGGAGGCCATCGTGACCGGCGCGCCGCTCGCGTGGCAGCGCACCGAGCAGGGCTACCAGTTCATGCAGCGCGCCGCCGACCGGACGTGGCAACCGGTCGACCGCGACGCGAGCCTGCGGGCGCGAACCCTCCCCGCCGGGGTGAGCCTCCCCGCCGTGGAGACGTCCGCGCCGTCGAGCGGCACCTACCCGGTGATCGTGCTTTCGCCGACTGGCCTCACCGAACCCTTCCGCATCACGCTCGCCCTCGGCGAGCATCGCGTTTGGGTCAGCTCGGATGGCACCGCCGCGGCGATGGTCGAGGACCGGCGCCAGTGAGGAACCTCCGGACCGGATTCACGCTGATCGAGGTGCTCGTGGCGCTCGCGATCCTCGCCGTGGCGCTCGCGGCGGCGGTCCGCGCATCGGGCACCGCGGCCGACGGTACGGTCGAGCTGAAAGAGCGGCTCATTGCCACCTGGATCGCCCAGGACCGGCTCGCCGAGTACGCCGCGCTCCCGCGCTGGCCCGAGATCGGGGCACGGGAGGGGACGGCCGAGCAGGCCGGGGTCCAGTTCGCGTGGCGCGAGACCGTGAGCGGCACACCGAACCAGCGCTTCCGCCGCGTAGAGGTGCAGGTCTTCCCCGCGCGCGCGCCGAACCACGCGCTCGCGACCTTGGTGGGCTATGCGACGCAGAGCCAATGACATGTCGCTGCCCGTGCACGGCCGGTCGTCGGGGTTCACGCTCGTCGAGCTGCTGGTCGCGCTGGCGATCTTCGGCATCCTCTCGGGAATGGCGTACCGCGCGCTCGCCGTCGTGCTCGAGAGCCGCGGCCGGATCGAGCAGGAGAACCGGAAGTGGCGCGAGCTTGGCCTCTTCTTCGCGCGGCTCGAGCACGATGTCGCCGCCGTCGCGCCGCGGCCGGTGCGCGACGCCGGCGATCTCCTCGCGCCCGCGTTCGTCGGCAACGCGGCCGCCGTCCGCAGCAACGAGGGCGCGATCATGTTGACCCGTACCGGGTTTGCCGCCGATCCCGCCGCCATCGGGCCGCCGCAGCGGCTCGGCTACCGCCTCCGCGGCGGCGTCGTGGAGCTGCTCACCTGGAACGTCCTCGACCAGGGGCCGCGCAGCGAGCCCGCGGTCGTCGCGGTCCTGCGCGACGTCAGGGCGATGGACCTTCGCTATCTTGACCGGCGCGGGCAATGGTATCCGGCGTGGCCGCCCGCAGGCACGAGCGGCGGGCCGACCGCGATCCCGGCGGCGGTCGAGACGACCATCACGCTCGCCTCGGGCGAGCGTATCGTCCGGCTTTTCCCGACCGCAGCGAGGCTGCCGCAATGATGCGTCGCGAGCGAGGCGTCGCCGTCGTGGTCGCGATCCTCATCGTCGCGCTCGCGACGAGCACGGCGTCCTACATCGTATGGCACCAGTCGCTCTGGCTCCGGCAGGTCGAAAACCTGACCGCGCGCGCGCAGGCCGATGCGCTCGCGCGCGCTGCCGCGAACTGGGCCGCGGTCATCCTCGCCGCGGACGACCGCGCGGTCGACCATCTCGGCGAGGCGTGGGCGCGCAAGCTGCCGCCCATCCCCGCCGAGCGGGCGGAGCTCACCGGCGTGATCACGGACGAGCAGGGGAAGCTGAACGTGAACAACCTGGTCCGAGACGGCGACGCGAGCGCGCAGGACGTGGTCGCATTCCAGCACCTGCTCGCGGCGCTCGGCCTCCCGACTGCGCTCGCGGAAGCGGTCGTCGATTGGATCGATCCGGACACCGAGGTCACGCCGCCGAACGGCGCGGAGGACGCCTACTACCTCAGACTCAATCCGCCCTACCGCGCGGCCAACCGCCCGGTGCTCGAACTGGGCGAGCTCGCGCGGGTCAAGGGATTCGACGCCGCGATCGTCGCGAAGCTCGCCCCGTACGTCACTGCGCTGCCCGTGGCGACGGCGGTCAACGTGAACACCGCGCCCGCACCGGTGCTGCAGGCGATCATGCCGAGCCTGACGGGCGCCGACGTCGCGAAGGTCCTCGAGGAGCGCGGCCGCCGGCCGTTCGCCACCCGCCAGGAGTTCCTCCGCGCGCTGCCGAACGGCACGTCCTCGGCGCAGATCGACGCGCAGATCGACGTGAACAGCCGGTTCTTCAGCGCCGAGGCCACGGTGCGACTCGGCCGCGTGGTCACCAGCTACCGCGCGCTCTTCCAGCGCGACGAGCAGCAGGGCCTGCCGACGCTGCTCGCAATGACCCAGGTCGCAATCTAGGAGTGAGTCGATGGCGAAGCGGGCTGCCCCCAGTTTCCTCCAGGTCCACGTCCCCGAGCGCTTCCCGGACCCGCTGAACCCGCCGCCGGTTCGCTGGACGCGCCGCACGGGCGCGCGCGTCGAGGACGGCGTCTCGCCCCTGGAAGAGGTGCCGAGCGCCGACGAGGTGCTGCTCGTCCTGCCGGTCGCGCGCGTCGCGTTCGTCCGCGCCGCGCTGCCCCGCGGACCGGCGGCGAAGCTCGGGCGGCTCGCGCCGTTCGCGATCGAGGACGCGATCGCGTCGGCGCCCGAGGACGTGCACTGCGTCGTGCTCGACGGCGCCGACGGGCCGGAGGCCGAGCGGCTGGTTGCGGTGCTCGACCGCCAGTGGCTCGCCGACGTGCGCAGCGAGCTCGCGGCGAACGGGATCGCGCCCGATCGCGCCATCGTGGAGAGCGCGCTCGTCCCGGCTTGGGACGATGCCTGGACGGTGGTGTGGACGGGCACCGGCGGGTTCGCGGTGCTCCCGGGGGGCGAGGCGGTCGCGCTCGACGCGGCGCCGGACGGCCGCCCGCCGCTCGCGCTCAAGCTCGCCGCGGACGAGCGGCGCCGCGGTAGCGGCGCGCTCCGCGCGGTGCAGGTGCTGGTCACGGGAACCGCCGAGCCGCCGGACACTGCGCGCTGGAGCGAGTCGATGCACGTGCCCGTCGCCGTCGCCGGCAAGTGGCTTCCGGAGGAGATCGACGCGCGCGAGATCGAGTTTCCCGATCTCCTGCCGGAGGCGGGCTCGGGCAGCTGGCACGACGACGAGTGGGTGCAGCGGCTCAAGCCCGCCGCCGTGTTCGCCGCAGCGATCCTCCTCGTCCACGGCGCGCTCACGATCGGCGACTGGGCGCGGCTCGCGTACGAGGCGCGGAGCCTACGCGCGAGCATGGAGACGGCGTTCCGCGGCGCGTTCCCCGACGCGAAGGTGATCGTCGATCCCGCGCTGCAGATGCGCCGCAACGCCGCGGACCTGCGGCGCGCCGCCGGCGAACCCGACGCGGCCGACATGATCCCGCTGCTCGCGCGCGTCGCGCCTGCGCTCGCCGCCGCCGGCGCGCGGCCGCAGTCGCTTCGCTACGAGCGCGGCGAGCTCCAGCTCGAGCTCGCGGTGCCCGCGGGCGAGACGCGCGAGCGTCTCGCGAGCCGCCTGCAGATTCCCGGCGTGCGGGTCCGGGTCGAGCGCGTCACGACCGGCGGGGCCGAGCCGTCGGCGACCGTGCGCGTCGGCGGGGAGGGCGCATGATGACAAGCCTGCGCGAATGGTGGCAGGCGCGCGCGCGCCGCGAGCGGTCGGTGATCGCCGCCAGCGCGGCGGCGCTCGTCGCGGCGATCCTGTGGGCATACGTCTGGTCGCCGATCGCGGCCGAGCGGGACCGGCTTGTCGACGCGCTGCCGCGCATGCGCCTCGCCGCGCGCGACGTGGCGCGCACGGCGGCGGAGATCCCGCCGCTGCGCGCCGCGGCCCGCGCGCGCGGCGAGGCCGCGGCGCCCCAGAGCGCGGTCACGGATGCGCTCAAAGCCGCCGGCCTCGGGGATGGCCAGACCCGCGTCGCAGCCCTCGGCGAGGACCGGATCCAGGTGACGCTGCGCCCGGTACCGTTCGACGCCTTGCTGCACGTGCTGGCGCAGCTTGCCGAGTCGCACGGACTCGCGGTCGAGTCGATCGCAGTCAAGGCGACCGGCGAGCCCGGCAGGGTCCAGGTCGAGACGCTCGTGCTGCGGACCGCGCGGGGGGCGTGAGAGCGATGGAACCCCGCGTCGCGCCGCGCTCGTCAGCCCGCTCCAAGGGCGGGCCGATGGCCCCGAGTGCCACTGCCGGACGAGCTGCACGAGGGACGAGCAGGCAGTCCGGTCGGGTATCGCCCACGTTGGAACGAGCGGTCGAGGCGCCCGCCAAGTCTCCCGCGTCGCCGCGGCGCGTTCGCTGGTGGCACGTGGCGCTGGTGCTGGCGGCGTTCGCGGGGACGCTCGTGGCGGCGTTCCCCGCGCGTTGGCTCACGGGCGCGGTGGAGCGCTCCACCGACGGACGCGTGCGGATCGTCGCTCCGACCGGAAGCCCGTGGCAGGGCCGCGGCGAGCTCGTCGTGCGGATCGACGGGGGCGACGTCGCCGCCGGCGGCGTCTCCTGGCGCTGGCTGCCGCTGCGGCTCGGCGCGGGGGAGTTGGCGCTGAGCGTGACGCTCGAGGGCGTCGCCTCGGGCGACGCGGTGTTCGCGATCCAGCCCGACGCGGTCGAGATGCGCGACGCGCGCATCGCCGTGCCGGCGGCGGCGCTGAGCGAGCGGGTCGCCGTGCTGCGCGGCTGGCGCCCGGAGGGCACGGTAAGCCTCCGCGCGCACGCCGACCTCGGGGCCCACGGCGCGCTGCGGCTCCGCGGCACAGCGACGACCGCGCCCGCCGACCGCGCGCGCCTGCGCCCGCTGCTCGTGTGGCTCGGGCCCGAGCGCGCCGACGGCACGGTAGCTTTCGACATCGCCCTTCCGCCGAGGAGACCGCTATGAACCTCGCACCTGCACGGGCCGCGCTCGATCCAATCCTGCGGGTTGCGCCGACGCTCGCGATGCTCGCGCTGCTCGTGCTGGCGGGGTGGCTCGGCGCACGGTGGTTCCTGTACTTCACTTCGCACGGGGACGCGCTTCCCCCGCCCGCGCGCGAGCAGGTGCAGCTCGCCCCTGCGGCGGAGGCGCTCGCCAGCGCGCATCTCTTCGGCGCCGTGCCCACGGCCGCCGGCGGCGAGGTCGTGAGTAACCTCAACATCAAGCTGAAGGGCGTTTTCGCGAGTGGTCCCGATGCGCCAAGCATGGCGATCATCAACACCGGCGACCGCGATCAGGCCACGCGCGTCGGCGGCGAGATCGTCCCCGGCGTCGTGCTCGAGTCGGTGTTCCCGCGGCACGTCCTGCTCCGCCGCGCGGGCGCGCTCGAGCGCGTGAATCTCGAGGAGCGCCAGCAGGTCGCGGTCGCGGCGCCCCCCACCACGGCGAGCGCGTCGCGCCGCGCTCGCGCGCGGGCTGCGGCTGCGGCGGAGGCCGCGCCGAGCCCGGTTGCGCGGCCGCAGCGCCCCGAGCCGCACGCGCCGGTGGGCGACGTCGCGACCGAGCCGCCGGCCGCTCCGCCACCGGCACCGATGGGCGCGCCCGCTCCGCAGCCTGCGACGACCGCCGCACCTGCCCCCGGGGCCGCGACGACCGCCGCACCTGCCCCCGGGGTCGCGGCGAAAGGGCTCCCGATCACGAGCGTTCCGCCGGGCAGCATCCTCGAGCGGCTCGGGCTGCAGCCGGGCGACGTCATCCGGACGGTGAACGGCGAGGCGGTCGCGAGCGAAGCCGACGTCGCGCGCATCGTGCAGCAGCGCGGGGCCCAAGGGACGTTCATCGCAGAGGTGCAGCGCGGCGGGATGACGATCCCGATCGCGGTGAGTCCGCAACGATAACAATCGACGAGCGAAGGAATAACGATGCGATCTCCTCTCGGAGTCTGGATCAGGGTGGTTACCGCGGCGGCGCTGCTGGCGACCGGCGCCGCGCGCGCGCAGGAGCCGTCCGCGGGGGTGCCGCCGCCGCAGCCCGGGGCGCCCGACGACACGATCACGCTCAACTTCGTCAACGCCGACATCCACGCGGTCGTGAAGGCCGTGGCCGAGATGACCGGCCGCAACTTCCTGATCGATCCGCGGGTCCAGGGCACCGTGAACATCATCGCGCCGAAGCCGGTGCCGCGGAGCATGGTGTTCCCGATCCTTCTGTCGGCGCTCCGGGTGCAGGGCTTTACCGCGGTCGGCGGTGACCTCGGTTACATCAACATCATCCCCGAGGCCGATGCGAAGTTCTTCGCCGGCGCGCGCGCCGAGCGCGCCCGCGGCGACCAGATCGTCACCGAGGTCTTCCAGCTGACCCACGAGTCGGCGCCGCAGATGGTGGCGACGCTGCGGCCGCTCGTCTCGCCGAACAACGTCATCAACGCCTTCCCGGGGTCGAACACGGTCGTGATCACCGACTACGCGTCGAACCTCGCGCGCATCCGCAACGTGATCCGCACCGTCGACCAGCCCGCGCCCTCGCAGCTCGCGTCGATCAAGCTGCGCTACGTCGCGGCGGTCGACGTCGGCCAGGCGGTGCAGCGGCTGATGCCCGAGGCGAGCCAGCCGGCCGGGCCCGGCGCGGCGCCGCGGGTGGCGATCGGCGTCGATCCGCGCACCAACAGCCTCCTCGTGCGCGCCGACAACCCGATCGCCGCGAAGCGCATCCGCGACCTCGCCGAGAGCATGGACATCCCGACCGCCGCCGGCGGCAACATCCACGTCGTCTATCTCAAGAACGCGCAGGCCGACCGGCTCGCCGAGTCGCTGCGCGCCATCGTGACCGGGCAGCCGATCCAGCGCGCCGCCGCGCCGGGCGGGCTGTCGCCGAACCAGCCACAAGGGGCACCGGGAGGGCCGGCGCTGGCGCCGCCGCCCGCCGCGCTGCCGGTCGCCGCCGCCCCCGGTGGTGGTGTTGGCGGCGGCGGCGGGGGCGCGTCGACAGGCGCGCTCGCCATGGCGTCGATCCAGGCGTATCCCGAGACGAACTC
>Ga0126383_10002302_pt1 | contig 12292 bp, 13 predicted proteins | sample PanSoiMetPlot_35_FD_96882 | JGI IMG/M metagenome (GOLD analysis project Ga0126383, IMG submission 96882) | Tropical forest soil microbial communities from Panama - MetaG Plot_35 | ecosystem: Environmental > Terrestrial > Soil > Tropical forest > Bulk soil | place: Panama | collected 2016-02-17
CGCTCAATACGTTGCTCATGCCGCCGGAGGCTACCTTGCCTCCCAGCGCCGTCAACGTCCCGGGCGACTACTTCTCTATGGCCGGTTTTGAGGTGACCTCGTATGGCCGCTTTTGGGTGACCAACGAGGTAGAATCCGCTAATTCTTCTGAAGCCTGAATAGCAATATCCCTAACTTTATGAAGCCATGTCGTCTCCGGCCATGTTGTTGTCATGGGTTGAATTATGGAGTTAAAGGAGCCTGGTCAGTCAAGTTATATATTTACCGAAATTATGGCGGGATCGGTATGACAATTTTAGCTTTTAGGCGGCTTGAGATTTCTGCCGTCGATGTCCTCATAGCCCGGAACGCCATCTTTAGCAGATTTCAGTTGGAGTTCTTCAACCGCTTGTCCTTGAGGTTGAACGGTTAATAAGCCCTCTAATTCCTCAATCACCTTAATGTGATCAGCCGTTTTCAGCGGACCACCTGAATAGTACTTGTTCTGTGAAAACGGAGTATCAGGGAGCCGATAGATTTGAAACGGAGTAAACAGTTGCTTTGTCTGCGTTGAGTCAAACGTTAGCGATATTCCAGAGATTTCAAACGGAGCACTGCTACCGATGTACTCTGCGACCTTAGGACCAATTATCTTTTCACCTATTGCGTTAATGGTCGGATTGATAGCAGGGAGTCGTAGGTCGCTCTTCAAAACTAATTCGCTGACATAATTCGTTCGAGTGATAAGGTCAGGACGATTGGACAATCCGAAGGTTTCGTTGCCCCAAGTCAACATATCTCGAAGAACAATTTCACTTGATTCGGTTGAAGCATTCGTTTCGACAACTACTCCCCAATCAAAGAGAATGACTTTTGTGATGCCGATATTCCCAAGCTTCCCTGTCTCAAAGATGATGCCTTTGTTGGCGGTATCTAAAATCTCATCGGCCGTAGTCGGCCTCTTTACGAATGCGTACCGCTCGACAAAAGCGTTCATAAAATCATGCGCAATCGGAAGTCCTTTGGGGTTGAGTTCTTCCGCGTTCAGGTATGCTATAACCCGCGCGTTTCTAACTGCCAGTAGTTCCATGCTTCTTTTCCTCAAAGTTGGCGACACTCGCCGGCTCTATTCGACGAGGTAGGAAGGTAACGTCCTTTTTCGACTCGTCGTTTTGTTCGGGCGGTGTTACTCCTGCAAATCGCTGCGCAACGCTAGAGGTCTTTTTGAAGGCTCCAAGTTCAGGCCGGGGAGCACCTGCCACTGCGCGTTCTCTTATTTCATCTTCTTTGAAGGCCGGATCGTCTTCAAAAGAGGGCCGTCTAAGACTTTCTCTGTCGAAGTTCTCAAAGTCTTTGAGAAACGATCCGAAACTTTCAAATTTGATTGTTAGGCGAAGATCGAATGCCTTAGCTAAACGCTTTAGCGTCTTAACACTCCAAGAATCGTAATTAACGTCCTCTAAGACGGAAATTCGCTCTTGCCGCATCTCGCATTCTTGGGCTAGACGCTTTTGCGTCCACTCGCGATCTTCTCGCAGTACCTTGAGTTGGGTGGCGATAAACGTGTTTAGGAGATCATCGGCATAGATATGTCGAGTCTCTTTGTCTTGGAATTCTTCTTTGAACTTATTAGATAATACGTTCATGTTTGCACCGCCTCGCTGGGTTCGCTAAAAGTTCTTTCCGCCGCTCGCCTGCTTTTGTGTCCGCATTCGCTGGCTCGAATTCCCACTGTATTTCTTTAGCTCCGACAAGTAACGTGAAGGCACGCTCAATGATTTCCTTGCCGGTGCGTGTGTCTCTCAATCCCATTGGCCCAAAACAGAGCATTGGCCGAAGTTTCGGGTTCCCCTGAACCTTCAGCTTGTATATGTACTCGACCTCCGTTTTCATCAAAAGACCTGGCGGGAGGTCTGGTCCAGCCTGAGCCAACATGTCGAGCTTTGAACGCAATTTTGTACGCTGGGGCTTCTGAAGCCTCCGAGTCCACTCCGCTATTTCATTCTCCCCGCGCTCGTTAAGGTAGTCCCAAAGCTCCCACATAAGTATATAACAATATTATTATTCTTCAAGCTAAAACAGCTTGACCGGGCATGATAATTTTATTATACTGCGTAACGTGTTGAGAGACAAGGAAAAAGCCCAGCAAACGCCCCTTGCTATGGATCGTTGGCTGAGCCTGAATCAAAGCCCCAGCGGAAGTTGTAGCTTCCGCCGAGGCGATCTAACCACACAGCCAAAGGCCATGCGATCTGACACGCGCACTATACGCCTATCGCTGTGTGGACTCAATAGGAGAGTCCACAATGACCTGCCACAATTGCCAACTGAAAGCCGTCAAAGCCGGGAAAGACCGTAAAGGTACGCAGCGTTTTCTCTGCCGCAACTGCAAGCGATACGTTCACGTTCAAACTGAGAAACTTCTGGGCAACATGAATCTGCCGGAGTGCAAGATTCTGTTAGTTCTGAATCTGCTACTCGAAGGTAATTCGATCCGCTCAATCGAACGAATCACCGGAATCGAAAAGAAAACGATTACTCGCGTCCTGCTAAATGCTGGCGAGCATTGCGAGGAACTAATGGCGCGTAAGATTAAGAACGTTGCGGTCAAAGATGTTGAGGCCGATGAAATCTGGGGCTTTGTTGGCTGTAAGAATCGCCACAAACTACACAAGGGCATTACCGATCCGAAAGTTGGTGATGCTTACACTTGGGTCGGTATAGAGCGAAATACAAAACTCGTTCTGGCGTGGCATCTGGGCGAGCGCGATATGGTTGCGTGCGAGGCTTCCACCGAGAAGCTACACGAGGCCACGCAAGGCCGTTTCCAGCTAACCACAGACGGTTTCCGGCCCTATGAGAACGCTGTCAGCTATTCACTCGGAACGAGAGTCGATTATGCGATGCTGATTAAAGTCTATGCGAAGGATCGTGAAGGCGAGCAGAAGTATTCGCCACCTGAGGTGGTGGAAACTGTGACGAAGGTAATGATCGGAAACCCAGACCCTAGCAGAATCTGCACAAGCATCGTTGAGCGTTCAAACCTCAGCATGAGGACCTCGATCCGCCGTCTGACTCGCCTGACTAATGCCTTCTCGAAAAAGTGGACGCACCTAAAGGCTATGCTGGCGGTTTACTTCGCGTTCTATAACTTCTGCCGGATTCATTCAAGCATACGCTGTACCCCTGCGATGGAATCAGGAATCACTAACACTGTTTGGAGTTTGCGTGATCTACTTGCAGCATAAGGGCTTCTTTGAAAATTCAATCCGAGGGCCACCACGTATGCACACAGTTACCCCACTACCAACGGCTGACTTATGTGGACGGCTCTGCGATAATGGGACACACTCACAGTCCTCGATCAGCGCAAACGTTATGAGCGAAGCTATGGACAAGGTGCGCGGCTTGCGCGAACTGCCGATCTTTCCGTTGCCGGTCGTGCTGTTTCCCGGCATGCCGATGCCGCTGCACATTTTCGAAGAACGATACCGGAAGATGCTGGCTGATATTCGCGCGAGTAACAGTCTTTTCGGCTTGTCATACTTTGATCCGGCGGCTGCCGAGGGCGAGACACCACCGACCGGACACATAGGGTGTGTCGCCGAAGTCGCTGAGGCACAGGCGCTGCCCGACGGCCGCTCGAACATTCTGGCGGTCGGGGTGGTCCGTTACGAAATGGAATCTTATGTGGAGAGTGGCGACCTTTATCTGGTGGGGCGGGCGAAATACTTCGAAGACGAGGACGAAGACACTCACCAGCTCACGACCCAGTCGCACGACGTAGCCGCGATGTTCATGCGCGTCGCAAATTCGATCCGGGCCATCAACGATGAACGCGGCAACCTGCCGGATATCAGCGGCACCGATCCGCAAAGACTCTCGTTCCTGGTTTCGGCGGCCATGGAGATTGAAGTCGATAAGAAGCAGGAATTACTGGAGCTGCGATCAACTTCGGAACGGCTGAGCCGCCTGCGGGATCTGCTGGCCCGGGTGGTGGGCAACTATGAAGAGCGAGCGCGCCTTCATTCAGTCGCGAAGCGCAACGGACACGGCGGCAAGAAGATCGATCTTGAGTAACTTCCGTCGCGCATTCATGCCGGCAGCGATGCGCGCTCCAGATAGCAGGCCATGAGCTCCACAAAATCGGTGACGGTCAAAATCCTCTTCTTTGGCGCAGCCCGTGACGCGGTGGGCGGCGACGAGATCCTGTTCGAACTCCCCGGCTCGGTCACTGCGGTGAAAGCCCGCGAAGCGATACTCGCCAAATACCCCGACCTCGCGCGCTTCGGGAACTCGCTGCTGTTTGCCGTCAATCAGCAATATGCAGAACCCGATCTTCAGATTAATGCCGGAGATGAGCTGGCGATCTTTCCGCCGGTGAGCGGCGGCGCTATGACTGAGAGCGCGGACGGCTCATCCGCTGATTCAGCGCCGCGAGATTTCTTTGAATTAACCACCGATCCCATTGACGTAGGGGCCGTCGCCCGTCGCGCGATCCTGCCGCAATGTGGGGCCACCGTGACGCTTGACGGCTACGCCCGCGAATGGACCAAAGGCCGCCGCACCCTCTACCTGGTTTACGAAGCGTACGCGCCGATGGCTATCAGCGAGATGCAGCGATTAGGCGCGCAAGCTCGTCAGGAATTCGAGATCGCGCACACCGGCATCGTCCATCGCACCGGCCGTCTGGAGATCGGTGAAACCAGCGTGGTCATCAGCGTCGGCGCGCCCCACCGCCGCGCTGCCTTTGCAGCCTGCGAGTGGGCCATACGCGAACTCAAGCGCACGGTTCCCATCTGGAAAAAGGAAGTGTTCGCCGACGGCGAGGTGTGGGTGGAGTCGGAACCGCCTGCGGTGGCGGGCGGTCCCGATTTCTTACCAAGTTGAAATTGCCCGCCAGGGCCCGCCCGCTACCGCAGGCGGTTCTGACCGGTTACGCTTCTTCGCTCTCCTCATCGGCCTCGACCACTGAGGCGCTGGTCACCTGGTCGCCTTCATCAGTCTTGATGAGACGCACGCCCTGGGCGCTGCGGCCGGTCTTGCGAATTTCCCCGGCTTCCAGCCGAATCAGCTTCGCCTGCTGAGTGATGATCATGATTTCCGATTCATCCTCAACCGGGAACACGGCGACGACCTTGCCGGTCTTGTCGGTCGTCTTCATATTGATCACGCCTTTGCCGCCCCGCGATTGCAGGCGATAGGTCGAGATGGGGGTCTGTTTGCCGTAGCCACGTTCAGAGACCGAAAGCATTCGCTCCGAATCATCGGCCGTGACGGCGCATAGCGAGACCACAAAGTCCTCTTTGCGCAGGTCGATGCCGCGGGTGCCGCGGGTGGCGCGTCCCATCGGGCGCGCATTCTTCTCGTCGAAGCGAATCGCAAAGCCGTCGTGCGTCGCGATAAAAATGCGCTTGGTGCCGTCAGTCAAAACCACGTCGAGCAACTCATCGCCTTCATCGATATTGATGGCGATGATCCCGTTTGAGCGGATGTTCTGAAAATCGGCGAGGGAAGTTTTCTTAATCACGCCTTTGCGCGTAACCATGACCACATAGCGGCCTTCAGAAAACTCTTTCACCGGCACGACCCCGGCGAGCTTGCGATCGGAGGGAATCTGGATCAGGTTCACGACCGCCTTGCCGCGCGACGCAGCCGCGGCGTCCGGCACTTCGTGCACCTTCATCTTGTAAACCAGGCCATCATCGGTGAAGACCATCAGGTAGGCATGCGTCGACGCGATGAACAGATGTTCGACGAAGTCTTCGTTCTTGGCCATCGCGCCAAAGCGCCCCTTGCCGCCGCGGCCCTGCCGCTGATAGGTCGTCACCGGCGTGCGCTTGATATAGCCGTTCTTGGTGACGGTGATGGCGACGTCCTCGTCGGCGATCAGGTCTTCGATGGTGTACTCAGTTCCTTCGTCGGTGATTTCCGTGCGGCGCGCATCGCCAAACTGCTGCTTCACCTCTTCCAGTTCCTTCACGATCACGGCGCGTAGCGATTGTTCGTTGGCGAGAATCTCTTCCAGCTCCGCAATTAACTTGATGATTGCTTCGTACTCGTCAACGATCTTCTGCCGTTCGAGCGCCGATAGCCGCCGCAGTTGCAGATCAAGAATGGCCTGCGCCTGAATCTCCGAGAATGACAGCTGCGCCATCGCCTTTTTCAATTTGGGCAGATATTTGTTCAGCGGCTCATTCGACGGAATTCCTTTCCACGTTTTCACTTCGCCGGCGGTGTCCAGATTTCCGGTCAGCCAGGTGCGCGCCTCATCGACCGAACGCGAGTTGCGAATCAAGGTCACGATGTAGTCAAGCGCGTCGATAGCCTTGGTCAAACCTTCCAGGATGTGCGCGCGGGCCCGGGCCTTTTTCAGCTCGTACTCGGTGCGCCGGCGCACTATTTCGCGGCGGAAATCGATGAACGCCTCGAGTATCTGTTTTAAATTCAGCACCCGCGGCTGGCCATTGACGATGGCCAGATTAATCACGCCGAATGACGACTGCATGGGCGTGAGCTTGAAGAGTTTGTTCAGCACGATTTGCGGCACCGCGTCGCGCTTTAACTCAACCACCAGCCGCATGCCGTGACGATCCGATTCATCGCGCACCTCAGCGATGCCTTCGATCTTCTTTTCATTCGCCAGCTCGGCGATGCGCTCGTGCAGCTTCGCTTTGTTAACCTGGAAGGGAATCTCAGAAATGATGATCGCATCGCGCTCGTGCGAGCCGCGGCCGATGCGATCAATCGAGGCCTTCGCGCGCATCTGCAGAATCCCGCGCCCAGTGCGATACGAGCTCTTGATCTCTTCGCGACCGCAGATAAAGCCGCCGGTGGGAAAGTCCGGCCCCTTTACGATCTTCAGTAACTTTTCGATACTGATTTCCGGTTCGCGAATGACGGCAATAGTGGCGTCGATGATTTCCGTCAGATTGTGGGGCGGAATTTTGGTGGCCATCCCCACCGCAATGCCGTCAGAACCATTGATCAGCAGGTTAGGAACGCGGGTCGGCAACACCGAAGGCTCATGCAAGGACTCGTCATAGTTCGGGTGAAAATCGACGGTCTCTTTTTCGATGTCGGCCAGCACTTCGTTCGCCAGACGCGCCATGCGAACTTCGGTGTAACGCATCGCGGCCGGCGCGTCGCCGTCGACTGATCCAAAATTTCCCTGGCCGTCGATCAGCGGATAACGCATCGAAAAATCCTGGGCCATGCGCACAATCGTGTCATAGACCGCGGTGTCGCCGTGCGGGTGGTACTTACCGATCACATCGCCGACTACGCGCGCGCTTTTCTTGTAGGCCTTGTTGTAAGCATTGCCGAGTTCGTTCATCGCCCACAGGACGCGCCGGTGCACCGGCTTCAATCCGTCGCGCACATCAGGCAGGGCGCGGCCGATGATTACCGACATGGCGTAGTCCAGGTAGGACCGCCGCATCTCGTCTTCAATACTTACGTGTTGTCTTTCGATGGTTTCCATTAGTCAAACCTTTCCATTACAATTCGCGCTGCCCCGACGATAATTTTCTTAGCCCGGGATTGAATTTTTCGACGCTGATTCTGTTAATCTGGGTGCCGGTACGAAGCGCGTTATCAGGGGATTTCATGCGGTCAAGTTCGTACCCATTTTAGCCTGAAACGTACTCCCTTCGCAACGGGTCGATTTGCAAAAAAGCCAATAAATTCGCGGCTGCCGCTGGGTCATCAGCCGTTGACGCACGATCGTACTTGCTGGGATAAACACTGCCGGGGGAAACCAAAAAATCGAATCGATTGCGTGAGCGCCTCGCCTTGTCGCTGCCGGTGCGCGTCACCTGTCGCGAGACCCTCAGCCACGAGTGGGTTGAGATGTCGCGGCTGGTCGATGTGACCCCTTTCGGCGCGCGCTTGCGATTGAAGCGGCCGACGGAAACCGGTCGCTTGTTGCTGTTGACCATGGCCATGCCGAGACAACTGCGTTGCTTCGATCACGCGGAAGATCAGTATCGGGTCTGGTCGCTGGTCAGAAATCTCGCGATGCTCGATCCCAAAAAGCACAATGGCGCGGTGATCGAAATCGGCGTCGCGTTTGTGGGCAAGCGGCCGCCCGAATCGTTTACGAAAGATCCCGCGACGCGCTATGACATCGCGAACCTGCAATCGGGAATGTGGTGTGTTCAGGAAGAATCGGCTGAACTGCTGGCCGAAGTTGATCCGTCGGACAAGCGCAAAGAATCGCGGCACACCATTCCCACGGAAATCACGCTCGAGGTGTTTGGCGAGGACCGGCAGGCGCCGCAAATCGAGAGCACGGTCACCGAAAATATCAGCCGCAGCGGGGCCGCGGTTTTCACGGCCCTGGATCTGGAACGAGGCCGCTTTGTGAAGATGAGTACGCGCGACGGGATTGAGGTGCTCGCCGTCGTCCGCAACCGGATTGTCGGAGCCGACGGCATTACCCGCTTGCACTTGCAATTCGTGGGCAGCGAGTGGCCGCTCTGAGGCAAAAGATGGCGAAAGAACGAACGGCTTTCTATTTTCCCCGCGAGGTGCTGGTGATCGAAATCGAGCGCCGCTGCGCCGGCGACGACTGCCACGCGCGAAACCAAATCAGTTTGACCAAAGCGGAGGCCATTGGTTACCGTGGCTTCAATTGTTCTGAGTGTGAACGCTGGAACGACGATCGTCTGAATCAATCAGAAGTGCCCGGCTCGTGGAACGAAGAGAGCATTCACTGATTGCATCGATAGCTACGCGTGAGTCTTAGTAACAGCATCGAGGGCACTCCGCAACGAAACGGCACCCGGCCGTACCCGCCCATGCTGCCGGAATGGGCGTTAAAGATTTGCCGGCCCGTGGTCGGTACTATTTCGCGTCTGTTTTGGCGCGTGCGTTGGCGCGACGCGCATCACATTCCGGCAAGCGGCGGTTTGATCATCGCCGCCAATCACCAGACCTACATCGATCCATTTTGGGTTGGCGCCTACGTATGGCGGCCGGTGCGCTTTCTGGCCTGGGACGCGGCGTTCAGTTGGCCGGTGGTCGGTTTCTTTCTGAAAATGTTCGGGGCGTGGCCTTTGCACCTCGAGGGCGTCGATCCCGCGCCGATTCGACGGTCATTGCAATGGATTGGCGAAGGCGGCGCGGTGGTGATCTTTCCCGAAGGCGGTCGCGGCAACCCTGACGGCAGCATGAAAAAATGCAAGGCCGGCGCGGTGCGTATGGCGCTGGAAGCCGGCGTGCCCATTCTGCCGGTCACGATTCGCGGCGGCGAGCGCGTGTGGCCCAGCACCTTCCGCTTTCCAAGGCTTGGACGGGGCGTGGAGATCGTCTACCACCCCATCATGCACGTCGCTCAATTGGAAGATGAAACGGTGCGAGTAGCTGCGCGGCGCGAGACGGAACGGCTGGCGAAAATAATTCAGGACGCTCTATAAACTTTTGGGGTCACCTGGGCCCGGTCGCTACCGCTCCCGGTTCTGACACGGCTGGGTAAGGGAAACTGATCAGGCGGAATTCAGCACCTGCATCATTTCCTCATGAATTAATCCGTTGCTCACGATAATTGGCGGCCGGTGAATGTCGAACTGTTCACCGTGAAGATCAGATACGCGTCCGCCGGCCTCCTCGATGATCAAAACCCCGGCGGCCACGTCCCACGGTTTCAAGCCTTCTTCCCAGAATCCATCAAACCGGCCGGCGGCCACGTAAGCCAGGTCGAGCGCCGCCGCACCGTCGCGCCGCACGCCCTGCGCGTGCATGATGAAGTTGGCGAAGTGCCGCGCGAACTCGCTGCGTTCTCTCACGTCGTAGGGAAACCCCGTGCAAAGCAATGCCGATGAAAGGCTCGGGGTGCGCGAGACAGAGATGCGCCGTCCGTTCAGCGACGCGCCCTGGCCACGTTCGGCGGCGAACATCTCATCGCGAATCGGATCGTAAACCACGCCGACTTGCAGCGTGCCGCGGTGGGCTAACCCGATCGAAACGCAAAAGCAGGGATAGCCGTGCGCGTAGTTGGTCGTGCCATCGAGAGGATCGATAATCCAACGCCAGTCACTGGCGTGATCTTGAGGATCACTGGCGCCGGATTCCTCGGCCAGGATGCTGTGACGTGGATAATAGGTCTTGATGCGATCGATGATCAGGCGTTCAGAAGCAAGATCCGACTCAGTCACGAGATCGATTTCGCTCTTGTTACTGATTTCGATCTTCCGGCCGAAGCGCTCGGCCAGGATACGTCCGGCGTCGCGCGCAGTTTGAATAGCAAAGTCGAGCAAGCAGTTCTCTCCGATCCTCTGTGTTCGTCCTAAGATTTTTTACCACAGAGGACATCGAGGATACAGTTATCGCAAGTCGCGTTGGTTAGCTACTTTGTAACGCCACTACGCAATTCGGCACGGTTCAGCTTGCGGGCTTTCATTCACGCCGGAGCTTCAGCCCGGCGTCGTCGCGCCAGTTTTCGAAAGGAAACCGTTTTAAACGGTTTCCCTTAACTTTTCCGTTCAGCACACCGGGCTAAAGCCCACGGTGTGAATAAGAAACTCAAAGGAACCAGAGCCCGCAATTCGCGATGGGGCCCAAGCGCCTTTTCTCCCTCTAGGTTTCGGTGGTGAAAAATCGTTAGTGGTAATTCACCACCGGGATCCTGAGTTCCGCTGAGACAATAAGAACTTTCTATTACTTACTTCGCGCCGTAGTTCGGTTGCTCTTTGTCCCGATAAATCAGTTTGGGTTTGCTCGTCTCTTCGCCTTTGGCGGGACCCCAGGCAAGTTCAAACGAGTAGATGTTCCCGCTTTGGCCCTTGCGGTATTCGATCTCTTTGGCAAGCGATTCGTCAGCTTCCGCCTTGCTCTCATAATTAGCCCGGGAGTTTTCGCCGCACACGCGCACGTCCTGCTCGCCATAATCGAGCGAGAAGCCCCGCGCTTCAAACGGATCCATTACATTGCGACTGAAGTAAGGCATGATCTTCTGCTTGACGAGCGAGTAAGACGGGACATCCTCGGGCTGGACTACGACGTTCGAGAAATACCAGCGCCGCTCAGACGGATTAGCGCTGCTGATTTCCACGCCCTTCTTATAAACCTTCGCTTCGATTTCGACATACAGATAGACAGTGTTCGCCCGGTGGGTTGCGCTTACCGGGTGGTTCAGGCTAAACGGCAGTGCACACATTACGAGTGCAGAGACAACAGCAATTCTTTTGATCATCATGTCGGGGCATGTCCTCCTTAAGACAGCGGACTTTCTAAGTCGATCACCAAAAGTTGTCAAGCGTTGGCAGCGTCGACCGCCTCGCGGCAGTAGCCCAACCGTCAGGGAGGGCTCAAAGAATGGTGCATGGGAGCCCTCCCTGACAGTCGGGCTACTGCCTCGAAGCGAGCGACACACAAATACGACAAGAGGCCTTTAAATGAAATCGCATGGACGCGGTGTCCGACACTCGCTAGAATGTCGCGGCCCCACATCAATAACAGGAGATAAGTTGATGCGTATCCCGTTTCGCCATCGCCGGCTGGCCCAGAGCAGTCTCGCGTTCATCATCCTAATCGTATCCAGCGTGACCGCGATCGAGGCGCAGTCTGCCAACCTCACCACGCGCACCGAGCGCTACTTCGAATCGGTCCGCAATTCGCCGCCGCAGCTGACGGCCTTCCTCCGGCAGATGCCTAAAGGCGGCGACCTGCACAATCATCTTTCCGGCGCGATTTACGCCGAATCCTACATTCAATGGGCCGCCGACTCGGGCGACTGCATCAACACCACCACCATGTACGCGTCGCTGCCGCCGTGCGCGACGGGACAGGTGCCGATAGCCAATGCGTTGACCAGTGGCAGTCTCTACCGTCAGATCATCGACGCCTGGTCCATGCGCAACTGGGAACTCTCGAACCAGAGCGGTCACGATCATTTCTTCGATACCTTCGGCAAGTTCGGTGTGGCGACCTACAACCAAAGCGGAAAAATGCTGGCCGAAGCTGTCGCTCGCGCCGCCCGCGGCGGCGTGCTTTACCTGGAATTGATGTTGACGCCTGACGGAACGCCTACGGGCGTGCTCTCCAACGATATCGGCAACAAGGTTGGTTGGGACGGGAACCCCCAAAGCACGCTTCAGAAATTGAAGAGCAATGGGATCGATGCCACGGCGCCGCTGGCGATCAAGAAGGCCGGCGGGTAGCCGCCAGGACAGCGCAGTGAATAGCCAAAAGAAAAGCCGGCGGCGAGCATTGCTCGCCGCCGGCTTTTCTTTTTCGACTGTGCCGGTGCTTTATTTTGCCGCCAGCCCTAGCTGGCCATCGGCCTTGGTGCACAGGCTGGCGCCGCCGGCCG
>Ga0126383_10002303_pt1 | contig 12291 bp, 11 predicted proteins | sample PanSoiMetPlot_35_FD_96882 | JGI IMG/M metagenome (GOLD analysis project Ga0126383, IMG submission 96882) | Tropical forest soil microbial communities from Panama - MetaG Plot_35 | ecosystem: Environmental > Terrestrial > Soil > Tropical forest > Bulk soil | place: Panama | collected 2016-02-17
ATTGATTCGCGAAACTCAGGTGCAGGATGGCGCCCGCTATCACCCCGGCGGCATCTCGGGGTCGGGGGACTCATTGTGGATTCCGGTCGCGGAGTATAAGGCGAACAGCACGAGCGTCATCCAGAAGCGGAGCAAACGGACCCTGGCTATCGAGAAACAATTCACAGTCCAGGACCACATCGGATGCGTCGCCGTCGATGGAGAGACTGTGATCGGCGGAAACTGGGACTCGCGCGATCTGTATTTCTGGAATACCGATGGCTTGTTGCTACGGAAAGTTCCCAATCCCACGCAGACCAGTTTCCAGGACATGAAAGCTATTGGCGAAATGCTGGTAGGTTCGGGCGGTTTTCCCGGCGGCGCCGGCGCCATCGAATGGATAGATCTCGCCACGCTCAAGCCTGTTAAGCGCATCACGGTGGGAAAGACCGACCGTGGCGCTTCCTACACACGCGAAGGAATGCTTATCAGAGGAGACGATCTGATGCTCCTGCCCGAAGACGGTTCCAGCCGGTTGTTTGTGTTTCGACTGAAAAAGTAGCCGCCGTAGGCTTAAAAACGGATTGTCTGCTATCCGCCTTAATTTCACTGATTTGGGATCTAGACACGGAGGCATAATCATGATGAAAACGTCAATCAAGACAATATCGGCCTTCCTGGTCGCCCTGGCGTGCCTGGCGATCAATCTCGCAAGAACAGCGGGCGAGAGCGCACGACTGCAACTGCGCACTTATGTGCGCCCGTTCCGCGGCAGTGATTCCTGGGTGGAAGCCCGTTTCGAGCAAACGATCGTGAACTCCAGGACGGCGATCATCATCACGGACATGTGGGATAAACATTGGTGCGTCGGCGCCACGGAACGCGTCAAGCGGATTGCGATGAAAATGGAGCCGACGCTTGACGAGGCCAGACGCGCTGGCATCCTGATCATTCACGCGCCCTCCGACACCATGGAATTTTACGCGAAGGCGCCGGGCAGACTTTTGGCGCAAAACGCGCCCCGCTCGGTTCCGCCTACGCCGCAGCAATTCGATGAAGGGCCTCTGCCGATCGACGATAGCGATGAGGGCTGTGACACGCCGGGGGATAAACCTCACAAGGCCTGGTCGCGAGAGATAGAGACCCTCACGATAGCGCCGGGCGACGTCATCTCCGACAAGGGGGAGGAGATTTACAACGTTCTCCGGCAGCGCAACATAGACACACTGTTGTATATGGGCGTCCATGCGAACATGTGCATCCTGAACCGGAGTTTCGGAATACGTCAAATGTCGAAATGGGGGCTGCGGTGCATTCTGGTGCGCGATCTTACGGACGCCATGTACAACCCCGCGTCCCGGCCCTATGTCTCCCACGCGGAGGGAACCGAATTGGTAATCCAGCATATAGAACGATATTGGGCGCCGTCGGTCACGAGCAATGAACTGCTTTCGGCTCTACGGGGGAGCGCGCCATAGAAGGTATACGGATTGTCAGGGAGCAGACCGATTCGTAGCTGGGAACCGACGCTCAAGCGGAGGTCTTGCCAAAGCTCTTCAAGCCATCTCACACCGCGAGCGTCGCGGCTCCACTCCTTTGCTTGCTCTACCCCGCCGAAAGCTTTGCGAGCCGCGTAGCGCTGTCCATAGTAAAAACCCCGTCTCTCTATATTTTCATACACTTACAGACATCCTCCGTTAACAGTTAACTTGCCGTTATTAACGATCCCTATGCGCTAAGATCAAATTTTGATCTCGAAATTTTTGGTTGGGAGAAAGACAAGCGAAGTTGTTGAAAACGCAGATGAATCGGGTTTTGGCGAAGGACAGGACGAATATAGTTTATGAACTCGCCGTACAAGCAAGCCGCGAGAACTTCGAACGGTTTCATCGAATGATCGGATCGAGTATCAGCAGGAAACATTTGGCTCTTGGGCTGATTGTAAATAGTTATTGCCAAGACCTGTCCGATGTGAGAAGGCGAGCCCAAAGAAAGGGCGCCGATGCGAAGCGGCGGAAGACGATTGAAAGCATCCTGCCCGGCGTTGTTGAAGGTGTGCGGCGCTTGATCCAGGATGGCGTTAAGCCCACACACACAGAGCCTGCCGCGCGATACCAGGCTACAACAGAATTCATAGATCTGTTCCACAAGCCGAACTGGTGGCGATGGCGAAGAAATAGTATCCGTGGGCGAATTGATAAAGCCTTCATTCTCGATTCCTCCACGGTCTATTGCGCCACGATTTGATGATGAGCAGCAATCCGATCACCGCCACAATCGCCCACTGAATACGCTCACTGACCGTCATAGCTTCCTCCACTTTGCTGTTGCCTGTAAGGACGAGTTCAGGCGATAAGCCCGCCGCTACCATCCTTTCAGCTCTCTGATCCGGTTGCGAACATGCTAAGGGTAATTGATCCTTCATACAGGTGATTGGGATGGTCGGATCAGGAAAATTTTTCCGTTGGCTTTACCGCCGTATCAAAAATTCCCGGATCACAAGGAGAAAAAAAGTTTGTTGAAGTAGACAAGATTTCTTCTCTTTTACGTCTATGTAAAAAAGGTTTCTCGAAATAAGCAAAGTTTCCTCTATTTTGCGTCTTTACATTTTGACGGATAGCTCTTACCTGCTATCTAGGCTATAAGGAGAAGGACTGACGTGCGGGAAACTATTCGACTGGCAGAGTGGTTTCCCGCTCGTAGCTTATGGAAAAAATCTTCTCGAAATAGGTAAAGTTTTCTCTGTTTTGCGTCTTCGGAACTATGCACACTCTTCAATTAGCTTGCTCGCCAACTCGGTTAGATCGTCAGTCTGCGATGTTGCCGGTAGTCTCAACCACCCGATGTACTGCTCCTTCTCTTCGGTCGTGACGCCGTAGCGGTCGGCCGCGCGCAGGCGCTCGAGCGAGAGCGCGATCGCCCTGAGATTCGCTTCCCAGTCCTTGAAAGAGTCGCACGGCATGACGATCCTTCCCTGCTTCGTCGTAAAGCTCAGGATGACGCCGGGCTGCGTCGGCCTGGCGCTCGACTTCGGCCATCCGTCGTTGCGGATGTCCCTCGGCGCGAAGAATCCCTCGGTGTTGATCTCTTTCGCCAAGCAAAGCTTGGGAAGATGACGACGGTATTGTCTTCGACCCCAGCTTCTTTGATAGCGTCGAGGATCTGGCCCGTGCGATAGTCCATCTCGGCGAGGCAATCGGCCCAATCGCCGTTTCCGGTTCTGCCGGCGAACTCGGGATTCGGCAGTGTTGGCATATGAAAGAACGAGAATGATACGTAAGCAAAAAATGGTTTGCCGCTGTGCGCGGTATGCCGTACCACTCGTCGAAGCCTCGATTCGTAGGGAGACGCGCTTCGGCGCTGCCCAGGCGCCACTTGCCCCAAATCCCGGTCGCATAGCCTTGTGCCGACAAGAGCTGCGCCAGCGTAATCTCCCAAGTGGTTAGTCCTTCGGGGACACCCCCTCTCGGTACCTGGTACGTTCCCGAGCGAATTGGAAAGCGGCCGGTCATCAGCGCGGAACGCGAGGGAGTGCACTGAGCCTCGACATTGAAATTCAGTAGTCGGGTACCCTCGCTGGCAAGCTTATCGATGCGCGGCGTAGGCGCACCACGAAGGATGCCGCCGCCATAGATCCCGAGCTCACCATAGCCGAGATTGTCCGTGAGCATCAGGACGATGTTAGGTTTTCTCGTAACCGTAGCCGGCGCCGCCTCGGGATGCTTCTGCGGTTCCGGCAACCGTGCGCGCGTCTCCTGCGCAGCTAGAGTCAGCGCAGTGGAGACAAAGAGAAGCACTCTGGCCCAGTTGTTTTTCCTCAAAAGAGTCATGGGTCCTCCGATGTAAGCGCCACGTACTGGGAAGGAATTCGAACACAGTGACCATGCGCGGGAAGTTCATCTCCTGTTTCCCGTCGTGGCAAAGAGGTCGGGAGTCGATGTCTTTTGCAAGATTGCGCCTGAGCGACGGGCAAGTCTTCCCGATCCGTTTGTGGAAGTGTGGCCGACGAACCCGACTTGCCACCGTGTGGATAGGGACAAAAAGCGTGCGCAGAAAATTTATAAGCTCAAGCAGAAACGGATAAGCCCGCGCAAAATCGAGATGAGCTCACGCATTGCGCGGATGAACCCTGGCAGCTACACGTATGTAGAACCACTGATTTATCGTCACAGTTGTCCCTGAACTTCCCCTCGGAAGTTATTCACGACCCTGTCTGTGGTGGTGACCCACTGTGACGATGCGTCTCGGGCATCCCGAGGCGCCGGACCGTCTCAACCTCGAAGTCAAATTCAATCAGCACGGCGGTCTCGTTTCCCACAACCCAGCCGTCATGCTCCGGCTCGATGGCGACGGCCTGCGGAGCGGTGAACTCCTCGGTGCAGCCGTCGGCGTACCGAACCTGAACTTGGCCTCGAACGAGGAATCCTACGTGTGCGTGCATACAGAGGTCAGTGCCGACGATCGCTTTCAGGTGAGTCGACCAGCGGAATCCGGGCGGGTAAATTATACGTTTCACCCGGCTGGCGCCAGTTCGAACGACTTCGATTTGAACCCCGCCGACTTCGCGGCGTTCAGCTCCCTTGACGGGTGCGAGGAGTGGATCGGTTGTACTCATATTGATGTCCTCTGGACTAAAAGATAGGGGTCTGCGCGCTTTTTTCGTTTTTCGAATAAAGTTCGACTTTGGCCCGGATTTCTCATTGGCCCGAACAAAAAAACTCCTTCTTGTAGTAATAAGTCTCTTGTGCTTCGAAACTTATTCCCCAAGAGAGAGCAAACAAATGCAGACAGAGTGTAGAAATGAAAAGCTCGAGTTTCAAGCTTGCGGAGCCGGTCAATCTACGACCAGCCGCGTGAGTACAGGGACAAGCTCCATCTACAGCGCGTCCTCGCGCATAGATGGAGTAGTTGACTTCCCCAGCTATTCTTTGGGGAACATGGAAACAATCTCGGCAGCCGCCTTCCGCACTTCCTTCGATGGGTCTTTAAGGGCGGCTTGTTTGACCAGCCGGTGGACTTCTGGGAAGGCCTGATGCGCCTGCCAGAGATTTCTCATCGCCGCCAGGCGGACGTTATCCGACTTATCCTTGAGAAACGCCTGCTTCTGCGCGGCAAAGGTTGCAGCGGTCATCTCGCGAAAACCTAACGCTACGACGGCTTCTAATCGAACGTCAGCATCCATGTCAGTGGCCGCTATGAGTAGAAGTTCATCACACTGCGGGTCATCGATCCAACGCAGCGCCGAAGCCGCGACGGCGCGTAAAGCGGGTGAGGTGTGTGTCAAGAACCGCTTGACCGTCGGCAAGGCTCGCTGCGAGCCGGCGTTGCTCAATACGAGCAGCATTTGCCTGGCGACCGCGTCCGAAGAAGCCGCGTTCAGCTTGGAGATTGATTCGTCGACGATCTTGTCAGAGCGTTCGGGAGATGTCGCCGAGAGGTTGCGCGCCAGATTGCCGAGAGCGAGTTGCGCCGTAGAGCTGATGTCCCAGTTATCGGAACGGGCGGCCAGCTCGCGTAACATCGCTTCGGTCTGCGGCGTCGGCGATTCGACGGCGCCCAAAGAAGGAATCAGCAGAAAGAGAGCGGGCCAGTCGTTCGCGCGCGCGCGAACGACTGTAAGGAGCGCGGCCTGAGCTTGCTCGTGGCCGACCTCGCTGAGCGCTTCCGTCAAGACGCGCATCGTCATACTTTGCGCGCCGGCGGAAGTCAGCATCCGCCCCAGGGGCGCGCTCGTCTCCGGGCGCAAGTAGACCAGCGCTTTAAACTTCAGGTAGAGCGGCGTCCCGTAGTTCTCACGGTCAACGGCCGTCTCCGCTTTCGCAAGCTCGGCCGTCAAACTTTCGAGCGTTGCGGCGCCAAGCTCGGTTCGATGGATGGCCGCTTCGCTCGCGGCGTCAGATTCAGTGGCGGACAGCGCGACGGCTGCGACTGTCTTCCCCCGCTCTTCGCCGGCCCGGCGCAATGCGGAGAGTTCCGCCGCGCTCAAAGTCTCTTTCCGCAAATGGCGCAAGTGAAGCGCGGTCTCGGCATGCCCTACTTGTTTGTCGTTGATGGCGACCGTCTGCGATTCCGACCCTTCCAGAGATTCAAGATAGCCGCTCTGAAAATCGAAGCGAGCCTGAAGGTCGCCCTTCGGCGTTATTGTCGTCGCAGCCTCTCGGTGAGACCCGTTATTGCGCGACGGCGGCAGATAGCGCACTCGGGTCTTGCGAAATGTGATCACGTCGCTGTGCGCCGTTTCGCCGCCTACGGAACCCGAGATCGATTCATAGCGCGCGATGTACTGGCCGTTGGGGTCCTCTTCTTGAACTTCCCATTGCCCCGGCGTACCGGCGGGCCCTTGCGAGAATGTGAACTGCGTGACGGCGAGCAGAGCGCGCGCAAAACTCCGGGAGAGATTCCCCAGGGACGGATCGAAGCGCACGAAAATGACTTTGCCTTGTTGATTGATGAGAACGAAGAGATCGCGGCCGAGGTCGTCCTTGATCTTCTCCGCTTCGACAGTCGCCTCCTGCCCATCGGTCTTCAAACGTAGCGCGGCATTGCGCAATTTATACGACAGCAGGATTCCCTCATTGTTTTGCTCGATCACGGTTGCGACAAGCTCGCCTTTAATGTCCGTCTCGAAAGAATGAACCAGGCCGAGAGCTTGCTCCATCACATCGCCCTGCCGCGGGACGCCCAGCAATGCGCGTATGTCGGAGCTGGATGCGCTTCTGTAATCGAGTTGATAAATACGACCTTCTCCCGGCGCGAAACGGTAGGCTGAGATTGAGGTCTGTCGCGCGGCCGCGGACGCATGCTTTTCGTCAGACCGGGCCATCTGGCGCGCGCCGAACGTGACCAGCGCGAGCAGGAGCGCGCCACTGATCAGCGCCAGCGCCTTCGCGAGAGGATGATGAAGGGTTGCGGATGGATTGAAAGTTATTTTGCTTCGCATAGGACTCCGTTTCCCGTTTCACAATTATGATTTCCTGCGAATCACGCGAACGCGGATTAAGTCATCTCTGTCATTCGCGTGATTCTCAAGCCGGGTTTTTACTTGACCATCCCAATTTGGCCGGTGGTCAAGACCGGTGGACTATATAGTGGCGTCTTCTTCGTTGTGTTGAAGAGACACGCGCTGGTGTGGAATCCGTCCCAATTCCACAGCGTCCACTGCCATTCCTTGTCAGGCAGCGGCCACGGAAGATCGATCTCGGCATAGACGTAGACTTTGCCCTTCAGCATATTCAGATCTACGCAGCCGTAGAAACGCTCGAAGAAAAACGCGCCGCCGCCCTCAAACAGGATGGCGACTTCGCCTCCCAGGTTGAGGTCGCTGTCGATCAGCGTCATGCTCGCGCCGACACCCGCGCTGGCGATCAGGATATCGACGCCGGCTTGGGCGTAGACAGTGGCGTTGGCGGTGGGTGAAAGCTGAGCCTTTGCGGCGACCGGGCGCAGACTGACGAAGTAGGACACTCCCGCGCTGCCCTTAGCCCCGACCTTGACCTTGACCGGAATCGGCCCGATGGTGAATGTGGCCGAGGTGTTCCAGTCGAACGACCTGGTCAGAGTGTCGGATTTGCTCCATGAAGCGTTCGTGTTCTGGTTCAGGTTATCGACCTTGATCCCTCACACCGCGAAGGTCAGTTTGCCGTTCATCACGCCGGTCGTGGGCGCAGCCGCCTGTCCGGTCACGCGGAAGATGTTCTTGCTGGCGCCGAGGACCGAACCGCCCGCGTTCGCTTCTCCGTAAACTGTGGTGAGGTCCGATTTACCGGTCAAATCCAGCTTGCCGTTAGCGAAAGCCGCGAAGGTTGAATTATTGCCCAACGTGTAGTTGAAGCTCTTAACCGTATGAACGGTGTTGGGATTCCCCAACACCTTGATTCCGCCCAGCAATTGGGCGCGTTGCGCATCCTTCTGGGCTTCAATCGCGTGTTCTTTGGACAACGTCTGGAGCGCCTGCGGCGTGAGTTTCACTGCGCCGGGAGCGCCCACTGTGGCCGTCTGCGGATTGGCCACCCGCAGGTTCTGGATCTGGCGTTGCAGAGCCGGCTGATCGATCAGCAACTGTTGCAATTCGATCTTCTGTTGCTGATCGCGCAACGAATAGCCGATGGCGTTGAATTGCTGCTCCAACCTGTTCAACTCGGCGTAATATTGCTGAACCGTCATCTGCTTGCCGTTCGCCAGTGTGATCGACGCGGTGGGCGAGATCGGGGCGCCGGTCTTCGGATCGCGCGCCTCAAAGGGTTTGAACGCGATCGCCTGTCGCCGATTCACCTTAACCAGGTTGGGATTGATTTGTACGTCAACCGTGGGCGCTTGTATCGGTGGACCCTGCGCCAGCGCCGGCGCCGCAGCGAAGGCCGCAATCGCCACTCCTGTTGCGAAGAATCCGGTTAGTTTTTTCATCAGGTAGTTACTCGTCATTGTTAGTTCTCCTTTCTCGAACGTAGCTAGAGGCATTCGCACATGCGCGTCCGCGTTGTGGAGGCGCGCGTGGAATAGTTGTTACTCGCCACCCGACCTCACTGCCGTTTTACAGGCGGTGAGATGGCTCGTGACGGGGCGGCAGGGGGTGTGTTGTCGGGGGTTGGGGTCGGTCTGGCGGATACGATCTTGCCAGACTGTTTGGTGGGCTCCTTGTTACCAGCGGACTTGCCGGTCGAACTCGCCTTATCGTCCGGTTTGGCTGCGCCGGAGTTATTCGCGTTGCCCGTGGAATTCCCGGTCGGCCCGGCGAAAATCACGGGTTTGACGCCGGTCGCCTTGGCCGGGGGCTTACTGGTAGGAACAGTCGTAACATTGATAACAGGCTTGTCAGACGCGGGACTGGATGTTTTGCCTGCAGGTTTGCCGGCGACTGTTATCACTGCGTTATCGATCGGCTTGGCGACCGCGGCGCCGGAAGGATTCGATACTACGGTCGTTGCGGTGTTATTGCCGGTCTTGCCGCCACTGGTTGAGATTGGAATATTCGCGGTTTTGATTACTCCACTGCCGACAACCGGTCTGACAGGTGGAGCGCTCGTGGGGCTGTTGGCGGGCTTCGCGCCCGTATTGCCCGTATTTGATGATGGCTCGATGGCTCCAATTGCTCCTGCGGCGCCTATGGGTCTGACTGTCACGGCGCCCTTGTTGAAAGTGGACGGCACACTCAATTGCCCGACTGTGAAAACGGGCGGAAGGACAGGGCGCACTGCCGTTTTGGGCCTTGCTGTGAAATTCGCCGGCGAAAGGGAAGTCGCCGTAGATGTGTTGACGCTCGCGCCATCAGTCGATGGCGCGCCGCCGCCCGAATCTATTCCGCCGGCGCCGGCGCCCGCGCCGCCATCGACGCCGCGGGCGCCGCCGCTGAGTTTAGCGCCGATGACCTCGAAGACGCGGTCGAGCAGTCCGAGCAGCCCTTGCTGCAATTTATCTTTCAACGCCGAGCCGAAACCGGGGACACTACTCGAAGATGACGGATCGCCGAAATTGGAGGAGCCGGACGTATTGGCGCCTGACCCTGTGGATGTGTTCGGATCGGGTGTGGTTGACGCGCTCGGATCGGGCGATGTGACGACGGTGTCAGCCGGAGCGGTTGCGTTCGCTTCACTCACCGCGTTAGCGATCTGCTCGAGCCCCTCTTGGGCCGGTTGCGCGGCGACAGTGGCGTTGCCCGCGCTGTCAGTCTGTATCCCGACGAGACCCATATTGTTTTCGACCTTCTTCAGCCACCAGCTCATCGCCTCGGAAGTGGCCTGGCCGCTCCAAGCGCGCGCCAGCTCATCGGCCTTCGCCGTCCAGTTCCATCGCGTCATTTCCGCCGGTAGTTTGGGCGTCGGAGGAGCGGGACTGGGTTCCGGGCCGTTCAGCGCCTCGTGGAAGAAGACGCCGATGAAAGGCGCGTCAACGCCGGCGCCGGCGTGATAGTCGGCGAAGGTGGCGAAGGCCCGCGTGTAGAAATTCTTCTGCTCTTCGGTCGCGCGGAAGCCGGTCGAGAAGCCGGTCGTAATAACAATCTGCTTTCCGGGTAAGTCCGCGCTCAGGCCGCGCAAGATAGTGGAAAATCTCTCGACGGCGCCCGCGCTCAGGCTGCCCGCGAACCAATTGACGTCGATCACATCGATGTTGGGTGAAGTCGCGAGCCCGGCGAGGAACAGCTTCAATCGCTCGTAGGCCTGCGAGTAACTATTATCGCCGAGCGTCGCGCCGGCGATCGCGCCCCCTTTGATCAACTCGTGGTCGAAGGAAGCGTTGACCATCAGCGGGGTCGCGTTAAGGCCGGTCTCTTTGAGTGATTCGAGTTCCGATTGTCGTAGCGCGCCGGCGGCTTTGAGCAATCTGTCTTGAGCGATTTGAAGCGGCATTGCTTGATGTAAGCCCGCATGGTTCATCTGATCCTCGAATTGGTAGAGGAGGATTTGTGTGTAGGCGTCAAGGTGTTGGCCGCCGCCGCCGCGCAGAGCCGCGAGCAACGCTTTGACGAAGGCCGAAGTGTTTGTCGCGAAGTCTGCGCCGAGCTGCTGGCCGCGCTCCGCGCCGGCCAGTACGGGGACCACTTTGACGTTGTTGTTCTTTGCCCAGACGCACAGATTTGCGACGCGGTTGGCCGCGCTGGTCGTATCGCGTACATCAACAGGGAAGCGAATGACATTGAATCCGCTCGTCTGAAGAGTCTGCCAGACCTGTTGGAACTGGGCATTCACGCCGAAATTGGGATGGGCCGCCGACTGGCTGGGGAACTGCGCGCCATCAACCCATGTCGCATCGAATCTGAAGTCTATTCCGTAGACGGGCAATAGACCGGTCTGCGAAACCGCTTGCGCCTTCGGTTGCGCGCCATCTTGCTGTGAGTAGATGCTCGGCGCGCTGACCAGTAACAACAGCGCCGCCAGCATCCAGGTTACGAAACGTTTTTCCTTGTTCTTCATCGCAACACCTACCATTCATAGAACCTCATTGTCGCGATCTCAGATGAGGAAACGCGTAAGGACGCATGTGACGCGAGGCACAGTGTCGTTGTGAAATGGGGCACACCCTCATCCCAGAACATTTTCGAGATTGGCAACGCCCCGCCCGGCGGGTCGCATCTATAAGGATGGTAACCGGCAGTCCAGGCTGTATTGGCAGTCGTGGGGTTCAATAGGTAAGGATTCGGCGATTCAAAAAGACGAGCAGACAGTGGCTCGACGGTAGTCGACCTCAGCAATAAGTACCGGAGCTGAATTTTATGCCGACTGTGACAGACCTCAGCGTCTTCAGGAGTATTTCTCTTTTTAACAATCTGACGAGCGAACAGCTATCTCGACTGGAACAACTTCTCTATCGTAAAACTTTTCCGGCGGGAACCGGCCTGATCACTTCACAGCAACCGGGCGAAGTGATTTATATCATCCTCAGCGGGACAGTGAAGGTTTACGAGGAGCGGCCGGAGGGGGGCAGCGTAACACTGTCAATTCTGGCGGCGGGTCAGGTGCTCGGTGAGATAGGCCTGATTGACTCTGGTTCTCGCTCGGCAAACGCCGTCACTCTCGAGGAGTCTACGTGCTTATGGATGGATCGTCGGAGTTTCAATGAGTGTTTGAGCGCTATGCCAAAGCTACAGCACAATTTACTCTTCCTCCTCTGCAGTCGCTTGCGTCTGGCCAATGAGCAAATCAAATCGCTCATCACACAGGATGTCGAGGGCCGCGTCGCGCGTCAGATGCTCGCCTTTGCGCAGCTCTATGGCCGACTCACCGCCAATGGCGAGGTCTTCATACCGCTACGTCTCACGCAGGGCGATCTCGCTAACTTGATCGGCGCAACGCGCGAACGTGTCAACCAAGTAGTCGCGGCCTACAAGCATCGCAAATACATCTCTGTGGATCAGAACTACAGGATCACAATTCACAATCCGGAGGCGTTGGGCAAGCGTTCCGGAACACCCTTTCAACGGCTACACCTTAGTTCACATCAACCGGCTCAAACTTCGCCGCCAGTATTCGAATGAAGATGTCTGGATCGGGTGTGAGTACCGAAAATTCCATCCGGGCATTCCAGCGCCGTAAATTTGCTTTATCATCTGGCCCAGGGATTCCCAAGCTGGGTCGTCTTCGGCCGTGATCAATCAGTTGCCACGATTGGTCGTGCAGAGGTTGCTGATCGGTCGTGAGACTTCCATTTCTATTTAGCCATGGCTGACCCGGAGACCGTCGTAGAGCAGTTGTCGGATAAAGTCGGGGTAACACGAGTTGCCATCTGGCAACTCTGCCGACGTTACGAGGAGTTGGGCATCGAAGCCATCTTTGATGCCCCACGGTCCGGTCGGCCGTGGGAGATTTCCCCCCTTGGAGC
>Ga0126383_10002304_pt1 | contig 12290 bp, 17 predicted proteins | sample PanSoiMetPlot_35_FD_96882 | JGI IMG/M metagenome (GOLD analysis project Ga0126383, IMG submission 96882) | Tropical forest soil microbial communities from Panama - MetaG Plot_35 | ecosystem: Environmental > Terrestrial > Soil > Tropical forest > Bulk soil | place: Panama | collected 2016-02-17
CAAGAGGCATGAACAGAGGCTGAACAGAGGCGTGAACAGGGATATCGGGGATGTCAATGGACAGGGTCGGCGGCGAGCAATCTGTCAATATGCCCGCGGGTAAGGGTGAGGTGTGCCTGAAATCTGGGCACCGTACTGGAATCCGATGATTGCCGCGATGGTCCTCATCTTTGCATTGAATGCACCAAATCAGCAAATAGTAAGTGGTGGGAGAGTGTCCAGGTGGCAATTCTCGCGCGACTCGGAAGTCGTGACCCAGAAGAAGCGCAAACCCGGAAGGCCGAAACTGCCCAATTAGCGGCCTTGTAGCCAGGGGCCACTCAACCGTCGATCTTGCGCGATTTTCGTCCTCGATCCGGTTAGATCTCAAGAGCAGGACTTGAGGACCATTTCCAATTTGGTAAATACTGGCGCATTTTCGGCCCGGGGAGCCATTCAGAATGTACGATTAGTAGACGCAGAGCCGAACCAGCGGCAGCAGGATTGAACGCCGACTGGGATTCGCTGTCGCGGAAGAACCAGGGTTCAATGAATATCTTCGCCCGCCTAAAGCACTGGAGGGAGCAAGGGGCGATTTCGCAAGAGCAGTACGCGTATTTGGCGGGCCTCTGCCGCGGAGAACCCTCCTCCCTTTTTCTTGAGCTAAACGTTCTCCTCTATGCCGGTGTGCTGGCGTTTGTTGCCGGACTGGGCTGGACGGTTACGACCTGGTCGCAACAACTCGGTGACCTTCTCGTTCTGGCGGTTCTCTCCATTATCCTTGCCGCTTGTTTTTGGTACTGCTTTTCCCGCGCCCCCGCTTGGTCCCTCGCGCAAACGCCGGCGCCGACCGCGGTCTTCGATTATGTGCTATATCTCGGCAGCCTCGTCTGGTGCGTGGAACTCGCTTACCTGGAGAACCGGTTCCATGTGCTTTCCGGTCAATGGGATTACTATCTCCTGGCGACCGCGGTTTTCTTTTTCTTCCTTGCCTATCGTTTCGACAACCGGTTCGTGTTGTCGCTCGCGCTGTCGTCGCTTGCGGGATGGTTTGGGTTGACGATCTCGCGCTGGCCGGACCATCAGGACGCGACGTACCGTCAATACGCCATTCTGTACTCCCTTTTGGTTGGAATTAGTGGGGCCCTGCTGAAGTGGCGCGGCACCAAAGCGCATTTCTTCGGCACGTATCTGAACGTCGCAGCCAACGTTCTGTTCTGGGCATTGCTGTCGGGCGTGTTCAACCGGTATGGCTACGGCGTATGGTTCGTGGCTCTGCTGCTGGCCTGTGGCGCGTCGTTGGCGTGGGGCCTGACGCGGCGTCAGTTTGTCTTCGTGGCCTATGCAGCGGTCTATGGGTACATCGGATTCAGCGCAATCGTCGTTCGCAACATGAGGGGTGAAACGGCGATACTGGCCTATTTTGTGTTCACCGCAGTGGGAATGCTGGTAGCGCTGGTGCAGATCGCGCGCCACTTCGGGAGGCGCGCATGAGAGCGTACCCGGCGGCGAGCGAGGAAACTCTACGCGCACGCAAACTGCTGGCGGATTGGGCCGGAGAGGGTTTCGTTACCAAGGAACAGTTCGAGCGATTGCAGCAGGAAACGATTTCGGATCTTCGCACCACCAATATCTTTCTGCGGCTGGTGCTGTTCTTCTTCACGCTGGTCGGCGTGGGAGCCGCCGTCGGGCTGTTCTACGAGATTTTCCTTTCGGGAGCATCAGGCCAGACTGATGGGATTTTCCTATTGATCTTTGCTGTCGTGTGCTACGCGGGCGCGGAAGTCGTCGTGGCGCGAGCCCGTCTGTATCGCTACGGAATCGAAGAGGCGCTGGCGGTCTGTTCGATCGCGTTTTCGTATGTGGGAATCGTTGTGTTCTTCGGCGAGTCGCGCTCCACAGTCGATTTGGTTTTGCCGGTTGTCGGAGTGGCGCTCTCGCTGTGGATCTGGCACCGCTTTGGGTTGTGGTACACGTTTCCGGCGACGATGATCTTTGCGGCTTTGCTGCCGAGCCACTGGACTACGTCTCATGCGGCGGTGCGTGTAGCGGTTGCGTTGCTGTATGGACTTGGGCTGGCGGGTGTCATTGCGGCGCGCGCCAGACACCGATTCGATTATGTCGAAGATGATTATTCGCTTGCCGAAGCGTTGCTGTGGCTCGGCATCTACCTGGCCCTTAACCTGCAGCTTTGGTCATTACAGATGCTCGGACATTGGTGGGGCGGTAATGGCAGGGCTGCATCGGATTTCGCGCGACCGTTCTACTGGACCACGTGGGCGCTCATCTGGGTCCTGCCTGCCGTTGTGCTTGTGCGCGGCGTCCGCGAGAAGGACCGTTTCATCATGGCAGTGGGCGGGATTGTCTCCGTCCTGACCCTGGTGTCCAACAAGCCTTATCTCGGTTGGCCGCGGCAGACGTGGGACCCGATGCTTTTGGGCATCCTGCTGGCCGCGGTTGCGTTGCTCCTTAGACGCTGGCTCGCGCAGGGCGCGGGTGGCGTTCGCGGTGGGTTTACCGCCGCACGCCTTTCGGGAAAAGACCGGCAGTGGATGAATGCCAGCTCCGCTGTATTCGGCCTGGTAACACCTCAATCGATCACGCCAAGCCCACAAACCAGGACTGAAGACTTCCGCTTCGGTGGGGGAGCGTCGGGAGGCGGAGGCGCCGGCGGCGATTTTTGAAGTTCAGAAACGGCACGCAACAGGAGACTCAGCAAAGCGTGCGCTTTGGGTAGGGTGAGGTGTGTCTGAAATCTGCGCCTCATGGAATCAGGGGAGCCGCGTGGGGCCGGCGAGCAATCCGTCAATGTGAAAGGGGTAAGGGGTAGGTGTGCCTGAACCCGCGAAGAGGGCCAAACTACACGAACATGTCCAAGAAATACTCTTGGCCCCCTTCGAAGAAGTTGGCACTCTTCGCGTGCCCAGTAATTAAGGTCTGCCGCGGGAAGATCGTGCGGGTGTTTCGCCCTGCGCGCGGCCAAGGAAGTGTTGAAGAAGAAAGGCTAGGCAGACTGCCCCGCTTTCCCGTAGGTTTTTCGGTACGAGGACTGCTACACGGCGCTGCTGACATTCAAGCCGCTGGCGACGGCCCGCCTTGATGCCATAGACGAGCCCGTAATCGAATGCTTCAAATCGAAGATGGTAGCGGAAGGGCTCACCAAGACAACGATTAACCGGTATCTGGCCACATTGCGGAAGGCTCTGCGGTACGCATCGCTGACGATGAAGCTATTTGACAAGCTACCCGTAGTCATTCTTTACAAGCAGGACGAAGGCGCGGAACGGAGAGAGACTTCATTTTCAGTGATGCCGATTATGAGAACTGGCTGGCCGCGGCACCTGAACCGCTTCGTTCCGCGTCGATTCTGGCGCGTGAGGCGGGTATGTGCCGGTCAGAAATGCTGGCACTTCAACGTGACTGTATCACCATGTACGAGGAGCAAAACGAGGACGGTCACTTGGGCAGGGTTGCAATTATCCGGGGCCTCAAGCGAAAGGAGCGCAGACGGAATCTGCCGATCACACCAGCTATGCACGAGGCCATCACAGATTTGCTGGCTCGTTCACATTGTGAGTATTTGTTTACTGCGCTTAGTGATCCGGCCCGGCCGCTCTCGCCATTTACACTTGAAGATCAACTTGGCCGAACGCGGAGATTGTTGAAGCTACACGCTGATGCCGGTCTGCACACGTTGCGGCATACCTGTCTCACAGAGTTAGCCCTAACAACGGACACGTTTACGCTGCAAAGAATCGCAGGTCATGCGCGTGTCACCACAACGCAGCGTTATGTTCACGTTCAGCAGGAGGCTATCGAACTAGCCTTTGCCAAAAGGGACAAAAAATCGGCCGACCGTGCAGCAGTCCCCACAAAATCCCCCACAGTCGATACCGTTTCAAAACGAAACGCTGTATATAATTGAAAACAATGATTGCGAAAGTGGCGGAATTGGCAGACGCACCAGACTTAAGATCGGACGTCTGCCACTTATTTTGCAATAAAATCAGTAGTTTAGGTGCTGCTCAGATAGGGCCAAATGGGGCCAAATCAGGGCAGAAACTGCACAAAACCTGCACAATTTTCTTCGCTTTTCCTTCGGTGGCAGGCGTCTTCTGACGCATCATGACGCTTGAGACTGTGATGCAAATCACTGATCAACTATAAAATGGGCGTAGGGTATTCGCGGTTGGTTCCGAACTAAGTCGCCCCTAGCTCGGACGATGTGCCTCGCCTCTCGCTTACGCTCATGGCGTCACGAACGGTTGGCGGGGCATTTTGCAAATGGTTCAATGGTGCGGCTAAAGAAAGGGTCACACGCCCAAGAACCTCCCGTCACCAACAATTATTAAATTTCTGCGATCAGGCCTTACATCACTGACACTGCTCGGTCTCCCGATTACACTCTCATAAACAACAGGCAAAATGGGACGGCTCCGACTTTTGGCGCTGCCCAATTTCTCCGTAAACCGAAAGGAGGATTCTCAACGCTATGGCTGAAGAAGTTCAAAAGAAACCTCCCGCCAATACCACAACCGACTCGAAGCTGGTTTTTGAAGAAGAGATTCGCTCTCGCGCATTTGAATTGTATGAGGAGCGTGGTCGTGAAGACGGCCATGACTTCGATGACTGGCTCCGCGCCGAAACAGAACTGATTGAATCAAAGGCCGCTGTGAAAGACGCTGCCTGATTCTGAATTCGTAACTCCAAGCTAAAAAACCCTCGGTAGGATTGAACAGGTCCTACCGAGGAACGAATGAACACGTCAGATGGACGCTGACGTATGGACGCCCCTGCCTTACTCAAGGGCAGGGAGATTTCAAATCGGCTTGCGATCCGTTCTTTCCGTAGTGGGCCAAACCGCAAGCCATGCCCTCGCACATACGCCCAAAAATTGCGAGGTAACTTCTGAGTTTTATGGTTTGCCGGTTAGGACATCGTTTGCGGTTGGCTGCTCGTTGATCTGTGCTGATTGTTCCGGCTCAGGCAATTCCTTGTCCTGGCTGAAGCCATTCATAAGGATGTCGGCAATCAGTTCCTCTGTTAGGGTCCGGCTGCTGGCGTAACGTCGCCATGACACAGCAATCGGTGGAACGACCGTACCCCATCGCAATGTTTCGGGCACTCGCGAATCTCCCTGATGCGCGACGTTGTGATAGGAGCGCGATATGCGGGATGAGAAAACTCCAAGCGCATCCCTCGTCCTACGAAGCCACGCTTGAGCATGGACCCTCCGCAAGTGGAACCAGCAATCGCGACCAAAACCGGTTCGGGGCAGTATTCGGGATGCCCAGAAATCAACACCGAGTTCGCGGCCAGGGCTACAGCCCTGTAATGGTGGTGTTGCGTCTGAATCTCCAACACAGTAGCAGGTGGAAGGTCTGCGAGGAATACTCCCCCTTCAATCTCTGATTGAATGATATGGCAAATGGTAACTCACAGCAACGGCCATGTCGGGAACCTTCGCTATTGCAACTTCGCGTATTCAGCTTTGGCTTGCTTATAGATGGGGATGTCCGGGTCGGCGTCCTTCCAGAGGGCAAGGAAGTCTTGGTAGGCAGCACTGGCCTTTGTCTTGTCGCCTTCCAGAAGATAGGCGCGGGCCAACCCCACGTGCGCCAGGGCACCGAGCGGGTAATTCAGCACAATGCCGCGATGATCGACAATCTTCTGGAACTCCACCGCCGCTTCTGTGCCTCGGTGTGCCAGCAGATAGCTCTGTCCGCGCAGATAAATGGGGTACAACATCCCCACTTGGATTGGTACAGATTGCGCCAATTCATAGGGGGAGGAAATTTGCAGGATCTTCACCGCCTGGTCGGGATCCTTTCGGTTGATTGCAATTGCCGACCGGATTGACGGCAGCCAGTAGCACTGCATGATCGTGTTCTGGGGAAAATCTTTGCTCAAGGAATCGGCCAGTTTCTGTGCTGCCGTAGCGTCCCCGGCGCGCGCCAGGGCCAACGCCGCCAAGCTCTTTACATCCCTTCCAGGCGTCAGCGCCAGGGCAGCGGTGGAGTTCTGGCGAGCTGAACGCGCGTTACCGAGCTCAGCCTCACGCAAGGCGGCATTGGCCTGCCACAAAGCAGCTGTCTCTTTTGCATCGGCACGTAGCGCCGATAGCACGGCGCGCTGCGAAAAATCCCGCGCCTTGTCCAGGCGACCGAAGTAGGCCTCGGTGTCCGATTGCGCCGAGAGCAGCCAGTCTTCTTCTCCGGGCCGTCCCGCGGCCCAGGCCAACTGCCGCTGCATGCCCTCCTGGTCACCTCGAACAAATGCTACTTCGTAGGTGGTTAAGCGAATCGAGTAGTCTTCCAGGTTGCGCGACAGCGCCTGCTGCAGCGTGGCTCTGGCATCCTCCGTGTGGCCCAGCGCAAGTTGGATCTGCGCCAAGTTGTTGCGCCAGACTGCACCGTTTGGCTCCAGACGGACGGCTTCTTCAGCTTCGGGCAGTGCCTTCTCCCACTCCCCCATCCTCATGTAAATGTCTGACAAATCACCCGGCGGGAGGAAATCGCGGGAATAAGCTTGCTTCCAGAGCGTGTACGTTTGAATGGCTTTCTCCAGTTGACCAATAGCGAAGTGGAAATATGCAGACTCGATTCCGTACCTTTCCTTCTCGCTCACCCGCTGTCGCAGATCGAAGGCCTTCTTTCCATATTCGCTGCCCCGCGTGGCCTGCCCCATCTCGGAGTATGAAACTGACAGCGCCCTATAAGCCAGAGCGAAGTTAGGATCGAGGCTCACGGCTTGCTGGTAATAGGGTATCGCTGCGACATACCCCTCCCGGAAGCCAGTCCTCAGCCCTATGCTGTAAGCTTTAAGCGCTTCCAGCGAGGAGGTCGTGGCCTCCTCAATCGGCGTGTCAAATTTCTGGACCGAGAGCAGCGATTCCCCAAGCTTGCCACGCATCTCCGTCGCAGCGTCGCTCAGCGCCTTCAATACGTGTTCCTTGCCGGCGGCCTCGACCTGCTGCTTGAAGAGCGCATCGCCTGTAGCGCAGTCGATGGCGTTCAAGCTAAGCACATAGTTGCTGCCGAGCGCGGATATAGAGCCGGCCAACATTGCCTTGCCGCCTACGCGCTGGCACACCTCACGCGCGACTTCCCTAACCACCGGTTGATCCATCGGACGACCCATCAGGCGCAGTGCCGCCATCGCTTTGCGATCAGAGACAATGTTCAGGAAAGGCGATTGTTCTAGGTCCACGGCCAGCGCCTGCTTCAAGGTCTCATCAAACACCGCATCTCCAGTCTTGTTGTCGAAATCGGCAACGAGAATCGTGTCTTTATCGGTAAGTGCCTTGCCCTGGCGCGAACGGTAGTACAATCCTCCGCCGATAAGCACTCCAATCAGCAATACCGCTGCTCCTGCGAGCAGAAGCCGGCGTGTCTTCGTCGGAGCAACCGTTCCCGACGGGCTCGGTGGCGCGACCGCCATCTCCAATTCGTCTGCCGGGGTGCTCGATCTCGCCGCCAATTGCCGTCTGCTGTCGCTGTCGCGCTTCAAACGTTGCAGCTCAGCCCTCATATCGGCCGCGCTTTGATAGCGCAGATTACGGTCCTTCTCCAGCGCCCGGAGAATCACTGCCTCCAGCCCCGACGAAACGTGCGGATTCAACTGCGATGGCGGCACCGGTTGATCGCGCAGGATCGCTCCGCAAACCTCGCCCGAACTTGAGCCGTCGAACGGCATTCTGCCGGCCACCATCTCGTACAGCACCGCTCCGAACGAAAACAAGTCCGTGCGTGCGTCCAACTCCCTGGCCTTTACTTGCTCCGGCGACATGTAAGCCACAGTTCCCAGCATCGCTCCGGGACTCGTCAGGTGCAGCGCATCCGACTCCGCAACGGCGGTTTCGGTCTCGGCATTAGCTGTGGCCTTGCCTGTCAGCTTGGCCAGCCCGAAGTCGAGCACCTTGGCGTGCCCGCGCTTAATGACGAAAATGTTCGCCGGCTTGATGTCGCGATGGATAATGCCCTCGTCGTGCGCTGCGTCGAGCGCATCGGCAATCTCAATTCCGAGCGACAGTGTGTCTTCCGTCTCCAGTGGCCGCCCAGTGATGCAGTGCTTCAGCGTCATGCCGTCGAGAAACTCCATCACCATGAAGACGCGGCCGTCCTCCTCCCCGACGTCGTAGATAGTGCAAATGTTGGGATGGTTCAGCGCCGAGGCGGCTTCGGCTTCGCGGCGGAAGCGGGCGAGTGCCTGCGGGTCGTGAGCAACGTCCTCGGGAAGGAATTTCAAGGCGACGAAGCGATGCAGACGGGTGTCTTCGGCCTTGTACACCACACCCATGCCGCCGCCGCCGAGCTTCTCGATGATGCGGTAGTGCGAGATCGACGTGTCGATCATGTTCCGGTGCCGCTGAGGGTAGTGACCGATAGTAGCGTCCAACGCTTAAGCCAGTCAATGAGGTGGAAGGTCACTGGTGGAGTCTGACTTGTTCGGATAGTTTGCTCGGTTCGGCGGATTCCATGACTTAACCCGCCAACTGAAGCACGAACTGGACCGAGCCGGTCTCGGCCCCGTCGGACAGGCTTAGGCGGATTCGGCTTGGGCTGCTCGAACTCGGGAAATGGCAGGTCACTGAATTCTGTCCAGCAATCAAGCAACGTGACTTCCTGTTGCTTCAACTCTCGCAGTAGGTACTCACCTGTATCTGAATCGAGTGGCGGATAGTTGGGCGCGTAGCTCGGGTCATGCCACGCCCAATGGCTGTACGCTTCTCGTGCTTCGGAGACTATCGCAGGGTCTAGCCTCGGATCGTCAGCCATCTTCGCCAACACCAAAATCCAGAAGAAACCGCTCAAACGATATTTACGCTCCGTGGCCTCAGTCTCGCGGCAAATCTGATCCAGCAAACTAGTGGTTGGGTGTTTGGCTTCAAGATTAGCGAGTCGTTTTTGCGTGATCCGGTCCATGTGTGGTTCTTTCGAGATTATCCAGACGTGCGTTTATCTGCGCCAGCTCGGCAGTTTTGAGAAACAAATTGATCAGACGCGTAACCTGTGTGATTTGGGAATGAGGCATATCGCCATTTGCAACAGCCGCAATCACTATCCCGAGTAATCGCTGTGCCTCAGCCAAGTTTGTTGGGGCTTTGAATTTGGGCTTCAGGTGCGAGTTTTTCCCGCCACACAAACGACCCTCGTCCATACGGGACTTTGTCTCTGGTGTAGGGCTATGGAAAACACAAAGCCGAGTTGGATCGTCGCGCACAGCGAACGCAGCGCATTGCTTTCCTTCGGGATTAATATAGGTACATTTCATGTGAGCTACTCATGAAGTAAGGGGGCTTTCTAGCGATAAGGGTTGTCAGTTGCTAGAATCGCCGCTGAGCTTCCTGTTCGCGCAGCCGCGCCTTCGCCAAGAGTTGGCTCATAAACAACCTCGCACTGTCATGATCCATAGTTTGAAGTCTACGAGCGACGGTCGCTGGATCGAACTCGTCTGTGCCGTCTACGTTGATCCCACCAGGAGTATCCGCCGGTAGTCCTGTTCGCACGGACTTCGGCGCGGGTGTGGGTGACGCAGCGGGAGCAGGAGTGGAACCATCGCCGTGAGTCAGAGCTTGAAATGCTAATTCCAAATTCATTGGAGTTATTGGTAGGCGGTGTGTGTCGAGATATTCCTGCATCAGCCTGCTGGATTCCTCGCACGGCACGTAGTCATCCTTGTGCGGGTGATGAATTCCTGTGCAGCTTGGGCCTCTCTGAATGAACGCAGCATGGCGTGGAGAGTGTCTGCGTCCTCCGTGCTCAATTTCCCAATAAGCTGCTGTGGACCTTGAGGCTGCTCCGGTTGAGCCGGAACGACGTGGATGTCGCCACTCATGTCAGGAATCAAGTTGGGTGGTTGTTGACCGCTCGTGGTGGCGTCCAGGCCTTCGCCTGCAAACGGATCGAAGCTTCCACGTTGGGGTAATCCAAGCGCATCCTTTAGGTTCTGTGCCGGTGTTGGAGTTGGGTTAAGGTCGAGATCGTCGGGCATATCTATTCATCCTTCATTTTTGTGGTGATTGGTTGTTACTTCGCAGGTGAACCCATCGGAATGGGGTTGGGGTCAGGTGATCCGATGCCTTCGCCTTCAGGAATAAAGGTCCTTTCGGGCAGATCGGTAAGCACGTGGGAGTCGGGCGAGCCTTCAGGTTGATTTACGCGTTCGATTGATACGAAATCAAACGGTTGTCGTTTTGGGTTGAGATGACATTTTGATTTTTCCTTTCGTGTTTGTTAGTTGCGATCCCTTTCACAACCTACCCTAAAAGTGGTAGCGTTTGGCGCTTTTTGAGCTTGCAATGTAGCTAAAATCAAAGATACTTACGACCCGTAAGGTTATAGCCGTAAGGTATCTTCGTCTCCCGCCTCTCGCTTGCGTCCATGATGGCGTCACGAATAGTTGGCGGGCTTACCCGCAAGTCGGGACTGTGTGCAACTCAGGGTTGGCCAGTTCGCCCCTTGCGGGTTCTTCTTCTTTGCAGCCTTTTGGGCTCGCCGTCACAACGCTGCGTACCACATCGCGCTTGGAGCCCCTAAGGTACACACTGTCGTGTGACGGTAATTACTTGACAAAGTACTACTACACGATTAGCCTTCCCAGCCACTAACCCTCAAGCTAGTTCTCAGCGGCATAGGGGAATGTAGCCCGGTTTGTGCCGCCCGAGTTTGTTAGGCCCATAGTGTTGGCGTACTGCCACCGCAAGGGTTCGTCAACATGCAAACAAGCGGACATTTCGTTTATCCAGCCGCTTAGCTCAGCACCGACTACTGAGGTCGGAAAAGGACGCGGGTCACGCAAGCTGTATGCATTCGATGATCTTTTGCGATTGGCTATTGCCCACGAACTGACTGAGTTTGGATTCAATCCTTCGGCAGTCGGTGCTGCGGTCCAAGTGATCCGCAAGTCTGATTTGACGGCATGGAGCACGGCTTTGGCCAATGCGGGAGAGACAGGCGAGGAACCGGACGAAGATGAGATGCGAGTGCTGACATGCATCGGCGGGAAGTGGGAGGTCTTGAAGGCGGGAGAAATCAGGATGCAAGTCACTGAATCTCTCCCATTCTTTGCCCTAAACTTTTCTGCGTTGCTGGTTGATGTGGTCAAACGGATTTCAGAAGTGAGCTAAAGCGAGCGAAGGGGACAAAGGCAATGACACAAACTGAAATCCCGTCAGCAGAACTACTCGAAATCGAGCAACTCACACCATCCGACGCGAGATCATTGGTTTATCTTGCGGCCAGACTGTACATTCCCGTTCACATCCGGCTGTGGGAAAGAGCATTTCCCGAAGTCGAGGTGCATCATGAAGCAGCTAGGTAAGAAATCTGGCTGGCTACGACTTGGAATTGTGTTCTCTATCCTGTGGTTTGGCGTCTTTGGTATTGTGCGGATAAGTCAATATGAGAATGGGCGCGAACGCAAATTGCAGCACGTAATTCGTATTTGTGTTGATACTCAAAACATGGGTGGAGAAGATGCGTTGAAGTGTATCAGGGAGGCAATGCCCCTCGATACTGAAATAAAGCTGAGAAAGGAAGCAAAGATCAAAGTGCTTTTCGAGGCAACAGCAACAACAATCCTCGGTTGGATAGGTGTACTGAGCACTATTGGAATTGTAAGGTGGATCAAGCACGGATTCGATCAACAGAAAGTAAAGGCGGCATAAGCATGACCAACAAATGTACCCTACCAGCAATTTGCTACGAGCCACTGCAGACTGAGGAAGAGTTGGCGCGGGCTGAAGAAGAAACCCTTGACCTTGAGCGAGAGTGGCTTGCTCGACATGAACAAGAGCAGAAGCAACGCAAAACTCGCACCAAGCCGGAGACTCCGAATAGACTGCTGAGAACTAAAGAGGCGGCAAGCTACATCGGGGTTTCGGATTGGAAACTTCGTCAAATGGTTTATGACGGCGAAATCGAAGTGATCGCAGGGAAGTACTGGAGATTCGACACACGGTCACTCGATCACTGGATTGAGTCGAATCGGGAGAAAAAACTATGAGAGGGCGTTATGGAGAGGGCAGCATCTTTCCGCGTGGGGGTAAGCCCGACGAAAACGGCAAGCTGAAAACCGGCTCGTGGTGGATTTGTTACTCCCGCAACGGTGTGATGCACCGTGAATCGGCGCAAACTCTGGTCAAGGCAGAGGCCAGGGCATTACTCAAACGGCGCAGTGCAGAGATTGTGACCGGAGTTTTCATCCCGCCGAAAGATCAACGCATCACTGTGGATGACATCTACCAACTCTTGCTTGACGATTACAAGTCAAAGCATCGTGCCTCACTTGAAGGCACACAGCAACGTTGG
>Ga0126383_10002306_pt1 | contig 12289 bp, 11 predicted proteins | sample PanSoiMetPlot_35_FD_96882 | JGI IMG/M metagenome (GOLD analysis project Ga0126383, IMG submission 96882) | Tropical forest soil microbial communities from Panama - MetaG Plot_35 | ecosystem: Environmental > Terrestrial > Soil > Tropical forest > Bulk soil | place: Panama | collected 2016-02-17
ACCCAGCTGCGGCAAGAAGCTTTGCGCCTGTCTACCTGATGAAATCAAAACTCGTTTTGGAAGGAAAGTCGAAGACAGAGCTTGTTCATGCCATCGATTCGGCATTCGAGAGCCGCCAGTTGCCGACACCGGAGCTTGGGGCAATGTGCTACATGATGTCGAAGCAACAGTACCTAAGCGATAGCGGTAAAAGCTGGCACCCGCATGTGATGTTCTTTGTTCCGGGAGACGCAGCGAAAAGCTGGGGGGCCAATTTGCAGGGCTCGCCGATAATTGCAGCGAATGACCTGGAAGAAAGAGCAACAATCTTCATGGTCTGGGTTGGCACTTGGTCTGACGGCACGCCAGCTCCGCCGATTGCGCACTGACAAGAACCCGATCGTTGGGGAGTTACGGAAGCTACCTCCGTGTCAACTGCCCAGGTGTGCGCATAATCGCCAATACACTCACCGAAACCGGATAGTGAAAGGAAAGTTGGCTTGCGTGAATCTATCGCCGAAACTCCTGGATTGCGGGCAAAGCGGAAACAACGCCAGTTGGCGTCAACAGGAGACTGCACTTAGTCCTGCTCCGCCCTGGTCACTATCGTAAAGGCCCGTTAAAGCCCTCCGGAACTTCGCGCGGCGAATAGTTGTCCGAATGTGAGAAGCGCACGCCTCCGACGCTTACTTCAACCCGCGTACCAGGTAGGCCTGAGAGAGAGTCTGGACCCAGAGGTAGGCGTAGTTGTTGGCGTCTTTGGCGAACATGATTCCGCCGACGGCAGCAAGGCCGAGGGTGCCGTTATCGCCGAGAGTCTTCCACGGTTCCATCTTGCCCGTAGCCAGGTTCATGCGGGAGATTTTGCGGTGGTGAGGATCAAAGTTGCGCTCCGCGAGATATAGTGACGTGCCATCTGAGGTCCAGCCAATCGGGGCGAAGCCGGGTTGGAGACCGGGAATCGGGCGCATGCCTGTGCCGTCGAGCGGCCAAAAACCAAAGCTGCCATCAGGTCCGGTTACGATGGTGAGTTTTCCGTCGGGTGATGGGTTAGCGCCAGTCACACCTTCCGGGGTGATGGGCTTGGAATCGCCGGTAGCCACGTCAATCAGGTACGTGCGAGCACCGTGCCCGGCCTCCAAACCAACCGCAAGAATGTGCTGGCCGTCGGGTAGATATCGGAGGCCGATGTAGCGAACGTTGTCATGGGTCAACTGGCGAGGTTGACCGGCGCCGGTGGGTACCATCATCAGACTTCCGCCCTGGATTGACTGGGTGATGACCCACTTGTTGTCAGGGGAGATCGCTTCAGCGCGACCTTCACCAATACGAATCGGCGGAGAGCCATCCGTGTCACGAAGGAAGACTGTGTAATTGGGGCCACCGCCCTCGCCTTCCTCTTCAAAGACGATCTTCTTGCCATCGCGACTGATGTCTTGCAGCTCGGACCAGCCGAACCAGCCAAGCTCGACTTCGTCAGTACCACCGGGGGCCACGCCGCGAATGTTCACGCGTTGTTGCTGGGCGACGGCGAGAGTTACACCGTTGCGCATGTCCTGCAACCACATGCCGCCGGGAACGTTCATGATGTCGCGTGGCTTGCCGGAAAGGGTGACGCCGCGTAGGTTTTCCCACGCGCCGGTTCGCGCGGAAGTGAACCAGATTTCGTCACCCGAGGGAGACCAGCCGATACCTTCGATGGAGATCCATCCGGAGGAGAGGATCTTCTCCTTGCCGTCGGGGCCGATAACCGCGATGGCACCCTGGTCGTCGCCGACCGAGTTCTGGTGATCGGCGAAGGCCACAGATTTCCCATCAGGGGAGATCTTGGGAGTGCTGATCCAGTTGATGCCGTCGAGAAGAACTTTGCCGACTGGATATTCAAGGCGCCAGTGGCGGTTCTCGGGCACATAGCGAACCACGGCCATGTTCTCGCCGTCGGGAGCCCAGTCGGCGTCCTGCACATTATCCAGGACTTCGCGCGGTGTGCCGCCACTGAGGGGAACGCGAGCCATGGTGCCGGCGCGGGAATAGCCGCGATAGCCGAGAGTGCGGAGCCGGATGGCAAGTTCGCCAGTCTTGGAAACTGCAAGCAACGAAGCACCCTTGAAACCGAGCTCGCGTGAACCGTGTTCGTCGGAGCGCGCAAGGTAGAGCTGCTCCTCGCCTCCATCCCATTCGGCGGAGTACACCACGCTGCCGTCGGGTGTGAAGCGGGCGGCGTTAATCAGGCCGTGGCGGAAGGTGATCTGCTGGTATTCAGGCGGAGGCGTGTAGGCGGTGCTGCGACCAATGAACCAGCCGATGGCGAGGATGGCCGCGGCGGCCATGATCGCACCCCCGGCCATTACGAGCCGCTTGCGGAATTCGCGACCACGGACTTCTCGTGCCGCTGCCACTGCGCCTGACTTGCTGGAAGACAGGTCAGCCATGGCCTCCAAGTCGAAGGCCAAATCTCCCGCCGAGTGGAAGCGTTGCGCCGGATTCTTCTCCAGGCAGTGACGGACGATGCGGTCGAGCCCAAGCGGAACGTTGCGCGCGGTCTCCGTCAGTTCGGGAGGCTCTTCATGCAGGATGGCGCTCATCGTGTCAGCGGCGCTATCGCGATGAAATGCCTGTTTGCTAGAAACCATCTCGTAGAGAATCGCTCCGAAGGCAAAGATATCGGACTCCGGTAAAGCCGCTTTGCCGCGCACCTGCTCGGGAGACATGTAGCCAACGGTGCCCATCACCAAGCCGGCTTCGGTAGCGACTTGCACGGTCTGCGCGTCGGAGCCGTCGCCTCCAGCTTGAGGGCGTATGACTTTGGCAAGGCCGAAATCGAGGATCTTCACCCTGTCATCGTTGGTGATGAAGAGATTCTCCGGCTTGAGGTCGCGATGGATGATGCCCTTGCTGTGGGCGGCGGCCAGTCCGTGCGCAATTTGCAGCGCGTAGTTGATGGATTTGCGCAGCGAAATCGGACCTTTTTGCAGCCGCGCCCGCAGCGTCTCGCCTTCCAGCAACTCGGAAACGACATACGGCGTGCCATGGTCCTCGCCGATGTCGAAGATCGACATGATGTTGGGATGGTTCAAGGCGGCCGCGGCACGGGCTTCCTGCGAGAAGCGCTGCAAGCGATCGTGATCTGTAGCGAACGAAGCAGGCAGGACCTTGACGGCTACTGTGCGATCGAGGCGGGAGTCATGGGCGCGAAATACCTCGCCCATTCCGCCGGCTCCGATTGGGGCTTGAATTTCGTACGGTCCTAGACGACTACCTGTGGCGACGGGCATGGGGTTGCACGATTGTAACCCATCGGCACAAACAGGAAAATTAGCGTTGCGGGCGAACTTACGAGGTTCTGATTGGCTGAACCATCTCACTCATATCCGGGCTTGCGAGTGTATCCTCCGGGGACCCTGCAGGTCGGCTCGGAATGAAGACTAAGAACAGGCTGCCCCGTCCCAGGGATTGTGTCATGCTACGGAAGCCTGCCCCGGAACTTCGCGCCGCGCTCCACGATGCTTGGAATTGTCCGGGAATCACCATATGCAAAGCTTCGACGAACTGATTACATCTTGAATTTTTCGGTGAGGGCCTCAAGAGGGCATAGGGCGAATCGATGCACATGTTGGCGGTTGCTATTTTTAGTAACTGCTGTCACAGGCCGGGGATGTAGTAGCTGAAGCCACTTCCATTTGGAAGCCAAGTCATCTGAATGCCGAATTTTGTGGTGTGCGGTATTCCGAATATGTCCTCATAGCTGATGATGCCCCATGTGCAGAGGACGATTCCGTCGCCTTCTTTCATTCGGGACACTTTCGGCTTAGTTGGCTTTGTGGCGTTTTGTTCGTTTATCCGTTACCAGGGCGTTACCCAAAATCTTTGAGGCAACGATTCTGACGGGTGCGAGGGGATATGCACCATCTGTTCAGGATTCACATACTCGCAAACCGTCTCGCACCACGAAGTGAATTTTGGGATTGCCCAATGACGGGCTCGGCCTCCCAAGGCTAGAAAACATACAGTGGGCGGTCTTGAAGCCCGCCCACACAATTCCCGCATTCGTTTTGCAAAACTTTCTTATTATGGATATTTGAGCACGCATCCGCCGGAACCGCTATTGAAGGCGTTGCTCCACAGCGACTGTACCGGGAAGATGCCGGTGGAGAGCGAAATGTTCGCAGCCGCGCCCTGACCGCTGGAGATCCAGGCACATTTATCGCCGTTCTCTGCGCCCACTGAATCCAGCCATCCGCCGTTCGGGTATTGATCGGTGATGGTCTCACCCATCTCATGGCCGCTAACGATGGTGATGCCCGCATGCGCACCCAGGCCGTGGAAATTGGCACCGCAGCTTGCGCCAGCATCGGTGATATAAGGCAGATTGGTATAAGCTACGTAACCGACTGACGAGGAGGTCCAGCTGTGATACGCGCAGTATTGTGTTTTAAAGCCCTGCGGAACGACTCCGTGGGCTGTTGCGATCACATACTGTGCACTTGCATTGCTTGAGCCGGTTGAGTTGCCGAAGTGTTTGGCGGCCCGCACGGCTTCTGAGGCAAACTGTGATTGCCCCGGGCTTGACGGTGAAGCAGACGAGTTATCGTACCAGACACCGGCAAGTATGTGTGCCGGATTGCCTGCAGGATGGCCAGCTCCATTGCAGTAATGCGTGCCACTGCTCACGCCTTGGCAGTACTGGATGACGCTGTTCATCCAGGCACTACCACCTACGCCGCTATAGAACTTTTGCAGAATGCTCGCCTCGCCGCTCGGGTCGTTGCTGTTCCACTGCGAACCCCAGAAGACTACATAGAGCTTGGGCGCTGTCTCGATCCCGACGCCGGCGATCCCACCATGGTAGTAGAGGTCATTCGCGGAGGAGGCCGGCAAGACAGTCCCGGTAGTTTCCCGCGCGCGCTGCGCGTCTTCCACCCGTGAATGGATTACCACAGGCGGCTGGTCTGGCTCCAAGTACGTCAATCCTCCGGCTGACTGCTGCGCGTATACCGTTGACACCGAACTGATTGAGAGGAATCCCAGGAGAGTTACAAGGACTCCGGGAGTACGTAAATAGCTAATCATGCGACTCCTGACTATTTTGTGTAGGTTGGTTAAAGGTAGGGGCGAAGGCCTGCGCTCAGGGCCCGCAAGCCAAGGCTGAGAAGAGTTATCGCTCCAGGCTCAGGAACCGGGGCTGCCGTCATGTCTAACCAGAACTGGCCACCGGTATTTCCAACGAGTGTGACGCCAGCAGTAGTGGGACCAATAATCCACTCACTGCCATCATTGTCATACTCACGTATCATTTGCGAGTCAACCCCACGAAAGTGAAGTGTCTCTCACTGCAGTGCCCGAAGCCAGCAGCCTTTTGCTGTTGGGTGGCGGCGTGCTCGGGTTTGTGGGAGTAATTCGCCGGAAGCTTGTGGAATAACGATTTCGTGTAGTTCGATCCTCGCGGGCCGGGGCGTTGTCACCCCGGTCCTATTATTGCTTGCCTGTGGCCTGTTGACCGTTGCGCTAAACTCAACCTCTGAGCACAAGCCGGATTTCTGGCGGGTTACAGCGAGAAATCAGCCTCGGTAGCCGGCTCCAGATTGTTAAGAAAAGGTGAGATCAAGGGCGCTATCTATGACGCTCTCTTACGACAAGCGGAACTTTCAGGAATTTCCCCAACCTACGTGCTGGGAGGGCATCCGCGCCATCGCAGAAGATCCCGACGTCCGGCACGCTGACAGACTCTGAGCCCTAGAGTTGCTGGGCAAACACAAGCTCTTCACTGAGAGAGTTGAGCAAGACACTCAGATCACTGTAACCATCGAACGCATTGCCTGACCGGAAATAGAGCACCCCACCCACCCCGGAGAGTACACCACTGATCGCCCTCGCCTCCATAACCGAGTACCTCCACGCAAAGGTGCCAAGGCGCAAAAAGCCCCTCGCAACACAGCAGGGCGGCGGTCGGAACCTTGCCGGGGAGGAACCGGGAACCCGGCACTAGGGCCGTTGTTCCAGGTGCGCCAACCGGGCGCGCAGTTCGGCGATCTGCTGGTCCTTATCGCCGAGGTCTTGCTTCAGCTGCGTTACGGTCTGATACAGCGCCTGGATGGCCGCCAGGGCCACGCCCTCAGCGTCCACCGTCGAGATGTACCTGTCATCCTCGCCCAGCCCGAAAGCCTCATGGAAGTCCTGCGCCATCGGCCCCATGTGCCGCGTTGAGCCCGGCTGCGCCTTGTAGTTCCAGGTTGCAATCGGCAACGCCGCCAGGCGCAGCAGCAGGGCCTGGCCGTCCACCTGCATGAGGTTAGACTTCACATTCCGGTCACTCTGGCTTGACCAGGAACCGGAGCCGGCCAGAAGGATGGCGCCCGCAGTGCCGTTGGGCGCGGTGTAGAGCGCAAACCCGCCTGAAGCCTGAGCGATAAATTGATTCGGCGCGTTATCGAAAGCGATGCCCGTGGTATCGCTCCAGACAAAGCTGCCGTCGTAGTTGGCTGTAGCTATATGTCCAGCGGCCAAGCTATACTGCCCCAGCGCGGAGGTGCTTTGTCCCCCGAGTACCATTGCAAACAAGCCGACAGCTTTGTTGTTTTCGCCTCCGGCCACGGTGGCACCCTCGAGGCTGGCGGTGTTCTGTGCGCCTCCGGCCACCGTCGCGGAGAAACCGCTGGCGGTGTTGTTACCGCCTCCGCCCACCGTCGCCGCACTCCCGCTGGCGGTGTTAAGACCACCTCCGCCTATGGTCGCGTCGAGCCCGCTGGCGGTGTTTTGGTTGCCGCCGCCAATCGTCGCGGCTGTGCTGCTGGCAATGTTTTGGAAGCCGCCGGCCACCGTGACCGAATTGCCGCCGCCGGCTTGGTTATTCGCGCCTCCGCCGATTGTGCCCCAAGCGCCAGTGACGACGTTAGGATAGGCGGAATTGCCAACTAAGATGCCACCCCCGCCGCCAGCGATGGTCGCGCCAACCACGCCACTCGCCACGCTGTTGCCGGGGAAAGTGGCATTGCCGCCGAAGCCGCCAATTACATTTGCGCTCTGATCTAAGTTGGAGTCGGTCAGGTTCCCCTGTAAGGTCAGCGAGTCGTTAATCGAACCTGTCAAGGTCAGATTGCCGCCGACGTTGAAGCTGCCGCCTGACTGCGTTATCGATGAGTTTCCAATCATCGAACTGGAGGTCCACACCGGAATGGTGTTGGTTGTGCCGGCCCCGCGCACGGCCTGTGCCTGGGCCACCACGGCCCAGCCCAAGATCATCCCCACTAGTGCGATGGTGACTCTCCGAAAGTCTTTCATTGTTTTTCCCTCTTTCGAATTCGGTTGGAATTGGAAGCCTCGTGAGGATATTGTGAGTCTCCTTTTTTGAAGTTGGAATCCGTGAGGTCCTAAGGTGCAGCAGAAACTCTACACCAAGGGGTGTTAGTTGAGAAAAAAATTGACATGTAGCACAGCAATTAGATCGGCCGTGGTGCGTTCTAATCGCTTGCCTAGCGGGCAAGAAGTAGCAGCGAAAGCTAAAAACGAAAGCGGAAAACGAAAGCTAGTACCTCTCGGCTTACTGTTTATGCGGGCTTGGAGTGGCTAGCGACCAGACCCGTATTAGGTCGTAGCACGTGGCATAGGTTTTCTTTTACCTGTGGTAGTATTGCGGAATTTCGTATGCAAGCCACTTCGCAAGACCAGATTTCTCCTCGCAATTCCTTACGATTTTGGGCGGTTTTTGCTTTGTTCATGGTGGTTACATCCTATGCCGCCACCATTGCTCTCGGACTCGCATGTCTTTCGTTGCTTTTGTTCGGGACTGAATCCTTATTTCTGGCTATTGGAGGATCGGTACTCGGAGTAACCATTCTGTGGTCCCTGCGGCCGCGCCGCGAGCAGTTCCGGTCGCCTGGTGTCCTGCTGGACCCAGCACGGAACCCACGACTATTTGCCGAACTGGACCGCATAGCTTCGTTGCTGGAAGAACAGGTACCTACCGACGTGTATCTGATTCCGGTTGCTAATGCGTGGGTAACGGAAGTTCGAAGCAAGCGCATTCTTGCAATCGGTCTACCTTTGCTGGGAGCACTCACAGTTGCGCAGTTTCGTGCAATCCTTGCCCACGAGTTTGCCCATTATTACGGCGGAGATACGCGCCTCGGCCCCTGGGTCTACAAGGCGCGTAATACGATGGTGCGGACTTTTCAGTCTTTACGTGAGCCCTCGCCGCTGCTGCAGGTTGTGGCGCGGTTCGCCTTAGTCGCCCTGCTCTATCAGCTGGTGGTTCTTATACTTTCTGGGTATTGGAAACTATTTCTGCGATGCACTCAGCTTGTCTCGCGGAAGCAGGAGTTTCGCGCCGACGAACTGGCGAGTCAGGTCGCTGGCTCGAAAGCTCTGATCGACGGTCTGCGTGTTGTCAACAAGATCGACCCGACCGTGCAGATGTACTGGAACAACGAGGTGGTTCCAGTCATGAATGCTGGTTTTCACGCTCCATTGGCAGAAGGATTTGCATTGTTTGTGGCAGCACCGGGAATTTCTGCGGCGCTTGACGACCTGCTGGAGAAGAACTTGCGTGAGGAAAAGACTCACGCCTACGACAGCCATCCACCGTTGCGAGAACGAATTGCGCGCGCCAGCGAGTATTCTGCGAGAGTCGGGGAATCGAGCCAGGATTCCGGCGATAGCGCCCTTGCCTTTACATTGGTGGAGGATCTGGAACGAGCCGAACTCGAGTTGCTCTACCTCCTGGTGCCTTCACAGCAAAGTCAAAAACTGCATACCGCCTCATGGGAATCGGTAAAAGCCACTGTAATAGCAGACACATGGAGAAAACGTGTGGCGCAATTCGCTACTCTACTGCAACCAATTCAAGTTTCTGACCTGCCGAATGCCTGCCAAAATCCCACGTGGGTCGCTTCGCAGATACCCGATCCGCCCGGCATGTTGTTGACGAGGCAACAACGGAATCAGCGGGCACTTGATTTATTCGGTGTCGCCGTGGGGCAGGTACTCGTGGAAAACGGCTGGAAGCTGATAGCTCAGCCAGGTGTGTTCAGCCTCGAGCGCGACGGTAGGATCGTTCAACCTGTTGTCATGGTGCACGAGCTCGCGGCAGGCAAAATCACGCCAGAAGCGTGGGTTCAACAAATGGCTGAATTGGGTGTCCTCAACCGCTCTCTTGCGGCAGGCAACTTGGCGGCGGAGAAAAAGCAATCGCCGAAGACCGCATCATGACAGACCGCATTGGTTCTCCACCCGCAGTTGCTGAAGCTGACCGATCCACTACTGGTTGCACCGTGAAATAATCTAGTGGTCAAGGCCGGGTGACCAGCAATGTCTTCGCCCTCCGGAAAACATGCGAGTGGTTCGACGAGTGCTCAGCCTGCGGTGGCCCAACCCTCTTTTGCCGAGCGGGCCCGTTCCGTAGTGTATTCAGGCCGCATCGGAACCCTCTCTACTCTGTCTCGCAAACAGGTGGGATTCCCATTCGGGTCGTTGATGCCGTATGCGTTGGATCCTCAGGGACGTCCTATCTTCCTCATCAGCACCATGGCCATGCACACGCAGAATCTTCAGGCGGATCCGCGTGCAAGCCTGTTCGTGACAGAGTCCGACAGTGCGGATCAACCGCTCGGCGCCGCCAGAGTCACGTTAATCGGCAACGTCATTCGATTGCCTGAGCCGGAGGTGGCGGAGGCTCGTTCTCGCTATCTGACGAGTTATCCGGATAGCAAGTACTGGGTCGATTTTGACGACTTCTTCTTTTACTGCATGGAGGTCGTAGACATCTACTATGTGGGCGGTTTTGGAGTCATGGGATGGGTTGACGCCACCGGGTACTTCCGAGCGCAACCTGATCCGCTGATCGATCAGAGCAGCGAGATTATTCGGCACATGAACGCCGACCATAAGGACGCGCTCATCTTGGTTGCAAGGCATTTCGCGAATATGGAAGGACAAGATGCGGAAATGACTTCCGTCGATCGCCTCGGATTTCACGTGCGCCTGAAGACGAACGACGGTGTTCGTGGAGCACGGATCGCGTTCTTGTGGGAAGTTCGCGATCCATACCAAGCCAGAGAGGTACTGGTGGAGATGGTTCGACTAGCCCGTCAGCCATGAATTGGGTCGTCGGACCTGTGGGCGCGCAAGGAACGTTTCAAGCGGGCTGGGCAAAACTCCCAGGGCTGTTTGGTGCTCGCAACAAGTTCCTCGCCAATCCCGACGGCTGGGTTGATTTGTACTTGCAAGCCGACTCACCCGGTAAAGCCAAGGAACAGAACTGGCTACCCGCGCCCAATGCCAGTTCATCCCGATGATGCGGCTTTACTGGCCAAAGGACACCCCGCCTTCGATAATCGACGGCACTTGGAAGCCGCAGGCCACTACGGTAGCGCGGTAGAACAGCATTGGAGGACGGTGGCCCCTTCCGGAATTGGGCTGCCCTTGCTGTTTTCTTAGTTGGCGATAACGCATTATAAAAGGGCGCCCCTTTTGAGTAGGTTATGAGCGCTAGCATCATCGACCTACAAAAAGGAACACCCTCGTGAATAGTGAAAAGTATATTGGTCTCGATGTCCACCAAGCAACCATCTCGGTGGCAGTGTTGGATCCAAACTCCGCATCGCTTTCGCACCAAGCGGCAATTGTGGGCCTACAGCGGACTGGCCCTGGAGACCAGGATCAGTGCGGAATACTGCTATGTGGAAGGCCAACTGCGGCGCTCCAAGAAACTGCTTTCCATTCGCGGTCTGAATAAGGACCATAACCATGATCTGAAAGGTTTGTTCAAAGCGGCCGCCATAACCGCCAGTGCACGTCCCGGTCCGTTGCACGACTTCTACCAAGCCGCGCTGGCCAAAGGCATCCAGCCGGCCATGGTACGGCTTACGCTCGCCCGCAAGATTGCAGCCATTACGCTAAACCTTTGGAAAAAAGGAGAAGACTTCGACGCAGAAAAACTGAAATCGCAAGCCGCTTGAGCGTTTCCAGGAAGAACCCCGTCCATCTCCGCTGCACTTGATTCTGGTGGTGGCCACTCGGTTCTTGAGACGCTCGGGTTCGGGGGTGAGTATCCCAACCGGCTGTAGGCCGGTGCCTCTGGCACTCAGTCTCTGTGTTAACCCTATACCCCTTCGGATAACCCAAGAAAGCCATAGACCACAATTCTCAGATAGAACCATGGTTGAGAGCTGTACAACCGCGTCGGCTTGCCTAGTGTCACGATCGAGTGGGTTATCGCAACCAGAACACAGAGAGCAACTGCCATGGAACAACAAGATCAACCAAAGTTGGCACGGGTGCCTCAGAATCAAGCGTCCTGCATCGCTGGCAGGGGCTGGAAGTCACGCAACTCTTCTTCGCTTCCGGTCGAGGGAAAAATATTTTCCTTGACATTCCCCTTTATAGAACTCACAATCCTGCTCTGCCCGGTCGCTTGTGTAAAAGGCGGTGTTACTCAAGTTAATTTCACCGCAATACCTGTTGCCCATTTACCCGTAAGTAATCAGCGTTGCTTTCGGATTGCGACAATTTGGGAAAGTATCTGTCTCAACCCGCTCCGGCGGTCGGGAGTACCCCTACATTCCGAGCGGTATTAGTCGTTCCGTTCGTCCCACGAACTGGTTGTAAGCTTAGGACCTCGACAACTGGTCGTTCGCACTGAAGATGCCTCGACTTTTCGCATTCTTGCGAGCCATTAACGCCGGCCCCGGCAGGACTGTCAGAGCGGAAATGTTACGCAGCGCTTTCGAATCGCTCGGTTTTGCCGAGGTTGCGACGTTTCTCGGAAGTGGGAATGTCGTGTTCGAGACGCGAGCCAAGAACATCAGAACGCTCGAACAAAGAATCGAACGCAGACTGCAACAATCTTTGGGTTATAGGGTGCCCGTTTTCATCAGGACCCTCACGGAGTTAAAGGAAATTGCGGCCCTCCAACCCTTCGAAGATTCGGAGATCCATGGCGCAGACCTCAATATCATTCTGCTTGCGGACAACCTTGATGAATGGTCCAAGGTCAAGCTCCTAGCGCTAGGTAGAAAAACCGATGGGTTTCACGTCCGTGGACGTGAGATTTACTGGTGGCGTCGCAAAAAGCCAGGTACGTCGCTGTTCGCGACTGTGCCGCTCGCGAATGTGCTGCACATGCCGTTTACGATTCGCGGTGCGAACACGATTCGAAAACTAGTCGCGAGGTGGCCATAGAGCCGCCTTACAATTGGCGACTGACGGGTAATTCGTAAGTAATTGTTGTAAACGGCTGTGGGTGTTGAAAAAGTCACTCTGATTAGCAGGTAAGGCGCGGTACAAGGAAGCATTGCTTCCATGTATTGCCTGATGC
>Ga0126383_10002307_pt1 | contig 12288 bp, 17 predicted proteins | sample PanSoiMetPlot_35_FD_96882 | JGI IMG/M metagenome (GOLD analysis project Ga0126383, IMG submission 96882) | Tropical forest soil microbial communities from Panama - MetaG Plot_35 | ecosystem: Environmental > Terrestrial > Soil > Tropical forest > Bulk soil | place: Panama | collected 2016-02-17
CCGCCAGCCGCTTGACATCCCACTCGAACGGGCCGGGCAGGGTCTCGTCGAAGTCGTTGACGTCGAAGACCAGCCGCCGCTCCGGCGAGGCGAACGCGCCGAAGTTGGCCAGGTGCGCGTCCCCGCACAGCTGCACCCGCAGCCCCGACGCAGGCGTGCCGGCCAGGTCCGCTGCCATCGGCAGCGCCGCCCCCCGGTAGAACGTGAACGGCGACACCAGCATCCGCCCGTGCCGCACCGGCACCAGCTCCGGCACCCGGCTTTTGGCCTGCTCCAGCAGCAACCCGACCGGGTCTCGCGACCGATCCGGGGTGAACTCCGCATGCGACTCCAGCGGGGCGGCAGTCCTGGCGTCCTTCCCCTTCGCCACCCGGTCCGCGCGGCTCAGCCGCTCTGCCGCCCCGGCCGGCGCCGGAGCCCCCCTCGCCGCCCGCGGGGCAGTCCTCCTCCGCGCGGCATCCTCAGTTTTCGCCGTCATGGCCACTCCTTCCGTCTGGGCCCATGAGCAAGACCCGGGGCATGATCCCGGTGAAATAGTGGTGTTCGTGTGGTGGGCGGTGCTGGGGCGCCGTTGAAGGAGCCGTGGCTCCGGTCCCCCTTGCTCTTTATCCCGATCCCACCTCGCGCAGCCGGGAATGGCATCGTGCCAACTGAGTGAAAACAGGAGCGGGCTTCCGGCCGGGCTGACGCACGCGGCCGATGCCCGGGCCGGGCCGACGGTGATGATCACCAGCAAGCCAGGCGGCCACGCAGGTGGCGTTTGAACCCCGTCAGCAACCCACCTGACGTTCCCAGGCTCGGCGAGGAACTGATCCGTCCCGCACCACCGTCAAGACGCAGGCGAACTTGATCTACCGCACGCTGGGCACCGCCACCCGCAGCCAGACGGTCGCCAGGGGCCCGGGAGCTGGAGCTCCCGGAAGGGTGACCATCGTTGTTTCACCTCATCTGCACGATGGAATCCGCAGCGGTACCAGGTGCAATGGTGCTTGACGCCGGGCGAAGGCGCATGGACCAGACGGTGAGATTGCGGGAGACGTTGGGCAGGCTGGCGATGATCGGTGAAGCCTTCAGCCAAGACCAAGCCCGGCCCGGGCCCCGGCCTGGCCCGGCGGGGATCTCGGCGCTGAATCCCGGGGCGCGGCGCGGCAAATGGGGGCGTGGGTGGCCAGCGGGGCGCCTCCGGCCCGCCTGGAATGGAGCGCTGGCCTGGCGCTGGCGGCCGGCGCAAGTGAGGACGAGATCGCCGACGTGCCGCTGGCGATCGCCCCGGTAGCCGGGTTCGGCGGATCACCGCCGCCGATCCGGGGTGGCGACCGCTTGGCCCTGACATCGCGGCCGCGCTGGAGAACTGGACGGTCACTGACGGCCCCAGCCTGGCCGCCTCCGCCGCTCACCTGAGTGGCCACTGGAAGGAGGCAGGCATGGCGACCCGTGATCGGCGCGAGGACGGCTGGACGACCGTTCTGCGGCGCCAGCCGGCCCGCATCGTGGACGGCCGCGCGGAAGGACCCTACACCGACGCGTTCGAGCTCATCTGCTGCGACTGCGGCGACGATCCCGGCCTGGATTACTCCGAGGTCTCACGCACGCTTCAGCTGGTCCGCGGGCCTCGCACGATCGCGGACGGCGTCCCCGCATACGAGGCGCACGTTAGGCTGCACACCCCGAACGAGACGGCGCACCGGCGGAATGATGGCCGATGCTGGCTGACCGCCGGTGAACGCCGAGTTCTCCGCACTGGCGGTCACCGCGGCGCTGAATCCGAACCTGCTGGCCGTCGGCCCGCTGATCGAGAACCGGCAGCTGGCGCAAGGAAACGGTCCGGGCCGGTGACGGCCAGCCGGTCAAGGCCGGAGATGGACAAGGATGGCTCGACGGCGCGGGTGCTGGCCGAGCCCGGCTGGGCCTGGCCATGCTGGCCGCCGCGCGCTGGTGGCTCAAGATTCCCTGACAGCGCTGGGAGGTCAAATGCCGGGCTTCGTGGATGACGCTGCTGCGGTGAGCGCCGAATCCTGGTGGTGGCGCCGCCTGGGGCGGTCCTTCGTCTCGGCCGACAGCTACGGGCTGGTGCTGCTGCTCGTGGTGGCCACCTACGTGGTATCGGTCTCGGTGACCGAGGCGCAGGCGGCGTCGATTGTGCTGACCGTGCAACTGGGCACGGTCTGGCTGACACTGCGCATCTCCCGCGCGCGCCGCGTGACCCGGCTGGTCGCCGACGTCATGCTGATCCTCGCGGCCGGCGTCGCGGTCGCCAGCGTGTTCGCCCATCAGCAGGGTGATGAGCTGGGCGTGATCTTCGCGGTCTGCTGCCTGCTGTACCTGATCGCGCCGTTCTCCATCGTGCGCCACCTGGTGCTGCGGCAGGAGATTGACACCGAGACACTGCTCGGGGCGATCGCCGCCTACCTGCTGATCGGGATGTTCTTCGCCTTCGCCTACAAGGCGGCGGGCGAGTTTGGCAGCGTGCCGTTTTTCGGCTCGGGGGGGTTGGGGTCGCTCAGCCAGGATCTGTTCTTCAGCTTCGTCACGATGACCACCGTCGGGTACGGGAACCTGGTCCCGGCCGCCAACCCCGGGCAGACGTTCGCGGTGGCCGAGGCGGTGACCGGGCAGCTGTTCCTCATCGTGGCCGTCGGGAAGGTGATCAGCAGCATGCCCCGCCGCGGCCAGCGACCTGGCTCCTGACCTCGTCCGGCCGCCGTTGATCGGTATGCCGGGCTGACCGACCAGGGGTGTCTGGCGGACCCGGGGGTGCCGCGCACGCAGTGGCACACGGCCCCGCCGCGCCCGCCGGTGCCGCTGCTGCCCGGGGTCTGGCAGGCCAGCTGCAGGCTTGGCCGACGATTTAACGTGATCAGGGCGATGCCAGTCCCCGGTCCGGGGGAGTTGCCTGGGCTAGGTGTCGACAGCGGCCTGGGAGGGGCGGATGAAGCACGAACGGATGAAGCACGAGCAGAGCCGGAAAGGGCCGGGGGCCGGGATCGAGGCGGCAACCCTGATGTTCGTGATCTTGATGCCGGGTCCGCGCCAGCTCGCGCCGGGCAGCTGGCTGCCGGTAACGGCCGGGCTAGCCATCTGATAGCGGCAGCCCACGGCCGCGCAGCCTGGTCACCAGCCGGTACAGCAACCAGGTGAGGCGGCTGATGCTCTGCGGGGCGCTCGCCGCGATCAGCCGCGAGTCCTCCAGCGCCGCGGCCCTCAGGCCGGCGCGGGCCTGGAACCCCGGAAGGTCCAGCAGGCGGTCGAAGGCACCCCGGGACGGGTAGGCGACCAGGATGATCTCGTCCCAGTGTTCGCCCGCCGGCCCGATCAGGACGAACCGTCCTTTTCCCCTCCAGATCGGGCGCGCTCCTACGGCCATCAGCATCGGCCCGATCGCCCTCGCGTAGCGCTGGTAGGCCTGGCGGCCGGTCAGCCGCTGACCCGGCACATCAGCGCGCTGCCGGTACCGCAGCAGGTTGATCAGCACGATGGGCTCATCGTCAGCGACTTCCCGGCTGAACCCTCCAACGCGCTTGGCCCTGGTTCAATTACCCCCATACCGAACTCCCGAAATGGTCCCCGACCTGGCCTCAGGAAGAGGCGATGGCCGACGCCTCCGCCGCCTGGCGCAGCGCCCGTTCGGTGAGCATGTGCACTTCGGTCTTGCCGCCCAGTCCGGTCAGCTCGACCACGGCGCGTTCGGCATCCGGACCTTGGCCGAGGACCGCGACCGCGGCCTGGCCGGCTTCGAGTTCTGCCGCGAACCGCGCGACGTCGTCGGTGGACAGGTCAGACTGTGCGTCGAAGAAGTGGCCGCGTTCGGGCATGACTCCCCCGGCGAGGGCCAGCGCGATGACGCCCAGCACTGTGCCCACCCCGGGCCCGTCGCGAGCGGTGCGGCTGCCCAGTTTGGCCGTGGCGACCTTGCCGCGTTTGTCGAGGGTCAGCAGCCCGACGGAGCCGCCTCGCCCGCGGGCGCTCTCTTGTTTCCCGAGCGCGCGCGCTGCGACCTCACCGGCGGCCGGGCTGGCGAAGAAAGCAATGACGAGGTGCTTCCCCGCGCGCCGTTGTTCCATGCGGACCTCCTCGGCCGGGGCAGTACCTCCCCTCCCACAGTCCCGCCCGCGCCCGGGTTGCGCATCGCCCCGATCGGCCTAAAGAAAGTTCTGGAACTTCGGCTTTTAACGTCATTTACGCGATGCCAGCTCCCGTCGCCGCGCGGTTGCCTGGACTGGAGGCGCCGAGAGCCGGCGCCAGCCGGAGGAGGCCCAGATGAGAAACGAACGCAACCGGGGGCAGATGGGAGCGGCCAGCGGGCTGCTCGCGGCCGCGTGTACATGATGGGAACGCAGGGCTCGCCGTTCATCTTCTGCGTCACGCCCCTGCAAGGGCGTGTACATCCCGCCGTCGATCGGCGGGGCGGACGCGCGCGAGTTCATCAGGATCGTCCTCAGCGTCATCAAGCGGGTAGCAGGTGGCTTGCTAGCCCGCATCCACCAGTGGACGCATTGCAGAAGGCTGGCATGGCAGGGGCATGCCACCCCGGTGGGCGGGATCTCAGCCCGCCGCTGACCGAGGTCATCATGGAGTAAGCGACGGAGCGGAAACTGATACGCAGGCCCGCGACCAGGCTGGCGCCACCCGCCGAGCGGGGTGAGCTCTGGTGGCCGGTCGCCTCGGCGATCGTCGTCGTCGCCGACCTGCACGTGATCCTGCCGGCCCGGTACCGGGTCCGGCGGCCTGGGTGGTCCCGGCCGTGCTGCTCACGCTGTTGGCCGTGCTAATCGCCGGGGATCCGGGCCGCATCGACCGGCAGAAGAGGTGGCTGCGGGTCGTCACCGGCGTCGTCATCGCGTTCATCACCCTGGCGAACCTGGTCGCCGCCGTCCGGCTGGTCGTGGACATCTTGAGCAGCAACAAGCTCTACGCGGACAACCCGGCCGGGCTGCTCGCCGCCGGCGGCGTGATCTGGGTGACGAACGTGATCGCGTTCGGGTTGTGGTACTGGGACTGCATGAACACGGCGAGGCGGCGCATCAGCGGGCCGAACAGGCAGACGGTCATGGCGGGGCCGGTGGCCGTCATTCCCGGATGGTGCAGATCGGCGAGGCGGTGCTGCTGGCGCTCGTTACGCTGACGGCGGCCTGAGCGGGATACTCGGCGGCAAGGTGGGGCACAGCATCGAGTGTCGACATTGCTCAGTCCTCGACGCCGCGCAACATTGCCACCCGCGATGACCTCACCGCCATCTCGCTCCGCAATTTCGACGCCTCGACCTTCAACGCCTGGTTCATCGCGTTCACTCTGAATACCCCGCAGAAGGAGACGATCGCGGAGCGACGGTTCCGGCCTGCGTTCCGGGTCGCCTTCATCGCGTGGATGGCGCCCCGACCCGGTGTACAACCCGCATGCCCCGCCCGGCCCGACCTATATGCCGCAGTACAAGTTGCCGGCCCAGGCGCAGGCCAATGTGCGCTCGACAACGCGGCCAGCGCGAAGTTCCGGGAAGGCAATCACGCCGGGCTTGTCAGTGACGGGTATGTCCGGATCACCGTCTTTCTGGCGGCCGTGCTGTTCCTGGTGGGTATCGGCAGCTCGTTCAAGCTGCCCGGCGTGCGGGATGCCCTGATCCCCTCGGCTCGATATTGCTGATCCTCTCGATCACGCTGATCCTGCAGCAGCCGGGGCTCCCGAGCTGAGCCCGACCAGGCACGTGCCGCGACTCGGGCTGGCGATGCCGGCCGGCGCGCTGAGCGGCCTGCCCGGTACCGCCTACCCCACTGCGCTGCACAACCTGGCATCGTGGTCATCGTCTTCGTCGTCATCGAGTTCTCGCTGATCATCGTCCCGTTCGCATTCCTGGGGCTGCGGCCCGAGGCCACCAAGGCTGCGCGGAAGAACAACCGGGACTGGCTGCTAAGCCACGCCCGGCAGCTTATGGCCTACACTGCCCTGATCTTGGGCGCCTACCTGGCCATCACCGGCCTGATCCGCCTGATCTGATCCGCCAGCAGGGCGTTGCCAGTACCGGCGGCTGGCAGGGAGGTGGCGGGCTGGCTGGGGTGTCCGGCTGTGTCCTCGGCACGGCGGCGGCCGCGCCCGTTTTACGTCCTGCCGGTCGTGCTCACGCCGTGCTCGCTTGTGGCGGCCGGGCGGGTTGAACGAGACGTTGTGCAGCGTCTCTCCCATTTAGCCCCGTTTGCGCGATGCCAGGCCTGGCCGGGCGGGGGACGGTGATGGGGAGTACCGGGGCTGGGTCAAGGCCCCGGGGTGCGGCGACACAAGGGGGAGCCAATGACGTCGGCGGCAACCCAGCCGGCTCGGGGCACCGGCGGGCACCGCGAGGAAGGTCACGGCTACGGCCTGGTCCTGTTCGCCTCGGTGCTGCTGGTCAGCTTGGGCTGCTTCAACCTGATCTACGGCATCGCTGCGATCGCCAACGCGCACGTGTTCGCCGCTCACGCCCATTACGGGTTCGGCAGTCTCAACTCCTGGGGCTGGATCACGCTGATCATCGGCGTGCTGCAGTTGCCGACGGCCGGGGTGGTGGCGGGCGGCCAGCTGGCCCGGTGGTTCGGCGTGGCCATGCTCGGCCTGAACGCGATCGGCCAGATGTTCTTTCATCCCGGCCTGCCCATTCTGGTCGTTGATGATCATCGCGGTGGACGTGGTCGCGCTGTGGGGGGCTGTGCGCATACGGCAGCCGCACCAACCTGGAAGCCGCCCAGCACCCGCAGCATCCGGGGCGGCTGCGGCCGGAGACAGGGGTGCCGTAAGCGCCGGACGGGGCTCCTGGGCCCGTGCTGGCGGACAGGGACATCGCGGGCTGGCGGACAGATGCAGGACGGTCCGCGCGCATGCGTAAGGAAGTACGGCTATGCGTGACATCCGGGCCAGCGCCGAGGTGCTGGCACTTATCGGGGCGGAGAAGCTCCGCGAGCTGCACGGGGACGCCTTCATACGGTACCGGTGCTGGCAGTGCGGCAGGGGCGGCCGGACCACGGAGCCGACCTCGGTGGTCGTCCTGGGCTACCGGGTTTTCCGCGCTGTCAGGCTCGCGCATGCTGCCTGCGCAAGTTCGCAAATCATCAGGGTCAACGCCGCCGGGTGGGCGGTGGACGGCAACGGCCACACCGCAACACCGCCAGCAAGCCCGCTGAACAGGCCGGCAGCTTCGCTGCGGCGAGAACCCTCCGGTAAGGGGGTGCCCGGCATGAAGACGGCGTGGCTCATTCGCAGGCTGGGCCTGGACGGCAACCCGCTGCGACGGCGTACCGACAAAATCGCGGGCGGCCTCGCGGCCCTGCTACTTGCGGTGTTCTTGATCAGCGCGCCCCTGCTGTCGGTGGCAGCCGCCGGCTGGGCCGGCCGCGCCGGGGCCGCTGGGCAGCAGGCCGCGCGCTCCTGGCATCACGTGCCAGCCGTCTTGCTGCAGGCCGCACCACCGTCCACCGGCAGCCGAGTTCTCGGCTACCACTGGGTCCGGGCCCGGTGGATCGCACCGGACGGGCGGGCCCGAACCGGCCAGATTCCGGTCAGCGCCAGCCTGGCCGCCGGCCGCACGGTCCGGCTGTGGGTGAACGCGGCGGGCTCACCGGTCAATGCTCCGTTGAACCACCGTTCGGTGGTGACTCTGCAGGCCATCGCGGCTCTCGCTGCCACCGTCGCGCTGGGGATCGCGGTGTTGTGCCTGGCATGGGCAGGGCGGTGGCTGCTTGACCGCCGCCGGCTTGCATCCTGGGAGGCGGCATGGGCCGTTACCGGTCCCCAGTGGACCAGGCGGTTCCGGTCGCGGGGCTAGGGCCCTCCCTCCTGCGGAGGCTGCCCGCTTGGGCACCCTGGCGCACGCCAAAGACAGCCACGATCAGCGCAGTGCATCGGTCAATCTGAAATGAAAGAAGGCAACGATGCTTCACCGCCAAGCACCCGCCGGGCAGGCGGCCATGCTGGCCGTGGCCATCCCGGGCCCGGCTGGACGGTGGTCTTGCGGCGCCAGCCTGCCCGCCTCGTCGACGGCCAGCCGCAAGGCGGCTACACCGAATTGTTCGAGCTCATCTGCTGCTACTGTGGCGACGACCCCGACCGGGACTACCGCGAGGTCTCACCGGAGCTTCAGCAGATCCGCGGGCCCTACCCGATCGCGGCGGGCATCGCCGCGTACGAGAAGCACATCCAGCACCACATGCGGCAGCCCGGCCACCGAGGCGAAACGCCCGAGGCCTGGCCAAACTCTTGAGGCGCACCGACGGCAGGAGGCGGGCTGGCACGAAGCGGCCGGGCTGCGCCGGCACTCGCGGAAGAGATGCGACACCCGGGCTGCGGCCGCTGGCGGGTCGGACGCCAAGGTGACCTCCGCGGCGGCCCGCAGCCCGCGGCGAACGCCCGCGCCAGGGCCCGCCGACCGATACCAACGATCACGGGGGTTTTGAAGCCAGTATCCCGGTGCGGGAGGCGAAGCCAGAAGACCGCCGGATCGATCACCCAGGCCTGGTGAGCACCGTCACTGACCGCCATCTCGTGCCTCCGTGCCGGGGAATCGCGGCAAAGTGGACTTGCCGGTCGGCAAAGCGCACCGGAACCTGGGCTGCGCCCACGCATTGAACGCCTACCTGCGCCTGCTGTCGGCGGCCACGGTGCCGCGGGATCCAGCCTGCAAGCCAGCTTCCTAAGTTAGCTGGGAGCATATTCCCGGAGCCAGGCGACGGCTTGCCGGGTGACTCACCCTTCTACCAGCGCTTTTCCATGGGCCGCCAGCGCCCAGATGACGAAGATGTCGAGCGTGATGACCATGAGTGCCCAGAGCGGGTAGAAGGGGATGAAGAAGAAGTTCGCCAAGGCCGAGAGCGACGCGAGGGTGATTCCGACGATCCTGGCCCACAGCGCTCCCCGCAAGACGGCGAATCCCGCCAGGAAAACGATGATGCCGGCGATGAGGACGATCCAGCCCCACGTCGTCACGTTCGTTCCGAAGGGGTAGTTGGGCACTTTGGCGTAGAAGCTTCCGCCGTTCAGCAGGGCGGCCAAGCCCTCGATGAATGCGAAGATTCCGCCCACGATCATCACGATGCTGGCAAAGAGGATCCATCCGGCCCCTACACCGGCACGGTCCTCTGTCCTAACTTCTCCGGTCTGCGTCATGGCGCCTCTCCTTTCTTGCACGAATTCGGTCATGACAAGCGCACGCTAACATCCGGAGGCCTGCTTTCCATCGCCCTATTTAGGTGAAACACGGATATGGCCACGGCCTGTGGGTGAACTACCGCCGGGGACATGGTTCACAGCCCTGATTTGGTGCTCGTTCAGTGGCCTGCTTCTGGCGATGTGAGGTCTTGGGCATGCGTGACCGGTTTCGACGGTAGATGCCGCTTGACGTTTCACATGATCGATGCCGTTGACAATTCGTTGATTCCCACTTGCCGACGGAGCACGGCCCGGATCCGCGCAACCAACTCGCGCCATGCGAAGGGCTTGGTCACATAGTCATCGGCGCCCGGCTCCAGCCCGGCGCCTTGTCCATGCCGACTTTGGTCATCGTCTCCCACCGGTCGCGCCTGTCAGCTGCTTTCATCCCCCAGGACATGCGCTCTGGATGATCGTTCACCCGCACGAGGCGGGCCGGGGACCGGAAGGTCTCGATGAGGTCGGCAGGTGAGGTGCCTTGCCAGCCATCCCCGCATGATTGATGCGAAGCTTCGCGCGGTCTTACGAACAACGATCACCGGGTTACAACCACTGCAGTGGCGCGAATTGCTAGTACCCGCGGATGATCACCAGCGGGAGGACTGCTTACCGGCGGCGGGAGACGCGCCGGGCCGTGCGCCGCGCGGTGCGGCGGGCAACTCTGCGGGATCCGAACATCTCATTCCTCCAGGTATGTGGCTGTCTGTACCCGCTGGCGTCCGCGGTCACGCCTTGGCGGCGCCCGCGGTCTCCTGCGCGTGCAGTTCCTTCGCCTCTTCGGCCGAAAGCAGCCCGATGTCCACCAGGTCGAGCGGGCTGATGAAACCGTCGCTGATGCGGAAGCCGCCCGCGCGCACGATCGCATCCCGCAGCGGCACCGCCCAGTGGTGTTCCAGCAAGATGAGCGCGGCGGCGGAGTCGTTGGGGATGTCGGCCAGCGCATCCCACTCCTCACCGCCGAGCACGTTGATCCCCTCCTCGGCGGCCTGCTCCGCGCCCGCTGCCGCGCCGGCCTCCATTCCTTCCTCGCCGGCGATGCCGAGCCCGATCAGCGCGCCGATCTTGGTGCCGAGCTCGATCGCCTCGGCCTCGGTCAGGTTGCTGAGATGCTCCATCTCCAGGCCGCCGTCCGCGTCCTTGTACACCGCGATGGAGTCGATCACGCGCACCATGCCGTTCTCGTGCAGCCGCTCCAGCTCGGCGATCACCTCGCCGTGGAAGTCGGGGTGGTTGAAGCCCAGCACGATGAGCTGCACCGGTCCAATAGCCATAACAAGTTCTCCCTTCGGCCCGGGCCGCTGCCAGCCATGGACGCGGGCCACACAACGAACCGACCTGGGCTGCCGCCGTCCCTCCAGCATCGGCCACTGTCCGCTAATGGCACATCACCTAGATGGGGCTAATTGCCGTGGCCGTTGCGGAGCGGCCGTCCCCTTGATTGATCCCGCTGCCCGCGCGGATCAGCCCAAAGGGATGACCGCAGCCAGGCGCGCCTTCCACAGGTTCACCTCTGCGCTTGGGGCCCGCACCAGATCCGCGCAACCCTCAATACGAACCAGTTCAGCAACCTGTCCCAGGCGGAGGTGGCCGAGCTTGGCAGCGAATCGGCGCCCTAATCAGCTTCGACGGGCGTAAGGGCTGGGCTGACGCCGCCACGGATCACGCGAAGGCTAGGGCCCACGGCATCAAAGTACTCAGCGGGCCGAGTTCTTGGGCTTCGTGGGCATCGGCTACGGCATGCTCCGGCCCTTATCACCCTTTTCGCACGACGACACTTCCACCGGCACAACAAATACTGCAGAAGAGGCATGTCGCGGCCCTGGCGCTGCATGGAAGGCCGTGATGTCACCGGCAGGCTGGGAGGCACCGGCCGTCTGGGTCAGCGGCATACGCGGAGATGCTTATGGGGCCCTGCTCCTGCTGATGGACGTGACGACGCGGGTGGTGAGAGGGGAGGCCGAGATGACCAGTGACGATGCACTGCGCGCCTCGGACCGCGACCGGGAGCTTGCAGCGGAGGTCCTCCGCGACGCATACGCGGTCGGCCGGATCGATCTTGACGAGTTCCACGATCGGGCCGGCGCTGCGTACTCGGCCAGGACATGGGGAGAACTGCGCGATCTGACTGCGGACCTGCCCACGGGGCACGTCCTTTCCCGCGCCGCGTCTGGCGCCGGTTCCCATGCCGGGGTTGCCCGAGTGCACCACGCGCCCTGGCGGCCGTTCGCGTCCATCTGGGTAATGGCTGTCATCTGGCTTGCCATCGCCGCTGCTGCTCACACAGCGGCTGCTGTCCCGCTCGTCCTGCTCTCCTTGTTCGTGCTGCGCGCAGCCCGGTGGACTATGCCGCCAGAGCAACCGCCCCAGCGCGGGGTACACCCGAGCGGTGAACACGCCGCCCAGTCTCAGCCTCTTTGGGTCACCCAAGCCCTCGAACGTGCGCCTGATGACCAGGTCAAGTGGGCGGAATGGGAGCGGCGCGCCGCCAAGTCCCACGAGGCCGGCCAGCGTGATCCACCATGACCACGACTTCGGGCGCCAGGCGGCACAGCGGTGGCAGGCCTCGCACCGGGCCGGCCTGGGCACCCTGACCGGCGAGGCCCAGCCGCTCCGGACCCGGCTCGCCAAGGAACGCGGCCTAAGCGCGCCCGGAGCGCCGGCGCTGACCGCCACCGAGTTGCGGCTGCCGCCGCTGCTGTCCACCCATGTGCCGTTCCCCGAGATCGCTAGCGAAATGTTCTTGTCCCGCAACACCATCAAGTCGCAGGCGAACTCGATCTATCCCAAGCTGGGCGCCGGCTCTCGCGGCCAGCGGTCGCCCGGGCCCGCGAGCTAGGACTCTGGACGGCTGACGAGCGCTCGTTTCATGCGATCTGCGTGATGGAACCCGCCCCGGTACCGGGTGCAATGGGGCTCAACGGTGAAGGGATAGAGGGATACAGGCCAGACGGTGAGGTTCCACGAGACGTTGCGCAGGCTGGCGATGATCGACGACGGGTTCGTCGAACACCAGGCCAGGCCCGGGCTTGACCCGGCCCAGGCATCGGCCCTGGATCCCAAGACCGCAGCGCTGCTGGAGGAACCAGATAATTCCCGGCAGATCCCCTGGCCTCCGCGAGTGAA
>Ga0126383_10002308_pt1 | contig 12280 bp, 12 predicted proteins | sample PanSoiMetPlot_35_FD_96882 | JGI IMG/M metagenome (GOLD analysis project Ga0126383, IMG submission 96882) | Tropical forest soil microbial communities from Panama - MetaG Plot_35 | ecosystem: Environmental > Terrestrial > Soil > Tropical forest > Bulk soil | place: Panama | collected 2016-02-17
ACATCCCGATCACCTTGCCGTGGGCGAGGCGACGCTCAGCGCGGTCTATCCGGACGCGCGCAACCCGCGCGCGTATCCGGAGCTGCTGACCGAGGGACTTGAAGCGCACAAGGTGAAGGAGGTATGGCTGCCCGGCTTCGAGGCCGCCGACCACTTCGTGGACGCGACCGGGCTCGTCGACAAAAAGATCGAGGCGATCCTCTGTCACCGCAGCCAGTTCAACAGACCGGGCGTTGACCCCGAGATGCCGCGAAAGTGGATCCAGGAGCGCATGCGCCAGGCAGGGGAGAAAGCCGGCTTCGAGTACGCAGAGGCCTTCAAGAAGATCGAGACCGGGTAGGCGTCTCTACAGGCTCGCGATGAGTACGGCGATGACCCCGCTGAGAAGGATGCCGTCGAAGGTCCCCGCCCCGCCGATCGACACGACCGGCGCTCCCATGCGCCTGATCCGGTGGAGGTTGAGCAGGTCGGCTCCGATCAGCGTGCCAAGCACTCCGGCGACATAGGCGACGGGCGGCGCTGCCGCGCCGGCGAGGAGCAGGGCCGCGGTCGCCGCCACCAGCGGCGGCAGCAGCCCCGGGACGACGACCCCGACTCCGGGGACCGGCCGGGCCACCAGGTACACCACCGCGGTCACCACCCCGACCACAAGAAGCGCCGCGAGCCCAAGCCCCCCATGAACGAACAGATAGAGCGACACGGCTACGGGCACCACCGCACCACCTACGTTGACCGCCACGACCGTGTGCTGTGGCACCCAGACAGCGGGCACGACGTACCGGACGCCCAGAAAGCTGACCACCCGTGACTCGAGGAGCATCCGTCCGGAGCGCATCCTGAAGAGCGGGAGGTTGACCGCGCTGCCGAGGAAAGTCGCCAGCAGGACCAGAGAAACCGTGGCGCGGTCCAGGCCCAGGCGCTCGAACGTATACGTGAGCACGCCAAACTGGAGCAGCAACACCAGCGCCGCAAGAACCGCGACCAGGGCCATGAGGAAGGGCGAGGCCATCGGCCAGAAGACGAGGGAGCGGCGGGCTCGCCCTCCCGGCCGACCACGGTATGGGTTGCGCACTGATCGAGGCGATCGTAAAGAGGAGCCGGACGGGTCAGACGCACCGAGTGGCGCTGATCAGGCGCTGACGTGAACCTCCTCGGCTGCCGGCACGCGGCTGGGGGTGAAGCCCGCCCGTCGCGCCAGACCGGCGAAGCTGATCGCGTCACGCACCGCGCAGGCTCGAGAGTCATTGTTGAAGTAGCAGAAGACCTCGGCCCCGGAGGGCCAGAGGCCGGCGATGCTCTCGATCCAGCTCGCCAGGGCCTCTTCGCTGTAGCAGGGAGGAGGCCACGCGTTGCCCTCATGAAAGCGCACGAAGCCCCAATCGGCGGTGCGCCAGGCGGGGGTGGTTCGGTGCGGTGAGTCGGCCAGGCAGAGGGCGGCTCCATGCCGTTCCAGGACGGCTCTTACCCGATCCACAAACCAGCTGTCATCCCGGAGCTCCACGGCGACTCGCATGGTCTTCGGGAAGCGCTCGAGGGTCGCGCTCAAGCGCTCCGGGTCTGCGAGCATCCGGGGCGGGAGCTGGATGAGGACGGGGCCCAGCTTCCGGCCCAGCCCGCGGGCATGCTCCAGAAAAAGGTCGACCGGTCCCTCGGGGTCGCGCAAGCGCCTGACGTGTGTCAGGAAGCGGCTCATTTTGACGGCTACGATGAAGTCGTCCGGGGTCTGATCGCGCCAGTGCTCGAAGTGGGCTTTCTCCGGAAGGCGGTAGAAGGAGTTGTTGAGCTCGACCGTTGCGAAGCGGTCGGCGTAGAAGGTCAGCCAGTCGCGCTGCGGCACGTCCTTCGGGTAGAAGCTACCCCGCCAATCTCCGTACTGCCAGCCGGACGTGCCTACCCTGAACACCGCTCACCGCTCGATATCGGCCAGCGAGCTCCAGACGTCGACCTTGGTGCGCACCCGCCGGACCACCTCATCGGTGAACTCACCTGTGCTGGAGTGACCGCCCAGGTCCACCGTCTTGATGCCGTCCGACACCGCCTCGAGAGTCGCCTCGTATATGGCGCGCGAGGCGCCGCGGGAAGCTCGCTCCGGCATGTGGTGCAGGACACCGGCCACCGCCAGGATCATGGCCATCGGGTTGGCCACGTTCTTGCCCTGGAGCGCCGGGGCGGTGCCGTGCGGTGCCTCGCTCATAGCCACCCCGACCGCGCCCTCGGCGTTGAACGCCAGCAGGACCGACTCCGCGCCGGCGATGGTGCCGAACATCTGCATGACGAGGTCGCTCAGGTTGTCGCCGTCGCGGTTCAGGGCCGGGATGACCAGGGGCTCCCCGCTCGTCGCCATCAGCAGCGCGTAGGTAGCGTCGATCAACCGTGGTTCGTACGGGACTTGCGTGTGGAGTGCGGCGGCGCGATCCATTTCCTCTTTGAAGAGCCCCTCATAGATGGGGCTGACAGTCCACTTGGGACCGCCGAAGACGCGTGCTCCGACCCGCTGGGCGTGCTGGAAAGCGTACTCGGCGACTATGCGGCAGGTACGCCTGCTGATCTTCTCGGTCCTGTAGGCACACTCCGCAAGCCCGTCGCCTTCACGCCACTCTCTGGCGCCATAAGCGTCGTCGACGGCCATGCGGATTACCGAGATCGGGGAGTAGACGGGCGCTGGTGGGCGGACGCCGGGGATGCGGCGTCCTGTGCGGACGATCACCCGGCCGTCGATCGCCTGACGCAGGATCGCATTCGGGCTGCCGACGTCGTCGGCGCCCTCAGGGGTGATGGTTGCGGCCTTGATGCCGAAGCCGGCCTCCCGGAGCGCGGCGGCCGCCTCCAGGACCACCTGATTGCGAGTCTCGCGCCGTCTGGCGAGCGACAGGTCGAAGTGACGGAGGTTCAGCTCAAGGCCGATCAGGTCGTGCTCGAGCAGGCGCAGCGCCTGGACGAGCAGCTCCTCTCCCGTCTGGTCGCCGTGCAGGACTACGATGGAGCGCACGACCGGCAATCTTAGGTCTGCAAGAGGCGGGGTCGGATGGGCCCGAGCCAGGACCGTCGGGCATGCAAGGGAGGAGCCTCCTCCTCCAGATGGCGGGCGGCCGCAGATCTGGTACCATTGACGGCGCCTGGGTAACTCTAGGCTTCTTTTTTCCTCCCCCAGCCAGGAACGAGCCACCTATGGAGACAATCATCACGTTGCAATGCGGCGAGTGCAAGCGCCGGAACTACACGACCGTCAAGAACAAGAAGAACGATCCTGACCGTCTGGAGCTCCGCAAGTACTGCCGGTGGTGCCGGAAGCACACCGCGCACAGGGAGACCAGGTAGACGATGGCGATCTCTGCCCGACCGCGAACGCAGGCGGGTCAGGAGGCGGGACTCGTCCGCTTCTTCCGAGAGACGTTTGCTGAACTGCGCAAGGTCGTGTGGCCGACGCCCCAGGAGCTGTACAGGTACACGCTGGTGGTAGTCGTGACGGTTGCGGTGATAGCCGCCTTCATCTTTGCCGTCGATTCGGCAATCGGGGGGCTGTTCCACCGGTACATCTACGGAAAGACGGGATAGTCATGGCAGCTGAGAGAGTCGACCTCGCCCTGGCGTCCGCAGAGGCGCAGTGGTACGTCATCCACGCCTACTCCGGACACGAGGAGAAGGTGAAGAAGAACCTCGAGAAGAGGATCGAGTCCATGGACATGCAGGACAAGATCCTCGAGGTGTTCGTCCCCATGGAGGACGAGATCGAGATCAAAGACGGCAAGCGCCGCCACGTTCAGAAGAGGATCTTTCCCGGATACGTCCTGGTCAAAATGATCATGTCGGACGATTCCTGGTACGTCGTCCGCAACACTCCGGGCGTGACGGCGTTCGTCGGCTCCGGCAACAAGCCTGTCCCCCTCCGGGAGGGTGAGCTGCGCTCGATTCTCAAGCAGGTGAAGCAAGAGCCACAGATCAGGGTCGAGTTCCAGGTCGGCGAGAGCGTGAGGGTCGTCGACGGACCGTTTGCCGACTTCCTCGGCAAGGTCGACGAGATCAACGCCGAGAAGGGCAAGCTGAAGGTCCTGGTCAACATGTTCGGGCGCGAGACGCCCGTGGAGCTCGATCTCCTGCAGGTCGAGAAGGTCCACTAGTTGGACAGACATGACCAGAAGAGGGATGCATAGAAGTGGGTAAGAAGAAAGTCCGCGCGGTGCTGAAGATCGAGCTGCCGGCCGGCAGGGCCACCCCTGCGCCCCCCGTCGGGACGGCGCTCGGCCCCCACGGCGTCAACATCATGGAGTTCTGCAGGGCCTATAACGAGCGGACCGCGCAGCAGATCGGCGACGTCATCCCCGCGGAGATCACGATCTTTGAGGACCGGAGCTTTACCTTCGTCCTGAAGACTCCGCCGACCGTCAACCTGCTCAAGAAGGCCGCCGGCCTCGAGAAGGGGTCGGGCAAGCCGCGCAGGGAGAAGGTCGGCACCGTGACCCGCGATCAGGTCAAGGCGATCGCAGAGACCAAGGCAAAGGACCTCAACTCGTACGAGATCGGGAAGGCGGTCAAGATGATCGAGGGTACGGCACGTTCGATGGGGCTGGAAGTCGTTGGCTAAGCACGGGAAAAAGTACGAAGAGGCCCTCAAGAAGGTCGCGGCAGCGCTGAGCGCCAACGGCGCGGGCGGGCTGCCGCCGGTCAGGGCCTGTGAGGTCGTGAAGGACACCTCCACGGTCAGGTTCGACGCCACGGTGGAGGCTCACGTGCGACTCGGTGTGGACGTCAGGCATGCGGACCAGATCGTTCGGGGCACGGTTGCCCTGCCCAACGGCACCGGCAAGACCGTCCGCGTCCTCGCCTTCGTCGGCGGCGACAAGGTGAAAGAGGCCCAGGATGCCGGGGCGGACTTCGTGGGCGGGGAGGACCTGGTGCAGAGGATCCAGCAGGGCTGGACGGACTTCGACGTCGCCATCGCAACTCCGGACATGATGAGCAGGGTGGGGCCGCTGGGCCGCATTCTCGGTCCCAGGGGCCTGATGCCGAATCCGAAGTCGGGGACCGTCACCTTCGACGTCGGTCGGGCGGTGCGGGAGGTCAAGGGCGGTCGCGTCGAGTTCCGCACCGACAAGGCGGGGATCATCCACGTCGCCATCGGCAAGGCGTCGTTCGATGCTTCCGCGCTGGAGCAGAACCTGGCGTCGCTGGTCGACGCTCTCGTCCGCAACAAGCCGTCCGCCGCCAAGGGCCAGTACCTGAAGACGCTGTATCTGACGACGACGATGGGCCCTTCGGTCCCCGTGGACGTGAAGGAAGCCGCGAGACTCACTACGGCATAGCAGGGGGAGGCAGGCCCCCCGGACAGTAGGCCGCCTTCCCACCGGCGGCGGGACGATGGTCTGCTCAGCGATTGCCGGTACGGCGGAGCACGTAGATCTGGGGTCGCTGGCCACCCTGAAAGACCCGGACGGTCCGCTCAAGCTGCCAAGAGCGGGCGGCTTCTGGTAGGGAGGCCTCGAACAGCCGGAGCTCGTGGGTGATGACCACGAAGCGGGCGCCGTGTGCGGCCAGCCTCCCGGACTCGCCCAGCAGCGCAGGGTAAAGCGCGATGTTCTCGCGATGGGAGCCGGTCGCGTTTCCGTAGGGAAGGTCGGCGCAGAGGGCCGTGTACCGCGCCATGTCCAGGCCGGTCAGCGTGCAGTCTGACTCCATGAGGCGGACGCCCGCGGCCACCCCTGCCGCCTCGAGGTTGGCGCGGGCGGCCCCCAACGCCTCGCGGCTGATGTCGCACCCGATGACCTCCGCAGCCTGGCAGCGCAGCAGGCGCTCTATCAGGAGCGTTCCGGACCCGCACATCAGGTTGATGAAGTGGTCGTCCGGCTTCGGTTGGGTCAGGTCGACCATGGCTGCGGCGATGGTCGCGTTCAGTGCGCCGGGGAAGTTTCGCACCCGCCACGAGCGGGTTGCCAGCGGCCGGGGCGAGATCCGGACGAGCGCCTCCCAGGTTTCGTCCAGGAGGTCGGACTGCCTGATTCGGATCAGCAGCTCGCCGTCGTCGGGGTCGTGGCGCAGCCCGGTCTGCACCTCGAGCTCGCTCGCCAGCCGCCGGAAGGTCGACGAATCGCGGCCGGCAGCGCCGAACCTGAAAGAGTCGAACGTGCCCGGTGGATGCAGGCTGCGGACCGCGTTGATCCGTTCCAGAAGGCCCGTCAGGTTCTGATGCCCGAGAAGGGCGGTGGGACGCCGGCCGCTGAAGGTCAGCGCCACGTAGGCGGCCTGAGCCGTCCGCAGACCAAGCAGCTCGCCAAGAGATCCCTGGTACGTGAAACGCAGACTGGCGCGGCCGGAGTCGGCCAGGCGGCCCACCCGCCCGCGAAAGCAGCGGCGCAGCTCGCGTGCCAGTAGACCCTCAAGGCCAGGGAGTACGTCACACTCGACGTCCCAGGTGTCAGCCATCCATTGCCCCGGTATACTTCGAAACGCCAGAGACAGCGGGTGGCGTCATCGGCGCCTTAATTTCCTGCCGAGGTACCTTGGAGCGAGGCTGTGCGCCTCCGTGCCCGTCTGCTGGCACGGAGGTTTTTTGATGGCACGACCAGAGAAGGTAGAACAGGTCGAGCTCCTCACGGGGAAACTGAAGAATGCGAAGGCCGCGGTGCTTACCGACTACCGCGGCTTGACTGTGAGCCAGCTTCAGGATCTGCGAGGGCGACTTCGGTCGCAGGACGTCGAGTATCGCATTGTCAAGAACACGCTGGCCCGGCGCGCAGCACTCGAGGTGGGGCACCCGGACTTCCAGGATCTGCTGAGGGGGCCGGTCGCGATCGCGTTCGGTTACGGCGAGCTGGGTGTGCCGGCCAGGGTGCTGGGCGACTTCGCACGGCAGACCCGACTCAAGCTCGACATTGTGGGTGGCCTGATCGAAGGCCGCGTGATGGGTCCGGAGCAGGTCCGGCAAATTGCTGATCTGCCGCCTCGTGACGTGCTGCTGGCTCAGCTCCTTGGTGCGCTGCAGAGCCCGGTGGCCCAACTGGTGGCAACAATGCATGCCCCGCTGCAGCAGCTCGTCGGACTGCTAGAGGCATACCGGGAGAAGCTCGAAGGCGGCTCGGCAGCCGCGTAACGACTGATGGAGGCAGTGTAGGAAATGGCAGCAACCAAGATCACCCCCAAAGATTTCGTCGAGGCGCTCAAAGACTGGAGCGTGCTGGACGTCGTCGAGGCTGTGAAGGCGATCGAGGACGAGTTCGGGATAAAGGCGGCGGCCGCCGTGGCGGCGGCGCCGGTGGCGGCCGGCCCGGCCGCGGTGGCCGAGGAGCCTGCTGAGGAGCAGACCGAGTTCACGGTCCTCCTCTCTGCTGTGGGCGACAGCAAGATCAACGTGATCAAGGCCGTCCGCGAGGTCACTCAGCTGGGTCTCCGCGAGGCGAAGGATCTTGTGGACGCGGCACCGAGGAACGTCCTGGAGAACGTCGGCAAAGAGGACGCCGACAAGGCCGCCGCCAAGCTGAGGGAGGCCGGCGCGACAGTAGACGTCAAATAACCGGGCAACTCGCCATCCCCTGGACTTACCTTGAGCCTTCGGCTCGGGCGCAGACGGCTACCTGTTCGATCGACAACGGGAGCATGGTGGGCGGACACGGCAGAAGTGTCAGCGGGACGCCTGAAACGGTCCGTGGATAGCTGGGCTTCCGTACGACGCGCATCGGGTCACCGGAAGCGCTGGGCGAGAGCTCACTGAGGGGTGACCTGGCCGGGTTTTGCGGCAGTTGGCCACAACTGGGCCACAACTGACCACTAACTGGACCTTACGGACCCCGCGTGGCCGAACGACCTGTCGCGTGCTCGGGACAGGTCCCAGTGCCGGCAATGGGACCTCATTCGGGCTTGCGCGCCAGGGATCGGCGGGTCGGCCGGGATTCAGGGCAGGCGAGCCGCCAGCTCCTGGCGGGAAGAGCGAAAAGGAAATAACTCGCAACCGTATCCGGTATTCATTGGTACACGTTGCAAGGGTTGTGCTTCTCCTCACTCCGCCCGTCCGCGGCCATGCATTCACGCCCGGCACAGCCCTGCCAAACGTGTTATGATCAACGTTCGTGCTGCGCCGGCCCGCTGATTTCCGCCTGTTTTCAGCGCGCTTCTTTGCTCTCTAGGAGGCTGCCCCTTTGATGATCTCTGAGATGAAGGCTCCCGCGCGCCGCTCCTACGGCCGCATCCCGAACCTCGTCGAGCTGAAGGACCTCATCGCCACCCAGCTCGACTCATTCCACTGGTTCACCTCAGAGGGTCTGAGGGAGCTCTTCGATGAGATTAACCCTATCACTGATTACACCGGGAAGAACTTCGAGCTGAAGTTTCTCGACTATGAGTTCGGTCCTCCCAAGTTCTCGGTCGAAGAGTGCCGCAACCGGGATATGACCTACGCGGCCCCCCTCCGGATCCGTACCCGCCTCACCATCAAGGAGACGGGCGAGATCAAGGAGTCCGAGGTCTACATGGGCGATTTCGCCCTGATGACGGACGAGGGCACGTTCATCGTCAACGGCACCGAGCGGGTGGTGGTATCCCAGCTCGTCCGGTCCCCGGGCGTCTACTTCACGGCGGCCGAAGACCCGGCCACGGGTCGACGGCTGTTCGGCGCCAAGCTGATCCCGAACCGTGGTGCGTGGCTGGAGATCGAGACCTCGGCCAAGGACCTGATCACGGTCAAGATCGACCGCAAGCGAAAGGTCCCGGTGACCGTGCTGCTCAAGGCCCTCGAGCTGCCGCAGCTCAGGGGCACCGACAACGACCGTGAGGCCCAGAAGCGCGCCTTCAACGAGCTGTTCGGCGACGTCGACAACGATCCCGAGCATCGCTACCTCGACTCAACGTTCGAGAAGGACACCACAGCGCGTGCTGACGATGCCCTCCTGGAGCTCTACCGGCGTGTCAGGCCCGGCGACCCCCCGAGCGTGGACAACGCCCGGAACCTGCTCCAGAGTCTTTTCTTCAACCCGCGCCGCTTCGACCTTGGCCGTGTCGGCCGCTACAAGGTGGACAAGCGCCTTGGCCGCGACCCCGAGGACATTCAGGAGCGGGTGCGCGACAGAGGTCTGCGCATACTTGAGAAGGGCGACTTCATCGCCATCCTGCGCAAGCTCATCGAGCTCAACAACGCACCCCGGGACCGGCAGGTCGCCGACGACATCGACCATCTGGGCAACCGCAGGGTGAAGCCCGTGGGCGAGCTGCTCCAGAACCAGTTCCGAATGGGCCTGATCCGGATGGAGCGGATCATCAAGGAGCGGATGACCATCTCAGACCCCAACACGGTCACCTCCGCCTCGCTGATCAACGCTCGCCCGGTGGTAGCAGCGATCAAGGAGTTCTTCGGTTCCAGCCAGCTCTCCCAGTTCATGGACCAGGTCAATCCGCTGGCGGAGCTGACCCACAAGCGGCGCCTCAGCGCTCTTGGCCCGGGCGGCCTGAGCCGGGAGCGCGCGGGATTCGACGTCCGGGACGTCCACTCCAGCCATTACGGCCGGATCTGCCCGATCGAGACCCCCGAAGGTCCAAACATCGGCCTGATCGGCTCCCTGGCCACCTATGCCAAGGTCAACCAGTTCGGCTTCGTGGAGACGCCCTTCCGGCGTGTGTACAACCGGATGACACTGAACGGCGACCGGCCGAACCTGGCCGGCCGCAGCCTGCGGCGACCGGCCGCCGACTCCAGTGGCACAGAGATCCTGCCCGCCGGCACGCCTCTGGACGAGGCGAATCTGGCGCGGCTCGAGCAGGCGGGCATACACAGCGTGGATATCGTGCCCTGGGCGTCCCCGGAGGTGTCGTACCTGTCCGCCGACGAGGAGGACATGTACAGCATCGCCCAGGCCAACGCCCTTCTCAACGAGGATGGCACGTTCAAGGACGCCCGCGTTCCCGCGAGGGCTCGAGGTCACTTCGCGCTCGAGGACATCCACAACATCCAGTACATGGACGTCTCGCCGAAGCAGATCGTCTCCGTGGCCACCGCGATGATCCCATTCCTCGAGCACGACGACGCCGCCAGGGCGCTGATGGGCTCGAACATGCAGCGGCAGGCGGTGCCGCTGATGGTCACCGAGTCGCCGGTGGTCGGAACCGGCGTCGAGCACTATGCCGCGAAGTACTCCGGCGAGATGATCGTGGCGGACGTCGCCGGCACGGTGATCGACACCGCCAATCCGCAGGACCTCAAGGGGATCCACGCAAATCCGATCTTCGAGATCGTCGTGCGGCCGGACGACGGCTCGCCCGATCGCCGCTACCCGCTTCAGAAGTTCTATCGCTCGAACCAGGGCACCTGCCTCAATCACCGGGTGCTGGCCAGGCCCGGCCAGCACGTCGAGGTCGGCGACCTCCTGGCCGACGGCCCTGCCATCGACAACGGCGAGATGGCGCTGGGCCGCAACGTGCTGGTCGCCTTCATGCCATGGGAGGGTTACAACTTCGAGGACGCGATCCTGCTCTCGCAGAACATCGTCAAGGAAGACAAGTACACCTCCATCCACATCGAGGAGTTCGAGATCGAGGCCCGGGACACCAAGCTGGGGCCTGAGGAGATCACCCGCGACATCCCGAACGTGGCCGACGACGCGCTGCGCAACCTGGACGAGCGCGGGATCATCTACATCGGCGCCGAGGTGGAGCAGGGCGACATCCTGGTCGGCAAGATCACGCCCAAGGGCGAGACCGAGCTGTCGGCGGAGGAGCGGCTGCTCCGCGCCATCTTCGGTGAAAAGGCGCGCGAGGTCCGCGACTCGAGTCTCCGGGTCCCGCACGGCGAGCGCGGCATCGTGGTCGACGTAAAGGTGTTCAGCCGCGAGAACAAGGACGAGCTATCCCCGGGCGTCAACGAGCTTGTGCGCGTGTACGTCGCCCAGAAAAGGAAGATCTCAGCAGGCGACAAGATGGCCGGCCGTCACGGCAACAAGGGCGTGGTGGCCAGGATCATGCCGCCCGAGGACATGCCGTTCTTGCCGGACGGGACTCCGGTCGAGATCGTGCTCAACCCGCTGGGGGTTCCCAGCCGCATGAACCTCGGCCAGGTGCTTGAGACGCACCTCGGCTGGGTGGCGAAGGCCCTGGACACCAAGATCCAGACGCCGGTCTTCGACGGCGCACCGATGGAACAGATCAAAGAAGAGCTGGTTCAGCATGGTCTACCGCCGGACGGCAAGGTCCGGCTGCGCGACGGCCGGACCGGCGAGGAGTTCGACCAGCCGGTCACCGTCGGCTGGATCTACATGCTCAAGCTCCACCATCTGGTGGAGGACAAGATCCATGCGCGCTCCACTGGTCCCTACAGCCTGGTCACCCAGCAGCCGCTGGGGGGAAAGGCGCAGTTCGGTGGCCAGCGGTTCGGCGAAATGGAGGTCTGGGCGCTGGAGGCTTATGGCGCCGCACACGTGCTGCAGGAGATCCTGACCGTCAAGTCAGACGACATCGTCGGCCGTGTGAAGGCCTACGAGGCGATCGTCAAGGGCGACAACACCCTCGAGGCCGGCATCCCGGAGAGCTTCCGGGTGCTGGTGAAGGAGCTGGAGGGCCTTGCGCTCGGGGTCGAGATCCTGAGCGAGGACGAGCGTCAGATCGTCTTGAGCGAAGAGGACGTGCCCGAGCTGCCACTCGACCTCGGCATCAGCCTGGAGCGGGATGAGGTCGGCGAGGACGCAAGCGAATGAGCACTCCGACCCTGGTACCCGCTACCCCGATACCTCCCATAATCGGTATCCCCTCTGAGGAGAAGTGTTGCTGAAGCTAGAAAACTTTGACGCGCTGCGCTTGTCGCTGGCTTCGCCGGACACGATCCTGTCGTGGTCGCACGGCGAGGTCACCAAGCCCGAGACGATCAACTACCGCACGCTCCGGCCTGAGCGTGACGGTCTGTTCTGCGAGCGCATCTTCGGTCCCACGCGGGACTGGGAGTGCCACTGCGGCAAGTACAAGCGCTACCGCTACAAGGGCATCATCTGCGACAAGTGCGGTGTCGAGGTCACGCGCAGCAAGGTGCGCCGTGAGCGGATGGGCCACATCAAGCTGGCCTCTCCGGTAAGCCACGTCTGGTACTTCAAGGGCATCCCGAGCCGCATGGGTCTGCTTCTGGACATGTCCCCGCGCAACCTCGAGAAGATTCTGTACTTCGCGAACTACATCGTCACCGACGTCCACGAGGACGTGCGGGAGGAGTTGCTCGCCAACCTGTCGATGGACAGCGACGAGGAGGCGGTTCGCCTTCGGGGTGCCATCGACGCCAAGGCCGACGAGATCCGGCAGCAGCATCAGGAGGGCCATCGGA
>Ga0126383_10002310_pt1 | contig 12278 bp, 13 predicted proteins | sample PanSoiMetPlot_35_FD_96882 | JGI IMG/M metagenome (GOLD analysis project Ga0126383, IMG submission 96882) | Tropical forest soil microbial communities from Panama - MetaG Plot_35 | ecosystem: Environmental > Terrestrial > Soil > Tropical forest > Bulk soil | place: Panama | collected 2016-02-17
GCTCAAATTGTGCCAGGACCGCCGCGGCGAGCAGAAGGAGCTCACTTACGTCGGCAACCGGGCACTGGTGAAATACAATCTGCCGCTCAATGAAGTGGTGTTCGATTTCTACGACCGGCTGAAATCCGTGTCACGCGGCTACGCCTCGTTCGATTACCACCTGACCGATTACCGCCCCTCCGAGCTCGTCAAGTTGCAGATGCTGGTCAACGGCGAGCCGGTCGACGCGCTCGCCATGCTGGTGCATCGCACCCGCGCCGAGAGCCGCGGCCGCGCGATGGCTGAAAAATTAAAAGAGCTGATCCCGCCGCATATGTTTCAGGTGCCGATCCAGGCCGCGATCGGCGGCAAGATCATCGCACGCGAGACCGTGCGCGCGTTCCGCAAGGACGTCACCGCCAAATGCTACGGCGGCGACGTCACTCGCAAGCGCAAGCTTCTGGAGAAGCAGAAGGAAGGCAAGAAGCGCATGCGCCAGTTCGGCAAGGTCGACATCCCGCAAGAAGCCTTCATCGCCGCGCTCAAAGTGGATGTGTGAGGCGCGTCAGATCACGACCGGTCTTTCCCAATAACAGAGATTTGCCACCTCCGCGGAGTTCCGCTCGGCGAGATATGCGCCAGTCCGAAAGAATGTTGCTGAGAAACAAAGAGCCTCAATTGAATTTATAATTCAGCCCAACGCGCAAAATAATTGTCGTTCAAAGTGACTTTGCGCCTGACGAGCTGGAAGTCCGGCAACTGTGTGACTGGTGGAAAGTAGCTCTTATCCTGCAAGCCGACGTAGAGATATTCGAGCTTGAACGACCAATTCTGAAACAACGCCGCTTCGAACCCGCCGCCGGCAGTCCGGCCCCAGCGCATTTGGCTCTGAGCAAGACTGGCGTCGCGGGCGATGTTGCCCTTGAAGATTGCCTCGACGCCCGCAGCGGCAAATTCGCCGGTAATGTAAAAAAGCCGGCGATCCACGGGGACTAGGCCCAGACGCGCGCGGCCGGTTCCGAGCCAATGCTCGCGGGTGGCATTGCTGCCTACAGTGTTAAACGGCGGAATGCTGTTGCTTATGCCCTGCTTGGTGACCCAGGAAAAATCGCCTTCAACACCAGCGACCCAATTGTTCAGCTGCCAGTTGTATCCGACTGTCCCGCCGAGAATACCGCCTGAGACGTCGAATTCTCTCGTTATCGGTAAGCCCAACAAGCCGTTCAGATTTGTCGGATCTGCATCGATGAATTGACTTCGGCCCCAGGCTAATCCGCCCGCGATTCCGGCATAGAAGCCGGTCCAGTTAAACGGTGCGCTAGCCGAAGGCGGCGCCTTGACCGGCATGTCTGCTGCGAAAGCGGGCGGGGTGATCAGAAAGCCGCAAGCCAATAATCTCAAAATGACTTTCTTCATCGGTCTCTCTGCAGGATTTTCATTTCGTAACTTTCCCGCAGATAACATCGACCGACGAGCATTGATGTTGCGGCTCGGTCACAACCAACAAGAATCGCTCAACTACTTGCAAAGCTCTATCCATGTAAGTGAATCAAAATCACCTATCACGCGCCCCCAGCAAAAACTGGAGCGACAATCGATTCAGTCGCAAGCAATTACGCTCTAGGCAGCGGCAACCGCGAGGCCTTCCTGCTCGCAGGAATTGGCGATGTCGGACACCGTGGCGCGCTGCATGTCGCGTTGCCAGCGCAGGTCGTCGAATCCGGTCCCGCGATGCATGGTGCAGCGGTCGTCCCAGATCACCAGATCGTTGACGCGCCAGCGATGCGTGTAGACGAATTGCCGTTGGGTGGCGTGCGCTAAGAGTTCATCGATCAGCGCGCGGCCTTCCGGCTCGGGCATGCCGAAAATGCGGCCGGCATGGGAGGCGAGATAAAGCGATCTGCGGCCGGATTCCGGGATGACGCGGACCAGCGCTTGCGGCACCGGCGGCATGGCCTCGCGCTCGTCGTCGTTGAACTCGGTGAAGCCTAACCGCCCGCGCGAATTGAAGATCGAGTGCTCGGCGACCAGGCCTTGCAGCCGCCGCTTCATGTCTTCGGGCAAAGCGTCGTAGGCGGCGCGCTCATCGGCAAATTCGGTATGGCCGCCGACCGGCGGAATTGAACGCGCATAAAGCAGCGATGCCCGCGCCGGCAGGCGCTTGAACGAGCTGTCGGTGTGCCACAGCCGGTTGCCGAGCTCGAACAGTCGCCGCCGCGAGTTCTCGCCCCAAACCTTGTTGTCGGCATCGAGGTTGGAGACGTCGGCGAACTCCTTGCGCACGCGTAATTTCGTATCTTTGCGGAACAGCGCGATCGTAGTCTCGAGCGGACCGAAGTTTCTGGCGAAGTCGAGATGCTGATCCTGCGACAGACGCTGATCGGGGAAGATCAGCACAGCATGAGTCGTGAACGCCTGTTCAATGGCCAGGAGCTCGGTCGGTGCGAGCGGCGTCGATAAGTCGATATCGCCTATTTCAGCGACAAAACCAGGCGTGACGGGAAAAACGGTAATAGTCATGGACAATTCCTCCGGCAATTCCTCCCCCAATTCCTGCGCAGTGTATCTTACACGATGGCGCCACCTCCGCTCCGGCGACGCTTGGGGGCTGTCACTATCCTAACGCTCGGATTTCCTGATGGAGTCGCGGCCATGGCAGCAGCCCAATTGTGGCGGGTTCCATTGCCGCAAAAAAGCCCTTTGAGGGCGACGGTCTCGGCACCCTGCGGAGGGGTGAGTGTGTCTTTCCAACACTAGAGGAAGAGGAGCACGCGCCGGTACGGTGAGCGTGTCATGACTAGGGGAATCACTTCCATGAAGAAGCTCGCTCTACCACTGGCCGCATTGCTGGCCCTCCTCAGCATTGCCGGCTGTGCGCAGTACTACGGCAAGGGCAAAGCCCCGCCGCCAGTCGTTACCAAAGGCTAGACAAGCGTTTGGGGCAAACGTTCGGGGGGAGTGAGGGGACCGGCCAGTTGCCGGTCCTCTTCTTTCTGTCGCGCCGAGAGAGCGAGATTTCTATTTCCCCTCCCGCCGCTGCGGCGGGCGGAGGAAATAAAAACGAATTCCGTCACCCGGGACGCAGGAATGAAAGCTAATGGATCACGATCGTGGTCGCACCCATGCCTTCGCGCTGAACGAGGCCGAACAGCACCGCGGCATTGCCGGGATCGAGCCGCACGCAGCCATGTGAGGCGGGACGGCCAAGATGCGAAATCTCATAGCTGCCGTGAATGGCGAAGCCGCCATAGAAGAAGATCGAATGCGGCATCGGTGAATTGTAATATTTCTTCGAGAACCAGTGCCGGGCCAGCATTTCGGGATGATAAGTGCCGGGCGGGGTGATGTAGCCGCGGCGCGCCGTCGAAACCCGCCAGTTGTAGCGTGGCGCGCCATCGACGGTCACCGTCATGCGCTGCATCGAGCGGTCGATCTCGACGACGATGGCGGCATTGGCGCTTCGCGTCAACGCGACCGTGAATACCAGTGCGGTCAATACGCAGTACAAATGACGCACGGCGGGCCCGACAGCCGTTAGGACATCATCACTATGTAGCGCGAACTGCTTGTAAAGCGGTTACCGGGAGCGTCTTTTTTGACAAAGACCAGCGCCACCATCATTGCGAAGCGCGCAAGTGGCGAAGTAATCCAGACCCTCAGATCACCCGAATCGTCGCTTCGCTCGCAATGATTCGGCAACTTTGATGCAAATTGAACGATGACAGCCTTCGATCTATTGACCATCGGCCATTCCAATATTGCGGCGGAACGCTTTACCGCGATGCTGCACGCGGCCGGCGTGGAGGCAGTCGCCGACGTGCGCTCGATTCCCGTTTCGCGGTTCTGCCCCTGGTTCTCGGCGAAGAATCTCGCACCGCTCCTGGCCGGCGCCAACATCGATTATCAGTTCTACGGCGATGAGCTAGGCGGCCGGCCGCGCGATCCGTCGCTCTATTGCGACGGCGTTGCCGATTACGAGGCCATGGCGCAGCGGCCGAGCTTCAAGGCGGGTCTCGATCGGTTGCTTGCCAAGGCTCGGCAGCGATGCCTTTGCCTGATGTGTTCGGAGCGCGATCCGCTTGACTGCCATCGCTGCCTCTTGGTTGCCCGCGCGCTGGCCGCGCGCGGTGTCGCGGTGGGACATATCCTGCATGATGGCAGAATCGAATCGCACGCCGCTACCGAGCGCCGGCTTCTCGAATGTGCGGGTGAAGACAGTGACCTCTTCGTAACTGGACAGGACGAGCGACTCGCGGCAGCGTATCGGCGCCGCGCGCGTGCCGTCGCGTACCGCCTGAAGGCCGCGAACAAGGGGCCGGACAAGACGGCGAACAAAAGGTCGACAGCCATTCACAAGAAGAGTCGCTAATGCACGCTGCCGCTCGCTTGACCGCCGTTTTGTTTCTCGCCGCGACCGCGGCGGCCGCTAGCGCTGCGGCGCAGAAAAAGCCTGGAATCGATCCAACGCCGCCCGGCTCGCTCAATCCCGAACCGCTGCCGCCGCTCGAACATCCGGATGCCACGACCCCCGCCAAGGAATTTTTCGCGCGCAAGCCGACGCCTTTTCCCGGTCCCGCGCTCTCAATTGGCGGCTATGCCGACGGCTGCCTGGCCGGCGCCAAGCCGCTGCCGATCGATGGACCGTCCTGGCAGGTCATGCGGCTGTCGCGCAACCGCAACTGGGGCAATCCGCATCTTGTCCGCTTTCTCGAGCGCTTCGCCAACAATGCCAAGAAGACGGGCTGGAACGGACTTTTGGTCGGCGACATGTCGCAGCCGCGCGGCGGCCCGATGATATCGGGCCATACCAGTCATCAGGTCGGGCTCGATGCCGATATCTGGTTCACGCCGATGCCGGACCACGTGCAAAGCCGCGAAGAGCGCGAATTCACTTCGGCAACCGACATCGTCGCGCCGGATCTTCTCGACGTCGATCCGCAGATATGGACGCCCACCTATACGGCGCTGATCCGAACCGCCGCCAAGGATCCGGCGGTCAGCCGCATCTTTGTCAATGCCGCGATCAAGAAGGCGCTGTGCCGCGAGGCCGGCTCAGATCGCGATTGGCTGCAGAAAGTGCGGCCGTGGTACGGCCATGCCGAGCACTTCCACGTCCGCATCGCCTGTCCGGCGGACAGTCCCGATTGCAAGCCGCAACCGCCCCCGGAAGTGGGGGACGGCTGCGGTCACGAGCTCGATTTCTGGTTCAAGGAATCGACGCTGCATCCGCCGCCGCTCATTCCGCCTAAGCCGAAGCCGCCGCTGACGCTCGCCGGCTTGCCGCCGGCATGCAAATCGATCGCGCAGGCGCCGTAACCGACGCCGAAACTACCGCTCTTTCGCGCGTAAGCGGGAATCCAGTCATTGCGAATTTTTGTCTGGGCCCCCGCCTTCGCGGAGAGCGAGCGGACGAGGCGCTAGGTTCACAATCCGGGCGTCCCGAACAGCATGCGCTGCGCCAGCGCCGCGGCATACAACAAGCCCCAAGCGCTGATGACAATGACCACGGTGAAATTGGCGGCTTGCTGTTCCACCTTGGCGAGTCGCGGCACCCCGAGCCAGAACAGATAAATGCCGTAAGCGCCGGTAAGCAATAGAAACCGTAGTCCCGGCAGCAGCAGGAATATTCCGGCGAGCCAAAGAGGTGTGAAGGAATACACCGCGAGCTTGAACGCGGCTTCGAAATCGCGGCGGCCGCCAAATAGCGGCGCGACCAGATCGATGACCAAGCCGAGCAGCAGCACGATAACGCAGCTGGCCGCGTAACTGAAAATCGCGCCGAACAGTCCGTCGATGAGGTCGCCGCGGATGATGGCGCCGGAAGGAGCGGCGATGCCGATCAGCGTTGCGCCAACAAAGCTCGAGAGCGCAGGGATCAGCGCCAGCACAGCCACGTAACGGCTAAGCAGATAAGCCGGATCGCCGATGTCTTTTTCGATCCCGCGCCAAGCGTCGGCCGGATCGGCCAGGATCGCCTTGGCGCGCATGAACGCGTTCATGCCGCGCGCGCCTTCGCGTCTGCGTGCAACAGCGCGGCGCCTTTTTCGGCAATCATCATGGTTGGCGCGTTGGTATTGCCGGATGTGATGGTTGGCATCACCGAGGCATCGATGACACGCAGATGCTCAACGCCGGCAACGCGTAGGCGCTCATCGACTACCGCCAGTGGATCGCTGGCAAGGCCCATTTTCGCCGTGCCCACCGGATGAAAGATCGTGGTGCCGATATCGCTGGCGGCTTTGACTAAACCGGCTTCATCGTCATCGCGGACGGCGGCGCCCGGCAGATATTCCTCGGGATGGAAGTCCGCCAGCGCCGGCTGCGCGGCGATCCGCCGCGTGAGCCGGATCGCGCTGGCGGCGATACGGCGGTCCTCGTCTGTGGAGAGGTAGTTCGGTCTGATGGCCGGCGGATCGGCGGAGCTGCGCGAGCGCAGCCGCAAGGTGCCGCGACTCGTCGGCCTTAAGTTGCAGACGCTCGCGGTAAAGGCCGGGAATTTGTGCAGCGGCTCGCCGAACCGGTCGAGCGATAGCGGCTGAATGTGATATTGCAGATTGGCGCGCGGCTGGTCCCGGTCGGAGCGCGTGAAAAGGCCAAGCTGCGACGGCGCCATCGTCAAAGGCCCGCGGCGGAACAGGGCATATTCAGCAAGCATGCGGACAAAGCCGAGCGGCGCGTGATAGCGCTCGTTCAGCGTGGTGATGCCCTGGACCTTGTAGATCAGCCGCAGCTGCAGATGATCCTGCAGATTGGCGCCGACGCCCGGCCGATCGAGCAGGATATCGATGCCGTTGTCGCGCAGATGTGCGGCGGGCCCGATGCCCGACAGCATCAGGATTTGCGGCGAACCGATCGCGCCGGCGGCGAGCACGATTTCACCGCGGCAGCGCGCACTGCGCATGGTGCCGTTTTTGTCGCCGGCCTTGCCGTTGGCTTGCCGCCAGCAGAGGCCGACCGCGCGACGGCCCTCGAATATCAGGCCTTCGACCAGGCAGCCGGTCTCCAGTCGCAAATTGGGGCGCTGCAGTGCTGGTTTGAGAAAGGCGCGCGCCGTTGAGACACGACGGCCACGGCGTTGATTCACATGAAAGGCGCAGCAACCTTCGTTGTCGCCGCAGTTGAAATCGGCGATCGATTTGATCCCGGCCTGTTCGGCGGCGGCGCGAAAGGCGTCGAGTAGATCCCAACGCACTCGCGGCGCTTCGATGTGCCATTCGCCGCCGATCGCGTGCGCGGCGCTTTCGCCCATGAAATGATTTTCGTGGCGCTTGAAGAACGGTAGCACGTCGTCCCAGCCCCAGCCGTTGAGCCCGAGCTGCCGCCAATGATCGTAGTCGGCGGCCTGTCCGCGCATATAGATCATTGCGTTGATCGCCGACGAGCCGCCGATCACCTTGCCGCGCGGATAATTCAAACTGCGGCCGTTTAATCCCGGCTCCGGTTCGGTCTTGAAGCACCAGTCCGAGCGGGGATTGCCGATGGCGAACAAATAGCCGACTGGGATGTGAAACCAGATCCAGTTGTCGCTGCCGCCGGCTTCGAGGATCAGCACACGCTTATCGGGATCGGCCGACAGCCGATTGGCGAGCAGGCAGCCAGCCGAACCGGCGCCGGCGATAATGCAGTCGTAATCACCGTCAATCGGCTGACCTTGTGTCACTTGCTCTTGCGCCAAAACACGCTCCGGCAACGCATGCCGGCAACATAGCAGCGTTCGTCGCAGGGGAAAGGGCCGGCCCGGCAAACAGTCTGGCAAACTGGCGCCTCGCTTGTCGGCGCCGCCATGCGGCCCTATCATCGTCGGCGGCCCGACGGCGCGCCGGGCGCGCGCCGGACACAGCCCGGAACGACGGTTCCCTAGCTGGCCGCGATCAATATCAGCATTCGCAACGTGCGCGTGCGTTGAGCGCGCACTTGCTATTGGGAGAACCGTCGTGTCGCAGCGAAGCAGCTATTTTGCGGCGCTCGCCGCTTTACTCGCGGCTTGCCTCGTGCCGCTTGCAGCGCAAGCACAACAACGAGCCCAAGACAGCTCGATTCTGGTCTTTGCCGCGGCGTCGATGAAGAACGCGCTGGACGATGTCGATGTCGCTTTTGGCAAACAAAGCGGCATCGCGGTGGTCGCCAGTTATGATGCGAGTTCGGCGCTGATGAAGCAGATCGAACAGGGCGCTCCGGCGGATGTTTTCATTTCCGCAGACCTGAAATGGATGGATTACGGTTCGGAGAAGAAACTCGTCGACGACGGCACGCGCGCGAATTTACTCGGCAACCAGCTTGTTTTGATCGCCGGGAAGGAATCGAGGCTCGGCGATGTGACGATCAGTCCCGGCCTCGATCTCGCCGGTTTGGCCGGCGATGGGCGGATCGCCACTGGCGATGTCCGCGCGGTGCCGGTCGGGATTTACGCCAAAGCCGCTTTGCAAAAGATCGGGCTCTGGGACGCGGTCGAGCCGAAGCTGGCGATGGTCGGCAACGTCCGCGCCGCGCTCGTCCTGGTCGCACGCGGCGAGGCGCCACTCGGCATCGTCTACGCCACCGACGCCAAAGTGGAGCCCGCGGTGAAAGTCATCGCGACCTTTCCCAACGACCCGCATGACCCGATCGTCTATCCCATAGCGGCTACGCGAACCGCCAGGCCGGCGGCGGCGCGTTATCTTGGCTTCCTGCGCTCCGCGGCGGCGCGGGCAATTTTCGAGCACTACGGCTTTAGCGTTCTGCTTAAGCCGGTTTCGTGAGCCGCGCCGCTTATGCTTGAGCTCTCTCCGGCGGAATGGACCGCGGTCGCCTTGTCGCTGCGCATCGCGCTGGTGGCGACCGCATGGGCGCTGCCATTTGGGATCGCCATCGGCTGGCTGCTGGCGCGCGGTAGGTTCTGGGGCAAGACCGTGTTGGATGGTCTGGTTCACCTGCCGCTGGTGCTGCCGCCGGTCGTGACCGGTTATCTCCTGCTGATATGGTTTGGCCGCAAGGGCGCAATCGGCGCCTTTCTATACGATCACTTCGGCGTGGTTTTCGCGTTTCGCTGGACCGGCGCGGCGTTGGCGTCCGGCGTGATGGGATTTCCGCTCCTGGTGCGGCCGATCCGGCTCGCGCTCGAGGCGATCGACCGCCGGCTTGAAGACGCCGCGGCGACATTAGGCGCCAACCCAGCCTTGGCGTTCTTCACGGTGACGCTGCCGCTGGCTCTGCCCGGTATCGTCGCCGGCTTATTGTTATGCTTTGCCCGCGCGCTCGGCGAATTTGGCGCAACGATCACCTTCGTCTCCAATATTCCCGGCGAGACGCAAACGATCTCGGCGGCGATCTACACGTTCCTGCAAATTCCGGACGGCGACGCCGCGGCGGGTCGGCTTGTCGTCGTCGCAATCGCGTTGTCGCTTGCCGCGCTCATCATCGCCGAATGGCTCGGCCGGCATGCCAGCGCGCGGTTCCACGGGGAATGACCGTGCTGTCGGTCGAGATCGAGAAACAGTTCGGCGGCTTAAACATCGCGGCCCGATTCCAAGCGGCCGGCGGAGTCACTGCCTTATTTGGCCCCTCGGGAGCCGGGAAGACTTCGCTGGTGAATATGATCGCGGGTCTGCTCAGACCCGATCGCGGCTTCATTACGCTTGGTGACACGATCCTGTTTGACGCGACCAAGACCATCAATGTGGCGCCGCACCGGCGCCAGATCGGCTATGTATTCCAGGAAGGCCGATTGTTTCCGCATCTGAGCGTGCGGCAAAACCTCGATTACGGCAGGCGCATGAGCGGCCGGCCGCGCGATCCGACTGATTTCGAGCGGATCGCGTCGCTCTTGGGCATCGCCCACCTCCTTCAGCGCCGGCCGCGCATGCTGTCGGGCGGCGAACGGCAGCGGGTCGCCATCGGCCGCGCTCTGCTGATGCAGCCCCGCCTATTGCTGCTCGACGAGCCGCTCGCCTCGCTTGATGCCGGGCATAAGGGCGAGATCCTGCCTTATCTCGTGCGCCTGCGTGATGAAGCGGCAATTCCGATGGTGTATGTCAGTCACATCGCCGCGGAAGTGCGCCAGATCGCGACCACCGTGGTGCGGCTCGACGAAGGGCGCGTCGTTGCCGCCGGCGGGCTTGAGCTTCTTGCCGACGCGGGCTGATTGCTTCATGCCAGGGGCGATGCCAAGCAAGCCCATACTGACCGCAAAATACCAGACCGCATTGGGCATAGCGTGCGGGGCCGGCGCCGCCTTGTTCTGGGCGCTGGGTTTTGTCGCCGCGCGCCAGGGCGTGACGTCGGGACTGTCGCCGCTTGTCATCGCGCTGCATCGTTTTGCCTGGCCGGGATTTGCGCTGCTGCCGCTGGTTGCCAGGAACAACTTCGCCGACCTGCGCATGATCGGGCTTCCCCGCGCGGCGGCGCTGGCGCTGTTCGGCGGCTTGCCGCTCGCGCTTCTGAGCTATGTCGGCTTCCTGCTGGTGCCGCTGGGCCACGGCGCCGTCATTCAGCCATCATGCGCCGCGCTGGGCGGCCTCGTTCTGGCGCGGCTGATTTTGCACGAACCTCTGCCACTGCGGCGGATCGCCGGCGCCGCAACCATCGTGATCGGCTTGGCGGTGATCGGCGCCGAAGCGCTGCGCACGATTGGCGGCGACGGTGTGCTTGGAGATTTGCTGTTTGTCGCGGCGGGAAGCTGCTTCGCTATTTTCGGCGTGCTGTTGCGGCATTGGCGGATCGGGGCTATTCGGGCGACCGCGGTAACAAGCGTGCTTTCGCTCGCCGGACTGCCGATCCTGTTATTCAGTTTCGGCAACATGCTCGCCGCCGGCTTCTACGAGAATGCGATGCAAGCCGTCGTGCAGGGCGTGCTCGCCGGCGCCGGCGCGATTTATCTGTTCACGCGCGCGGTGGTTTTGCTCGGCGCGAGCCGAGCGGTGCTGTTTCCCTCGCTGGTGCCGCCGTTCACGTTACTTATCGGCTATTTCACGATCGGCGAGGCGCCGACCGCTTCGCAGCTCGTCGGCCTTGTGATTGTGATCGCCGGTTTTCGGCTGACGCAAAGGGCGTAGCAACAGATTGGCCATGACGGTATGGAAGCTATGCCGCCTTGCGCGACGTCAGGAAATCGCCGATGCGGTCGAGCGCCTTCACTATGTTCTCGGTCGAATTGGCGTATGACAAGCGCACATAGCCTTCGCCGATAATGCCGAAATCCGGCCCGCCGATCAGCGCTACGCCGGCGTCTTCCAAGAGGGCGGATGCCAATGCTTTGGCTTTCCACCCACTGCGTTTGATGTTTGGAAAGGCGTAAAACGCGCCCTTCGGGGTGGCGCAGGAAATTCCCGGAAGCTTGTTCAAGCCGGCGACCACCACTTTGCGGCGCTTGTCGAATTCCGCCACCATGCGCGCCGGCTCGTCTTGCGGACCGGTCAGCGCGGCAAGCCCTGCATATTGCGCCGAAGCGTTGACGCAGGAATGCAGGTTGACCGCGAGCTTGCGCGCATATTCGTAGAGCTTGCCCGGCCATACTGCGTAACCGAGCCGCCAACCGGTCATCGCGTAGGTTTTCGACCAGCCGTTGAGCAGGATCAGGCGATCGCGGATCGACGGATAGGCGAGCAGGCAGACATGCGGTTCGCCGTCATAGACCATGTGGTCGTAGATCTCGTCCGACATGATCGCGACATCAGGAAAGCGCTCCAGCCCGGCAACGAGCTTGTCGACTTCCGTTTTCGGCGTGACACCGCCCGTTGGATTGGCGGGCGAATTGAGAATGAGAAGTCGCGTGCGCGGCGAGATCAGCTTTAAGGTTTCTTCGGCTGAGAACGCAAAATTGTTCTCCTCACGGATCGGCACCGGTATCGGACGGGCGCCGGTATATTCGATCATCGAGCGGTAAATCGGAAAGCCGGGATCGGGGTAGAGGATATCTGCGCCAGGTTCGCCGAACATCAGGATCGACATGAACATGGTCGGCTTGCCGCCCGGCATGATCATCACCTCATCGGGCGAGACCTTGACGGCAAAGCGCTTTCCGAGATCGGCTGCCACCGCTTCGCGCAACGGCAGGATGCCGACCGCAGGCGTATAGCCATGATGGCCGTCGCGTAGCGCCTTGATCGCCGCTTCGACGATAAAATCGGGGGTGCGGAAATCCGGCTGGCCGATGCCGAGATTGATAATGTCGCGCCCTTGTGCGGCAAGCTGCATGGCCCGCGCCAGGACGGCAAACGCATTTTCCTCGCCGATACGGTCAAACGCGGCGATGGTCTTGAGCATGGCAGTCCCCGAAAACAGGGCGGCACTTGAACCCAATCGGGCGGGAAATGCAAACGCCC
>Ga0126383_10002313_pt1 | contig 12270 bp, 8 predicted proteins | sample PanSoiMetPlot_35_FD_96882 | JGI IMG/M metagenome (GOLD analysis project Ga0126383, IMG submission 96882) | Tropical forest soil microbial communities from Panama - MetaG Plot_35 | ecosystem: Environmental > Terrestrial > Soil > Tropical forest > Bulk soil | place: Panama | collected 2016-02-17
CCACCACCGACCAGCGCGAGCCCGGACCCGCCAAGACGCACTGCAGAAATCCCTCTCGCCGATCCTCGATCACAGTGATGGTCGCAAAGATGGTTGAAAAGAGCAGCACCATGGTCACCACGCCGGGAAAGAAGAACTGCTTGTACGCCAGCCCCTGCGCGCTCCTCAGCTGAAACGAGCCGCCGAAACCCGATCCGAGGACGAGCCAGAACACGATCGGCTGCGCGAGAGCGCCGACCACCCTGAACCGCTGCCGGAAAAATCGGACGACGTCGCGGCCGGCGAGAACCCGCACCGTGGCGAGGTTCAATCGGAATCGGGAGGGTACGGATTCCAAGGTCACAACGCTCACGCCGCCCTTCCCTTCCGAGCGGGCTGCGGCGTCGGCTGGTCCGCGCCCAGCGAATGACCGGTGAGCTTGAGAAACACGTCCGCCAGCGTCGGACGACGGAGGCTGACCGAATTCAAGCGGCCAGCGGGAAAGGCCTCGACCAGGCGCGGGATCAGCGCGTGTCCTTCCCGCCGTTCAACCTGGATCCGACCGTCCACCAGCGCCCCGGCGAGCTGAAATCGATCGCGGAGAATCCGCCTGATTTCTTCCGGCGCCTCGGCCTCGATGGTTATTACGTCGCCGCCCATCCGCGCCGCGAGCGCCGGTGGCGAGTCGAGAGCCACCAACCTGCCTGCATCGAGGATGGCAAGGCGATCGCACTGCTCCGCCTCCTCGGGTCGGTGCGTGGTCAAGAGGACGGTCAATCCGCTGACCTTGCGCAGCGACTTTACGTGGGCCCAGAACTTGCGGAAGGAAGCTTCATCCAGGCCCTGCGTCGGCTCGTCCATCAGAAGCACCTGCGGTTGGTGCACCAGCGCGCGGGCGAGCTCGAGGCGGCGGCGCATTCCTCCCGACCAGCCTTCGACCTTCTCCGCAGCGCGATCCGACAGCTCGATCAGCTGGAGCATTTCCTCGGCGCGCGCAGTGGCTCGCGGTCGCGGCAAGCCGTACAGCGTCGCGCCCAGAAGAAGATTCTCTCGAGCGGTGAGCTGATCATCGAGGCTGCCGCGCTGAAATACAACGCCCATTCGCGCGCGCAGCGCTGGATCGTCCAGCGACAGCTCGCGGCCGTTGAAGTAGACGCGCCCCGCATCAGGCCGAAGGATGCAAGCGAGGATCTGGAAGGCAGTGGATTTGCCCGCTCCATTGGGGCCAAGCAGCCCGAAGATCTCACCGGAGCGCACCTCGAGCGAGAGCCCTGCCAAAGCGAGTCGGCTTCCGAATCGGCGCGACAAGTCGCTGACCTTGAGCAGTGCGCCTGTGGCGGCCTGCGCAGCATCCTCGCCGGCGAGGGCGGCGCTGGTGGTTTTTACCGCAGCATCCATCTGCTTACCCGCGTCCCGCCATCGATCCAGAGCGCGGTGAACAGACCCGCCATGTAGAGCAGCGAGACATAAAAAAGTTGTCGAGCCCAAGCGGAGCCAAGCCGGCGCCAGAAACCATAACAGCCCATCCCCAGAAATCCGGCGCCGAGGACCAGCGCCGAGGCGGCGTAGATCGGCCCGGCCACCCTCAATGGGTAGAGCGCGAACGCCACCGGAACGAGCACTGCGCAGAACGCCACGATGTGCGCGCGCGAGACGGCGTCGCCCCTCGAGAGCGGAAGCGATTTGAGCTCCGCCGCCGCGTATTCGTCTTTGCAGAAGAGTGCAATGGCGACGAAATGTGGGATTTGCCAGAAGTAGAGGATAGCGAAGAGCACCAGAGCAGGCGCTCCGATTGAGCCCGTCGCTGCGGTCCACCCCATCAAGGTCGGCATCGCGCCCGGGATGGCGCCGACGAACATCGCCGCCCAGGTTCGCGCCTTGAGCGGCGTGTACGCGAAAACGTAGAGGGCGAACGAGCCCAGGCCAAGCAAGGCGGTCAGAGAGTTGGTTGCCAGTGCCAGCGCGGGGAGCGAGATGGCCGCGAGCGAGATCGCGAACCAGAGCGCAACGGCCGGATCCATTCGCCCGGCGGGTAGGGGCCGATTGCGGGTTCGCTTCATGCAGCGATCCACGTCTCGCTCCAGGTAGCAGTTGAGCGCATTGGCCGCGGCGATGATCCCCGCCGTCGACAGAAGCGCCGCTGCCGCGCGCGCCGGCGAAAGCGATGCAGGGGCGAGCCACATGCCTCCAGCCATGGTGAACAGCACCAGGCTCGACAGCCGCGGCTTGGTCAGGGACAGCAGATCCGACGCCGTGGTCGAAAGGGAAACGGCGCCAGTGCTCACGCGGTCTCCATCGAAGCGCCCGCTTCGCGCCCAAGGCCGACCGCGGAGAGCGCGGGAGGCGCCGAGGGGCAGGCCAGCCAATAAATCCCGACCAGATTCGCCAGCAGCGCCGCTCCGAGCGAGGAATGCACGGTCATCGTGATCAGCTCGCGCGAGGCCAGGATCGTCGCGATACCCAGGCCGATTTGCACCACCACCAACACCGCAGCCAGCACCGCCGAGGCGCGCAATGCAGGCGTGCCAACTCGCTTCCGTAGGATCGCTGCGGCGAGGGCGATCACCGCGCCGGCGACAAGCACGCCACCCAGGCGATGGAGCATGTGCACTTGCACCCCGAGGTGCGCATTCAGCGGCCAAATCTTGCCGAGGCAGAGTGGAAAATCGAATCCGCAGGCCAGTCCCCCTCGGGTATGCCGCATCACCGCCCCAATGCAAACCTGAAGATAGGCAAGGGCGATCACCGGGAGAATCCACCGCTGCAAGCGAGCTCGCGTTTCGAATGCGATGGCCTTCGCTCGGAAGCCCGGCATCCGCTGCCAAGTGAGGAAGGCCAGTGACACGACGGTGCAAAAGAAAGCCATCGCGGTCGCCTGGTGCACTGACGAGACCCAAGCCGGAAGCGCCAACTTAACCGTCAGCGCACCGAGGAGCGCCTGGGCGACTACCAGCACCGCGGCTGCGGCAGCGAGGCGCTTCAGCACTCGGTCTTCCCGGCGCCGCCGGAAGATGACTGCGGCCAAGACGAAGGTCATCGTCGCCACGGCAGATGCGACGAGCCGGTGCGTGTGCTCGAACTGCTTGCCGTCCACCATCTTCGGAATCAGCTTGCCCTCGCAAAGCGGCCAATCGGGGCAGGCCAAACCCGACTCGGTGGTGCTGACCAGGCCGCCGGCAATCAGCAGGCAAAATGTGGCAACCGCAGTGGCGACGGCGAAATGATGAAGGCGCATGGTTTCTCGGACGCTCTTTAGAAACGGCCCTCCATATATCCCGGAGGGCCGCATCCACTTCAAGCCTGGCTCGCCGAAAACGACGCGATTCGCGTTTGCGCTAGGACTTCTTGTCCGAGAAGTCGAACTTGGCCTGCGCCGGCTTTCCTTCGGTCACCGTCACCTGCTGCGTCTTGGTCCCGAGCTTTTCGTGCCACGCCTCGACCGTATAGGTGCCGGCCGGAACGTCCTTGATCTGGAAGGTTCCGTCTTCCTTCGTCACCGCGAAGTAGGGATTCTTGTTCATCACGACGAATGCAGCCATCCACGGGTGTACGTCGCACTTGAGCTTCACCACGTCCTCGGTCTTGGGGAGCGGCTTTTCGATCGCCGCTGAACCGGGCGGCTGCGCCTGGTTGAACAAGGTCTTGGTTCCCTCGTAGGTGTGGACATTGTGCAGGGTGGGGTCCTCGTTTTGGACCTTGATCTTCTGCCCCTCCACCGCTCCTTGGACGCGGGGCCGGTACATGCAGTCTTTCTGACCGACGACGACGTCTTCCGCCGGCGCCTTTCCGGCGGGCGCGGTCTTCACGCGCACCAGCACGTTCTGCAGCTCCTTACCGCTCTTGCTCAAGAGGATTGACTCATCGTTGAAGTCCTTCTTTGCGCAGACCGGGTCGGACTTGCGGTTGAGCTTTTGCGGCTTGGGAGGCGTCCCACTGAAGCTGACGGTGCCCTCGATCGCGCCAGCGAATGCAAGTCCGGAGGCGAGCACCATTGCTCCGGCGATCGCCGCGGTGATTCTTTGCGTGCTCATCGTGTCTTGCTCCTTTTAAATTAATCGGCAGCCCAGCATCCGAACGCCCACCGGTGCTGAGCTTTCGAAACGCGGGCGCACCTTAGATCACTCCCCTTAGCTGTCAACGTCAGACGCGCCGCGCAACAGCGATCGGCGGCAGATGTTTCTTGATCAGCGTCAACAGGGTTGCTCCGTCCAACAACTCGACCGGCGCTCCCTCGGCAGCCGCGCGGGCTTCCGGTGAGAAGTCGCCGCCGGTAGCCACCAGCGCTTTCCCGGCCATCTCGGCGCGGGCAGTATCCAGAGCGACCCGGACTTCATCCTCGCCCACCGTGCCCTGTGGCGGATGCGCGATGCCCCGCGCGTAGATTCGGCCTCCAGTAATCGGAGTCGGGTTCACCGCAAACAAGTCCACCACGCCATCGCCGACGCGAGTGTCCTGCACTTCATACTTGAGCTCTCCAAACAGCATGGTCAACAGCCGCGCCAGCTCATCGGCCTCCAAACGCGAGATCCAACCGTGGGCCAGGCTACGGGACGATCCGTTTCCGCCCCCGTCCGCCGAATCCCGCTGTCGCGGCGAGGTCAGCGAGATGAGCAGGATGACGATGAACCCCAGGGCTAGGCCAGCAATGGCCACGATGACGACCATGGGTCATCATTTATTCCCAAGCGGAAGAGCGAACCACGAGAAATTCGATTTATTGCCCCAGCCGCTGAGCTTCAGCGGCGAATTCGCCGCGTGGATCGCGCTTGAGGTACTCCTGCGCGGTGGTGCGCGCCTTGTTTGTCTGTCGCGCGTCGGACGCCAAAAAGCGCGCATAGTAGAAATACGCGGGCGAATATTCCTCATCGGCGGTGAGCGCTTTCTGGTAGATGTCATCCGCCCTCGCGCGCTCCCCCTTCTCCTCGTAGACCCGCCCCAGCTCGGAGTATGCCGCGGCCAGCTTTGCCGGCTGCCCCACGTACTCGAGCACTGCCTTCTCCAGAGCCTCGGTCGCCTTGGCGTAGTCCTTGCGCTCGCGGTAGATGGTGCCCATTGCCAGGCGGGCCTCCGGGTTACGCGCCTTGGGATCGCTTACCGCTCGCGAGTACTGGGTCAGCGCTTCGTCAAGCTTGCCTTGACGACGGTACGCGTTTCCCAACATCACCAAAAGCTTGGGACTGTCGCGCACCGTCTTCAGCGCGTTGATCAGCGCGTCTTGCGCGTCCTTCTCGCCGCCCGGCTTTTGCATCAGCGCCCGGGCCAGCTCGACGTAAAAATGCGCGCGGGTCGGGTCCATCCTGATCGCCTGGCGGATCTCGCTCACCGCCGGATCCACCCGTTGTTCGAACAACAGCCGGCGGCCCTTGATCAGGTGCAGCTCAGGATTGTTGCGGTCCAGCGCGAATCCCGTCTCCTCGGCTTTGAGCATCTCCGATTGCGCCCGCGTCCTGTCCACCGGGACGCCGGTGATTTCGGAGAGCTGTTTTTGGTCAGCCGACTTGTATTCGGGCAGCTCCGAAGAAACGCGAGAGATGAGCAGCGAGCGGACCAGGTGCGCCGTGGCGAGTTGGCGAGGCGAGGGCGGTGGATCTGAATCGATCAGCTTGCGAATCGCCTTCGAAGCGATGGTGTATTCGGGACGGTCCTGCTGAAGAATCAACAGCGCCTTTCCGAGGAGCGAATCGGGATGATCCTTTTCGTAGCGCAGCGCGAACTCGAAGTTCTTCGCCGCCTCATTGTCCTGGCCCCGGCGCCGGTAAAGCGTTCCCAGCGCAGCGTAGATGCGCGCATCGTCTGGGGCGAGCGACTGCGCGGTTTCCAAGCTCTCCCGGGCGTGTTCCAGATCGCCTAAGTTCATCTGGATTAGGGCGAGGGTGAGGTACATCAAAGAGCTCTTCTTGTTCTCGGCATCGAAGCTTCGGACCCGCTGCTCTAGATCGCGGAGCGCTTGCCCATCATTGCCGGAGTAATGCTTGATCAGCGCGTCGGCCGCGTAGAGGTGGGAGCTGATCTCGCCGCCGCGCTTGGCGGCTTCCAGATGCTCTTGGGCAAGCTTGCGCGCCTCATCCCCTCCGCCGTGCTCGCCCCAGCGAACGGCGAAGGCGTAGGCAAGGTAGCCGTGCGCCGCGGTGGAGTTGGGATCCAATTCCAGCACCTTGTCCGCGGCGGCGCAGGCGCGCTTGTATGAGTCGTAGCTGTCGTGGCGCAGCTGTTCAGCGGCGTTGGCAAGATTCTTCTTGATCTCGCGATTGCGCTGCGCCTTCCAGCGACCCCACAAGAAGTAGCTGCCCCCGGCGAGTGGAATCGCCAGCAGAAGCGCGATGGCGACAGTCCTTCGCGGGTGCGAGCCTTGCAAGATCGGCCGATGCCTGTCGGAGGTCACCTCCTCCTCGAGCGGCGACCGGGCTCGCGGCGCGGAGAATCGTTCCTGGCTGCTTGGGAGCTCGCCCGCGCTTGCTCCGTTGGATGGGCGCGCCGCGGCGGGCGCAGGAGCACCCCCGCGGGCAGTTACCTGCGGAGGTTGGGGCAAGCTCGATTGACGCGCTTCCGCGGCCGCTCGACCAGGAGCGGCTCGGGCACCTTGTTGCGCTGGAGCCAGCACCGGTGGCGCCGCACGGGGCGGTTCGATCTTCCACTGCGCCATCACGGCGGTCGTTTCCGAGTCCTCAGAATCGATTTGGTACGCCTTGATCAGATTCGCCCGACCGGGCTCTGTCTCCCCCAGCTTCAGCTGCAGATCCCCCGCGGCGCGAAGCGCGGCCTTGTCGTTCGGCGCCACCTGGAGAGCCCCCAAAGTCTCTTCCAACGCCTTCCGATCTTTCCCCTGTTGCTGGTAAACGCGCGCGAGCAGAAGCCTGGGTTCAGCCTCATTCGGGTGGGCCTTGACGCCCTTTTTGCAGACGACCATCGCCTCCATGAAACGACCCACTGCGAGATACGCTTCGGCGAGCGGCTTGTATGCGTTCGAGGACGGATCCGTCGCGAACGCATGCTCCAGCTTCGCGAGCTCGGCCGGGCTCAGCGGTTTCGTTGGGGGGCTTGCCATCGCTGTGGAGGAAGTCTCTTTTATTGCATCCGCTCTGAAGCCAGTCAAATGCACCACAAGTGCGACATCTCGTATCCTTGACACCGAATTTGCCCTTCGCTATCCCAGCGCAAGCCCCGAAAAGCCCACACGCGGAACCGAAGGTCTCGGGGGTGTAGCTCAGTTGGGAGAGCGTCGCGTTCGCAATGCGAAGGTCGTCGGTTCGATCCCGTCCACCTCCATGAAGGGCCTTGCTGATCAACAGTAAGGCTCTTCACCTTTCTGCGAAGTTGCGAATTCTCGGAGGGCTCCTCGTGTTATTCGGAAGGAATGAACAGACAGCCGACTGGAGAGCTTTCGTTCTTTGCACGCCTATGGATGGCGTTGGCGATCTTTTTCCGGGTGCTCTTTCACCGTGAATTTGCGCGGCGGATCCAGCCCGCGCTCGCGGACTCGAAGGAGCCCGCTTCTCTGGTTCAAGCGACCAGCTCGCCGCCTCAGAAATTGCATGCCTCCGGGCTCTTTCTCCTCTCGTTGCTGCAGCGCGAGGGGCGGCTGATCGACTTCCTCGAAGAGGACGTCACCTCCGCCGGGGACGCCGAGCTCGGCGCGGCCGCGCGCATCGTCCATGAAGGTTGCCGCAAGGTCCTGAATCAATACCTGCCGCTGAAACCCGTGCTCGGAGCGCCCGAAGGAACGACGGTCACCATTCCCCCGGGATTCGACGCGAATCGCATCCGACTGGTGGGAAACGTCGCCGGCAGCCCACCCTTTTCAGGCTCCCTCAAGCACCACGGCTGGGTGACGAACGACGTTCGCCTGCCGAGCGTTCCTGACGCCCTGGACACCACTGTGCTTGCGCCGGCGGAGGTAGAGCTCTCTTGAGCGGCGGTCGGGTAAGTGCATACGCGATAGGCGTCGACCTCGGAACCACGCACAGTGCGCTTTCGTACTTCAATCTGCGCGAAGGAAGGCCGCGGGGCCACGCCCAGTCGGTGCTGCCTGTTCCGCAGCTCACCGCGCCGGCGACGGTAGAGGAAAAGCTCCTGCTTCCGTCTTTTCTCTACCTGCCCAATCCCCACGAGTTTCCGCCGGAAGCGCTCGCGCTCCCCTGGGACAAGGACCGCCGGGAGATCGTCGGAGAGTTCGCCCGGGCTCACGGATCCAAGGTGCCGGCGCGGCTGGTGGCCTCGGCAAAAAGCTGGCTGTGCCACCCGGGCATCGATCGAAAGAGCGCGCTGCTGCCATGGCAAGCGCCGCCCGAAGTCCATCAAATCTCCCCGCTCGACGCATCGGCAAAATACCTCCGCCACTTGCGCGAGGCGTGGGACTACAAGTTCGGAGCCGCGCAAGGTTCAGACGACTTATCCCTGTCGAATCAAGAGGTGATCATCACCGTTCCGGCGTCGTTTGACGCCGCCGCGCGCGAGCTCACGCTGGATGCTGCCCAAAAAGCCGGCCTGCCTGCAGTGACGATGATCGAGGAGCCACAGGCGGCGCTCTACGCTTGGCTCGAAACCGCGGGCGAATCCTTCCGGAAGCGCGTGGGGGTGGGTGAAGTCATCTTGGTGCTGGACGTGGGAGGAGGCACCACGGACTTCTCGCTGATCTCCGTCGGCGAGCGAAACGGGGAGTTGGATCTGCAGCGGCTGGCCGTCGGAGATCACATCCTGCTCGGGGGCGACAATATGGACCTTGCCCTCGCGCACGAACTCAATCAGCGGCTCGCGGCCGATGGCCGAAGGCTGGACCCGATTCAGTTCAGAGCTCTGACCTACTCTTGCCGCCAGGCAAAAGAGCAGCTGTTCGCGAACGCCGACCTTTCGGAAATGCCGATCGCCATCCCCGGCCGAGGGTCGTCCCTGCTCGGAGGAACGGTGCGCACCGAGCTTCGCCGCTCGGATGTCGACGAGCTGCTGACAAGCGGTTTTTTCCCCGAAACGAAGGTCGACGAGCTTCCGCAGATGGCGCGCCGAACGGGGCTGGCCCAGATCGCGCTGCCCTATGCGCAGGATCCCGGAGTTACCCGCCACCTGGCGAGCTTCCTCAACCGGCAGGCCCGCGCGCTTGCGAATTCTGCCGATGCGCCGGCCGGCCTCAAGGGGGCTGCCTTCGTCCATCCGACTCACGTCCTTTTCAACGGCGGCGTGTTCAAGGCGGACCCGTTGAAGAAGCGGCTGCTCTCAGTGCTCAATGCCTGGCTCGCTGCCGATGGCGCCGGCCCGGTGAAGGAGCTCGAGGGCGTAGACCTGGACCTGGCCGTGGCGCGCGGCGCCGCATACTACGGCTGGGTCCGCCAGGGGCACGGCCTGCGGATTCGAGGGGGCACGGCCCGCTCTTACTACGTGGGCGTGGAATCGGCGATGCCCGCCGTTCCCGGAAGACCGCCGCCGGTGCGCGCGATCTGCGTCGCTCCGTTCGGCATGGAAGAGGGAACTGAAGCGGACATTCCGCCGACGGATTTCGGGCTCGTGGTCGGCGAGCCCACTCGCTTCAGGTTTTTCTCCTCATCCGTTCGCCGAGGCGACGTTGTGGGCCAGTTCGTCGACGACGCGGAGGACAGCGAGGAGCTTGAGGAGCTTGCTCCGATCGAGACCGCGCTGCCCCGACTACCGGGAAAGGAAGGGGGCTTGGTTCCGGTGAACCTTCAAGCGGCGGTGACCGAGCTGGGTTCGCTTGAGCTGCGATGCCTGGAGAGAGGCGGGCCCGGTCGCTGGAAGCTGGAGCTCAGCGTGCGAATGAAGGAATAGCCGGGCAGGTCTGGGGAGATGTACTGCGTCGGAATCGATCTGGGCACCACGAATTGCGCGCTGGCTTTCGCAGATCCGGAGACGCGAGTCGTCGCTGATTTTGGAGTTCTGCAGCTCGTCCGTCCCGGAGAAGTTGCTTCACGCCCGCTACTGCCCTCCTTCGCCTACGTCCCCGGCGCCGAGCTGCCATCCGCGCTCTCGCAGCTCCCGTGGGCTCCAGGACACCCGTTCGTGGTGGGCGAGCTCGCCCGCTGGCAAGGAGCGCGCGTTCCGGGGCGTCTGGTCAGCTCTGCGAAGAGCTGGCTTTGCCATTCGGGTGTCGATCGCTCGGCGCGAATCCTTCCCTGGGGTGCCCCGGAGGAAGTGGCCAAGATGTCTCCAGTCGAAGCTTCTTCAATGCTGCTGTCGCACCTCGCCCAGGCATGGTCACACGCCCACCCCGGACAGCCTCTGGCCGAGCAGGAAGTTGCGATCACCGTGCCCGCCTCTTTCGATGAGGTAGCTCGGGCCCTAACGGTCGAAGCGGCGCGACGGGCCGGGATAGAGAAGCTCACCTTGCTCGAGGAGCCCCAGGCCGCCTTCTACGATTTTGCGAGCCGACGCAGCGCCGATCTGGCGAGAGCGCTGGAGGGAATTCGGTTGGTGCTCGTGATCGACGTCGGGGGCGGCACGACCGACTTCACACTGCTCCACGTTGCCGCAACGCCGGACGGACCCGCGCTGCGCCGGATCGCGGTGGGCGATCACCTGATGCTCGGCGGCGACAATATGGATGCGGCACTGGCCCGCAGGGCGGAGGAGAAGCTGCTCGAGCGGGGGCGCAAGCTCGGAGCGGGTCAGTGGGTGCAGCTCACGCTGGCCGCGCGCGAAGCAAAGGAACGGCTGCTGGCCGCCGGGGCTCCCGAACGAGAGGCGTTGAGTGTGGCAGCGGAGGGCAGCCGCCTGCTGACCGGGATCGCATCGACCGAGATGACCGCCTCCGAGGTCGCGCAGCTGGTGCTCGACGGCTTTTTTCCACGCACCGGCCCGAAGGACGAGCCACAGCGCGCGGCACGCATCGCGCTCCAAGAGCTCGGCTTGCCCTATGCCCAGGACCCCGCGATTACGCGGCACCTGGCGGCCTTTCTCCGCGCGCACGCTGAAGCGGCATTCGCCTCGTTGGGAGAGACGAGGGCAGCTGATGCGCTTCCCCGCCCTGATGCGATCCTGCTGAACGGCGGTGTTTTCAACTCGCCGAAGATCGCCGAACGCCTCGTCGACGTCGTCTCCTCTTGGTGGCCCGCGCAGCCTCGGATTCAAGTCCTGCAGCACCAGTCGCTGGATCTCGCGGTGGCCAGAGGAGCCGCACATTATGGGCTGGTGCGCCGCGGGCTCGGCCGTCGCATTGGAGGCGGCGCAGCGAGGGCCTTCTACGTTGGGCTCGAAGCGCAAAACGATCGCGGCGAGGAGTTGGCCGTGTGCTTGATTCCGCGCGGTTTCCAGGAAGGCGAATCCGTCGATCTCGGCCAACGCTCATTCGCGCTTACGCTCGGATGCCCAGTTCAATTTGCGCTCTACTCGACTTCTTCGGATCGAATCGACAAACCCGGCGCTTTGACGTCGATCGCCGAGGACTTTCGTCAGCTGCCGCCGATCCACACCATTCTGCGCGGCACGGCGGCCCGTGCTGCCGCCTTGCCAGTTCACTTGCGCGCCACCCTAACTGAAATCGGAACGCTCGAGCTGTGGTGCGTGTCCAACCTCTCCGATGAGCGATGGCGTCTGGAGTTCGAGCTTCGCGCCGGCGCGGCGACCGAGCATTTGGCGGTGGTGGAATCAATGCCCGCTCGCTTCAGCGAAGCGCGAGAGTGGGTAGACCGATTCTTCGGACACAAACCCCTGCCGATCGGTCCCAGGGACGTGAAGCAGCTGGGCCGGAACTTGGAAAAAGTCTTGGGTCCGCGCGAGAGCTGGCGCGTTCCCGTCCTTCGCGAGCTTTGGAGTGCGCTCTACGCCGGCGCGGCCAAGCGGAGGCGTTCGGTGGATCACGAGCGCGTTTTTTTCAACCTGCTCGGATACGCTCTGCGGCCCGGATTCGGATATCCGCTCGATGAATGGCGCTCGGGGCAGAGCTTCCAGCTGTTCTCTCAAGGTGTTCAGTTCCACGCCGAAAAGTCGGTCTGGACCGAGTTCTGGGTCCTTTGGCGACGCGCCTCGGGCGGGCTGGGCGAAGAAGAGCAGCTTAGCCTGTGGACTTACCTCAAGCCCCATCTCGCCCGTCGGGTTCCTCTGGGCGGTGCCCAGCCGGCCAGTAAGCCGAAGGGCATACAGCCTGAGGGCCTCGACGAAATGGTGCGGACCGCGGCATCACTCGAGCATCTGCCCCCGCGCGAGAAAAGCGAGCTGGGTGGCTGGATCGCGCTGCGCCTCCAAGAAAGTGCGGGTGGGGGTCCCTGGGCCTGGGCCCTGGGCCGCATCGGCGCTCGGGTTCCGGTGTATGGGAGCGGGCACAAGGCCGTGCCAGCCGCGCAGGCGGCG
>Ga0126383_10002314_pt1 | contig 12264 bp, 12 predicted proteins | sample PanSoiMetPlot_35_FD_96882 | JGI IMG/M metagenome (GOLD analysis project Ga0126383, IMG submission 96882) | Tropical forest soil microbial communities from Panama - MetaG Plot_35 | ecosystem: Environmental > Terrestrial > Soil > Tropical forest > Bulk soil | place: Panama | collected 2016-02-17
GGACGCGGCACCGGGCAGCGTCATGCCCAGCGCCTCGGCGGAGGAGGTCATGGTGGACGCGGTCCCCATGGTCATGCAGTGGCCGGGCGAGCGGGCGATGCCGCATTCCAGGTCCGCCAGCTCGCAGTCGCCGATCAGGCCGGCCCGGTAGTCGTCCCAGAACTTCCACATGTCGGTCCCGCTGCCCACCGGCTGGTCCCGGTAGTTACCCCGCAGCATCGGGCCGGCCGGGACGTAGATGGCCGGCAGCCCGGCGCTCGCGGCGCCCATGAGCAGCGCGGGCGTGGTCTTGTCGCAGCCGCCCATGAGCACCGCGCCATCGGCCGGATAGGAGCGCAGCGTCTCTTCCACCTCGATGGCGAGCAGGTTCCGGTACATCATCGGGGTCGGCTTGCAGTACGTCTCCGACAGCGTGGAAACGCCGAACTCCACCGGGAACCCGCCCGCCTGCCACACCCCCCGCTTGACCTGCTCGGCGCGTTCCCGCAGGTGCATGTGGCACGGATTCAGCTCGGACCAGGTGTTGAGGATGGCGATGACCGGCTTGCCCTGGTGCTCGGTGGCATCCACCCCAAGCTGGCGCATCCTCGACCGGTGGGCGAACGAGCGCAGGCTCGTCGGGCCGAACCAGGTGGCGCTGCGCAGGGTTTCCGGTGTCCGCCTCATCTGCGGTCCTCCCCATCCGGGGTCAGCCCCCACCCGGCCAGGATGTCCGCGATCTGGGTGCGCACCTCCCCCGGCACGCGGTGGCTGGGCGGCCGGACGTCCGGCCGGCACAGCCCGAGCTGGGCCAGGGCCTCCTTGACCACGCTGACGTTGTCGGCCGAGGAATCGGCGGCGCGCAGTTCCTCGAAGGGCCGGCACGCGTCCCACGCCTTCATGGCACAGGCCATGTCGCCGCCGCGCAGCGACTCCAGCATCGACAGCGCCAGCCCCGGCGCCACGTTCACCAGCCCGGAGGTGAAGCCGCGGGCGCCCGACGTCCAGCAGGCGGGCGCGGTCAGCTCGGCCAGCCCGGCCAGCCAGGTGAACCGGTCCACGCCCGCATCCTTGGCCACCTGCGCGAACAGCACCGGATCCCGGATGCCGTACTTGACCGCGATCACGTTCGGGCACAGGTCGCCGAGCAACCGGATGTGCCGCGCCCCGATCCGCGGGTCCCGGAGGTAGAGCACCACGCCCACGTCGGGCAGCGCCCCGGCGATGACCCGGTGGTATTCCAGCCATCCGGCGGCGGACATGTACGGGCCCACCGGCTGGTGGACCATGATCATGCGCACCCCGTTGTCGCGGGCGTGCCGCGCGGCCTCGATCGCGCCGGGCAGGTCGTGCCCTACCCCGGCGAGCACGTCGGCGCGGTGCCCGGCGTCGCCCCCGCCGGCCACCGCCACGGCCGACTCCGTCGCGCGCCGCGCCTCCGCCGCGGTGAGCGCGTAGAACTCGCCGGTGTTCCCGTTCGGGGTGATCAGCCGGACGCCGGCGTCCACCATGCGCCGGATCACCCGGGCATGGGCGTCCCAGTCGACCTCGCCGCCGGGGCCGAACGGGGTTACGGGGATCGCGGCCACGGTCGCCAGCGCGGCGCGAAGCTGATCGGCGGTCCCGGGGTCGAGGGTCATCGGCGTTCCTTCCGGCCGCGGCGAGCATGCTCCTCCACGCTAGGAGCGCACCCTCATTCGATCAAACGTGCGGCGCGGAGCCGGAACCGCCTTACCCCTCCAGGTTGCTCATCACGTGCTTGATGCGCGTGTAGTCCTCGAACCCGTAGACCGACAGGTCCTTGCCGTACCCGGAGTGCTTGAACCCACCGTGCGGCATCTCCGACACGAACGGGATGTGGGTGTTGATCCAGACCGCCCCGAAGTCCAGCAGCCGTGCCATCCGCATCGCCCGGCCGTGGTTCTTCGTCCACACGCTGGCGGCCAGCCCGTACTCCACCCCGTTCGCCCAGCGCAGGGCCTCGTCCTCGGCGGTGAACCGCTGCACGGTGATCACCGGGCCGAAGATCTCCTGCTGGATCATCTCGTCGTCCTGGCGCAGCCCGGTCACCACGGTGGGCGCAAAGCAGTAGCCGCGCTCCCCCACCCGGCTGCCCCCGGTCACCACCTGGGCATGCCCAGGGCGCCGGGCCAGGAAGCCCTCCACCCGCGCCAGCTGGACCGGGTTGTTCAGCGGGCCGTAGTCCGCTTCGGGCACGTCGAGGCCGCCGACGGTGGTCTTGGCCGCCTCCTCCGCGAGCGCGGCGGTGAGGTCCGCGGCGATGCCGGGGCCTGCCAGCACGCGGGTGGCCGCCGTGCAGTCCTGCCCCGCGTTGTAGTACGCCGCCGGGGCGATGCCCGCCGCCGTGGCCGCCACGTCGGCATCGTCGAACACGATCACCGGCGCCTTGCCGCCCAGTTCCAGGTGCACCCGCTTGAGGCCCTCGGCCGCGGCCCGCGCGACCTCCATGCCGGCCCGCACCGAGCCGGTGATCGACACCATCTGCGGGATGTCATGCGACACCAGCGCCCGGCCGGTGCCCGGGTTGCCGCAGATCACGTTGAACACCCCGGGCGGCAGGAACTCGGCGGCGATCTCGGCCAGCAGCAGCGTGGTGACCGGCGTGGTGTCCGACGGCTTGAGCACAACGGTGTTGCCCGCCGCGATCGCCGGGGCGAACTTCCACACGGCCATCATCATCGGGTAGTTCCAGGGCGTGACCTGCGCACAGACCCCCACCGGCTCGCGGCGCAGCACCGAGGTGTGCCCCGCCAGGTACTCGCCCGCGGACGTGCCCTGCAGGATGCGCGCCGCGCCCGCGAAGAACTGGATCTCGTCCACCAGCGGCGGGATCTCATCGGCCATCGTGATCCCCACCGGCTTGCCGGTGTTGCGGCATTCCGCGGCGACCAGATCCTCGGCCCGCGCCTGCACCGCGTCCGCCATCCGCAGCAGCGCCAGGCTGCGCTCGGCCGGGGTCGTGTCGCGCCAGCCCTCGAACGCCCCGGCCGCGGCGCGCAGCGCCGCCTCGACATCGGCCGGGCCGGAAACGGGAGCCTGCGCGTAAGCCTCGCCCGTGCTCGGGTCGACGATCTCACTCACCTGGTCGGACGCGGCGGCGGCGTATTCACCGTTGACGAAGTTTTTCAATGCCACCGAGGTCACAGCTCCGACACTGGCAGACATCCGAAGCGTTCACAAGTGATTCCGTAGCAGATAGCATTAGAATCTACTAAATCAGTTGACATGGTCCCGCGGCATGGCACGATTGGCTGCGAAGGAGGCGTCCGCATGGCTCACACGCCCGGGACTGCCGTCATCCCGGTCGCCGCCCCCGCCTCAGGACGCCGCGGCCGGTCCGGCCGTCCCGCCTCCGCCCCCGTCGTGCTCGACGAGGTTTCCAAGCTGATCATCGAGCAGTTGCAGCAGGACGGCAGGCGCTCCTATGCATCGATCGGCAAGGCGGTAGGGCTCTCCGAGGCCGCGGTCCGGCAGCGCGTCCAGCGGCTCATCGACGGCGGGGTCATGCAGATCGTCGCGGTGACCGATCCGATGACGCTGGGCTTCCACCGGCAGACCATGATCGGCATCAAGTGCGAGGGTGACCTCGAGCGAGTGGCCGACCATCTCGCGCACATGGACGAGATCGATTACGTCGTGATCACCTCGGGATCGTTCGACATCCTCGTGGAAGTGGTCTGCGAGGACGACGACCACCTGCTGGAGATCCTCAGCCGGGTGCGTGGCGTCCCGAGCGTCACCAGCACCGAGACCTTCATGTACCTGAAACTCCGTAAGCAGACCTACAGCTGGGGGACCAGATGACCAGTGCCCATGCCGCCGGCGAGATGAGCGCGGAGGCGCTGCAGGCCGCGGCCCACCGCCACCTCTGGCTGCACTTCACCCGCATGTCGTCCTACACCGGCACCGACATGCCGGTGATCGTGCGGGGCTCCGGCCAGTACGTCTACGACACCCGGGGCAAGCGCTACCTGGACGGGCTGTCGGGCCTGTTCGTCAGCCAGATCGGGCACGGCAGGGCCGAGGTCGCCGAGGCGGGTGCCCGCCAGGCGGCCGAGCTGGCCTACTTCCCGCTGTGGTCGTACGCGCACCCGCGGGCGATAGAGCTCGCCGAGCGGCTGGCCGTGCTCGCGCCCGGCGACCTCAACCGGGTCTTCTTCACCACCAGCGGCTCGGAGGCGGTCGAGTCGGCCTGGAAGCTGGCCAAGCAGTATTTCCGCGCCATCGGGCAGCCCAGCAGGTTCAAGGTGCTCAGCCGCGCGATTGCCTACCACGGCACCTCGATGGGCGCGCTGGCGGTCACCGGGCTCCCGGATATCAAGACGCCGTTCGAACCGCTGCCGCCGGGCGGTGTGCGGGTGCCCAACACGAACTTCTACCGCGCACCGGGCTTCGTCGCCGATGACCTCACCGCATTCGGCCGGTGGGCCGCGGACGAGATCGAGCGGGCGATCCTGCGGGAGGGCCCGGACTCGGTGGCCGCGGTGTTCCTGGAGCCGGTGCAGAACTCCGGTGGCTGCTTCCCGCCGCCGCCCGGCTACTTCGCCCGGGTCCGCGAGATCTGCGACCGCTACGGGGTCTTGCTGGTCTCGGACGAGGTCATCTGCGCTTTTGGCCGGCTCGGATACTACTTCGGGTCGCAGCGTTACGGTTACCAGCCGGACGTGATCACCTTCGCCAAGGGCATCACGTCGGGCTACTCGCCGCTCGGCGGGATGATGGTGAGCGACCGGCTGATGGAGCCGTTCGAGACCGGCCCGGCGACCTTCCTGCACGGCATTACCTTCGCCGGCCATCCCGTGTCGGCCGCCGTGGCCCTGGCCAACCTCGATGTGTTCGAGAAGGAAGACCTGCTCGGCAACGTCCGGGCGAACGAAGACGCCTTCCGCGGCACGCTGGAGAAGCTGGGCGATCTGCCGATCGTGGGCGATGTGCGGGGTGACGGATACTTCTACGGCATCGAGATGGTCAAGGAGAAGGCGACCAGGGAAACCTTCACCGACGAGGAGTCCGAGCGCCTGCTGCGCGGTTTCCTGTCGCCGGCCCTGTTCGATGCGGGGCTGATCTGCCGCGCCGACGACCGGGGAGACCCGGTGATCCAGCTCGCCCCGCCGCTGACCTGCACCCAGGAGCACTTCGACGAGATGGAGCAGATCCTGCGGAGCGTTCTCACCGAGGCTTGGTCGCGCATCTAGCGGTGTCCTGAGTCGTTAATTCGCTGGCAATGGTCGGCTGGGCTGGGCCGACGCTGAACCGCGCGGATTGTTGGGGCCGCACTTGCCAGGTGATGCGGTGGGACTTCACACTGGAGACTGACGGGTGGGACTCACCTGTTATGGGGAAAATCATGAAGAATGCGGCAGAGGGCTGGTACCGGGATCCCTACGAGGTGCATCAGGACCGGTGGTTCTCGGCGGGCGTGGCGACGAAACTCGTCCGTGATGGCGGTGGCGAGTCCTACGATCCGCCTCCCGGTCGCCCACTGCCGGAAGGTGAGCTTATCCCTGCTGTGACCGTGGACGGGGCAGGCGACCCTGATGATCAGCGCCGTGCCGATGATAGCCGCCTGGAGCAGCCCTACACCCCTTATGACGCCGGGGTCGCGGTAGGCGACACGTGCGGCACCCTTGTCGGCGGCGCGTTCCTGCACGGCTTGCTCCGGGACAGGACTGAAGGTCACTAGCGTCATGGGGTAGTAATTCGCTGGCAGTAGCCGGGGAGGGATTCGAGGATCTCGTCGGCGGTCTTGGCCCAGATGAACGGCTTGGGGTCGGCGTTCCAATCGCTGATGGCCAGCAGCGCACTCCAGCACGATCTGGGACCGCGGCGCCAGCGCCTGCGCCGTCTTACGCCGCCGCGACCACCCCGTCAGAACCTGGCGCTCTTCATCGGTCAGCTCCAGCTGAACAGGCTTGGGAGTCGGCATACCCCAAGTCTGCTCGACTGCCCACCAACTAACGACTCACAACACTTGGCGCGCGGGCCGCGCCCGCCTGGCGCGCGGGCCGCGCTCGCCTGCCGTGCCGGTCGCCGTCACGGCGCGCTGTCAGGGCGCGGGGAACCGGCGGGCACTCGGGTAGCCCTGGCCCCCGTCGACCACGATGTTGGCGCCGGTGATCCAGGACGCCCGCCGCGACAGCAGGAAGACGATCACATCCGCGACCTCCTCCAGGCGGCCGAGGCGCCCGAACGGGAACTGGCTGCCGAGGAACGCGGCAAAGGCCTCCGGGTTCTCCGCGCGGAAGCGATCCCAGCTGCCGCCGGGGAACATGATCGATCCGGGGCTCACCGCGTTCACCCGGATCCCGGCCGGTCCCAGTTCGGCCGCGGCCGTCGCGGCGAGGTGGATCTCCGCGGCCTTGGCGACCGCGTAGGTGGTCCGCGGGGCCGGGCGCATGCCGGTAATGGACGAGATGATCACTATGGAGCCAGCGGCCGAGGCCTTCAGGTAGGGCAGGCCGGAGCGGATCAGTTCGGCCGCGTGCCCCGCGTTCAGCGCAAAGGTGGCGGTGAAGTCGCCGGGGGCGGAGTCGGTGAGGTTTCCGCCGATCGTGCCGCCGGCGTTCGCCACCAGGTGGTCAAGGCCGCCCAGCTCGGCGGCGATCTGGCCGACCGCGGCCGTCAGCGCGGCCGTGTCGGTGACATCGGCGGCGGCGGTCGCCACGGGCACGCCGTGGGCCGCGAGCTGCCCTTCGGCCGCGGCGAGGCCGCCGGCCTCGCGGGCGACGATCCCCACGGCCGCCCCTTCGGCGGCCAGCGCCCCGGCCACGGCGAAGCCGATGCCCCGGCTCCCGCCGGTGACCAGCGCGCGGGCACCACGCAGGCCAAGGTCCATGCCCAGAGAGTATCGGCGCAGGGCCGCCGGGCCGGCCTCAGCCGCCAATGACCTCCAGCGCGATGTCGGTTCCGGCCAGGACCTTGCTTACCGGGCAGGTCTTCTTGGCCTGCTCGGCGAGCTCCGCGAACCGTTCCGGGGTCACGCCCTCGGCCGAGCCCCGCACGGTCAGCTTGCTGCCGGTGATCCGGAAGCCGCCAGCCGGGTCCGGGCCGAGGCTGACCTGCGCACCGACGTCGAGGAACTGACCGCTGCCGCCGGCGTCACCTAGCAGCGCCGAGAACTGCATGGCGAAGCAGGCACTGTGAGCGGCGGCGATGAGCTCTTCCGGGCTGGTCACGCCGCCCGCGTCCTCGGCCGCCCGCCGGGGGAAGCTGACCTCGTACCGGCCGACGCCAGAACTCACCAGCTCCGCCGTGCCGGTGCCTTCCTGAAGGCTGCCGGTCCACGTCGTGCGGGCGCTACGGCTGGGCATCGCTACTCCTTCTCGTCGGGGGTGGCGGCACAGCCGCCGCGTGGCGCGGCCGGGCCGTTGGTCACAGCTTGCCACCGCCCGGCAGCGCCGGCCCTGCCGGGGCGATCACTGGGCGGTGGCACCGCCGTCGATCGCCAGGGCGGCCCCGGCATCCTTGCGCCGTCGGCCGATGACCACCGCGGCGCCTTCGGCAACCGCCCGGGCCGCCACCGCCCTGCCGATGCCGGTCCCTCCCCCCGGTGACCATCACGGTCTTCGACGCCAGGCGCCCGGTCACTGGCCGAACTTAACGTTGCTTCCGGCCACGCCGATCACCACGCCGCGCGGGCTCACCCTGACGGACCGGACGGTGAGCCCCAGCGGGAGCGCCGGGATCTGCAGGATGAGATCGCGGATCGGGGCTAGCAGCGCGGCGGGAACCCCGGTGGAGGAGACGATGCGCATGCTGATCTCGTTCCGGGCCGTCTGCTTCACTCTGGCGACGGCCGTCGCCGCGAGTATCTGGAGGTTGGCGCTGAGCTTCACCATGTGCGGCCCATCGCTGCTGATCTTCAGGCCGGGCACGGCCGCCAGGGCCGGCAGCCTGGCCAGGCTGGCGAAGGTGATCAGTCCGGTGCCCGTGACCTGCGCGATGGTGCCCGATTGGAAGCCGGAGTCCAGCGTGATGTCGGTAGCGTGGACGTGGACGTCCGCCGTGACCTGGCCGACCGGGACCTTGGCCGCGGTGACCTCGATACCGTCGAGATGGTGGCGGATGAGCTGAGTCAAGAACGGAAAGCCTTCGACCGACACGCTGGGCTTGACCGGGAAGCCGTTTTTCTGGAGCGAGGTCGCGATCCTGCTGGCGGTGTAGGCGGCCGCCGCCCGGTCCAGGCCGAGGAGCAGGCCGGCGATCACCAGCAGCACGATGATCAAGATCAACACCTTCCGGCCACGCCGCCGGGGCGCGGCCACGGGGGGCAGCGTCATGGCAGATGCGCAATCTGGTAGGCCTGCACCTGTCCGGAGTCTGTGTCTACCACGACGAGCTTCGGCCTCCCGGGTTCCAGCGCGAATTGCCTGGGCGTGGTGCCGGTCTTGAGGACGCCGGTCAGCGCGCGCGGGCCGGCCAGCTCCCGGAACGCCTCGTCGCGGGCCAGCGCGGCGGCGAGCACCTTCGGCGGGACGCTCCGGCCGAGCCGCTCGTCGAAGGCGCGGTAGACAACGGCCACGCCGCCGCGGGCGAGGACCTCATCGAGCCGGTACCCGGCCAGGTGATCTCCGACGGCGAGTTCGCCGGGTACGGGCGCCTCGTCGCTCACCGCACCTCCCGCTCGGCCCGCCGGCGCCGGTGCCCCCGCACATCCCTGACAATGTACGCCAAGCCCGGGGGCCGCCAGGTACGCCAAGCTCGGGGCCGCCAGCGCACGCCGGGCGGCCGACCCTCACCCGGCCGGGGACCGTCCAGCACCCGGCCGGGGACCGCTCAGCACCCGGCCGGGGACCGCTCAGCACCCGGCCGGGGACCGTCCAGCACCCGGCCGGGGCGGGCTGGTTAGCGCACCCGGCGCCGGCCGAACAGCCAGTATGCGGCCGACCCGGTCGTGTTCAGCGCGCTCGCCACCCGCCAGATCTTCTTGTTCCCCCGGACCTGATCGGCCGGCCGGGACCGCAAGTCCCGCCAGGTCAGCGTCATGACCGTGAGATGCACCACGCCGACGACGGCGAGGACGAGCTTGTTCGGCTTACCTTTCGCTGCCACAGCCCCTCCCTTGCGGCGGATCACTGGGCATCAGTCTGGAATACCGTCCTCGAGCGCGCCACACAGACGGCCGGATCCATCGCGGTCTGCAGCCGGTCAGGATGCGCAGCCCCGCTCGGCCGGGCCGGCCTTACGCGCGGTGAATCGCAGCACATCGTCGACGGCGACCGTGACGGCGGCGAAGCCGAGCGTCTGCAGGCGCACCAGCAGCGCCGCTGGCTCGACCGGGTGGCAGGTGTCGCCTTCGTGGAACTGGTGCAGCCCGTTGCTGGGCAGGCTGTCGGAGCCCACCAGCACCCCGCCGGGTCGCAGCACGCGCAGCGCCTCGGCCAGGATCTGGTTTTGCAGGGCCGTGGTGGGGACGTGATGGAGCATGGTGAACATGCCCACCGAGTCGAACGAGCAGTCCGGGTGGCTCATCCGGGTGGCATCGCCGACCGTGACCTGGACGCCGGGAAACCTCGCGGCGAGCGCCGCGGCGGCGGGCTCATCGCGCTCCAGCGCGGTCAGCCGCGCCACCCGCTGGCACAGCCATCCGGTCGCCGCCCCGGGGCCTGGCCCGATCTCCAGCATCTCCTGGCCCAGGTCCACCCCGGCGGTTGCCGCTGGCAGTACCTCATCCTGCAGGTACGCTGCCCACTCCGGGCTGCCGCAGAGCTTGTCGTGATTGGAGTTCACCCTGGTGACGCTACGGTCCAGCCGGGCGGCGGCCAAGGGCGTAGCCTGCCATTCTGTGTCGCTGGACGGACAGACCGCGGAGCCGCCGGGCGGCGCGCCCGGCAAGCATCGCGCGGAGCCGCCGGGTGGTGCGGCCGACGGCGCCGCGCAGTGCGTGGCGCCGTCCGAGGCCGCGGTGATCGTCGCCACGTTCCCGATGCCGGCCGGGTCGGTGTTCGACTGGCACACCCACCCCGACCACCAGCTGGCCTGGGCGGCCAGTGGCGTGCTCACCGTGCGGACCAGCTCGGCGGATTGGGTGCTGCCACCGACCCGGGCGCTGTGGATCCCGGCCGGGCTGCGGCACGAGACCCTGTCGTCCGGCGCCGCCACCATGCGCAGCCTCTACATCCGCCCGGATCGCAGCCCGGTGACCTGGACGGCGCCAACCCCGGTCGCGGCCAGCCCGCTGCTGGCCGAGATGATCGGCTACCTCGGCAGCGACGCCCTGGACGCCTCGGCCCGGGCCCGCGCCGAGGCGGTGCTGGCCGACCTGCTACAGCCGGTCGCGATGACCGCCATCGACCTGCGGATGCCGGACGATGACCGCGCCCGGCGGGTCGCCGTCGCGTTGCTGGCGAACCCCGCGGACAAGCGGACCCTCGCCGAGTGGGGCCGCGACGCGGGCGCCAGCGAGCGGACGCTGGCCCGGGGGTTCCTGGCCGGTACCGGGGTACCGTTCGGCCGGTGGCGCACGCTGCTACGGCTCCAGGCGGCACTGCCCGCGCTCGCCGCCGGTGCGCCGGTGTCCGCGGTCGCGCGGCGGGCCGGCTACGACACCGCGAGCGCGTTTGTCGCGGCGTTCCGCCGGGAAACGGGGCTCACCCCCGCGGCCTATTTCCGCAACCCGCCTTAACCGACCTTCTCCCAGAGGAACTCCAGCACCAGGGCCCACTTCAGCGCCCGCTGCTCGTTGTCGGCGGCCGCACCGTGGCCGCCCTCGATGTTCTCGTAGTAGGTCACGTCGTGGCCCTGCTCGGTGAGCAGCGCCACCATCTTGCGTGCGTGGCCGGGGTGCACCCGGTCGTCCCTGGTGGAGGTGATGAACAGGACCGGCGGGTACTGCTGGTCGGCCGAGGCATTGTGGTACGGGGAGAACGGCCGCAGGTACTCCCATTCCGCCGGCTCGCGTGGATCACCGTACTCGGCGATCCACGAGGCACCAGCGAGCAGTTCGTGGTAGCGCCGCATGTCCAGCAGCGGCACCTGGCAGACGATCGCGCCGAACAGCTGCGGGTAGCGGGTCAGCATCACGCCCATCAGCAGGCCGCCGTTGCTGCCGCCCTCGATACCCAGGCGCTTACGGGTCGTGATGCCCCTGGTCACCAGGTCCTCGGCCACGGCGGCGAAGTCCTCATATACCCGGTGCCGGTTTTCCTTGATCGCCGACAGGTGCCATTGCGGCCCGTACTCGCCGCCGCCGCGGAGGTTGGCCACCACGTAGGTCCCGCCGCGGGCAAGCCAGCCGCGGCCGATGATCCCGCTGTAGGACGGGGTGAGCGAGATTTCGAAGCCGCCGTACCCGGTGAGCAGGACCGGCCCGGAGCCCGGCTCGGCGGGCCCGACGACGAAATAGGGGACGGCGGTGCCGTCCTTCGAGGTGGCGAAGAACTGCCGCACCCGGATCGGCGTGGCGTCGAAGAACGCGGGCGCCTGCTTGAGCGTTTCCACCGCCCCGCCGATGTGCCCGTAACGCAACGTGCCGGGCTGGGTGAACCCGGTGGACTCCAGCATGTACTCGTCGCTGTCGTAGGAGTCGGTGTCCACCAGGTCGGCGTGGGCGAACTCCGGGACGCCGGGCAGTTCCGCACGCCGCCACGGGCCGTCGGCCGGCGTCAGCACCTCCAGCCGCCTGCGCACGTCCCGCAGCGTGGCCAGGATCAGGTGGTTACGGGTCCAGGCGTGGTAGCTGAGCGAGGTGTGCGCATCCGGCTCGAACAGGACGGTCAGCTCCCGGTCACCAGCCAGGAATGCGTCGAACCGGGCCGCCAGCAGGACCCCTGCCGGGTACGTGACGCTGCCGACCGTCCACGGCGACCTGGTCTGGACCAGCAGCCACTCGCGGTGCACGTCGGCGATGGCGTCCTCGGGCACCGCCACCTGCACCAGGTCGCCGCTGCCGGTACGGAGCCACCATTCGCTGCGGTAAAAGTCGATATTGCGCACTACGAAGTCGCGCTCGAACCCGTCCGTAGGATCATGGAAGGCGTGGACCCCGACATCGTCGGGTTTGCCCTCGTAGACCGTGTCCGCCCCGGACAGCGGGGTGCCCCGGCGCCACTCTTTCACCAGCCGCGGGTAGCCAGACGAGGTAAGCGATCCCGGGCCGAAATCGGTGCCCACGTAGATCCGGTCCGCGTCGATCCACCCGACGTCCGTCTTGGCCTCGGGAACGGTGAAGCCGTCCTCGACGAAGCGGCGCTCGGTGACGTCGAACTCGCGGATCACGCTCGCGTCGGCGCCGCCCCGGGACAGGTGCAGCAGCGCCAGCCGGTA
>Ga0126383_10002315_pt1 | contig 12257 bp, 10 predicted proteins | sample PanSoiMetPlot_35_FD_96882 | JGI IMG/M metagenome (GOLD analysis project Ga0126383, IMG submission 96882) | Tropical forest soil microbial communities from Panama - MetaG Plot_35 | ecosystem: Environmental > Terrestrial > Soil > Tropical forest > Bulk soil | place: Panama | collected 2016-02-17
ACGCGCCCGCTTACACCGAGCAGGGGCAAAAGTCGCACATCACCGCTCTAATCGCCGTTGACGCGGCTACGCCGGAGAACGGATGTCTGTCGGTGGCGCCTGGAGGCCATAACCTGGGCTTGTTACCGCACAGTGAACGCAATGGGGCCATCCCGGAAGAACTGGCGCGACGGATGACATGGGCGCCGTTGCTCTTACAACCAGGCGATGTCGTGTTCTTCGGCTCTTACATCCCTCATCGCTCCGGCCCCAATTACACTGATCGGCCGCGGCGGTCTTACTACCTCACCTACAACGCGCTGAGCGAAGGGGACAAGCGCGACGCTTACTACCGTGACAAGAGGAGCAAGTTCCCACCCGAATGCGAGCGGGAGAAGGGCAAAGACTATTCGGAAGGCGCCAGGATTTATAACCTCGCGAATCCGATCCGCTACTTCGACTGAACTGAGGGGATGATCGCATGAGTCTCAACTCTGTGCTTCTGGTGTTGCTTTCGGCCTGTCTGCACGTCGTAATGCACGTGACGCTCAAGAGAGCGCGCGACCGCGCGTCGTTCCTCTGGTGGACGTGGCTCTGGGCTAGCCTGATCTTTTTGCCAGTGCCGATCCTCTATTGGCAATCGGGCTCCGCGCTGGCCTGGGCGATCCTGATCGTCAGCGCCGTCTTTGAATCGCTCTACTACGTGGCGATCTCCAGGGCCTACAGGTCTGGCGACCTGTCGGTAGTCTACCCTCTGGCTCGCGGGACGGCGCCGCTCTACATCCTGGTGTGGTCAACATTGCTTTTGCGGGAGCGGCCCACGCCGGGCGGATTGGGCGGCGTGACGCTAATTATCGCCGGCTTGCTCATCGTCAACCTGCCGCGGTTCGGCGCCTGGCGCAATATGCGCCAGAGTCTGGGGCAATCGGCGCCGCGCTGGGCGTTGCTTGCGGGCTTCTGCATCTCCTGTTACACGGCGATGGACAAGGCCGGCGTGCGGCTGATCGCGCCACTGCTTTACACCTACCTGGCGATGACCATGACACTGGCCTGGCTCACGCCCGGCACGCTGCGCGCGGTCGGGTGGCATGGGCTGATGGCCGAATGGCGTTCTTCCAAATACAAGAGCATGATCGCGGGATTCACGGCGATGGCCGCATACGCGATCGTGCTTCATGTGATGTGGACTGGCGCGCCCGCCAGCTATGTCGGCGCGATGCGCGAAATCAGCGTGGTCTTCGGAGCCGTCGTCGGTGTCCTCTTCCTGAAAGAGCAGGGAACGGTCACACGCGTATTCGGATCATCGCTGATCGCCTCGGGCGTCGGGGTGATCGCATTGCTGGGTTGACGGAGATATTTTCCTGTCCCGGACCTTCCCGTTGGCTGAATGCCGCCGGCAAGGTTCGGGACAGGAAAATATGCTGATCAATAGATTAGGTTACTCCTGAAACTGTCAAACAGGTCGGCGAGTTGTAAAATCTCGTAAAACTCTTTGCCGATCTGCAAAGCCTGGCGCCTCATGCGCTGCCCTCTCGATCGTCTCGACCTATACTTCGGCCTTCTTCGACAGACTTTCGCAAGCAACCGATTAGACGTTCAATCAACCCATTCCGACAAGAAGGAGGCTGTTATGAAAAAGGCTTCTCTGTTCACGCCTATTTTGTTTCTGCTCGCGCTGACCGTCGCCGCGTTCGGGCAGGATTACGCCGCGGGCAATCGCATCGCCGTCAAGTCCGAGACCCTCGGCGAAGAAAGGGTCATGCTGGTCCGGACGCCGCCCGGATACGAGCGCAATGGCCAGCGTTACCCCGTACTCTATTTGACCGACGGCGCCGCGCATCTGGCGCATACGGCGAGCACGATTGAATTCCTCTCGCGCAATGGACGCATGCCTGAAATGATCGTCGTCGCGATCACCAATACCGACCGCACTCGGGATTTGACTCCGACCAACGCTTCGATGTGGCGTCCTGACGGAACCGAAGCGAAGCTGCCGACCAGCGGCGGCGCTGACAGGTTCCTGAAATTTATCGAGACCGAATTGATCCCGAAGATCGAAAAAGACTATCGCACGCAACCCTATCGCGTCTTCGCTGGCCATTCCTTCGGCGGGCTGTTCGCGATTTACGCTTTCCTGACCCGCCCCGAAGTCTTCAACGCCTACATCGCAGTCAGCCCGACGATGAATTGGGACAACCACCTGCTATCGCGCAAGGCCGAAGAGTTCTTCAAGGATCGTAAAGAGTTGAACCGGACTCTCTATTTCACTCTCGCCAACGAAGGCGGGGAAGCGCGCGTGGGCTTCGACCGGTTCAAAAGCATTCTGGGTAAAAACAATCCGAAGGGCTTCAAGTGGGGCGCGACGCTGATGGAAGACGAAGATCACGGTTCGGTCGTGATGCTGAGCCACTATCACGGTTTCCGCAAGGTTTTCGATGGGTGGCAGGTCACGGCGGAGACCGCCGCAGCCGGCGCCTCGGCGGTCGAAAGTCACTACCAGAAGCTTTCGGCCAAATTCGGCTACACGATCCTGCCGCCAGAACCCCTGATGAATCAGATGGGCTATCAGGCGATGGGCGCGGGAAAGATGGACGAGGCGATCGCGGTCTTCAAATCAAACGTCGAACGCTATCCGAATTCGGCCAACGTCTACGACAGTCTCGCCGAGGCTTATGAAAAAGGCGGCAAGCTCGATCTGGCCCGGCCCAATTACGAAAAGGCCGTCCAGTTGGGGGCGCAGAACAACGATCCGAACCTGCAGGTTTACAAAACCAATTTTGAACGAGTGGATGGATTGTTAAAGAAAACCGCGGAGGTCAAGGGGAAATAGCCGCGGATTTTATATTTCATATGGCATATTTCATATGCCATATGAAATATGCCATATGAAATATGCCATTGGGTGTATCATTGTCGCGCCTATCACAGGACATTAGAACGACAAGGGTATGCCTGATGCTGAAAACATATTTGACGACAACGATCACCAGCGAAACAAAAGTTTCGCCAGCCTTTGCCCCATTCCTCGCGGACAGCGGCCCCGACGACATCCGCGACGCCATCGTCATCTTCCGCCCAGTTGATCGCTCGCCCGGCAAAGAAGAACGGCCTTCATCCGGGCGATTACGCGTAATGAGCGAAAGGCTCAAAGAGGTCAAATCGCGCGCGCGCTCCCAACAGGCGATCCATCGCGAGGTTCTCACCGGCTACCAACGGGCCGGCAGTAAGAGTCTGCCTGGCAAGCAGGAGTTACAGTTCTCGACCATCGGCTCCAACGCGTTGCCGGTCGCCGCGGTCGAGGTCACGCCGAGGACCCTGCCGATTCTCGCCGAGCTGCCGGACGTGGTCGCGATCCTGCCGAACCAGAGGATCAATCTGATCAGGCCCAAAGAGGTTGATTACAAAGAGTTGTTGCGCCAGGAAGAGAGAGACGGCCTGACGTGGGGATTGAGAGAGCTTGATATTCCCGAACTGTGGGAAACGACCAGGGGCGCGGGGATAAACATCGCCGTGCTCGACACCGGCGTGTATGCGGATCACCCGGCGCTCGCGGGCCGCGTCGCTGATTTCATCGTGGTTGATCCGCTGGGACGCCGGATCAAATCGGAACCCGCATACGATTGCGGCGCGCACGGCACGCACGTTTGCGGCACGATCGCCGGCGGCCAGACGTCCCAGGGCGTTTCGATAGGCGTGGCGCCGGAAGCCACTCTGTACGTCGCCGGCGTGATGGTCGGCGACGCCACGTTGCGCACGCTGTTGGAAGGCATCTCGTGGGCGGTCGAGAAAGGCGTGGACATCATCAATATGTCGCTGGGCTTCAGCTATTACGAACCCCTCTTCGACGAGGTGTTCAGAATCCTGCTCGATTTGTTCGGCATTCTGCCCGTCGTGGCCATCGGCAACGAAAATCACGGCAGCAGTTGCTCGCCCGGCAACGCCGCCAACGCTTTTTCGGTCGGCGCGGTCGAGAAGGTAAAGGGCGGTAAATGCGAGGTGGCTTTCTTCAGCGGCGGAGTCAGCCTGGTTTTTCCGGGCGATGACGACAACGTGTTCGTCACCAAACCGGACGTGGTCGCGCCAGGCGCGCAAATCTTCTCCTGCATCCCGCGGGAAAAACGACCCGACGGCGTGTTTGAATACACCTATATGAATGGAACTTCGATGGCGACGCCGCACGTTGCGGGCTCGGCGGCGCTGTTGATGGCCGCCAAACCCGAAGCGCCGATCGGCGAAATCATCCGCGCGCTGAAAGAGACCGCCAAACATCCGGGCGGCGACAAACTGCGCCCCGACAACCGCTGGGGCTATGGATTGATCCAACCCTTGAGGGCCTTGCAGACCTTGGGCTGATCGGTGCTACAATCACCTCGCCAATAATGGTTCAAGTTCAATGGCGTTAAAAAAAGAATAGACGGCGATATGCCATATTGCATATTTCATATGACATATGGCGTGGCGCCGTCTTGACGCCGCTTGGTTCAAGGAGGTGTCCCAATGGGTTTAGCTAGCGGTCAGTCAAAGATCAGCCGGGAGTTCAGCCGCAGGCTGGACCGGCTGAAACCACGCGATAGGGTGCGCGCCATAGTGATGCTGCGCGCCGATGGTAATGGCGGTGGCGGCGCGGGCGGCAGGCGTCCCTCGAGCGCCGATCGGCGGGACACCGCCGAGAAGATCAGCCAGGCGGCCGAAGCCGCATTGCCCGAGATTGATCAGATTCTGGAGAGATACGACGGGCGCCGAATGGCCGAACATCCGAATGCGATCGGCGCCATCCCGGTCGAAACTACTGTCGGCGGTGTGATCGCGCTGGCCGACGCCGATTGCGTCAAGACCATTCTGGAAGATCAAAACATCCAGCCTATCCACACGGCTGAATCAAAGTGTTGAATCTCGCCGCATGGCCTGATGTCAGGATATATACACAAAGAAGGCTTCTTTCGAAGAGTCGTAAGGAAGAGGCAAAAAAGGCAAACTCACGCTCAAGGCAAAAACCTCAGAGTTTTTGCCTTGAGCGTGAGTTTGCCTTTTTGCTTCCCCCTCTTGCTCATGGCAGTTTTGATTATGAGCGCTGATTCGATGCGAATGAATTCATCTTTATCGGAATCGCTGATCGCGTCCCGCCAACTCGTCCTCATCACCACAGACGGATGGGACGCGGTCAGCGGCGAGATGAAGCGGTACGAACGCGACACGATCAATGATCAGTGGAAGGCCGTCGGTGAAAAGATACTGGTTGTAGTCGGACGCAACGGGATGGCCTGGGGCAAAGGTTTGCACGGCGACGCGATTGGAGACGGGCCGGTGAAAAAAGAAGGCGACGGGCGTTCGCCGGCCGGAATTTTCAGCCTCGGTTCGGCGTTCGGCTACGCGCCGCGCGGGCAAGCGGGCGAAGTGAAATTGCCTTATGTTCAAGCCGTCGCGACGCTCGAGTGCGTGGATGACCCGCGGTCGGCCCATTACAACAAAGTCATTGATCGCGCGGGCGTCGAAAATCCTGATTGGAAGAGTTCGGAGCGGATGCGGCGTGATGATGATCAATACCGCTGGGGCCTGGTCGTTGATCACAACGTGAAAGGCGAGCCGGGATGCGGCTCTTGTATTTTCTTGCACATCTGGGAAGCGCCCGGAAAGGGAACAGCCGGTTGCACCGCGATGAATTCGTCGTCGATGGAAGAGGTGTTGCGTTGGCTTGACGCGAAGAAGCGCCCGGCGCTCGTTCAACTGCCGCAGGCCGAATTCGAGCGTTTGCGGAAAGCCTGGGGGCTCCCCTCTTGACGCCACTTTTCCGGCATTCCCGCGAATTTCCCTGTCATTCAACTTTCCGTTCTTTACCCGCGGCCCATCCGGGTGGATACTTGCAGCCATTTGCCCTACATATTCGAAGGAGACTGTTATGGAAAAGCTGCAAAGAGACGTGCGGTTGCTGAAAGCTTACGCCTTTATCGTCACCTTGCTATTGGGCGCGCTCGCTTTCGCGGGGTTCGGCCAGGCCAATCAGAAAACCAAATTCACCGAGATAGATGTCGAACGCATCAACATTATCGAAAAGGATGGCAAGTTAAAGATGGTCATTTCCAATAGCGAACGCCAGCACCCTGGCGTCGTTGACGGGAAGACTCTGTCAAGGACGAGGCCGCCAGGAATGCTTTTCTTCAATGAGAAGGGCGATGAATGCGGCGGTTTGAGTTTCGATGGCAATCAAAAAGACGGCGCCGCGAACGCGGGCGCGCTGCTGGCTTTCGATAGGTTCCGGCAAGATCAGACTGTTGGCATCCAGTATGGGGAAAGCAACGGGCAATATTTCGCCGGTCTGCGAGTGTGGGACAGACCCGATACCTCGCTTGGCGAGGTGATAGACAAACTTCAAGCCATTCAGAAGATGCCCGACGGACCGGAGAAGACGCAGGCCATGCAGAAACTCCGTGACACGTCGGCCGCGGGCGTCGCGCAGCGCGTTTTCGTGGGCAAGACCAGGGAGAAGGCTGCCGCCTTGACGCTCTCTGATCCGCAGGGGCGTCCGCGCTTGCAGCTGATAGTCGACGCCCAGGGCGCGCCAAAGCTCGAAATCCTGGACGAGAATGGCAATGTCGTACAACGGCTGCCGGCGGAAAGCGGCGGAGGAGAAAAGAAGCCCAAGTGAAGATATTTTCCTGTCTCCCATTTTCATGTCTGACGCTACGGCCGACAGGAAAATGGAAGACAGGAAAATATCCTCATGGCCGCATCGCTGTCCGATTTCGGGATTTGAGTGACCACAAGCGGTCAATTTCAGCGGCGCAATATTCCACTCAACTATGCCCAACCCCATTCTTTCCAGGAAATTATTTTTTTAACCTGGCTGGCATACCGGTTGAAGAGAAGTGTCGGTTATGATCCTCCTCAACAACGTTTCCAAAACTGTCACCAGTGGCTCCGAGAAGCTGACCATTCTCCACGCGGTCTATCTGACCATTCCCAGAGGCCAGTTCGTCGCCGTAGTCGGACCTTCGGGCAGCGGCAAATCCACGCTGCTCAGCCTGGTCGCCGGCCTGGATTACCCGACCACCGGCGACATTCGATTGGACGGCGAGTACATCACGCAGATGAAGGAGGACGAGTTGGCTCGTCTGCGCGGCGCGAAGGTCGGCTTCATCTTTCAATCGTTCCATCTAATTCCTTCACTGACGGCTTACGAAAACATCCTCGTGCCGATGGAGATCGCCGGGCTGCCAAAAGCGCGCGAACGCGCTCAGGCGCTGCTCGAAGAGGTCGGCCTTCGCGAACGCGGGCATCATTACCCGTCGCAGCTTTCTGGCGGCGAACAACAGCGCGTAGCCATCGCGCGAGCCTTCTCGAACGCCCCGACCATTCTGCTGGCCGACGAACCAACCGGCAATCTGGACTCCAAGAACGGCGCGCACGTCTTCGAACTGCTCGTCAAACTCAACCGCGAACATGCCACGACGCTCCTGCTCGTCACACACGACCACGCGCTGGCCAATCAGGCCGACCGTGTGATCAGTTTGAACGAAGGACGGATTGTGGAGGACAGAGAGACAGAGGGACGGGGAGATGGGGCGACTGGGCGACGGGGCGAATCGGATGTCTTCTCCTTATCTCCCCGTCTCCCCGTCTCCCTGTCTCCCCGTCTTGACGAGGAGGCGACGTGAACTTCGTCCTCAACATGGCCTGGCGCGAGATGCGGGCGTCGTGGCATCGGCTGTTGCTCTTCTTTCTATGCATCGCCGTCGGCGTCGGTTCCATCGTCAGCCTGCGCTCGCTCATCCAGAACATCAAGGCCGGGATCGGACGTGAATCGCGCGCGATGTGGGGAGGGGACGTGCGAGTTGGACTCAACCAGCCGTGGAAGCCGGAGACCAGGGCGACGCTCGAACGTTACTCCAACTCGCCGATGGTGACAGCGTATACGGAGATCCTCGAAACACAGACAATGGTGATAGCCGCAGGCGATCCGAACGCGCGGCCTTACATGGTTCAATTGCGAGCGGCGCAGGAGCAGTTCCCGCTATACGGCGAAGTTCAAATGGCCGATGGCGCGCGGTATTCGCACGCGATTTTGAAGGAGCGGGGAGTGTTGGTGCAGTCAGGCCTGCTCGGGACTTTGAATCTCAAGGTCGGCGATGCGATCAAGATCGGCCAGCTCACGTTCACGATCCGTGGCGTGATGCAGTTCCTGCCGGGCAATGCGATGGAGTTCAGGCCTCTCCAGCGCGTACTGGTGGATTTCGCCGATGCGGAGGCGGCGGGGTTGACCGCCGCTGGCAGCCGGGTGAGTTACGGCTGGCTTTTCAAAACGCCTGAGGGGCAGGATGAAGCGTTGGTGAAAGATCTGGCGCGCGAATTTCGGACAACGCGGCTCAATTGGCTCGGGTCGTTCCGCTTTCAAGCTGATTGGATGGCCCAGTCGTCGGAGAACGTGGAAGGGTTTCTGGGTTTGGTCGGGCTGGCGGCGCTTGTTTTGGGCGGGATCGGTATTTCGAGTGTGACGCGCGTCTTCGTCTGGCAGAAGCTAAAGACCATCGCTATTCTGAAATGTCTTGGCGGCGTCAACCGGCAAGTGCTCGGCGCGTATCTGGCGCAGGCGCTCGCGCTCAGCCTGGTCGGCGGTCTGTTGGGATTGTTGTTAGCGAGCGGGGTCACGCGCCTTGCCGCCGACTACGCCGCAGGACGTCTACCCGTCCGGATTACACCAGGGCTGACCTGGGCGGCGTCACTGCAAGGCGTGACCATCGGCGCGCTGATTACGCTGCTCTTTTCGTTGCCGCCGTTGCTGGAGATTCGGCAGGTCAAGCCGATCTTGGTGCTGCGGCAGGATGCGGCGGCGCGGCGGCGCTTTGATTGGCTGCGGCTGGGGTCGGGACTGCTGCTTGCGTTGGGGCTGTTCGCGCTGGCCTACTGGGTCTCCGGTAGGCTGAACAAGGTTGGGATATTTATTGGAGAGGTGGCCGGTACGGCGCTGGTCCTCAATCTCGCGGGCGCGGCTCTGATCTATGTGTTACGTCGGGCGCGGTATCTACCGTCCTTCGTTTTGCGGCAGGGGGTGGGGAGCCTTTACCGTCCGGGCAATCAGACGCGGGTGATTCTCTCCGCCGTGGGACTCGGCGCGTTGTTCCTCATCACCGTCCGTTTGCAGCAGGTGAACGTTCTGCGCCAATACGACCTCGAACTCGATTCCTTGACGGCGGACGTATTCGTGATAGACGTGCAAAAAGACCAGCGCGCCGCCGCCGTAGAGACCCTCACGCGATTGTCAGGGACCCAGCCGACACTCGTTCCCATAATTCAGGGGCGCATCGTCGAACTCAAACGCGATCCTGGGAACTGGACAGAAGAGGCGAGTCGATTGTCAGCGAACGAACTACGCAGCCGGCTCGGTTGGGAGCGAAGGTTCTCGTATCGTCCTAACCTGGTAGCGCGCGAAACGATCATCGCCGGTAAATTTTGGGAGCCGACCACGAGCGCCGAGCCTGAGATTTCGGTCGACGAACGCTACGCCCGCGACCTCGCGCTCGGCATCGGGGACAAGCTCGTCTTCAATATTCTCGGCAAGACCATTGAAGCCAAAGTCACCAGCATCCGCCGCCGGGAGCGCCACTACTCACCTTCGTCAACGCTCACCGTCTTCACTATCATCTTCCGCCCCGGCGCGCTCGACGACGCGCCTCAAATGTTCATCGGCGCAGTCAAAGGCCCGCCGCCTGGCGCCGAGCGAGCGCGACTGCAACGGGAATTCGCCGAGCAGTTCCCGAACGTCACGCTGATTGACGCCTTTGACCTAGTTGCGGAGGTACGAAAGCGGGCCGGAGAACTATCATTCGCGGTCTCCTTCGCCGGCGGGTTCGTCTTTCTATGCGGCGCGCTGATCCTGGCCGGCTCGATCGCAATGACCAAATATCAGCGCCTCTATGAGGCGGCCATCCTGAAGACGCTGGGAGCGACAAAGAAGCTGATCGTTTACATCACCCTGATCGAATACGGCGTGTTGGGACTGCTGGCCGGATCGATCGGTTCGGCCGCCGCCATCGGGCTGACGTGGGCGTTCTGCAAATACGAAATGAAAATTGACTGGCAGCTCAACCCTACGGTCAACGGCGTCGGGATAGCATTGACGCTGCTCCTGGTAGCCGCCGTGGGCGTACTGTCGAGTTGGGATGTGATGACGAAGAAGCCGCTCGGCATTTTGCGGGCGGAGTGAAGGTAGCCATGTTGTCCGTCGTAGTGGAACTCTATTGAATTGCGGCGCCACAACTGAAGGAGTAAACCCATGAATAGATCAATACTAACCCGTTCCGCGCTGGCGCTGATGCTGGCGCTCGCATTCGCGCTCCCCGCCATCGGTCAAGCTCCTGTCGCTCCCGATCTGCGCGCCGCCATTGAGCAAGTTGATGCGCTGGCGGCGGCTGAGTACGCCAAAGACAATCGCGGCAGCGTCACCATCGGTATCGTTTCCGGCGCGGAGTTGGTCTGGACAAAAAGCTACGGCTACGCGGATATGGAAAAGAAGGCGCCGGCCACCAAGGACACGGTCTACCGCATTGGCTCAATCACCAAGCAATTCACCGGGCTGATGCTGTTGCAGTTAGTCGAGGCGGGCAAAGCGCATCTCTCCGATCCGGTGGAGAAATACTTCCCTGAAGTGAACAAGGTGGAAGGGCGATTTGCCGGCGCGCCGCCGATTACGATTGTGCAACTGGCCACACACACTTCCGGCCTAGGGCGCGAGCCAGCGGACCTGCAGACGTATTTGAAAGGGACGGTGTCCGAGTGGGAGAAAGTGATGATTGCCGCGTTGCCGCGCACGAAATACGATTTCGAACCGGGCACGCGCTTTTCCTACTCGAACATCGGCTATGCGATTCTGGGCGCGACGCTCAGCCGCGCCGCCGGCCAGTCTTATGTCGAGTATGCGCATCAAAAGATCTTCGCGCCGCTCGGCATGACACACACGGCCTTTGAGCCGAACGAGAAGATCAAGCCGCATCTAGCTAAAGGCTATGGTGTACAGGGCTCCAGGGTGGATGCTGAAACGCCGGAGCAGGAGCATCAAGGCCGCGGCTACAAAGTGCCCAACGGGGCGATGTACACCACGGTCGGCGATCTGGCGCGGTTCTTGTCTTTCGAACTGGGCTACGGGCCGGAGAGTGTGCTCAAGAAGGTAACACTCGAAGATAACTTCAAGCGCGTCAATTCGGCGAACGGAGATCTCACCTCGGGCTACGGCATAGGCTTTCAGGCGGAGCGCCATGGTAGTCTCATCACATACGGGCATGGCGGAGCGGTGGCGGGATATTTGGCGGGAGCCTTTGTTGATCGCGCTTCCGGTGTGGGTGTGATTGTGCTGCGCAACGTCAGTGGCGGGCCGTTCGATGTTTCCGGGCTGGCGGAGCGGGCGTTGGAAACGCTGGCTGCGAGCCGCCGTGGATCTAAACCCTGATACTGCGCTCGCCGCCTTGGCGATTAACTCACATTACTTTCACGGGTCTCGCAGCGAAACCTAAAACCGAGGAAAGGAAACCACAATGACCAGAAGAACGATGAGGCCGGGACTGTTGGCGATGCTTATTTGTGCGACCATCATGGCTGTGACTGGCTTTCCAAAGGCTCGAAATAAGCCTTTGCATCCTCTGGAAGGCCTCTATGAAGTATCGGCCACTCGCACCGATACCGGCCAGGGGTTCAAATTTCTGGTATCGCTCAAAAGTGACGGCGGTAAATGGGTAGGTGAAGTGCGCGAAACGCCGTTTCCGGTTACGGTCAAAGAGGTCACCGTCACTGGCGAGAACAGCCTGACAGGCGGCGGCGCCGCCGACGCCAAGGGAGAGGCCATCTCTTTAGCGGCCATCGCGCGATTGGGAGCCGGCGCGCCGACAATCATTCCGATCGTCCAGGGGCGCATCATCGGGCTCAAGCGCGCTCCGGGCAATTTTAGCGATTTACCTAGGGAGCAGGTTGGCCGCATGCTTGGTTGAGAGCGGCGATTCACGTACCGTCCCAACCGCGAAGAGAGTGAAGAGATCGTCGCGGGCAAATTCTGGGATCCGACGCCGGGCGCCGGGCCTGAGATTTCAGTCGAGGAGCGTTATGCCCGCGACCTCCAGCTGGGCCTCGACGACAAGTTGATCTTCGACTTTTTGGGTCAGCGCATCGAAGCCAAAATCACCAGCGTCCGTCGCGTAGAGCGGCGCAACTCCCCACTGGCGTACCTCACCCGCGCGACCGTCCTCTTCCGCCCGGGAACGCTCGAAGCCGCGCCGCAATTCTTCATCGGCGCAGTC
>Ga0126383_10002316_pt1 | contig 12257 bp, 9 predicted proteins | sample PanSoiMetPlot_35_FD_96882 | JGI IMG/M metagenome (GOLD analysis project Ga0126383, IMG submission 96882) | Tropical forest soil microbial communities from Panama - MetaG Plot_35 | ecosystem: Environmental > Terrestrial > Soil > Tropical forest > Bulk soil | place: Panama | collected 2016-02-17
GGGGCTTCGTGTGCTGCGCGGCACGAGCGCGACGCCGAGCCCTGCCTCGAGCAGGGAAATCAGATCGCCGTCGGCGCTTACTTCGTGGAAGCGGGTCACGTCGAACTCCCGCGCTCGCAAGACATCGAGCAATTCATCGGTTGTTTCGCAGTAGGTGCGAACCACCAGCCGCTCGGTTCGCAGGTCATCGAGTGCAATACTCGAGCATGCTGCAAGTGGATGCATAGAATGGACGATGAGCTGAAACTCCTCGGTAAAGAGCGGCCAGCTGTCCAGCCGTTCCCATTCGTCGCCGATCTTTGCCGCAATTCCGAGCTCGACCTCGCCTTGCTTCAAATAGTCGAGTACTTCGCTCGAAGTACCGCGCAAGAGCTTCAACTCAAGGCCTTCGAACAGCTTGCCGAGTTCGATCACGTGGGGCGTGACGAGCGACGGATCGATCGTGCGCGACAGCGCGATCCTAAGGGAACCGACCTCGCCCTTCTTGATGGCGGTGGCGAGCGAGCGGGCGCTGATGGCGCTCTCGTAGCACTGCTTGAGCAGAGGCAGCATGCGCTGGCCGAGCTCGGTTAGCTGAGCCTGCGGGCGCTCGCGCCGGAATAGGTCGCCGCCGAGCTCGCCCTCGAGCTGCCGGATCGCGCGCGTGAGGGACGGCTGGGCGACATTGCATTCCTCAGCAGCGCGCGTGAAGTTGAGCGTACGCGCTACCGCGAGGAAATAGCGGACTTGGTGCATTTCCATAGGAGATGCGCTCCGCTGCCCTAATTTCTCGGTGAAGTGGCGGAGCGAGCCGCGCGCCGTCGCGGCCGGGCCGGACGGATTCTGGCCTCGTTCCTCACGATGCTAATGATCATCGACTCGGAATTGTTGGTTCGCGCTTGTTGTTAGCCGAGTTGTACGATTGATGGGACTTTGCCGTCGAGATGATTTGGGAGTGCGCCCCCGCATTTTTGATATGACGTGATCTTGAGCCTGGGAGCCAGAAAATCAAGTCTTTCCAGGTGCATAGGGGGCCGCTGCCGGCCATAGCGCTCCCCTATCGACTCTTTAGCCAGCGGGCATTTCCCGACAAGGTGCGCCACGGGCATTATCAAATGGACAGGTCATCCAGGAAGGATCAGCCATGACCAGGAAAAAGACCCTGACGCCGCTCGAAGCCGTCAACGAGGTCCGCAGCAACAATAACGGTCAGGTCGTGCTCGTGCTGCAAGGCGGCGGGGCACTCGGCGCCTACCAAGGCGGAGTCTATCAAGCGCTGCATGAGGCGGGAGTCGAACCGGACTGGATCATCGGCACCTCGATCGGCGCCATCAACGCTGCACTGATCACCGGCAACAAGCCGGAGGACCGCTTGCCGAAGTTCAAGGAATTCTGGAAACGAGTGGAGCGCGCGAACTTCTGGGGCGCGTTTCCCGCCTGGGCCGGCGCCGGCGATGCGCTCGCATCATGGATGACGCTGACCAAGGGCATTTCCGGGTTCTTCGAGCCGCACACCCGCGCATTCCTCGGCGCCCATATCCACCTCGGCGCCGATCATGCCGGCTATTACTCGACCGAGCCTCTGCGCAAGACACTTAAAGAGCTGGTGGATTTCTCGCTTCTCAACCAGTGCAGCCCGCGACTCACGGTCGGCGCCGCCCATGTGCGCACCGGCATGATGCATTATTTCGATTCGCGCGACATGGACCTGGCCTTGAGCCACGTCATGGCGGGGCGCTTCCCCCCGCTTTTCCCGCCGTACGCATCGACGGCGAGCTCTACTGGGATGGCGGCGTCCTTTCCAATACGCCAACCGAGCGCGTCTTCGAGGACGATCCGCGCCGCAACGCTCTGATCTTCGCGGTGCATCTGTGGCACCCCACAGGAGAAGAGCCGCAGACCATTTGGCAGGTTCTCAACCGCCACAAGGACATTCAATATTCGAGCCGCATCAGCAACTACATCGTGCGTCAGCGCGAGGCCCATAGGTTACGTCATGTCATTCGCGAGCTTCTGAAATATGTCCCCGACGAAGCGAAGAAGAATCCGATGGTCAAGGAGCTCGCGGGATATTCCTGCCGCACCACCATGCACGTGGTACGGCTGTTGGCGCCGCGTCTCGGCAATGAAAGCCACGTCAAGGACATCGATTTCTCGCCTGCGGGCATCCGCGAGCGCTGGCAGGCTGGCTATGCCGACACCATGCGCGCGCTGGAAATGCAAGCTTGGCTAGGAGAATTCGATCCGCTCGAAGGCGTCATCCTGCACGAGCCGCAGCCGGGCGCGGAGCCTGCGGCAGAAGTCGATCCCGACAAAGCCGGCAACCAATCAGAAGACCGCCCGCACAAGCTCGCAGCAGAATAAAAGTGCCGCCTATGGTCAGCGAGCGACCGACTCGGGCGCCATCGGCGTGTGCAGGAAAATGGCAAGCAGGGCAGCGATGAGCAGCGATACGGCGATGCCGGCGACGCATGCCGCCCAGCCAAACATGTCGAAGATCAGCCCAAGTACCGCACTGCCCACCAGCCCGCCAAAGAAATAGCTTGCAAGATAGAGCCCGCTCGCCGAGCCACGGTCGGACAGCGCCGCACGACCGACGAACCCCGTAGCGCAGGCTTGGGCGAAGAAGGTACCGACGCCGACCAACACCATGCCGACCAGCACCGCCGAAAGGTTCGGCACGATCAGAAGCGGCAGCCCTATGCCGGCAACAAGCAGCGCGCTCCAGAATGTGGGCCGCGTGCCGAAGCTCCGCACCGCGCGGCCTGCGAGCGGCGTTGTGGCGATCGACGGCAAGAACACGAAATAGATGAAGCCGAGTGTCATGGCGCCCACGCCAAGCGGCGGCTGCACCAGAACGAAATTCACATAAGTGAAGGTGCCAATGAAGGCGAACAGGATGCAGAAGCCGATGGCAAAGCTCGCGCGCAAGGATGGGTTCTTGAGATGCATGATCCAGGCTTGGAAGTGCGAGCTCATGGCGGGGGTCACGCACTGCATGTAGGGCGTCTTCTCCACGGCGAAATAGACCAGCACTGCGCCGATCAGGTTGAGCGAGGCGAAGAAGTAGAAATTGGCGGCAAGACCGAAATGGTCTGCTACCGCGGCGGAGATCAGACGCCCAACCAAATTGCTCGCGACATTTCCGGTGATATAGGCGGCGAAGGCGCTCGCCGAGTCGGCGGCGCTGTAGTGCTCACCGAGATAAGCGAGCGTGAGGGTAAAGGCCGACGCCATGCACAGCCCCTGCGCCACGCGCAGAACGGTGAACACCGTGAGGTTGGGAGCGCTCGCGAGCAGAGCCGTTGGGATGGATAGCAGGACGAGGCTGATCAAGATGCCTTTGCGCCGGTCGATCTCGCGGCTGAAATAGCTGACGGCGAGACCCGACACCGCCATGCCGAGGGTGCAGGCATTGACGGCAAAGCCGATCGCCGCCGGCATGACGCCGTAATGGCGCGCGAGCGACGGGAGAATAGCCTGGGTCGCGAAAAGGTCTACGACAGTGAGGAAGGCTGTCAGTCCGATGACGGTAGAACGAAGGAGGACAACCGCAGAGTGAGCTTGGGCCTTGCCGCTTGAGGCTGGAACGGCATGCTGCATCTCAGTCATGGCGTCGTCCGCGAAGGGAAGAGAAAAGAATGTGACGCCCTTGCAAGATGAGGACGCCACATCCTGAGCTGGGAGGGGACTACATGTTCTTGTTGTTCGGATCCTTGAGCAGGTCAGCGGACAGCAACACGACGGTCTTGTTGCCGGTATTCTTCCACCAATGCGAAACTTCGCTCGTCTCGGCGACGACGTCGCCGGCCTTGTGCACGATCGGCACGGCGCAATTCGATGCGTACTCGTTAATTTCGCCGTCGATGATGTAGATGATGGCAGGCCGGTCGCCGTGGCTGTGCCAGGGCACGATCCCGCCTGGCTCGATGGTGAGCTTGCGCAGGCGGAACTTGCGGTCCTTGATGTTGGCCGGCTCTTTTTCCACGTCGATCATGGCGATGACCGTGTCGGTGACGCCGATCGCCTTGTAATCGACCGGGGCAGTGGCATTGAGTTTCTTCTGGTCTGCGGGGCATTCGCCGGCGACGGCGGCCGAGGCGACAAGGCTCGCGCCCAACACGACGCCGGCAAGAACGAGGCTGCGGCCGAGACGGCCTTTATTCGTGAATCGAGACATCCGTTTGACTCCTTTGGCTAGTGCTCCGGCCGAAAGGAACGGCCGCGGGATAGCACGGAGCATCGGACTAAGGCCGTTTCGACGGAAATGCCGGTTGGCTTTTGAGTCGATAGCCGAACGCTATTCCGTGCTTCGCGGCGTCAGCCGCTCATCTGTCGGGAATGCGGAAAAACTAGCATTCGCGGAAGTCCTTTGTGTTCTGTGTTTCTGCGCAATAACGGGGGTGGTTCCATCTGCCATGGTCTGCGCCCGACCCGGCTTCATTACGACAGGAGGCCGAACTCGGAAAACGGGATGAAGTTGACCATCTCGCCGGCACGCACCTCCTCGACCTCCTCACAAACCTCGACCAGGCCATCCGACTCGCGCAAAGAGGAAATCAACCCGGAGCCATCACGCGGGAACTTTGCGACTTGCAATTGTCCTCCATCAGACCTCGTTAGTCTTGCCCGCCAGAACTCCCGCCGGCCTAATTTCTTCCTCTGGGTGAAAGCTGCGGGCAGTGGAAAGCGCACCGGCTCTGGCCACAGGCCGCCCGCGAGCCGGGTCAGCACCGGCCGCACATACATCAAAAAGCAGACGAAGACCGCGACCGGGTTGCCCGGGAGACCGAGCACGACAGAGTCGCCGATTTGGCCGAAACTCATCGGTCGGCCTGGCTTGATCGCGATCTGCCAAAGATGCCGCTTGCCAAGCGCATCGATGCTGCGGACGACATGATCCTCCGCGCCTTGGCTTGCCCCGCCGGAGATGATGATTGCACTGTACCTCTTGCTTGCTTGGGAGAGGGCAGCGCGCACCCGTTCGGCCTTGTCGGGCAGGACGCCGAGATCGACCGCGGCGGCTCCGACAGCCCTGGCTAGCCCTTCTAGCATCGGCGCGTTGGCATCATAAACTTTGCCTGGCCCAAAGGCTTCGCCGGAGCGGAGGATCTCATCCCCACTCGAAGCTATAGCGATCTTCAGAGGCACGTAGCATCGAAGCCGGTCGAGACCTGTAGCGGCTGCGCTTGCCACATCCTGCGGCCTGAGCCGTGCGCCAGGCTCGAGCAGTACGGCGCCCGCTTTCGCATCTTCACCGGCTAGTCTCCTGTTTGCGCACTGCCTAAGGCCGGGCGGGATAACCGCCCAGCGCCCGTCCCCTTCGTCTTCCACTAGGACATCCTCCTGCATTGCCACCGTGTCAAAGCCTTGTGGCATGACTGCGCCGGTGAAGATGCGGACCGCGTGACCTGGCAATGGCGCATTTGACAATGGATGACCCGCCGAAGCCTGGCCTGCGATCACAAGGCGAGCGCCCTTCCCTTTGTCATACGAGGCGTAGGCAAACGCGTAACCGTCGACCGCGGCATTGTCGTGCGCCGGGATAGCGCGGGGCGACACGACCGGTTCGGCGAGAAACCTCCCCGCCGCATCGGCCAGGCGTACGCCCTCGACACCAACAACCGGACGCACGCGCGCCTTGAGAATGGCAAGCGCCTCATGATGAGGAAGCCTGTCCTTGTCGAGGACGAAGCAATCGTCGTCGAGTTTGAGGGTCATGGCTGCTTGAGCCCGAGATGTTCGGCTATGAAGTCGGCGATCTCTTTTGTAGCGCCAAGATCGAAGGTTGGTAGAGGATCGCGCTCGCTAGAAGGATGATCGGAAGCAATGGCGACGATCCGAGGAAAATTGCCGTGGAGCGGCTCCCGCGATGCCGCGCCATCCCTGCGTATCTCGATTTTGGGAAATACCTCGCGCTTAAAGCCCTCGACCAGCACGAGATCGCACGGACCGATATAGCGGTGAATTTCCGCGAATGGCAGCTCTGGCTCGTCACGAAGCTCGCGCATCAGGGCAAAGCGCCGCGGCGAGGAGAGGGCAATCTGGTGCGCGCCGGCTTCACGCAGCTTGAAGGAGTCGCGGCCGGGATGATCGATGTCGAAACGTTCATGCGCATGTTTGATGACGGAAACGGCAAAGCGGCGTGCGCTGAGCTCCCTAACGAGATTTGCCATGAGAGTGGTCTTGCCCGAGTTCTTCCATCCAACCACGCCGAAGAGCGGCGGGCTCATCGTGCTTGCTCCTTCAGTAGCATTTCTGCTTTGGCAAGCTCCTCCGGCTCGTTGATATTAAAAAATGGATCCATCAACACGCCGCCGATTTCGGTCTTGGGAAAATACACCTCAATGGATCCCTCTTCCTCGGCAAACCGCCCCACCTTTCGCTTCTCACGTTTGAGGAAGTCCTCGATGGCGGAGGCAAGCGTGATCGGCCAAAGCCCGATTACTGGATGCACGCCTTCGTCAGATCGCGCCACGAGAAGCGAATCGTCCTGCCTTCGCTCATTTAGAAAGCGTCTGACCAGATCGAGGGGGAAGAACGGGGTATCGCTTGCAACGGTGACAGCATGACTTGCGCCAGCGCGGTTCGCTTTGATCCATTCAAGGCCTGCATGGATGCCAGCTAGAGGCCCTGCGAAGCCGGCGATACGGTCTGCGACGACAGGAAGGCCATAGGCGGCAAAACGCGAGCTGTCGCCATTGGCATTGATCACGATGCCGGAGACTTGCGGTTTCAGGCGCTCAATGATGCGTTCAATGATCGGCCTACCAGCGAGCAGTCGCAGGCATTTGTCGCCGCCGCCCATGCGGCTCGACTTGCCACCGGCAAGAAGAAGGCCGATGACAGTTTCTCCTGGACTCATTCGAGAAATCTAGGTCTAGAGACCCAGGGCTGTCACGTTCAGGCTTGGCTCCGGCACCGACGGCTCTTTGCCAGTCGCCCGCTCGATTTTCACCGCACAATATTTGTACTCGGGAATCTTGCCGACCGGATCGAGCTGCGGATTGGTCAGGATGTTGGCCGCGGCCTCGACATAGGCGAAGGGGATGAAGACCATCTTCTCCCTGACGGCGAGGTCCGCCCGGGCGGTGAGCTCGATGCTGCCTCTGCGAGTCGTGACCCGTATCAACTCGCCAGGCTTTACGCCGTAGTTGGCAAGCGTGTTCGGATGCAGGCTCGCGGTCGGTCCAGGTTCGAGCGAGTCGAGCACATCCGCTCGCCTGGTCATGGCGCCGGTATGCCAATGCTCAAGCTGGCGGCCGGTCATAAGGACAAGCGGGTATTCCGCGTCGGGCACCTCGGCGGGAGGCAGGATCTTTGCCGGGACAAGTGTCGCCCGCCCGGTTTTGGTGGGGAAGCCATCGCCGAAGACCACGGCCTCGCCAGGATGATCCGGCGCGGGACACGGATATATCACCGACGATTCCTGCTCGAGCCGATCCCAGGTGATGTTGTCGAGCGAAGGCATGGCGAGCTTCATCTCGGCAAACACCTGAGACGGGTGCGTGTAGGTCCAGGGCAAGCCGAGCCGCTTCGCGACCTCGACGAGGATCCATAAATCGTCGCGTGTCTCACCAGGTAAGTCGAGCGCCTTGCGCCCCATTTGCACCTGCCGGTTGGTATTGGTGACGGTGCCCGACTTCTCTGGCCAAGCCGAAGAAGGCAGGATCACGTCCGCCATCATCGCGGTTTCGGTGAGGAAAATATCCTGTACCAGGAGGTGCTCGAGCTTGGCGATGCCGGCACGCGCATGATCCAGATCCGGATCGGACATTGCCGGGTTCTCGCCCTGGATATACATGCCCCTGATCTCGCCCTTGTTCGCGGCGTTGATGATCTCGACCACGGTGAGGCCAGGCTTGGTCGAGAGTTCGGTCTTCCACAGGTCCTCGAACTTTTTGTGCACCGGATCGCACTTCACGTCGGCATAGTCCGGATAGAACATCGGGATCAGGCCGGCGTCAGAAGCGCCTTGCACATTGTTTTGACCGCGCAAGGGATGCAACCCCGTGCCTGGCCTCCCGATCTGGCCGCACATCAGCGCAAGCGCGATAAGGCAGCGGGCGTTGTCGGTGCCGTGCACGTGCTGGGAAATGCCCATGCCCCAGAAGATCATGGCACGCTCGGCACGGCCGAAGGTGTGCGCAACGTCACGGATGGTCTTGGCGCTTATGCCCGTGACCTCGGCCATCGCCTCGGGGCTATAGGCTACGAGATGCTCCTTGTAGCGCTCGAAATTCTCGGTGAAGGCTTGCAGGTATTGAACGTCGTAGAGCCCCTCCTCCACGATCACGTGCATGATCGCGTTCAGTAGCGCCACGTCGCTCGCGGGCTTGAATTGCAGCATATAGGTCGCGTACTCGCGCAAGGCCTGACCGCGCGGGTCTATGACAATAAGCTTGGCGCCGCGCTTCGCTGCCTGTTTGAAATAGGTCGCCGCGACGGGATGGTTCTCGGTCGGGTTAGCGCCAATGATCATGATGACGTCGGCGTGCTCGACCTCGTTAAAGGTGGCCGTGACCGCGCCGGAGCCGATGCCTTCGATCAGCGCTGCCACGGAAGAGGCATGGCAGAGCCGCGTGCAGTGATCGACATTATTATTGCGGAACCGCGTGCGGATCAGCTTCTGGAACAGATAGGCCTCTTCATTGGTGCATTTGGCCGAGCCAAAGCCCGCAATCGCCCCATTGCCATGCGTCTCGGCGACTCTCGCAAGACCGCGCGCGGCGGAATCCAGTGCCTCCTCCCAGCTCGCCTCGCGGAAATGGGTGTAGGGATTCGACGGGTCGACATCGATCCGCTTCGGAAGTCCCGGCTTTCTGATCAGCGGCTTCATTAGACGCTGCGGATTGGTGACGTAGTCGAAGCCGAATCGGCCCTTGACGCAGAGCCGGTTCTGATTGGCGGGACCATTGCGCCCCTGCACGAAGGCAATTTTGTCGTCCTTGATCTCGTAAGTGATCTGACAGCCGACGCCGCAATAGGGGCAGACCGAGTGAACTTCGCGCTCGACTTCCCTGCTGCCGTGCTGGGTGATGGGGTCGACGATCGACTTCGGCATTAGCGCGCCGGTGGGACAGGCCTGAACGCACTCACCGCAGGCTACGCAGGTCGAAAGTCCCATTGGATCATCGAAGTCGAACACAGGCTTGGCATCGATGCCCCTCAAGGCCATACCGATCACGTCGTTGACCTGAACCTCGCGGCAGGCGCGGACGCAAAGCCCGCAATCAATGCAGGCATCGAGATTGACGGCCATGGCGGGATGCGAAAGGTCCGGCTTGGGGATACCGTGGGCAGGGAAACGCGAAGTCTCGATGCTCTGAACTTCGGCCCAATGCCAGAACTTCGAGACGCGGTCGGGAGAATCCTCGCGCGGCGGCTGATCGGCGAGAAGCAGCTCCATGACCATGCGGCGAGCCTTCACCGCCCGCTCGCTCGCAGTCTTCACCACCATATTCGGGGTGGGCTTGCGGATGCAGGAGGCCGTGAGCACGCGCTCGCCCTCGATCTCGACCATGCACGCCCGGCAGTTGCCGTCGGCGCGATAGGCGGGCTCCGGCAGCCAGCAAAGATGCGGGATGTCGGTCCCTTCACGCTGAGCCACTTGCCAGATCGTCTCGCCCGGACGGGCTGACACTACTTTGCCGTCGAGGGTAAAGAGCAGCTGATCGGTCATGGCGCAATTTCCTGCCGCTGAAGGGCTCTGCTCACGATTCTGGTGTTCACATTCCTATCCATCAAGCCTGCCCGGCCACCTCGGTTCCAAGCCGCTCGTCGAGGAAGAACTGCATCGCCGAGATGAAGGCATTGGGCGCAGCCTGTCCAAGCCCGCAGATGGACGCATCGCGCATGGTTTGGGCGAGTTCGGCAAGCAGCTCCTTATTCCACTCGCGCTGCTCAAGCAGGGCGACCGCCTTGTCGCAACCGACACGGCAGGGCGTACATTGGCCGCAGGATTCGTCCTTGAAGAAACTGAGGAGATTGATGGCGATCTCGGCAACATCGTCTTTGTCGGAAAAGATGACGATGGCATGGCTGCCGACAAAGGCGCCGTACTTGTCGAGGGTCCCGAAATCGAGCGGTACGTCGGCAAGGCTCGCGGGAAGAATACCGCCAGAGGCGCCGCCGGGCAGATACGCTTTTAACTCTTGCCCCTCCTCCATACCGCCGGCCAATTCGATCAGCTCGCGCGCAGTGATGCCGGCCGGCGCGACGATGACTCCAGGCTTCTTTACGCGCCCAGAGACCGACCACGAGCGGAAGCCTTTGGAGCCGTTAACACCGTGATCGGCGAACCACTTGGCGCCCTTCAGCAAGATTTCGGGAACCCAATAAAGCGTCTCGATATTGTTGTTCAGCGTCGGACGCCCGAATAGCCCGATCTCGGCGATATAGGGCGGACGATTGCGTGGATAGCCGCGCTTGCCCTCGATCGACTCGATCATTGCCGACTCTTCGCCGCAAATATAGGCGCCGGCACCGCGCCTAAGTTCGATCTTTCCTGTTTCGATGATGCCTGCCTGCTCCAGCGCTGCAATCTCGTGGGCAAGAATGTGCAGAACGGCCGGATACTCGTCGCGCATATAAAGATAGATGCGTTCGGCATCGACAGCCCACGCACCGATCAGCGCGCCCTCGAACATCTGATGCGGATTACGCTCGAGGTAGAAGCGATCCTTGAAGGTGCCGGGCTCGCCCTCATCGCCGTTGATGGTCATAAGCCGCGGGCCCGGATAGGACCTAACGATCTGCCATTTGCGTCCGGCAGGAAAGCCAGCGCCGCCGAGGCCCCTTAAGCCGGCGTCAGACAGTTCCTTGATGACGGCATCGACGCTCCGCTCTCCATTGCGACAGCTCGCGAGCAATTTGTAGCCGCCCCGCGCCTGGTATTCCGCGAGTGTCTCGTAACGGGGGATCTCGGGCTCGTGGTCGCCACCTTTGACGACCCTCTCGACCCTCTTTGGGGTGGCATAGTCGACATGGAGATGTCCGACCTCGCACACAGGCGCGGTATCACATCGCCCCATGCAAGGGGCACGCACGACTCTCACTTGCGCAGGATCGGCACTGGATTTGAGCGCCTGAAACAAAGCCTCTGCGCCTTTGATGGCGCAGGTAATCGAATCGCAGACACGCACCGTGGTGGGCGGAGGTGGTGTCTCGCCCTCCTTCACCACATCGAAATGTGCATAGAAGGTCGCAACCTCGTAAGCCGCGGCCTGCGGGAGTCGCATCTCCTCGCAGAGCGCGCGCAAATGGCGGGCGGAAATATAGTGGTAGCGGTCCTGAATGAGATGCAAATACTCGATGAGCAGGTCGTGACGCCTCGGCTTATCCCTCAGAAGCTCGCGTACCTGTTGGAGCGCCTCAGCATCGAGCTGCCGCCCCTTCGGGAAGGCCCGCGCTCGCTTGCGTGACCCGACATGTCTTGCCGGCCGGTCGGGGCCGCCACTGCCCGGGGTCTTTTGCTCCACCTTCCTACCTTCCAGTCTTAGACCCCTGCCCTACGAGGCTTGTCTGAGCACATTTACGCGGTACGACAGCATGACGGGTCGGTGATACAGCGACAAGTCATCAGCCGCAAGCTCAGCTGGTCTTCGGGGCGGGCCCAGCCGCTACAAACGCCGCAAGGGCGCTTTTTTTTGCGTCGCAACCGGTCTAATAACCACCGGAAATCGGGACGCTCCCCCTAATATAGTCAGGCTGTCCTAGCCCTCCCATGGCTGATCTTATCGCTGCTTTTCATACGGCTCTGAGGCTTATCGTCACTCTCGATCCAAGCCTCATCGAAATCGTGTTGCTCTCTTTGCAAGTGAGTCTCCTTGCCGTCATTCTTGCGAGCGCGATCGGCTTCCCCTTGGGCGGTGCCCTTGCCGTGTATCGGTTTCCGGGCCGGGGGGCGGTCACGGCGGTGCTGAGCGCCTTGATGGGCCTGCCTCCCGTCGTCGCCGGACTGGTCGTCTATCTCCTTCTTTCCAACGCAGGCCCTTTGGGCGTCCTCCATCTGCTCTACACGCCTACAGCCATGGTCGTGGCGCAAATGCTGCTCGTGATCCCCATCGTCGCCGCACTCACCCGCCAGCACTGCGAAGACCTGCTCGAGGAATATGACGAGCAGCTTCGGTCGCTCGGCGCCTCTTCGCGCGAGATCACCGCAACTCTCCTGTGGGACGGCCGCTACCGGCTCCTCACGGCGGTGCTTGCAGGTTTTGGCCGAGCCATCGCCGAGGTCGGTGCTGTGATGATCGTCGGCGGTAATATCGACCATGTGA
>Ga0126383_10002317_pt1 | contig 12257 bp, 13 predicted proteins | sample PanSoiMetPlot_35_FD_96882 | JGI IMG/M metagenome (GOLD analysis project Ga0126383, IMG submission 96882) | Tropical forest soil microbial communities from Panama - MetaG Plot_35 | ecosystem: Environmental > Terrestrial > Soil > Tropical forest > Bulk soil | place: Panama | collected 2016-02-17
GCGCCCCCGTCAGCTCGGCCAACGCCCGTGCGCGCGGTGGCTGCGCCAGATCGCGCGGCGCCGCCAGCACCAGCACGTCGCAGGAGCGCAGGCCGGCCGGGGGCGCGGTCGCGGTGCCGGCCGGTGCAACCGCGCCTGCGTAGAGGAGCCGCCCGCGCTCGGTCTCCACGGCCGCCTGGGCGCCGCCGACCATGCTGCCCGAGGGCACAAGCTCGATCCGCAGCGGCCCCAGAGCGAGCGGATGCCCGTATTCGCCCAAGAGCGGCGCGTCGCGCTCGCGCAGCCCCAGTAGGGCCGAGGTCGCGGGCGTCGCCAGCACCTTGCCGGGCCGTCCCAGCCGCACCCGCGCGTCCGACACCAGCGACAGATGGTGACGGCGCGGGGCATCGAACCACAAGAGCGACCCGGCCAGGTGAACGCCATCGCGCCAGACGATTTCGGGAAGCTCCGTCTGCGCGCGCCGCCTGGGCATGCTGGCGGCGCATCCTACCATGGCGCCGTGTTATAACGCCCATCCGACTTCCCGATGAACGCTCCGGCACCTCCCTCGCGCGGCGCGCTCGGCGTGCTGTTCCTGACGGTCTTTCTCGACCTGCTCGGCTTCGGCCTGGTCATCCCGATCCTGCCGCTCTATGCCAAGCACCTTGCGCTCGCTCCGGCCATGATCGGGCCGCTGTTTGCCAGCTACTCGACCATGCAGTTTCTGTTTGCGCCCATGTGGGGCATGCTCTCGGATCGGGTCGGGCGGCGACCGGTGCTTCTGGTCAGCGTGTTCGGATCGATGGTCGCCCACGGGCTCATGGCCTCGGCGCACGGGCCCGCGCTGCTGTTCGTCGCGCGCTCGTTTGCGGGCCTGTGCGGAGCCAACCTGTCGGCCGCGCAGGCCTACATCGCGGACGTGACCAGCGAGCGCGACCGCGCCCGCGGGATGGGCCTGATCGGCGCCGCGTTCGGGATCGGGTTCGTGCTGGGCCCGGCCATCGCCGGCATCGTGTCCAAGTTTTACGGCATCGCGGCCCCGTTCTGGTTCGCCAGCGGGCTGGCGGCGGTGAACCTGGTCTCGGCGGCGCTGCTGCTGCCCGAGCCGCCGCATGCCGTGCGCGCGCAGGCACCGCGGCCGCGCCTGGCCGCGATTGTCAGCGCGCTGCGCACGCCCGAGCTGGCGCCGCTGCTTCTCATTTTCTTCCTGGTCACGTTTGCGTTCGCCAAGCTGGAATCGACCTTTTCACTCTGGCTGGCCGAGCCGCCCTTCCGCTACGACGAGGCCCACGTGGGCTACGTGTTCACCTACATCGGCGTGCTGTTGATCCTGGTCCAGGGTGTGCTGGTGGGGCGGTTGGCGCGCCGTTTCGGCGAGGCCCGGCTGATCAAGGTGGCGACCGCTCTTCTGGCCGCCGGCATCGCTCTGCTGCCGATCGCTCATTCGGTTCCGGTGCTCCTGCTCGTGATCCTGCCCATCACGTTCGGCAATGGGCTCAACAACCCCTCCACGAGCGCGCTCATCTCGCGCCTCTCGCCGCCCGACCGGCAGGGTGAGGTCCTGGGGGTGGCGCAGTCGATGTCGAGCCTGGGCCGCATCTTCGGCCCGCCCACCGGGACTTTCCTGTTCGCGCACGTGAGCAAGAATGCGCCTTACCTGGTCGGGGGCGCCATCATGGCGACCGCGTGCCTGCTTGCGCTTGCGCGCGTGCGGACGGCCAAGCGCGGCGCGCCCGGTGAGGATGCGCGCGTGCGGTTGTAGAAGAAGTCAGAACGCCCAGCGGGCGTAAAAGTACACGTAGGGGGCGGCGAACAGGACGCCGTCGATGCGATCGAGCAGGCCCCCGTGCCCCGGCAGCAGCACCCCCGAGTCCTTGACCCCATAGGCGCGCTTGAGCAGCGACTCGCACAGATCGCCCACCTGCCCGAGCGCGCCCGCCGGCAGCGACAACGCGGCGGCGTGGCCCCAGCCGAGCCAGGGCATGTACCACACGTGGGCGAGCGCGGCCGCGGCGAAGCTGCCCGCCAGGCCGCCCACCGCTCCTTCCCAGGTCTTGCCCGGGCTGACCTTGGGATACAGCTTGTGCCGGCCCGCGATGCGACCGGCCGCATAGGCCCCGGTGTCGCCGAACCAGGTCACGGTCAGGAGCAGAAACACCCACGCGCCGCCCCGATCGCCGTGGTCGCGCTTGAGCAGCGCGATATAGGTCAAGAGCGCGCAGTACAAGACCCCGTACGCGGTCGTGCCCACCCGCGCGATCGCGGTCTTGATGTCGTCGCCCGAGCGAAACAGGTAGAAGCCGAAGGCGGTCACCACCACGCCCGCACCAGCCGCAACTGCGATGTTGTCGACCCAGTACAGGAGTGCCGCGTACCCGACGCCCAGCACGATGCCGAACCCGCGCTCGATCGCCACCGCGGTCGTGATCGCGAAGTACTCGCGCAGGGCCAGACTGGTCGCCAGCATCACCAGCGCCCACACTGCAATCGGATTGGACCAGCGGATGGCCAGGATGAGCAGCGGCGCCAGCCCGGCCGCGGTCAGCAGGCGCGCGGACAGGTTGGACAGCTGCGCGCCTTCAGCCATCGTGGTGGACGACGTGCTCGGTCACGTCGGGCAGCGTACGCAGTCGGGTGCGCAAGAAGCTCGGCAGAAGGCGCGTCGGCCCGAGCTCGTCGAGCCGGTGCCAGCGAAACTCCTGACCGGGCTCGCGCGCCGGCACCTCATCGGCCTTTTCGAGCTGGGCCGGGAGCACCATCAGAAAATACAGCGCCAGCTCGTGATGCGCCGTCCCGCGGTGCTGGTAGAAGTTTTCGACCGTGAACAGCAGTCGACCGACTTGTACCACAGCGCCCAGCTCCTCGCTCATTTCGCGGGCCAGCGCGGCCGCGGCCGGCTCGCCCAGTTCCGGGTGGCCGCCCGGCAGCACCCAGAAGTCGTCGCCCGGGCCCCGCTCCAAAAGCACACGCTCGCCTGCACAGGCGATTCCGGCCACGCGGTAGTTGAACCGGGCCGGCACCTTCAGGGTCGGCTGCGCGCCTGCTCGCCGGTGCGCCCGAAGCGGCGCTCGCGGCGCTGGTAGGCCTCGATGGCGGCGTACAGCTCACCGCGGGTAAAGTCGGGCCACAGCGTCTCGGTAAAATACAGCTCCGCGTAGGCTGCTTCCCAGAGCAGGAAGTTGGAGATGCGCAGCTCGCCGCTCGTGCGGATGATGAGGTCGGCCTGCGGCAACATGCTCGTGCACAGATGCGCCTGCACGCACGCCTCGTCGATCTGGTCCGGATCCAGCTGTCCCGCCGCGGCCTCGCGCGCCAGCGCGCGGGCGGCATCCACGAACGCCTCGCGCCCGCCGTACGAGAGGGCCAGGCACAAGGTCATGGCCTGGTTTTTCGCCGAGTCGCGCATGAGATCGTCGAGCGGCTTGCGCACGAAGCCGGGCAGCCGCTCGACCTCGCCCACCGCCACCAGGCGGATGGCGTTGTCCATGATCTCCGACCGCTCCTCGTGGCAGTAGTCGTGCAGGAGCTGCATGAGCACGGCCACCTCGTCGGCCGGACGGTCCCAGTTCTGCATCGAGAACGCGTACAGCGTGAGCGCCTGCAGGCCCAGCTCGCGCGCCGCCCGCACGGTGTCGCGCACCGCATCGGCGCCCTTCTTGTGCCCCTCGACCCGCGGCAGGCCCTGCCGCTGCGCCCAGCGGCCGTTGCCGTCCATGATAATGGCAACGTGCCGGGGCAGCCTGGTGCGATCGATCATCTCGGGGATGCCACCTACCATGGCTTCGTGCCTATAGTCTAGTCGATCTTGCGGGCCCCGCTGTGAACTGCTATAGGGCCCGGGCATGGGCCTCCTTCAGGATCGGGTCGCGGTCATCACCGGCAGTGGCCGGGGCATCGGGCGCGCCTGCGTCGAGCTGTTCGTGCGCGAGGGCGCGTCCGTGGTCGTCAACGACGTCGACCAGGCGCCGGCGGAGGAGGCGCGAGACGCCTGCGAGCACATCCGCAAAGGAGCGGCCGTGATCGCGCTGGGCTCGGTGGCCAGGCCCGCCGACACCGACCGCATCATGAAAACGGCAGTGGACAGTTTCGGCAAGCTCGATGTCCTGGTCAACAATGCCGGCATCACGCGCGACAAGATGTGCCACCTGCTCTCGGACGAGTCCTGGGACCTGGTTCTCGACGTCAATTTGCGGGGCACGTTCAACTGCATCCGCAGCGCGGCGCCCTATCTGCGCGACGTGGCCAAGCAGGAGATCGAGAAGAGCGGACGCGTGAAGTACAATCGCAAGATCGTCAACTTTTTCTCGACCGCCGCCGTGCGGGGCAATCCCGGGCAGATCAATTATGTGGCTGCCAAGATGGGCAACGTCGGCATCACCCGCACGGTGGCGCAGGAGTGGGGTCGCTTCGGCATCAACGTGAATGCGGTCGCACCCGGGCTGACCCGCACGCGGCTGACCCAGGAGAAGAAGCCGGGCGACGAGCTGGGCATCCCCAAGCAGCAGTTCGAGGACGCGGTGCAGCGCATTCCCATGGGGCGCGCCGGCGAGCCCGAGGACATTGCGCGTGTGGTGCTGTTCTTCGCGAGCTACCTGAGCGACTACGTCACCGGGCAGACCATCAACGTGTCGGGCGGAATGCAGATCCCCTGAGTATTTCACCGCACAGGGCGCGGAGAACGCAGAGGCGTCTTTGAGCGGGGAGAGCACCGAGAGCTTGGTCCCGTCTCCGCGTTCTCTGCGTTCTCTGCGGTGAATCCTCCGGCCTAATCGTGGCAGCACAGGGCGCCGCCGCCGGGCGTGGGGGCGGTCTTGATCACATTGGAGCCTTCGGACTGGGTGTCGGTGCCGCAGTCCCATGGCGGCGGGCACTGGTTCGCGACCGCGCGCAGCTCGGCGTTGAGCGGCGCGCATCCGTCCGTGAGAAGCGGCCTGAGGCCGAGCCCGCCACAGCCATAGACGTTATTGGAGTCCATCGAGGCCAGCACGCACAGCCCGGTCGTCTGCGCACCATGCTGCCGCGTGACATAGATGACGGTGCTCGCAGACATGAGCTCGCCGCACGCGGCGCCGCCCATGTGGATGCTGACGTCGTTGAGGTCGGTGCACACGTGCCAGCCGGCCGCGCACAGATCGCTCACCTTGCAGTCGGTCCCGCTCGGATTCTGGCCGGTGTTGCCGGCCTGCCGGTTGCAGTTGGGCGGATCGTCCTGCACCACGCCCTTGATGCTCCAGGCGCCATCGCAGGCCGCGATGCCCGGGTACACGTCGAGCCGGCCTAGCGCCTCCCGCGTGCCGTCGCTGCAGCCGGCCAGGGCGGGATTGATGGGCCCGTCCGGATTCGTGCTGCCGTCGCTGGCGGGCCCACGCACGCAGAGCCCGCTCGCCATGTCGCAGTGCATGCCTTCCGGGCACACGAACTGGTTGGCGGCCGAGCAGGAAAAGCCGCCCGACGGGATCCTGGGATCGTAGCAGGCCGTGATGAGAGGCATGATCAGCCACATCCGACCCATCAGAAGCGCCCCGCCAGCGCGACCCCGCGCCCGTCGGTGGTGACCATGACCGGCCGCCCGGCGTAGAACAGCACGCCGCCGGTTACGGCCGCGATCACGCCGACGCCGAGAAGCAGGTTGGACGCTTTCTGCAGGTTCTGGCCGTCGGTCTGGATCTTTTGCAGATTGGTATCGAACAAAGGCGGCATGGTGGTCGAGGCCTTGGCTTGCAGGTCGTTGCCCTTGCCGCGGGCGGCCAGACCGACCACGATGCCGGCCGCAAACGAAGCCCCGCCACCGATGACCAGCGTCCAGGCTGCGGTCCGGTAGCGCGCCGGCCGCTCGTGAACGCCCACCGGCTGCACCTCGCCCAGCTGCACGCCCGGCGGCGTGCCAGTTTGCGGCGGCGCGCCCACCGTCGGTGGAGGGAGCGGCTGCCGGCTCGTGAACGCGGTCGCGATCGACTGCACCTCGCTGACCAGGGCCGGCAATCCGTGCACCTTGCGCAGCTCCCCCCGCTCGGCGCGCAGCTGCGCGACGTCGATCAGGGTCAGGTTCACCACGTACTCGTCGCCGACCCCGCGCGAGACCGTGCCCACCACCATCTTGTCGACCTTGAGCTGCACCCCCACGCGGCCCAGGCACGCGGTATCACCCGCGCAGCTGAGCACGTTGCGATCGTTGAGCCCGAGCTGCGCCCGCAGCTCCTCGCGCCCCACCAGCTCCGCGTGCGTGCGGTCGGCGATGTGCGCGACCAGCACGTCCGACAGATTTTGCGCCAGTTCCTGATCGCCCGCGTCGGCCGGCAGGACGATCGCGGCCCAGCGCCCCGCGGTAAGCGCCGCAAGCACTAAGCTATGCATGGCGCGGCCATGTTATCATAGCTTTGCTTGACCCGCCCGTCGGGGATCTTCTACCCTGGTGGCGCGTACTAGACGGTAACCTGGAGGGCAGGAGGTCGGAGATGCCACGCGGCCCGGAAGACATCGAGTCGTACCTCATCAAGATGGAGCTGCCCTACGAGTCGCCGAAAGCCGGCTTCTGGGTCGTGCGTGGTGCCCCGGGCATCGAGAGCTTCGTGGTCTCCGTTGGTGGTCCCGTGGTCGTGTTCCGCATCAAGGTGATGGAGGTGCCGCCGGCGAACCGCGAGGAGCTGTTCCGAACGTTGCTCGAGCTCAATGCGACGGACATGATTCATGGGTCGTACGGGCTCGAAGGGCCGAACGTGGTGCTGGTGGACTGTCTGGAGCTGGAGAATCTTGACTTCAACGAGTTTCAGGCCACGTTCGACGACATGACGATGGCGCTGGCCAATCACTATCAGAGGCTGGCCAAATTTCGCGCCGCCGCGTAGCGGCGAGGGGCAAGAGGCATGGGTATTTTCTCGCGGCTCGGCACACTCATCAAATCGAACCTGAATGATCTGATCTCGCGGGCCGAAGACCCGGAGAAGATGCTGAATCAGGTTCTGGTCGACATGGGCAACCAGCTGGTCGAGGCCAAGCGCCAGATCGCGGCCTCGATCGCCGACGAGAAGCGGCTGCGCAAGCAGGCCGACACCGAAGCCCAGACCGCCAAGGAGTGGGAGCGCAAGGCCATGATGGCCGTGCGCGCGGGCGACGACGAGCTGGCCAAGCAGGCGCTGCTCAGACAGCGCGAGCACGAAAACCTGGCCGCCCAGTTCGAGGAGCAGTGGAAAGGCCAGAAGCTGGCGGTCGACAAGCTCAAGGACACGCTGCGCACGCTCAACGACAAGGTCGAGGAGGCCAAGCGCAAGAAGAACATCCTGATCGCGCGCAAGAAGCGGGCGGAGGCGCAGAAGGCGATCCAGGAGACCATGTCGGGGCTGAGCGACACCAGCGCGTTCGACACGTTCGATCGCATGGCCGACAAGATCGATCAGCTCGAAGCCGAAGCGGAGGCGGGCACCGAGCTGGCCGGCGAGATGTCGGGCGACACGCTGGCGCAGAAGTTCAAAGCGCTCGACAAGTCGACGGGCGCCGACATGGCGCTGGCCGAGCTCAAGGCCAAGATGGGCCTGGCGCCGCCGCCCGAGGCCAAGGGCGCGCTGCCGGCGGCCGGCGACCGAGTCAAGGTCGAAGAGTCGGTCGAGGCGCATGAAAAGGTTGCCGTCCCGGTCGGCGGCAAGGAACAGGAGTAGGCGGCTCGGGCCGCCAACGACTGTTCACGATCGCAGCGCAATCCATTGAAATCACTTATTGGCACTCCCTTTGCTCATCGATGGAGCATGCGCTCCTTTGGGTTTCTCTGTGGTGCCTGTGTGGTGCTCGCATTGGGTGCCAGCGCGCTCGCCGACGAGCTCGCGACGCCGGCGCCGGCCGCGCCCGCGCACGGTCGTGAGGTGCGGGGTAAGCTGGTCGGCGTGATCCTGGATACCGGCCAGGCTCTGCTATGGGACGACGTGGCCGGCAAGTATGCGCTGCGCGAGGTGGGCGAGGAGTTCCAGGGCCAACGTATCGTGGCGCTCGAGAAGGAGCGCGTGCAGCTCGAGCATGCGACGCTCGAGCTGGCAGCGGCGCCGATGGTGGTCAAACGGGCGGCCAAGAAGCTGCCTGCGCTCATCGTGACCGCACCGACGGAAAAGGAAGCGCGCGTGCCCATCAGCGAGCCCACTTTTGTTGCGCCCGCGGCACCGGCCGCATCCGCCAAAACCGACCCGGCGGTTCACGAGATCGGCCGCCAGCAGCTCGAGTCGGAGCTGCGCGACTTCGCCGCGCTGGCGCAGGATCTGGTCCTGCAGCCGGCGCCCGGCGGAGGCTGGAAGCTGGTCCGTCTCCACGACGGGAGCCTGCTCCGCAAGCTGGGCCTGCGACCAGGCGACGTGGTGCGCCGGGTCGCGGATCTGCCCATCAACACGTTCGACGATGCGGCCGCCGCCTACGCGCGCATTCGCACTTCCGATCACGTCAGCGTGGAGCTGGAGCGGGAGGGGCGTCCGTTGACTTTGGTGGTGAAGATCCAGGGCTGACTACCAGCACGCACTGGCCACCCTGGCAGCGCGCCTGGGCCGAGAGCGCGCAGCTGGGGTCGGTCGAGATCGACTGCACGCACATCACTTCCTCGCACCGGCGCGTGGCCAGGAACGCGGCGCGGCGCGCGCCCAGGATCGGGATGCGGCGCCCGCCCTCGCTACACGAGCAGCAATCCTGATCGATCAGCACGCATTCGGCGTCGGCCGCGCAGGGACCGGTGGGCGGCACGTGCGCGTTTTGCTGGGCCGCCGCACCCGGTCCCGCCGGCTGGGCGGCCCGCTTGCAAGCTGGCAGCGCACTGATCAGAGTTACGATGAGGAAACACCGCAGCATTTCTCAGTATTCCAGCCCACGGGATTGTGCTTGACGGGCATTATCGCACGGCGTATCATCGAAAACTAGGATTCGGGTGTCTTCGTGGCGCCGAGCCGAGTTTGGGACCCTTCACACCCCTCAGACCGCAGTGGTCCGAGGGGTTTTTTCATGGCTTTCAAGGGCCGCTGACCGAGGGAATGGCATGGAATTTCAGGACAAAACGTTGCAGTGCGCCGATTGCGGACAAGATTTTGTCTTCACGGCCGGAGAGCAGGAATTCTACGAGCGCAAAGGGTTCAAGGAGATCCCAAAGCGTTGCAAACCGTGCCGCGAGGCTCGTAAGGCACGCCGCGCGGATGGGGGCAGCAGCAACGGATCGCGCTCCAACGGTGGAAGCTGGCGGCCGAGCGGCGATGTGGACGGAAATCGGGCGCCGCGGCAGCGCGAAATGTTCGATGCGACGTGCGCGCAGTGCGGCGCACCCGCGCGTGTCCCATTTCGACCCATGGCCGGCCGCCCGGTCTACTGTCGCGATTGTTACGCGCAACACCGAGGCGAAGGATACTGACATCTGGGAGACGTAACCGACACTACATGCAACCGATCAAAAAGCTGGTCGACCGGGTCATAGACGCAATCAAAGAATTGCTCTCGCCATCGCCCGCCCCGGTGCCAGCACCGGCACCAGCGGGCGCTGCACGCCCGCGTCGTCGCTGATTGCGCTTGGGAGCGTCTGGGCTGTGCTAGAGTGAGCCCTGGTTCATGCTTCGCCTCAAGCTGCGACTCGTAGCCAAGCAGGACTGGGTCAAGTACTTCGACGAGCCGTCGGGTGGAACCATCTTCTGCCCGACCACGACCCCGCCCGCGGTCGGGACTGCCCTGCAGCTCGAGGTGATGTTCCAGGGTGGGCCACGCCTGATCATGCGCGGCGTGGTGCTGTGGCGGCGCGCGACCGGAGACGCGCGCGCGCGCGCCGGCGTCGGGGTCGGCGTTCATGCCGCCGACCGCCAGAAGATCGAGTACATCCACGCTTACGTGGCCGGGGAGCCCGACCGGCGTTACCGGCGCCGCCTGCCCATTCGGCTGCGCGTGACCTACACCGCCCGGCAGGGCCGACGCATCAACTTCACGCGCGATCTGCACGAGGAGGGCGTGTTCGTGCGCTCGGCCGAGCTGCTCACGCCGGGTGACGAGACGCGGCTGCTCATCTCGCCGCCCGGTGGCGAGTTCAAGCCCATCGAGGCGCGCGGCCAGGTGGTGCGGCTGGTCGAGGAGGAGCCCGATCGCGGCATGGGCATCGCGCTCATCTTCAAGGACAGCCAGGAGAAGCAGCACTTCGCCGACTTCGTGCGCAAGCTCGAGCAGCAGTACCTTAGCGGCTCGCTGCCCGACGAGGCGATCAGCTGAGCCGCTCGACCGCCTCGCGCGCCGCCTGCACCCACTCGTTGTCGTCGCGGTCGAGCTCGAGATAGCGCGCGTAATGCACCCGCGCCTCCACCCGGCGGGCGGCGCGCTCGAGCGTCAGCGCCAGGTTGAAGTGAGCGTCGGCGAAATCGGGCGCCCGACTGACCACGCGTCGATACTCGGCCAGCGCAAGGTCGATCTCGCCCAGCTCGTCGAGCAGATTGGCCAGGTTGAAGCGGGCCTCGCTCTGGTCGGGATCGAGCAGCAGCGCCTGCTCGTAGCGCGTCCGCGCCTCGCCGCGGTGGCCGCGCCGGTGCAGGATGTTGCCCAGGTTGGTGTGCGCGGCCGCAAGGTGCGGGTCGAGATCGAGCGCGCGCAGGTAGAAGCGCTCGGCCGCGGCGTCGTCTGTGTTGTCCTCGGCCGCCACGCCACTCATGAAGCAGCCGTAGGCCGATTCACCGGCGGCAGCCGGTGCCGGCGCCGGCAGCCCGAGCACGCGAGCGGCATCGGACGACAGCGGCAGCAGATCGAACTGCATGATGATCTGGCCGGTCAGCGGCTCGAAGGCGACCGTGTCATCGAGCACCGCAATGCGATCGCCGTCGGAGCACACACGCAGCCGCTCGAGCGGGCGGTCGAGCGTGGGCATCGACTTGCGCAGCGCGGCCAGCGCCTTCTGCACGCGCTGCACCGGCACGCCCCGATCCGTGAGCTCCTTGGCCGACTTGACCTGCACGAGATCGCAGAAGTTGAAAAACTGGCGGCCTTCGCGCCGGACGCTGGGGCCGCACAGGCCGGTCTGGGCCCAGTAGCGCAGCCGGCTCTCGTCGACCGAAAGCAGGTCGGCCACGTCGCGAAACGACAGCGCAGGCGGCTCGGGATCGGATGACATAAAGGTGTTCAAGAGATGCTTGCCTCCACGTCGGCGTCGACAAACACGCGCGCGCCCTGCCAGCGCAGCTTGAGCTCGACCGCGATGTGCGAGAGCGGACCGCCGGCCAGGCGCAGGGCCTCGCGCTCGGCGATCCGGCGCACGCGCGCGCACGCGCGCGCATCCTGCCGGAACAGATCGGCAACCCGGCGCGCGCTGGCGGCGTCGCAGGGCTCACGCAGAAGATCAGCATGGCGCGAAAGGTCAATCGTGATCATGGTGGAGCCGTAGAAGCGGGCCCCGCCCTCGCGCTGACCCTCGGACAGCACGTCGGCGCGCTCGATCAGGATCTCGAGGGCGGCGTGCGAAAGCCGCTCGCGGATCTCACGCTCGAACAAGGTCACGCGGCGCACGCGCGCCATCGGCTTGTGCGCGCCCGGAGCGAGCACAGGCCGCGGCGGCGGAGTCGACGCGGAGCGCCCGACCTTGCTCACGGCTCGCGATGATACCGCGGCTCGAGGCTAGACTGCCAGTTTTCCCACCTGCACGACGGCGGGACGCAGCACCCGGTCGCCCAGCTTGTAGCCCTGCTTGATCACCCGCACCACCCGGCCGTCCTGCGCCGGATCGGCGACCGGATGGATGCCGATGGCCTCGTGCAGGGCCGGATCGAAGGGCTGCCCGGCCGCATCCAGGCGCGCCAGCCCGAGCCCGCTCAGCTTGGCCTCGAATTGGTTGCGGACCAGGCGCACGCCGTCGACCAGCGCGCGCGCGTCGGAGGCCCCGCCCGCGCCTGCCTCGAGCGATCGGTCCAGGTTGTCGAGCACCTCGAGTAGCTGCTCGACCAGACGTCCCCGCAACCGCTCCAGCTCGCGCTGGTTCTCGCGCTGCAGGCGCTCCTTGGTGTCGTCAATTCCGCGAACCACCTGCTCCTTGTAGGCCGCGATGTACTCGCGCAGCTGCCGGTCCTTCTCGGCCAGCTCGCCTCGCAACTGCTCGACGTAGGTCGGGTATTTGGGGGTCTCGGGGTCGGGCGCGGGTGCGCCGTTGCCACCCTCGGCGCCCTCTGCCCGCTCGGCCCAGAACCTGCGGTCACTCACGCGAAATCCCTTTGGCTTTTCCTCATCGGAGGCCATGCCGAAACGCAATGTAGTCATCCTCGCAAAGCCGTCAAGGTGGCTGGCAGCGCTGCCGGAGCGCGGCC
>Ga0126383_10002318_pt1 | contig 12255 bp, 10 predicted proteins | sample PanSoiMetPlot_35_FD_96882 | JGI IMG/M metagenome (GOLD analysis project Ga0126383, IMG submission 96882) | Tropical forest soil microbial communities from Panama - MetaG Plot_35 | ecosystem: Environmental > Terrestrial > Soil > Tropical forest > Bulk soil | place: Panama | collected 2016-02-17
AGCTACGCGCGGATTGCGCTTGGTCCTTCCGCAGAACTTAACGCAGTCGAAACCTACAGTTGGTATCACATGCAAGCGTTGGCCAAAGCCCTCCGCGTCGGTCGTGATCTTTCGCCCGAGGTCCGTTCCCAGGCTGCTTTGGCCGTGCTCGCGGACGAGGCCTTCGCGTTGCACTTCCTTGAGGACAGTTTTGCGGCCGGCCACGTGGCGGGGAATTGGGGAAATACGGCTGTACGCCTGGGGACGCATGACTACTACAACGAGCACGGAGTAGAGGTCATAACCTGGCATGGCAACCGCTTTGTTACTCGAGGGGATGCTTACATGCAACCGGAGGATGCCAAGCATGCAGCGGTTGCAGTGCGCGACAGTCTCGCGCAATTAGCCGGTGCCCTTAACGGCGAACTTCAGGTCGAGTCGGTTCCAGGCAATCTCCAGAATGTAATGCCGGAGGCATTCGACACTTGTCGGCAGTCTCGCTTCCACGGCGAGGCGGTCAAGGATTCAGATATTCAAACTCTCGTTCCCATCATCACGCAAACACCTATACCGGCCCTAGGGGATGTGGCTGGTCAATTGCCTCGATTCCGAGCAGAACTCGGTCCTTTTATTGGCGTGTCCGCTGCCGCGCTTGGGGGAGCGTCGGACGGAGGATTCGGATCTAACCAGACCGGCGCGAGCACCACTGGAGGCCTGGAGGTTGGTCTGCGGGTGGGAGTTGGCCTCGAGGGCGTGCTTGACGAATCTGGCGATGGATTGGTTTTCGCTGGTGTTGGCCTTCGTCAGGACCCACCAGCAGGAGAGGCCTCTACCGTGCCCGGCCGCGGTGCCCTCAACGTAAGCCTACGTATACCCTTCTGGCTTATCCCGGGCGATATTGTGGTGGCTGCACCTCTGTTGGCGTTTACCTCGCCGCGGACGTTACAGAGGATGGCGGTGCAGGCAGGCAATGGCGGATTGATCCCATGGCAGTCCGGTATCGCGACTCGCATTGGCCGTTTCCAGTTGATGTTCGGTCGCGAGGCCATCGTGAGTTTCTATAAGATGAACAGTCACAATCCGATGGTCCTGTCGACTCCGCACGTACCCCCCTTTGACCGCACCGTTATCTCCTTGAGCACAATTCAGGTGGATTTGCCTTTTGTTGAGTACCGGCCCTTCCGCACCTTCTCGCGCAACCAGAGCTCAAGTGTCCTGATCCAGGGATATGTCGGTTTCGACACCCCGACGGAATCCTCGGTAATCTCGCCGGCGGGTGCTCCGGTGCCGCACTTACGCACCACTGTGCTCACAGGGATTCGTGTGGCATTTGACTGGCGCTACTACTTGAAATGAATTGGTCTTCATCGATAGCGAATCTCATTCGAGAATCAGCTACTGACGAAGCACACGCTTCCGATGTGTTTTTTTTAACGTAAGCTTAACTTCCCATTTTTTGGAATCGAAGTAAAAGACGCCGTTTTTCACGCTAAGTATGGGCAAATTCTAAACTGAGTCGCTTTTACAGAACTGAAATGCTTCGTCCGCTCAGCGATGCTAGCGAGGCTTCATATTGAGCCGCGGTCCAAGGTCAATCGTTTGCAACCAATCTTCCGAGTCGGCTTTCGCAACGACTTGACGGTATTTCTTAGTTGCCCCTTCGCCGATTCTACTTAGTTCGTCCACTGAGCTAACAGCAAGACTTCCTCGATTCGCTGGCGGAAGGCCCAAGACAATATTTGCAAAATAAAGCTCGACAGAAAAGATGTGCTGAACCAAGTGCCGCACGGTACCTGCACCTGCGATATCAATGGGCAGATCGAGCGCAGACGAGTTTCTCTCAAACCACTGCTTCCAACGAGTCATTTCCTCGTGTGTGTCATCAAGTAGCTCGGAGAATTGAATGCCGCTCATCACAAGGGCCGCTAACAATCTTGAGTTCTGCCGATTGCCCAGTCAAGCGCATACAGTGCGGAGCAGTTATCAGACGATCTATGCCTGCCTCACCGTCCGAAAGCTCAGAAAATCGCTGTGACACAGACTTGTCTTCTCTCAACTCTTTCTCGACACGAGGAGCGCCACACCTGAACAGCCATTCCCTGGGTGCTACCAGCGGCAAATACAATAGTCAGGCCCCTTTAGGACTCGGCAAAAGGAACCGATCATAATAGATGAGCGTCCCGCTGGATAAGATATCATCCGAAGTGCTGTCACAACGCCACCACCTTACCTAAGGTGATCCAAACATCCTGCTGAACTGTCGTTCTCTGGTTCGACGACGCTCCAGTCGCATGCCTCACAATTTGGATGGAATGGCCTTGCAACCGAGGGTAGAGCGGTGCGGGGTTCAGAATCGGTACACAGGCAACAGGTGTGTCGGGTCAAGGACAGCATGTGGGGAGTCGGTCCAGCGTTAGGATGAGGCTGCTGCCGAAACAACTGGCTTCGATGGCACGTTGCTTGGAGCTCTGGCGCACTGCTGAACGTTGACCAACGCGGTTGAACTTGCGCTCTTTCACGTTACAATGCTGCTGGCTGAAGGTCCGACAAAATCGATCGGCATCACGGAGGCAATATGTGTGGGCTGACACGAAGTTTAGCAGTTGCAGTCTGGTTGTTCGTGAATGTGGGTTTCGCTTCGGCGCAGCAAAGCGCCCCGACGAAAACAACTGCCCAGAAAACCGGAACGTCCGATGCTGCTTACATCGCAAAAGCTCTTAGGGCCGCACCCCTGGGAGTCGCCAAAGGCGCCGGAGTGGCTCGCATCGACAAGAATGGCAATATGCAAACGCTGCGGGACAGCAAGAACGGCTTCACTTGCATGGTGATGGTGGACAACATCATGTGCGCGGACGCCAACAGCATGACCTTTTTCGGCGCCACTATGAAAAAACAGACTCCACCCGACAAGCTAGGCATCACTTACATGCTGCGCGGCGATCAGGGAGTCAGCAACACCGATCCCAGTGCGACCAAGAAAACTGCGGATAATCATTGGGTCGTGACCGGTCCGCATCTGATGATTGTTGGGGCGGGAGTGAAGGACTTGGGACTGCCGGATTCCGCTGACGCCGATCCTACCAAGCCCTATTTGATGTGGCCGGGCACTCCCTATGCTCATGCCATGATTCCGGTCGGAGGAGGTCCAGCCCATGCCACGGCTGCCCCGCCAGCCTCTGATAAGCAGGAGATGAAAGAGATGAAATAAGGCTGGACATAGGACACGTTCGGCGAGCTGACCAGTCACACCGCCGAGTACATGACTACTCCGACCATGTTCCGGTAAAACTCTGCTGCCTATCGGATTGTAGAGAGTGCAGATGAAACCTGCTCGCGAACGAAGAGCCCTGCGCTCGTTCAGGTCGTGCGAACGCAAGACGCCACTGCATCGATGCAGCTGAAGATTACGTGGAGCTCCACAAGTAAAGAGAGGTCTCATATGTTGTGTGAGACCATGAATTACATTCTGAAAATCTAAAGGCAATAGGGCCAAGGTCCCTGGAAGGGGGGATAATAGATTTTCTCTAATGAATTTCAGTCTGGAAGGGGCAGCACCTTCCTTTGATACTATCTCTCTCCCGGCCCCGCAAACTTCTACGCACAAAACGAGGACTACCTCGCGATGATGAGCTGGGTTGCGCTCGGGGCAGTTTCGACAGGCTAGCGTTTCGGCGGACGCGATCTACGAATCGAATTGCGGTTTTCTTTTCGGAAGGCGGGAGTGCGAGAGTCGGAGAAGACTGGAGAGCGCTTTGCGTCGTGTTTTACAGTTGCGGCATTGCGCTCCAATCGCGGCTGTATGAAGACGAAGGACGGTTGAACGGGGGAGGCTTTGATCGAGCAGTATTTGTTGGACAAGATCGCTCCGCTGCTGCGGTGTGAGCAAAGCATCAGAAGCGGGGCCTAGGTAAGCGAACTCGTGGCGGATGGGAAGGTTCACCGACGAACTGCCAAGACTTCCAACCGGACGTGGGAAATTCGGCTGGCCGACATGAAAAGGGGGCTTCGGAAAACGTGGTCATGAGGGAATTGTGAACCCAACTCGCAACTGAAAGGTAAGAGTGGTAGGCCTCCGCTTACAGCAAACCCGTCCGATTTCTATCCCAACCATTGGCCTTGTTTGCCATAGTCAACGAGTGTTGAAGACGGACTCTAAATTAGTCCCTGTCCGGTTTAGCGCCGGGCAGGCGCTTTCGCAGGAATGCGATTTGTCCAGTGTGGTGCGCCTCGTGCTCGCAGACGTGAAACCACTTGCAATAGTTATTGGTTCGGCCCCATGGCCAGTCTCTGTCGACGGCCATAAACCAAGAGTCATCGCGCTTACTGAACTCCGCTAGCGTCTTCGTGCGAGTTTCCTGAAGGATGTTCAGGTAGTAGTCGCGGTGATGACCCTTGATCGTTTTCCGGCCCGCGTCTCCTAGATTCATCGCCGCATCCCATTGCTGTTTTACAGAATCGGGCCAGGTGTCCCATTTTTTGCCTTCGAACGTATTGAGCTGGTAATAGGTCTCAGTGGCTGCGAGGTGAAGCATTAGGGCACCGATGGTGTTGGCGTTGGGATCGATGAGGTCGTCCAGGTCAGCTGTGGTCAAGTCCTTCGTTACCCTAATCACGCCGTTGGCCTCGCGCATCCACGTGAGCTCGGAGATAAAATTTCCCAGTTGCGGCCCATATCCAGATCTAGGTCCAAGAACGTTTAGATTGGATTCGCTTGCTTGGACGATTTCGGGCCGCAAGAGCGCGCCGAGAAGACCTGGTCCAGCCGTAAGAGCGGCTGACCCTAGCAGAAAGCTTCTACGGCTAGAAAAGCAATGATTAGCGAAGCTTTGTCCGGGGAAGGAGTTTTGTTCGTTTGTGGGCATGGCTCTATCCTTGGTGCGTCGCGAATAATTGCGGGAATTCTAGGGACGCTTCAAGCGGAAGTCAACCTGGCGAATGGAATTCTGTCGTTAGAAGCACATCAAATGTCCGGTCCATTTAGCTCGTGACATATCCGCTCTTGCAGCGGCTAGCCGCCTGCGCAATGTCTCTCCTCCTTATAGTCCACTAGTTCCCGCCAAAATCTACTACCCAAGGCAAGGAGGATTCTGCCACCGGAACGACCATTTCCGCCAGTGCGACGAGCCCGAGTCGGCTGGTGAGTCCAACCTATCATTGTCCGGCGACGAGTTTGGCGGCTATGAGCCACTCTCGTAAGATCTGGTAGACACGCTCGACTTCGCCTAACTTCTGGGCCTTCACTTGCTGGCACTGATCAATTAAAGATGACCGTTTTGTTTCCGTAAAAGAGAATACGATGTTCCAGATGCCAGCATACAGCACGGGAGAGCACTATGCGCTCCAAATCACGTCCCTTGAGCACCAGATCTTGTACCTGATCGCGGTGCGATACGCGAGTGACGTCTTGCTCGATGATTGGCCCCTGATCCAATTCTTCCGTGACATAATGGCTCGTGGCCCCGATCAATTTTACGCCGCGTTCGAACGCTGCATGATAAGGCCTAGCTCCGGTAAACGCAGGCAGAAACGAATGATGGACATTAATAATCTGCTCTGGAAAACGGGCGACGAACTGCGGGGACAGGACTTGCATATAGCGCGCGAGCACGATCAGCTCGATGCGGTTCTTTTCCAGCAGTTCGATCTCCCTTTTTTCGACATCCAGTTTTTCTTTCGGCGTCATGCCAAACTCATAGAATGGAATGCCATAAAAAGTGGCTACCCGCTTTGCATCTTGGTGGTTGCTAATGATCAACGCAATATCTCCCGCTAGCTCTCCGACCTGATGACGATGCAGCAGATCAATCAAGCAATGTTGATGACGGGAAACAAAAATCGCGATTCTCAGTTGGCGTTCTCCCCAGGCCACTCGCCAGACCATCTTGAACTCTTGTGCGATAGAAGCGAACTCCCGGGGGAATGTGCCTTCTTGCAAATCAAATTCGGCGAGTGACCACTCGATCCGCATAAAGAACCGGCCAACCTCGTTGTCTTGGTGCTGGTCCGCGTGCAAGATATTGGCGCCATGAGAGTAAAGGAACTGGGCAACGGAGGCGACGATACCTGGCCGGTCAGGGCAGTCGATTAAGAGGATCCCAGAGCTCACGTGAATTGTTGACAACTGTCCAACAATACATCATGTGTGGAATTGTTGGCTATTACGACAGAAGTGAGAGGAAAGACGCGAGGAGACCACAGGACAAGCGGCGTGCAGTCAATCGCTCCCGCAGAGAATCCGCGCCATTGCCACCTCCGCGAGCCTGTAAAGGAAGAAACGTTTAGCCGCGGCGCGTGCCTGGGACTAATTTGAAAAAACGATTCAGCTCCATTAGCGACGACACGTTTTTCGCAACCTAGCCTTCTTCAGGGTGACGCCGATCAGCCATTTAAAATCACAGGGACGTTATGAACCGTGAGTACTCGAACAATTACAGCCGTGAACTCGGGCGCAACATGGAGGTGCTGCTGTTCGGCACCGGTGGCTTGCCTACTCTAATCTTTCCAACCTCGATGGGACGTTTTTTCGATTACGAAAACCGTGGCATGGTAGCTGTGCTGGCGCCGAAGATTGATTGTGCAGAGCTGCAATTGCTCTGTGTGGACAGCGTGGACAGCGAGAGCTGGTACAACAAGGCTGTGCACCCACGTGAACGCGTGGAACGACACATACATTATGAACGCTATTTGCTAAACGAATTACTTCCATGGCTGTGTTCGCGAAACCCATCCCCGCAACTCGCGGTGGCCGGCTGTAGCTTCGGCGGCTATCACGCGGTGAATTTTGCGTTGCGCCATCCGGATTTGGTGTCTTTCTGTATAAGTATGGGTGGGGCCTTCGACATCCATCAATTTCTCGATGGCTATTACGATGAAAATTGCTACTTCCACTGTCCGCCGGATTATCTTCCCAATATGAACGACGGCTGGTACCTGCGCCGCTATCGGGAAATGAAGATCGTCCTGGCGACGGGCGAGGATGACATCTGCCGAGGTGAAAACGAGCGCCTGGCGCAGATTATGGCTGCAAAGCAGATACCGTACTGGCTCGACGTCTGGGGCAACCACACCGGGCACGATTGGCCCTGGTGGCAACAAATGTCAGCCAAGTTTTTTCTCTAGCCAAACCTTTCAGCAAGCGCGAAGATAACCCACTACGCATTTCCGGGGGCGAGTTATGACCCATAAGAAGATCGGCATCCTCTTCGGAATGGAGAATACTTTTCCACCCGCGGTGGTCGAGCGGATCAATAGCATCAAAACCGACGGCATCACGGCCGAGTCCGTGAAGGTCGGTGGCGTAAGAATGGCTGATCCTAGCGGGTATGCGTTGATCATCGATCGCATTTCACATGACATCCCTTTTTATCGAGCCTACCTGAAAAATGCGGTCCTCACCGGAACAGTTGTCATCAATAATCCATTCTGGTGGAGCGCCGACGATAAGTTTTTCAACTATTCCCTGGCGACGAAGCTGGGGGTTGCGATTCCCGCCACCGTCGTCCTGCCGCACAAGCAACACCCGCCGGACACTACCGAGCAGTCGATGCGAAACCTGATCTTTCCCCTCAACTGGGAGGAGATCTTCGAGTACGTGCGATTTCCTGCATTCTTGAAGCCACATTCTGGCGGTGGATGGAAACATGTTTACAAAGTACACTCGCCAGAAGAGTTTTTTCATCATTACAACCAGACTGGCGATTTATGCATGACTCTGCAACGAGCCGTGGAATTTCAGGAATATTTTCGTTGCTACGTGATTGGGCAAGAAAAGGTCCACATTATGCGCTACGATCCCAGGGCTCCCTATCATGAGCGCTACGTCAAAGGAAATCCTCCTGCCCATCCGCAACTGCGCGAGCGTATGACCAAGGACGCGCTTACTCTCTGCCGGGCTCTCGGGTACGATCTCAATACTGTGGAGTTCGCCGTCGAAACTGGTGTCCCTTATGCCATTGATTTCATGAACCCCGCACCCGACGCTGATGTGCACTCGGTAGGGCGGGAAAATTTCGACTGGGTAGTCGATGCCATTTCGGACCTGGCGGTGAAGAAAGCACTTAGCGTACAGGATCCCGCGCACGAACTGCATTGGGCAGTATTTCTCGCCGGCGCAAAGAGCAGACCGCCGGCCAAGGCGCGCGCAAAAAGGGCAAAAGCATAATCGCCCTTCGTTGCTATACTGGGGCCGCTAGAAATCGTGTATTCGTGCAGGCTTTTCCTCTAAGTGGTTGTCATGCTTCCAGCCTTCACTATCGGAATTGAAGAAGAGTATCAGACGGTAGATCCGGTCACCCGCGACCTGCGATCTCACATCCACGCTGAAATTATCGAAAAGGGGAAGATGCTTTTGCAGGAGCGGGTGAAGGCCGAGATGCATCAGTCGGTGGTGGAGGTGGGAACTTCGGTCTGCAGCAACATCAAAGATGCGAAATACGAGGTTAAGAAACTGCGCCGGGATATGATCGCACTGGCCAAGGAAAATGGCCTTCGGTTGGTCGCGGGCGCAACTCATCCCTTTGCCGATTGGCGCTACCAAGAGATCACTCCCGACGAACGCTACAAGAATATCGTCGAGGACCTTCAACTGGTAGCGCGGGCCAATCTGATCTTCGGATTGCACGTTCACGTCGGCGTCGAAGATCGCGAGACTGCGATTCACCTGATGAATCACGCCCGTTATTTTCTTCCCCATATCCTGGCTCTCTCGACCAATTCGCCGTTCTGGCTGGGGATGAATACCGGGCTAAAATCGTATCGCTGCAAAGTGTTCGATAAATTTCCGCGCACCAACATTCCGGATTATTTTCCCAGTTGGGGCGAGTACGACAATTTCGTCAAGCTGCTGATCAAGACCAACTGCATTGACAATGCAAAGAAGATCTGGTGGGACATCCGCCCTCACCCCTTCTTTAACACGCTGGAATTTCGCGTTTGCGACATTCCCATGCGGGTAGAGGAAACCGTTGCACTTGCCGCATTGATTCAAGCGACGGTTGCCAAGCTGTACAAGCTGTATTCCGCGAATCAGGGTTTTCGGCTTTATCGCCGCGCGCTAGTCATGGAGAACAAGTGGCGTGCGGCGCGATACGGCCTGGACGGCAAAATCATTGACTTCGGGAAACAAAAAGAGGTTCCCGTGCGCGACCTGATCCGTGAATACCTTGAGTTCGTCGATGACGTGGTGGATGAATTGGGTTCCCGTGAGGAACTGTCTCACATTCATGAGATACTTGAGATAGGTAGCGGGGCCGATCGTCAACTGTCCGTCTACCACCATACCGGTGACTTGAAGAAAGTGGTTGATTTCATGATCGAAGAAACCGAAGTGGGGCTGTCGGAGTCCACTCCGGCCGCTGCCGCAAGAAGACCAGGATAATGAACGTTCCGAGTTCGCAAGCCCAACGTCAACTCCACACCCTGGCTTTCGATCCCGAACTAACTCCCGGCGCGCGCAACGCGGTGACCGTTTGCCTTCGCATTCAGCCCTCGGAAAAAGTTACGGTAATCACCGACGACGCCACAAAAGAGATTGCGGCCAGCATTTTGCGGGAACTAGAACACCTCGGCTCGCCCTACCGTTGCTGGGTACTAGAGGATCTGGTGCCTCGTCCTCTGTTGGATCTGCCCGCGGAGATTCTCGCTGACTTGGAGACCAGCCAGGTCAGCATCTTCGCAGTGCAGGCGCAGACGAACGAACTGCGCTCGCGCATGCAGATGACCGACGTGGTAAACCGCCGTAGAATTCGTCACGCCCACATGGTCAATATCAATCGCCGCATCATGATGGAGGGCATGCGCGCAGATTACGTCAAAGTTGATCGCGTCGGTACCAAAGTATTCGACATGGTCCGCCGCGCCAGGCGCATCCAGGCGAGAACCGCCGCCGGAACTGATCTGGTGGCCGAGCTCAATCCCAATTACCGATGGCTAAAGACAAGTGGGATTATCAGTCGGGACAAATGGGGGAACCTACCTGGCGGCGAGGTGTTCACTACGCCGGACGAGGTCAATGGAACTTTTGTGATCGACGGCGTTGTTGGTGATTGGCTATGCGCCAAGTTTGGAGACTTATGCCAAGCGCCACTAACCATTCGGATAAAGAAAAACCGCTTAACTGAGGCCGAGTCGGACAACCGCGAACTGCGGGATGACTTTTGGCGTTACACGCATACCGACGAAAACAGTGACCGGGTAGGAGAATTCGCCATCGGCACGAATATTGAACTAAAGGATGTCATCGGCCACATTCTGCAAGACGAGAAATATCCCGGCGTGCATATCGCGTTCGGCAATCCCTACGGAGTGCATACCGGAGCTTGTTGGTTTTCTTCGACTCACATTGATGTCGTTGGCCGAGAGTTTGACATCTGGGTTGACGCCGAGCAAATTATGCGGCGCGGACAGTTTCTGCTGAGCGTGTAATCCGTGAGAATCCGCTCCCCGCAAGCGTCCATCGGCCCATAGCCCAGTGCTGCAGGGGGCGTAAGTGATCGATGGGAGCGGTTCCGGAGAGGACTCGTGGAGTACTCACCTCCCCACTTTAGGTCGCGTCCCGCTCGCAATATGAACTGTACGAGCGGGTCTGATTGCCATGATTGCTGATCTCCGACACCACTTCAACGCCACCTTTTCTCAGGACAAATATCAGCAGCTGCTGCAGAGAATGGAAAGCGGCTGCGGGGCAGCTGTGCCGTTTCGCATTTCCGAAACCCCATGCTTCTTCCCGCATGCGTTGCTGGAACAGATGTGCCGATTTGGTGACGAGCTCATTCGTCAGCTAGTCACGCCTGACTACCTTGTTTTATCCCAGCGCTCGATCCCGCCCGAGTTCAACGTCGCCAATGAATCGCCCCATCCACTCTTTGTCCAGGTAGATTTCGGGTTAATTAGGGATGAATCGGGAAATTTGCGGTCGAAGCTGGTGGAGTTACAGGGCTTCCCTTCTTTATATGCCTATCAGCCGCTGTTGGCGAAAACATATAGGGACGCATTTGGACTCGAGCGCAGCCTTCGTTTTTACCTGAGCGGTTTGGACGAGGACAGCTACACCAACCTGCTCCGGCGAGTTATCGTCGCCGATCACGACCCCAGCAATGTCGTATTGATGGAGATCGACCCAACCCATCAAAAAACTATGCCCGACTTCTTGCTCACCGAGAAGATGCTGGGAATAAAAACCGTGGACATCTCACAAATCAAAAAGGAGGGGAAACGGCTTCTTTATGAATGCGGCGGACGACGCATTCCGATTCGGCGAATCTACAACCGCGCAATCGTGGACGAGTTGGTGCGTAGAAATCCAAAACTGGACTTTCGTCTTGGCGACGATCTTGACGTGGAGTGGGCTGGCCACCCGAACTGGTTTTTCCGCATGAGCAAATTCTCGTTACCCTATTTGCGGCATGAGTGTGTTCCAAAAACTCAATTCCTCAGTGAAACGGGCGAACGGGTAAATCTCGACGGTTCCGTAATTAAACCATTGTTTTCATTTGCCGGTCTAGGTATCATCCTGCACCCAACATCTTCCGACTTGCAGGCGATCCCCAAGGCAAGTCGTTCCGATTACGTCTTGCAGGAACGAATGAATTTCGAGCCGGTGATTGAAACTCCTTGCGGGCTCACGAAAGCGGAGGTCCGCATCATGTATATCTGGGAACGCACACCAATTCCAGTGATGACGATTATCCGCATGGGCCGCGGCCAGATGATGGGGGTGGATCACAACCGAAGTATGGAGTGGGTAGGTTCGTCCGCCGCCTTTTTCCGCGATGACAGCTAGTCAACCAGGATCAACCGGAATTGCCAGCGATCAGGCGATATCCGATGCGTCATAATCCCCTTACGAAGTCCTGCAGTAATCTTTGCTAAGTGCGAGCGGCGCCCTTTGCTAAAGGCGCAACCAAGCTGATGCATATTCGATATCGCTTGGTCGCGAGCCTCGGCATTTTCATGGAGGTAGTTGAAGGTGTCATAAACCATTTTGCCGATGGCAAGCGGTGTCAAAACCTCGCCCACAAGCTCCGCAGCGCCGCCGATAAGTCGCGAACCCACCGTTTCTTCGCCCACCACCGCCATTCCGGCCCCAGCCTCTGCGGCGCGCGTGGCGGAGGACTTGGCCATGCTGATTACAAGAGTCGACTTCGGGTTTGCCCGTCATCCGTCTAACGAGCCCGAAAGACACCGCTAGGAGAGAAAATAACTTAGACCGTATCGAACGTCCTCTCCGCGTTCATCATTTGCAATGCAAAACGCCAATGAGCTGGACCGCCATTTCAA
>Ga0126383_10002319_pt1 | contig 12254 bp, 10 predicted proteins | sample PanSoiMetPlot_35_FD_96882 | JGI IMG/M metagenome (GOLD analysis project Ga0126383, IMG submission 96882) | Tropical forest soil microbial communities from Panama - MetaG Plot_35 | ecosystem: Environmental > Terrestrial > Soil > Tropical forest > Bulk soil | place: Panama | collected 2016-02-17
AATATCGACCAGGCTTACATGCGTCGGCTTGAAACGTTGATCCTCGATCCGCGAGTAATGCGCGAGGCGAGATCGCTGCGGATTGTTTACACGCCGTTGCACGGAACCGGCAGCGTCATTATCAAGCCGATGCTTACCCGGCTCGGTTTCAGTTTCCAAGTCGCGCCTGAGCAGGATTGCTTCGACGGCCGATTTCCAACGGTGAAGTCGCCAAACCCGGAATACGGCGAAGCATTGACGATGGCAATCGGTCTTGCGGACAAGGAGGATGCCGATCTCGTGGTTGCCACCGATCCAGACTGCGATCGCATGGGAGTGGCCGTTCGAACGAAGGACGGCAAGATGAAATTGCTCACCGGAAATCAAATCGGTTCGCTGCTGGCATGGTATCGAATCAAGACGCTGTTTGACAAACGCGTGCTGAACGAGCAAAACGCCTCGCGCGTCGCGATCATCAAAACGTTCGTCACCACCGATCTGCAAAAGGAGATTGCGGATCATTACGGCGTGCGCTGTGTGGAGACGTTGACCGGTTTCAAGTACATCGGCGCGAAGCTGGCCAAGTACGAGCGCGAGATTCCCAAACAACTGCGACAGAGTTATGCCGATCTCGCCGAGAACGAAACGCGGCGGCTTCGGCTCACATACTCTTCATTTTACGTTTACGGCGGAGAGGAAAGCTACGGATACAGCGGCGCCGATTTTGTTCGCGACAAGGACGGCAACGGCGCAGTGATCATGTTTTGCGAAGTAGGTGCTTACGCCAAATCGCATGGCCAAACCGTGGATGAGTTGCTTGACGAAATCTACGCGCAGTTCGGCTATTTCGCCGAGAAAACCAGTTCGCTCGTTTTCGAGGGCGCTGAAGGCGCAAACAAGATTGCGAGTCTGATGAAATCATACGCGCTTGATCCGGTGCACGAGATACTTCGCTCAAAAGTGGCCGGCATTAGAAATTTCGAGACGGAGGAGATCAGAGATAGCGAAGGCGATCTGATTCCGAAAACGAAAATGCTGATGCTTGAGTTGGAAGATGGAACCCGGATCGCGGTGCGCCCATCGGGGACCGAACCAAAAATAAAGTATTACCTGTTCGCGCGACGCCACCCGGAAAAAGGAAAATCCGCTGGTGCGGCCCTTGAGCGAGTCAAACCGGAAGTTGGAAAGCACTTGGAGCAACTCTGGGATTGGCTGCAAAAGGATGCTGATTTACGCCTAACAAAGGCAACCGCGTGATACAGTCTGAAGCTCCGTCTTGCTCTTCAGGATCGAAGAGATGCAAGTGGCATGCTGAGCCTGGTTGGAACTTGCGACCCCGAACGTAGCGCATTTTGATGAAAAAAATCACAAACCTTTGGCCGTGGCTGGCGGCGATTTGTAGCGGGCTTTTGTACGCGGGTTGCTTTGCACCGTTTAACCTGACGTGGTTTTGCTGGATCGCGCTGACCCCCTTGATCGCCGCAATCTGGTTTTCCGGTAGGCAGTCACGCCATCCATGGCTTCGGAACCTGCTTCTCGGTTACGTCGCCGGGCTGACCTTTTTTTGGGCCGTATTTTTCTGGCTCACGACCGTCACGATCCTGGGTTGGTTTGTCCTCGAGTTTTACATGGCAATCTATTTCGCGATCTGGGCGTTATTTTGCGGCCTCCTGCGACCGCGGTTGCCCAACCGGCGCTCAGTAGCCGCCAGCAAATGGGACCAGATGCTGGCCCAGGCGCGCACAGTCGCAGCGCCGGCGCAATCGCCCTGGACAAAATCGACAAATAACCTGCGGCTTGCTTTGTTGCTCGCGGCGGCGTGGACCACGGTGGAGTGGTTGCGCGGATGGGTTTTTTCCGGGTTCGGTTGGAACGGCCTGGGTGTCGCGCTGCACGAGAATTGGCCGCTCATTCAAATCGCAGAGCTCACCGGTGTCGCCGGGTTATCGTTCACAGTCGCCTTTGCCAACGTGATCGTCCTCACAACCGCGTACCGCCTGGTTGTTGAGGCGCGCACACGCATGATGCGACCGCACTTTGACTTCACCCTCACAATGGCCGCAATTGTCGGTGTTTTAATTTTCGGGCTGCGAGCGACTCAAATTTCGCCGGCCGCAAAAACCCTCCGCGTTGCCGCTGTACAATCGAACGTTCCGCAACATCAAAAATTCGATCCGCAGTTTACCAGGAAAATTTTCGATCAATTCCTGCGGTTAAGCGAAGTGGCGCTGCGATCGAATCCGCCGCCTGATTTGTTGGTCTGGCCGGAAAGCTCGATGCCCGGGCCAGTTCTGCTCGATCAGGAGAGCCATAAATTTGTGATGGACCTCGCCGCGTCAGCAGACACCGACCTTCTGCTGGGCACAATCGACGAAGAGGACGGCGACGTTTACAACGCGGCGCTGCTTATCTCCGATGGCGGCGAACGAGTGCAGGTTTATCGAAAGCTCCACCTGGTGCCTTTTGGCGAATACATTCCCGGCCGGTATACCGTGCCGCTGCTTGCGCAGATCGTCGGGGATCAGGTGTCGGGCGACTTTAGAGCAGGAAGAGAACACACGGTGTTCACGCTAACCAATGGCGAGGTGCATCTGGCGCCATTGATTTGTTTCGAAGACACGATTGGCGAATTGACCAAAGAATTTGTCGTTCCAACGGAGACGAGCCCTGGCGCGAATTTGCTTGTTGATATGACTAACGATGCGTGGTTTCTCAGTTCCGCCGGGTCACATCAGCATTTGGCAAACGCAATTTTTCGCTGTGTGGAAACCCGTCGCCCGATGGTGCGCGCAGCCAACACCGGCGTGACCTGCTTCATCAACCAATTCGGTCGCGTCACCCAAGAATTGCGGGATGAACGAGGCAGCACATTTACTGAAGGGGTTCTCATCGGTGAAATCAGGGTACCAACCGAACACGACCTCACATTTTATGCGCGCAACGGTGAGCTATTCGCCAAAGCGTGCGCGGTCGTCACGCTCGCTACAATTTTCGCTGTTTCCCTCCTGCGTCGATGGAAGCCGGTGTAGAGGCGCTTGTGTCAAACGCCTAATTTTTTGTCGAGACGGATGGCTTCGGTTCTTGACACAAGCACCGCTGCAACTCGCAGGAATTTCAGCGGTGTGATACAAGAGCACGAATGCGCATTCGACTGCCACTTGATCATTTGGGCGAACTTTGGCCGAAGAAATTTAGGGGCGCCCGGATCGGCGCGCTGCTTCATCCGGCTTCGGTTTCCTCAGAGCTTGAACATGCGTCGCGAATTCTCGAGCGACACAGTGGAAAATTGTTTCGGCTCACGGCGTTGTTTGGCCCGCAACATGGATTTCTTGGCCAGACGCAGGACAACATGGTGGAATGGCAAAGTTACGAGCATCCGCGTTTGCACATTCCGGTTTACAGCCTTTACGGCGAACTTCGTGAGCCGACCGCGAAAATGCTCGAAGCGCTCGATGTTTTGCTTGTCGATCTGCAAGACGTCGGGTCGCGTTACTACACTTTTATTTGGACGCTGTATCTATGCCTGCGAGCTTGCGAGAGGTGCGGCGTTGCAGTCGTTGTGCTCGATCGGCCAAACCCGATCAATGGCGTGACAATTGAAGGGCCAGTGCTCGATGCGAGTTATGCATCGTTTGTGGGAATGCATCCCATTCCTGTCCGGCATGGGCGCACGATTGGCGAACTGGCACATCAATTCCGTGACGAAGTATTCCCCAAGTGTGAACTGTGCATCCTGCCAATGAAAAACTGGGAGCGCGCGATGTGGTTTGACCAAACTGGTCTGCCGTGGGTGATGCCGTCACCCAACATGCCGACACTCGACACCGCCACGGTTTACCCAGGAATGTGTCTGCTAGAAGGCACAAATATTTCCGAGGGACGCGGCACCACGCGACCATTCGAAATCTTTGGTGCGCCATTTATCGATGCGGAGAAACTTTGTAGCGAACTAAATGCTGCAAACCTGCCGGGCGTCTTTTTTCGCGAAAATTATTTCCAGCCAACCTTTCACAAGTTTGCCGGGCAACTCTGCCGCGGCGCGCAAGTTCATGTGATCGATCGAGAACGTTTCCAACCGTTTCGCGTCGGGGTGGAAATTCTCAAGCACATCCGCAACACTTACCCTGAGCACTTTCAATGGAAACAACCCCCTTACGAGTACGAATGGAAGCGACTCCCGATCGAAGTCTTAATCGGTGCTCCAATCAAATCGGTGTTTGGCGAGTGATCCTCAGGTTCGCGGGTTTCATCCTCGTGTTAGCGCTCAATTCGCAGCTGCATGCAGACATCCCGTGGCCGGAGGTGGTGCAACGGCTCGCGTATGAAAACGACAAACTGGCGCGGCGTCCGCAGGGACACAACGGCGAATATTTCGTGGTGTGCACGCTCTATTACACACCAAAGGAATCGGGTTTTACTTTCGAACGCGGCTTTGACGCAACGCCAGTTACGAAACCTGGATTGCGTGGGCGAAAATATCCGCGCGATTTTCTGCGCTCCGTTAAAAAGGAGGGATTCGGACGAATTACCGCACCGGTCAACGGACGATACTACATTCGGTACAACGGCAGCGATTCGTACGCGTTCGCTTCAAACGCTACAGGTGGAGGCGGTGTGCTGGTGCCCCGTTATTCGGCGGCGATGAAGGGAGGGTACGGTAGTTTGCGTCGCGGGGCGGTTATAGAGACATCGTCATCGGAGCTTCAGAAAATCTTCGGCAGCAACCGCTGGAAGATCGTGGATACCGGCGGTGGTCTGCGCCGCTGGCAGATCGATTGTTATTTCGGCGAAGATGAACCGCTCGGGCCCGGGAAGTTCATGGGCCGTCCCCGCGCGACCACTTTCGAATACGCTTACGCCCAGGCACGAATTGCCAATTAATATGAAGCCCTTCACAGTCCGGCTTCGCTTTCGCCACGACCTCGATTTTTTTCTTGGGTCAAAAGCAGGCGAGCCAATTATCGAGCGGCGGCTCGCGGAAAAAACATCCGTAAAAGACGTGATTGAGTCCTGCGGAGTTCCACATCCGGAGGTTGATCTGATCTTGGCAGATGGACAAGCAGTCGGTTTTGATCACACACTGGCCGGAGATGCACAAGTGGAGGTTTTCCCCGTTGAGAATCGTGACACGACTGGAACGAAAAAACGATTGCAAGCTACTGCTATATATAGATTTGTTGCTGATGGGCACTTGGGACGGCTCACCCGCGACCTTCGCCTCCTTGGCTTTGACGTCGCTTACGGCCAAAGCGCTGATGACCAGCAATTGCTCGAGCTGATGGCTCGCGAAAATCGCGCGCTCTTGACGCGTGATCGACGTCTGCTCATGCACGCGATCGTTGAGCACGGGTATTGCCCGCGCTCCCAAAACGCCGTGGAACAGACGATTGAGGTTATCCGCCGCTTTAATCTTTTGGAATTCATCGCGCCTTTCACGCGCTGTCTCCGATGTAATGCACCGTTGGAAGAGGCAGCCAAGGCCGAGATAATCGATAACCTCGAGCCGCTTACCAAGATCTTTTATGACCAGTTCTGCCGCTGCCATGGCTGTAAACAGATCTACTGGCCGGGGTCGCATTTTTCTAAACTGCAAAAGCGTATCGAAGAAATTCGCTCCCGGCTTCGAACCGAAGCGTAGGCTTGTCATCGGCTCAGCGTAACTGGCAGACTGCACTCCCATATGCAGTTCGCAAATTCCCCACGCGCGCAGTTTGCGGCGTTGGCTGTCGGCAGCGCGATTATGATTAGCGTCATCAACGCTCAGGGCCCAGCGCCATCGCCGCTCATCTCAGCGCCTTCGCCCCCTCCGGCGAACGTTTCTGCGGTCACGCCACAGCCGAGTCCGGCGCCCGAATTAACAAAAGCCGATTTTGAAACGTTTCTCGACGCGCTGATTCCTTCACAATTGCAAAACCGAAACATCGCCGGCGCAGTGGTCTCGGTCGTGAAAGACGGTCAGGTGTTATTCCAAAAGGGCTACGGGTACGCTGATGCTGAGGCGAAGAGGCCGGTGCTCCCCGATAAGACTTTGTTTCGCCCAGGCTCGATTTCGAAACTATTCACTGCCACAGCCGTGATGCAGTTGGTCGAGCAAGGGAAACTCGACCTCGACCGCGACGTAAATGATTACCTCGATTTCGCAATCCCGAAAACGTTCCCGGACCCTGTCACGCTGCGGCAGTTACTCACCCACACGGCTGGATTTGAGGACACATTGAAGAATCTCTTCGTGGCGCACGAAACGGACATGAAACCGTTGCGCACGTATCTCGTGAACCAAATGCCAGCTCGGATATTCCCGCCGGGCAAAGTTCCGTCCTATTCCAATTATGGATTCACGCTGGCCGGATACATCGTCGAGCGTGTGAGCGGGGAGAAGTTCGAGCGCTACATCGACAATCACATTTTGCAGCCGCTGCGGATGATCAATTCGACCTTCGATCAACCGGTCCCGCCGCAACTCGCCCCCCAAATCTCGAAAGCTTATCTCAGCGCTTCGAAGAAGCCACGTGATTTCGAACTCGTCCAAGCCGCCCCCGCTGGCGCGCTTTCCACCACCGCCGCCGATATGACGCGGTTCATGCTTGCGTTTCTTCAGGATGGCACCGTAGACGGAGTCGCAATTTTGAAACCTGAAACCGTCCGGCAAATGCAAACACGCCAGTTCGAACTTCATCCGATGATTTGCGGCATGGGCATTACTTTCATGGAATACTGGATAGCTCCTGTACGTGCTATTGGCCATGGCGGCGACACAGTTTATTTCCACAGCGACATGGCCCTTGTACCGGACGCGCACGTGGGCTATTTCATCTCCTACAATAGCCTCGGCAAAAATATTGGCGGTGGCCGGGGCGAAATTTTGCGCGCTTTCATGAATCGGTATTTTTCGAATCCGGGTGAACCTAAGGTCAATGTCGACGCGGACACTCAGAAATCGGACGGCCGCAAAGTGAGCGGCGTCTATGATGGAACGCGCCGTGGAGAAACAACCTTCCTGAAACTTCTGGCATTGCTCGACCAGTTTAGCGTGAGCAGCGACAAGGATGGCATTTTGACTGTGGAAGGAAGTAAAAATCAGAGCGGCGAATTAAAAAAATGGAAAGAGATTGCTCCGCTTGTTTACAGTGAAATCAACGGCCAGGAAAGGATCGCATTTCGCTCCGACGCATCGGGCACTGTGAACGAAATGCTCCCTTTCCCCACGATCTACGAAGGCCAACGCCTTCCGTGGTACGCGAGCAAAATTTTTATCGGGTTGGTTGTTAGTGGAAATTTGGTGCTCGCGCTTTTGACCGTGTTGTTGTGGCCGGTGGCAGTTGTAATTCGGAAACGGTTTCACCGGCCCCTCTTTAGTACAAAAAGCAATCGCGTTTTATATTTTTTTTGCCGCATCGTTTGCATCGGCGAATTGATCTTTATTCTGGCGCCCGTCATTGTGTTTAGCCAGGGGCTGGAACACGTCGTCGTGCTCGGCGACGCCATCAATCCATGGCTGCAGGCGTTCCATATTTTCGGGTGGGCTTTGATGGCGGGCATCCTTCTTTTGATCGTCGCCGCGGTTCGCTTTGTGATACTCCCGGGGCACGGGCTTTGGTTTCGTGCTCACGCAATCCTTCTGGCGCTTGGCGGAATCGCGTTCGGAGTGTTTGCCTGGCAATACCATTTGCTCGGCACGTCGCTGAGGTTCTGATCAGCGCGCCACATCGATGAATTTTACGCATCGAACCACTCTAATTGCTTTCGCTGTCACCGCGTTTCGGGTTTCGACTTTTGCTTACGCTCCGCTGGGACATCAGATCGTCGGAGCGATTGCAGACGAGCGCCTGTCGAATACGCCGACCGGCGCAAAAGTCTATGCATTGCTCGACGGGTTGACGCTGGAAAAAGCCGCACTCATTGCAGATGAAATCAAGGGCTGGGACAAAAAGGGTGTCGACGATCCACGGTCCTTCCATTATTCGAGGCACGGGAACCTCGACAGGCAACTGCGCGATTTCTGGCGCGCCAACCAGCCGACACATGAGCCTAATGCGCCCTGGCCTTCGCATCACTGGTTTCATTACACTGATGTCCCGGTGTTGCCGGCGCAACGGTATCGCGACGGCGCCATCGGTCGCGGCAAATGGGACATCGTGCACATGATTCCGTTCTGCATCGACGTGTTGCAGGGGCGAGTGTCCGAACAAAACGAGCGCAAGATTACCAAGCCTGTTGCGCTTATTCTCTTGGCGCACTGTATCGCTGATATCCATCAGCCATTGCACGTCGGTGCGGCCTACTTCGACGAACAAGGTCGCCCCACCGATCCAGACAAAAACAAATCAGCCCTGGCAGATGAGGGGGGAAATACATTTACACTCGAGCTAAGCGATGAGCCGCCGCGTCGCCGAGGCATTCGCAAGAAGAAGTTCCACGGCTTTTGGGATTACGATGTGGTCAACGCGCTGTTCCCTCAGGTGCCCGGCACCTTGCCGAAGAAGGAACTCGAAGCGCAAATCGACCCGCTCAAACAGCAACTGGTCCATGACATGGCGACGCATGAACCACCTAACTGGCGAATGCCCTCGAATGTCTCGACTGACAATTACGCCGAAATTTGGGCGGACGAAATTCTGCCGATCGCGCGCGAGGCGCACGCGCGTCTCGAATTTCGGAATGTAAAGCCGTTCCTGGATGGAGACCGTGTCGTTGCTGCGGGCGAGGTAATCGAAAAACCGGCGCCGGATCACACCCTCTATCGCGCATGGGCAGCCAGCGTCGTGCGCGACGAGCTGCACAAAGCCGGGTGGCGTCTCGCCGATTTACTGGAGAAAATCTTATAGTTAAAATGCGAGCCGTCGTCCAGCGTGTTAGCCGCGCCCGGGTGACCGTGGAGGGTCGCGTCACGGGAGAAATCACCACTGGTCTTCTGATTCTGCTTGGCGTCGGCCGCGACGATACGTCTGCTGCAGGGGCCAGCATGGCCGAGAGAATCGCAAACCTAAGGATCTTTGAGGACGATCAGCGAAAAATGAATCGCTCGTTACTCGACGTGAAAGGCAGCGCACTCGTCGTCTCCCAGTTTACACTCTATGGTGATGCGCGCGGGCAGCGCCGGCCCAGCTTTGTTGCCGCGGCGCCGCAGGAACAAGCCAAGAAGCTCTACGAAGAATTCGGTGAAGTGCTACGCAGGCTCGGAGTAACCGTCGCCACCGGAGTTTTCGGCGCAATGATGTCAGTGGAATTGGTCAACGAAGGCCCGGTCACAATTCTGCTCGATTCTGACAAAACGTTCTAGACAATCGAGTCCTGTCGCTTTGTAGAACGTGCAACCGAAGCGGTCGCCCTACAACTTGAGGCTAGATGAGATTGCGCGCGCTCCGGCCACTTCTACACTAACGACGCATGCTTGCGAAAGTTGAACCAGTTCGACTAATTGAGGTGCCGGAAATACGCGCTGCCCGTAGACGAATCGCGAACACGATCGTTCGCACGCCGCTGATTCGCCTCGAGCTCGGACCGGATTTTCCAGACATCCGTCTCAAGTTGGAGAACCTGCAACCGATCAATGCTTACAAGCTCCGCGGCGCAGCCAACGCCGTAGCGATGTTGTCTGAAGCAGAGCGTAAACGCGGCGTCTGGACAATCAGCGCGGGAAACGCCGGCCAGGGCGTTGCCTACGCGGCGAAGGCAGCAGGCGTACCGTGCTCGGTCGTGGTTGTTGAGACGGCGCCAAAATCAAAGCTAGAACGAATGAAAGCGCTCGGGGCGAAACTCATTCCCGTCCCGTACGAGATTGCTTGGAAAGCGCTGGATGAAAGATCATTTCCAGGAGTGAGCGGAACATTTATTCACCCGTTCGATGACGACAATTTCATTGCTGGTCATGGCACGATAGGCTTGGAAATTCTCGAGGACGCGCCCGACGCGGCTGCCGTGATCGCAAGCATCGGCGGCGGCGGATTAATCACAGGCGTGGCTAGCGCAATCAAGGCGGTGAGACCGGAAATCAAAATTTTTGGAGCTGAACCGGAAACAGCAGCGCCTGCTGCGCTTTCGTTCCAGAAAGGATCACCGCAGGTATTTCAAAACTGGAGAGCATCATTCGTCGATGGCGCCGGCGGTCAAAGCATGTTCCCTCGCATGTGGGCACGTATGAGACCAATTGTGGACGGCTGCTTCGTTGTTACTCTTGAGGAGACCAAAATTGCGATGCGACTGTTGGCTGAAAAAGCGCGTATCATCGCCGAGGGGGCAGGTGCGCTGCCAGTCGCTGCGGTGTTGAGTGGGAAAGCTGGAAAAGGGCCGATCGTCGCGATTATCTCCGGTGGCAACATCGATCTGCAAAAATTTTGCGAGTTGATTTCGCAAAGCGACTGTTGACTTTTGCGTCGGCGTTTGAAATAAGCTTCTGCCGAAACAAAGGAGGATATAAAAAATGAAAATTGGCGAGACAGCACCAGATTTTGAAGCACAAACGACTGAGGGTCGGATCCGTTTTCACGATTGGATCGGCGACTCGTGGGCGGTTTTATTCTCGCACCCGAAGGACTTTACCCCGGTCTGCACCACCGAGCTTGGTTACATGGCGAGGATCAAACCAGAGTTCGACCGCAGGAATGTGAAGATCATGGGTCTGTCGGTCGATTCCACTGGCGATCATCAAGGTTGGGCGAAAGACATTGAAGAGACGCAGGGGCACGCACCGAACTATCCAATCGTTGGCGACGCTGACTTCAAAATCTCGAAACTGTACGGGATGCTGCCGGCTGAGGTTGAGGGCGACCCAAAGAAGCGCACACCCGCAGACAACGCGACCGTGCGCAACGTTTACGTCATTGGCCCGGACAAGAAGATCAAGCTGATCCTTGTCTATCCAATGACCACAGGCCGCAACTTCGACGAGGTGCTGCGAGTGATTGATTCGCTGCAACTGACGGCGAAACACCAGGTGGCAACGCCTGTCAACTGGAAGCAAGGGGATGATGTGATCATCGCCGGTTCGGTGTCGGATGAGGAGGCAAAGCGGCGTTATCCGCAAGGTTGGAAGGCGCCAAAACCGTATCTTCGAATCGTTCCGCAGCCACAATAGCTGCATTACGCTGTCATTCCGAGCGAAGTCGAGGCTGCAAGGCGGCGGACGAAGTCCGCGAGGCCAGGCTTTCCACCCCGCGACATCACGCTGAGGTTGCGCCACGGGATCCTTCGACTCCGCTTTGCTTCGCTCAGGATGACGGGTCTCGGCTAAACCTGGTGAATCTCACACCGCCTCGGCAGAATATTCCACCGGGTCCTGCTGAAAGTACTTCCGCAACTCAGCGTATAATTTTGGATGACGAGCACGCAGCGCACGCGGTCGCTCAAAGAATGCTTCGACCGACACGGCGAAAAACTCGGCTGGATCCGTTGCACCGTATGTGTCGAGCAAGGTTGGTATGCCGCTCTCATCTGCAGCGCGCAAAGACGCAAACTCGGATCTCATCACGGCGGCCCATGCTAATTGCTGTTCCCGTGTCGCCAACCCCGGCACTCCGTCGGCTGCGTGATTTTCGTAATCGAGCTGGTGAGCAAATTCATGAAGAACAACGTTCTTACCATCGGAGGGATCAGCCGCGCCATGTTTAACGGCGCCCCAGGATAAAACCAAGGATCCCATTCTACGGCCGGTCTCGCCAAGACGACCCACAGTTCCTTCTTCCCAAAGATGCTCTGCAATCTGTCGTTTTTCTTCCACGACGTACGTTAATGGATAAACGAGAATTGTGAGCAAACCGGGAAAATAATCCGTTCTGCGATGCAACAATAGAAGGCAAGCTTGCGCTGCGATGGTTACGCGGACCTCATCGGTGATCGCGAAACCGCCACATCCTTCGAAACGTTTTTCGGCAAGAAACACCTGAATGTGACCAAGCAGTTCCGCGTGGTCGCTTGCCGACAATCTGGGAAAAAATACAACATGACGCTGAATCAGTGCCAGCCATTGTTTTGGAAAAGGGCGCGTCCGCAGGCGTTTTCGTCTGCGCTGTTTCAACAACGAAAAGATCACGGCACGACTGTAATCGTGGCAGCGAACGCGCGCGAGCGAGTCTGGGGTAGCGCACGCGTCTCGCGTGCTGGTTTCGGCGTCCCGCAAAACAATCTTCCCCTCGAGTTCCGCCGCGCGTCAGGTGAGTAAAATTAAGGAAAAACTCGCTATCGCGAGGACGCGCTCGGCAACACGCGAGACGTGCGCTACCCAATCGTTTCGCAAGCGCATGTCCACAATTCCGGGTCCAAGTCCAGTTTCGCTTTCT
>Ga0126383_10002320_pt1 | contig 12250 bp, 8 predicted proteins | sample PanSoiMetPlot_35_FD_96882 | JGI IMG/M metagenome (GOLD analysis project Ga0126383, IMG submission 96882) | Tropical forest soil microbial communities from Panama - MetaG Plot_35 | ecosystem: Environmental > Terrestrial > Soil > Tropical forest > Bulk soil | place: Panama | collected 2016-02-17
TAATGGACGTCTTCCAATTCCTCCACAACAACGAGTCGTGAACGTCATCGGGTAGAACGAGCTCTTCGACTTTGACACCTCGTTCCAGCAACCGCCGCTTTAAATCTACAGTCTGATGGAAATCCACCGTCCGATCGTCATCGCCATGAATGAGCAGGACCGGTGATTTCCACGTCGGTACCGCCGCGATTGGCGAGGAGTCGAACTGCACCTTTAACGCCTGGCGCAAATCCGATTCGACAATTCCGTCTCCAACCAGGGCATGGGCTAGTTGCGTCGTGTTGACGGCCGGCAACCGGTCATGAACGCCGTGGATGTCAACACCCGCCGCGAAGACATCGGAATTGCGGCCAAGCGCTAGTGCGGTCAAATAACCGCCCAGCGACGCGCCCCAAACCCCGATTCGATTGGGATCGACATCCGCTCGTGACTGTAGGTACTTGCCCGCCGCAAGAATGTCCCGATATTCCGTCGCGCCTCGAGCGCCCGTGTTATCGGGAAACTGGAATGCCTGTCCGTAACCCACACTCAGCCTGTAATCCACCGACAGGACAATGAAACCCCTGCTCGCCAAATACTGATTTGCTCCATAGTCGTTCGCGTACTCCCAGCGATAATGCCAGCCGAGCAGCATTTGACGCGGCCCACCTCCGTGGATATAGACGACAGCGGGTTTGCGTCCATCGCCGCCGACGCCGTTAGGAGGCTTGAAGAGTTGTCCGTGTGCCTCGACCCCATCGCTTGCTCGAAACGAAACCAGTTCCGGTGTGACCAGTTGTGCGGTTGGAAAATCTGCCGGCAGGCGATCGTCGCCCAGCGTTCGAGGTGTTCCGCCGGATATCGCAATGACCGATGGAGCGGGCGGGCGCTGCGCTCCGGCCGCAAGATACGCAATGTTCTGGCCATCCGCCATAACGGTTGCACTCCATTCGATCCCGGTGCCGGTTGTGAGTGACGTTGGCGTCGCGGCGTTGATGGGAACCTTGAACAAATGCCGGCGATCCACATCGCTGCGATCGGGGCCCGTGTTTGCATTGAAAATGATGGTGCGGCGATCGGGAGTCAACGTCACCTGTTCCACCATATAGGAACCAGGTGTTAGTAACATCGGCCGGCTGTTTTGGGCTCCGGGATGCTGGACCGAGTACAAGTGCGGAAAGCCGTCGCGATAGGACATGAAAACGAGATAGTCGTCGGCCGCCCATCGCAGGCCGATGCCGCCTGGGTTTTGCAGGATCGGGTCGCCGGGTGCTTTGCCGCTCGAGATCGCCGGGACGGCTGTAATGTTCGCGTCGAGCCCTGAGGGAATTTCAGCGACCATCACCTCCCATGGCGATTCCGTGCGTGCGAGCGGCGAACGGGGCGTTCCGCCATTACCGGGTTGTCGCAGGAACGCGATCTTGCGTCCGTCCGGCGACCACGCCGGCTGCGTATCGCGGCCGGTCGAGGGCGCAATGAAGCGGATCGGCTGCTCGGGCAGATAAAGGCCGATGAAACTATGGTCTCCCCTGTTCGAGACGAATGCCAGCGTCTTCCCATCCGCCGACCAAGCAGGCGAGTCGCTCGTACCGCGCGAGTAAAAGAGTTGCTGGGGTTGCTTCGATCCATCGATTGGCGCAATCCAGATTTGCCGGTTTCTGACGAAAGCGACGCGATCCGTATCCGGCGATACAGCAGGATCGTCACCTTCACCGATCAGTTTTGGTGAGCCGCCAGGAACAGTTACTGACCAGATCTGAATGCGAGGTTGCACGGGCAATTCGGCAGGATTCGGCGGTGTGTCCGCTCCACGGTTCGAACCGTGATCCCCGCCCCGCACGTACACGATGGTCTTGCCGTCGCGAGAAAAGCTGAGTTGGGTTAATTCCTGGCCGTCATCTTCCGTATAAGACGTCAGTTTGCGTGCCTCGAATGCCGGGCCGCTTGCAATATAGATGTTGCGGACACCACGCTCATTGAAAGTCCACGCGATCGTCGACCCAACCGGGGATGCAACAAGATTTTCAGGCGACGGGAAGCTGAGAATTTGCTCGACAGTAAACGGGCGAGACGCCGTCTGCTGTGCGATAAACATGAAGGCAAATGCAAAGATTCGAAGGCGCTGCATAGTCATTTCCGTCTCCCACCGCGGCTCCGTGCCGCCTTCGGACATTAAATATTCTCCCCCTCGTGAGGGGGAGAGCCGCCGCAGGCGGCAGGGGGTCGGTCACACACCATCTGCAGCCGGTGCCTATTCATTCGATTGCGCGGGTTTTAATGTCAGTTTCTGCACGCGCCAGTTCGTGATTTCGCCCACGTACAATTCGTTCTCGCTTCGGCAATCCATTTCGTGAACCGTGCCGAACTCTTTCAGGAGCTTTCCAGCAGTTCCGAACTTGCCTAAAACTTTTCCGTCCAGCGTCATCTTGTAAATTTCGCCGTTATCCATGCCGGTGCTGGGGTTCGAGTTCGACGTGTAAAGAAATTGACGCGGTCCTGGCGTAATACATATTGCGTACGGCGCGCCGACGTTCGTGTATTGCGTCTTGAAATTTCCCTCACCATCGAACACTTGAATACGCTTGTTCTCGCGATCACCGACATACACATTGTTCTGCGAGTCGATTGCAATCGTGTGCGGAATATTGAACTGCCCGGACTCGGTCCCGCGTGAGCCCCACGACTTGAGGAATCGCCCGTTCTTGTCAAACTTTGCAATTCGAGAATTGCCATATCCGTCGGCAACATAGATATTGCCGGCCGAATCCCAAGCGACATCTGTTGGTCGATTGAAGTTGTCACCGGGAATTCCTGCACCCGCCGGCCCGCCACGCCCGCCGCCTCCGCCACGCGCTCCGCCGGCTGCATTTGCAGCAGGTGCTGGAACAGGCAAAGCCTCCGGCTTTCTGCCAAGCGTCATTAGAACCCGTCCGTCGGGATCGAACTTGAGGACCATGTTCGAGCCTTCGTCGATGACCCAAATGTTGTCTTGCCGGTCTACTCGCACCGCATGGGCGAAGACAAACCCGTATAAACCCTGTCCAATTTCGCGGACGTATTTCCCCGTCTGATCGAATTGGAACAGCCGCGCGGCATTTCTCGCAAACGCCCGATTGGTGCCCATCGTCACTTGAGGTGAGCCGGTGCGTGTGTAAACAAACACGTGTCCTTTGGAGTTCGTTGCCACACCGACGGCTTCGCCGAGATAAAGACCGTCCGGCAGCTTCAGAAAATTGGGCGTGGAGTCGTAAGGTATCTCCGGAACTGCGTTCTGCCCGTTCAGGGAACCGACAGCCAGGAGTACCGCTGCAATCAACCAGAGCTTTGATGCAAGTTGCATGATCAATCCTCCTATTTCGACGACGCCTGCGTCTGGGTTCGAGGTTTGAGGATGAGTTTTTGAACACGCCATGACGTGATTTCCGAGACGAGTAATTCATTTTCGTTCCGGCAATCGATCGCATGCACCGTGCTGAATTCGCCCAATTGCTTTCCCGGCTTGCCAAACTTGCCGACAACGGTTCCATCCAACTCCATCTTGTAAATTTCGCCGCTGACTGCTGCTTGACGCGAGTCGTTGTTGTCAGGGTTCGAGTTCGAACTGTAGAGATATTGGTGCGGCCCTGGCGAGATGCAGACTGCCCAAGGAGCGCCGATGTTGTCGTAGATTTTGAGAAGTTTCAAATCGCTGTCGAAAACCTGAATACGTCTGTTTTGACGGTCGGCTACATAGATATTGCCTTTCGCATCCGACGTGATCGAGTGCGGTGTGTTCAATTGCCCAGGCTGGGTTCCTCTGGTTCCGACCTCCTTAACGAAGCGGCCATTCTTGTCGTACTTCGCGACGCGAGAGTTGGTATAGCCGTCGGCGACAAAAATGTTCCCTGCGGGGTCCCACGTAATATCGGTTGGCCGGGCGAAGCGATATGGCTGCGCTGGCGGCGGAGGCGTGCCGGGCGGCGGTGAAGCTTCGAGACCCTCGACGGCTTCTCGCCGTCTGCCCATAACCATAAGAACGCGGCCTTCGGGGCTGAACTTCACAATGACGTCGGTGCCTTCATCGACCGTCCAGATATTGTCCTGAGAATCAACACGGACTCCGTGCGCCATTTCGAATCCGTACAGGCCTTGCCCGATCTCGCGAACAAACACACCGTTTTGATCGAACTCAAACAGTCGCGTGTTTCCGCTTCGAGTAAAAACAAACACGTGACCTTTCGAGTTGCGCGCCACGCCGATCCCTTCGCCGAGGTAAAGGTTCGGGGGCAGCTTCAGAAAATTAGCCACCGACTCATACGCGATGTCGGGTGCGGTTTCGAAGGCCTTCGCGCGAGCGGGGGCATTCTGCTGTGCGAACGACACGCTGGACAAAAGCAGAACGACAACAAGCAAAAACAATTTTTTCGATCCGTTCATTCGAGCCTCCAAGAAGTCGAACTCATTTGCATACGAAGCTTGCAGGGTCTTCCGTATTACCGCTGCCTTTGTAGGTAGGCACCTTCGGGTATTGGCAGACGAGCCGTCTTCCCACCATCTTTTCGTTCTTGTAGTGATCGAACATCAGCTCCTCTGGCGCATTACCCGTCTGTTTCCATTGTTCGATAACGTTGAGCGCGTCGTAATTGAAGTTTTCTTCACCGCTTGTGCCGGGCCCATGACCCATGCCGGGTACCATAAAGAATCGCATTGATTCTTTTACCTGCTTGGCTCCCGTTTTTGCTACGACTGCTTTGTAATAATTCATCGCGACTTTGGGTGGCACAGCCGCATCAGACCATCCATCAACCAGCATCAGCTTGCCGCCGCGGGCGAAGAATTTGCGCAAGTCCGGGTCGACTGCATTAACCGGCGCCACGTCCGGCGTATCGGCGAGTGCCAGATCGCTATCGAAGTTGACCCGCCGCGTTTTGTAATCCCATTTCGGATCCTTGAACACGAAATACTTGAAGAACTCGACCGGGATCCCAAGCGGCTGTGCGCCGCCGGCCAATTGCGTCCAGCCGAGTTCGCTCCCCGGATACATCGGAGAGTAGATTTCTTCCTTCGTTCGTGGATTCGTTGGCCCGGCATAAATCTTTTGCGCGGCATCCGCCTGAAACTTAGTCAAGCTGGATTGCGCTACCAGCCCCGAGAGGTCTACCTTGCAATGTTCGGGGTCGCTGATGATGCCGTCTTTAAGGCCATCCTTGTGATCGCATTGCTCGAGAGCAACCTCGTGCAGGACCGACAGTTCCTTTGGAGACAGGAGACTACGCTCATCATCATGAGTTGCGTACCAATACCACATCTGCCCGAACGTGTGGCGCGACAGGTACGATGACATTCCCGTCACTGCGATCACGTCATAGTCGTCCGGATACCTTTGCGCAGAGCTGAGCGCGGCAATGGTTCCACCGCCGCCTTCGGCGATAACCGAATATTTCAGTGGTGCGTCGTAGTACGCCTTGATCAGAGCTTTGGAAGCAACAACCATCTCGTGCGCCGCCCGGTATCCGAAATCCTTGATCTTTTCCGGATGGGCGATGGCATAGCTCGAATCACCTTCGTGTCCCGTATTGTTGCCTGCTGTGGCGTAGCCGAGCCGAACTCCATTCGCCAGCGGGCCCGCGTTAACTGCTGCACCGCCTCCCAAACCACCATTGCCGCTACCGCGAAATTTCCCATTCCAGTTTGCTGCGACCGGCATCCATAGCTCCATTTTGATGTCGGAATCGCTGGATGGTTTTAGCGTCGCTTGGATCCGGCAAAACGCGGGAAGGTTCGCGAACTGATTACCGCCGCGCGCGCCTCCTCCGGCCTGGCCCCCTACGACCGGCGGTGTGTACGCACCCGCCGCTATGTTTTGAGCAAGCGTGATCGTCGTGCTCGGCAAAGATATCTTGGCCAGATCCTCACACGCTGTCGCCGCATGGGCCGGGCTAACTAAGAGGATTGCAAGCAAGAATGCAACGCCGCAAAGTAATCGAGACATTTCAGAGCAACCCTTCTGTTGAAATGTTGGGTGGAACTTCCGCGCAGTCATATCACTTCTGGTTAGGATTGGCAACACGCGGCGCCGGTGTCGGAACTCAGTTTGGTAGCTGGATAATGTCGTAATACGTGTGGATCATCTCTGTATCGAACGCGGCGATGAGAGCTTCAATGGGGAAGAGCAACGTATCCCAGTGGAATCCCGACCGAAAGAGGGGCGAAGACGTATATGTCCCTGTGCCGGTGTTGATGAGAGGCCGAATGAAGACGCTTTTCGAGTCCAGCGGAAGGGTTGCGACGTTTGCATAAAACTTTTTCCAACCTTCGCTCATGAACAAATACTGCTCGACATTCGAAACATAGAAAGCAGTGACAGTGCTGTTGCGGTCTTTGAGGTATTGAGCAACGGACTGAATCGCCGTTGGGCCCCCAAAGTCCCCGACGATCGGAACAATTAGATTGTCTTTCTGTAGCCGCTGCACCGCCTGGAAATTCTCTTCGCTGGCAAGAAAACTCCGAGGCTTGCCGGTGCTGTCGCTGTCGGTCATCAGTTCTTCGTACGTCGGTAAAATTGTCCGTGTCGGCGGGCGCGGACCCGAATAGGTCAGATTCGGCCCACCAACGTAAAAGGCTCTGAGAATATTTGCAACCGTGTTTTCGTCATCGACTGTCAGGGTGAATCCGTGTTCGCCGACCAGCCGCTGTTTGATGATTCGCAAATTTTCCTGATAAAGATCCAGGTCTGCAGCCACATCATCAAACGCGTTGAACAGCACAACGGCACTGGAGTCTTGTTCCAAGTCCGGGGGACGCGGTCGTGAAAACAAGTGAGAAAGAAAATCGGCTCGGTCCTTGGAGATCTCGAACACGGCCTTATACATCAAGTGTTCGAGCATATTCTGACGCCGAATGTCGAACACAAACGCAATTTTCGGTTTGAGGGCGGCGATGTACGTGAAATTTTGTTCGGGCCCCACGCCGAGGTACACGCCGCCGGGCTTTCTTCCTTCCGTGAGACTGGTAAGGACCTCCTGAAACGCGAGTTCGTTGGAGACGAAATTATCGGAGACGAAAGAACCGCCTGGTTCTGAGAAGTCTGCGATCAACTTCCAAAACGCTTCGTCGCTGAGCCGCGCCGGTAATTGTTCCGCCGACCAGCCAACACTAAAAAAGACGCAGAGCGTCAATACAACGGCAAGTCGGAATCGATTGGCAGACTTCAATTCAAATTCCCTTTTAAGCAGCGTAAATAAGAGACATTACCAGCGAAGCAATCGTTTGCACAAAACGTTTTTGGAGCTTGGACGCTAGAATACCCGGTTACTGATTCATCAACTGGAGTTCTGCATGAAAAGGCAGAAACGTGCGAAGGAATGGTTCGATAATGACGTCTTTTGGCGAGAAACATTCTCTTACATATTCGCCGAGAAACGGGTAGCGCTTGCCTCTGAAATAGTTGATAAAGTCTTGAGGCTAACGAACCTGCAAGGGAAGTCAGCCCTGGACCTCGGTTGCGGCACCGGCAGGTTTTCGATTGCCTTGGCCCAACGTGGTTTTTCGGTTACAGGGGTGGATCGAACCAAATATCTCCTCGACAAAGCGCGTGCAAAAGCACGATCCACGCACATCGCTGTGGAATGGGTTCAAGAAGACATGCGGGATTTTGTGCGACGTGATGCGTATGACTTTGTCCTAAGCATGTTCTCGACGTTTGGATATTTCGATGATCGTCGGGAAGATGCAGCGGTTCTTGCAAACGTCTCCAAGTCTCTTCGACCCGGCGGTGTATTTCTAATGGACATTATGGGGAAAGAGATTCTCGCGAAGATATTCCAGCGTTCCTCGGCGCAGACACTACCGGACGGATCTGTCCTGGTGGAACAAAGGAGCATCCTTGACGATTGGACTCGCGTCCTAAACGAATGGACCGTCATTCGAAATCGTCGAGCACGGAAGTTCACCTTCCTGCTCAACATTTATTCAGGGCAAGAGCTTCGGCAGGAAATGGAGCGCGCCGGTTTAGTTGATGTGAAACTCTACGGCAATCTCGATGGTGATCCGTACGGGCCGGATGCTGGGCGCCTGATTGCAGTTGGTCGGAAAGGAGGAAGGGGTGGGCGGCGGCGCTGAATCGCGGAGTACATGGGGCAGCCCCCATGCGAGTTCTTAATTTTCTTCGCCCATCGCCGCCAGGTTTTTTTTCGCGGGCGTATAACCAGGATCGATTCGTAATGCCTGTTCGAAGTGCGCTTTCGCCTCAGGCACCCTTTCCTCTTTCATCAACAGCTCACCCAGGCTGTTATGTGCCATGAACTGTTCGGGATCGAGCCGAAGCGCGGTCTCGAATTCATTCAAAGCACTCTTCATATCCCCGACTCTCACGAGGACCATTCCCAGGTTCGTGTGCGCCAGCGGGTATCGTGGGTCGAGAGCAATCGCGCGCTCGAGATGGATCCTTGCGTTAGGCAGGTCGCCTGCCTCATCGAGAATGATCCCGAGGTTGTTGTGCACTTCCGCATTTCGGGGATCCAGCAAGAGGGCACGTTGAAAGTGGTCCCTGGCGTCGGCGACTTCGTGTTGGTCCGACAACAACACGCCGAGAAAGATATGGGCGGGCAGCATGTTCGGCGCCAGAGCTAGTGCTTCCTGATAATGAATTTTCGCTTCGCGCAGACGGCCCATTTCCTGAAGCTCTCTGGCCATTTGGTAATGAGCCATTGCCGATTTCGGGAAAGCGCCGACTACGTTTTCATAACGGGGGAGCGATGGTGCGACGTTCCCCTTGGATTCGACGACGAAAAACAATCCTGCCGGTATCGCGAACAGCAGCCACAGAGCCGCATGGCGAGCCCAAGCAGGAATCAGCGGCACTGCCTGGGTGGCAGAAGCGTTGACCTCAACGCCGAGGGCCTGGCTGGTCTCTCTTTCACGGATTTTCCAGATGAAGCTGTCCATGTAGTAATGCAGCATGCCGGTTGCCGAGACCAGCGAGACCACCACACGGATCACCCTGTCGTCTTTGAACAAGGTCCATGCATGCGTGAGCAACCCGAATGCAAGACACAGCCCTACATACACCAGCACGAGCGCTTGGCGAGGTCGAAAAAGGAACCGAATGAACGGACCGGCGTCGGACGTCTGTCGTGTCCGGTTAAGATTAAACATCCACACGATCGCAAGGTACTGGACGTCGTGCCACGATTCGAACAACGCCAGGCCCATTAACGGACGCTCTACCACGCCGGCCGTGTAGCTGAGATAAATGAAAGTGACCGCAACAAAAACGAACTTGAGTGGATTTGGCGAGTGTCCTTGCCGGATCGAGGAGGCTATCCGGACCACATAGATAACGGTGACGACAATGGTTGCAGCCAGCCATCCACGGGCGAACCATACGAAGGCCTGTGCCGGAATGATCGGCCCTCCGCTCTCATAAAAACTCGTGACATAAGACGGTAAATCGATGTTGAGCACGAACACACACATACCGAACCACATCAGACACATTGTCCGGTCCAGCCACGCAGGAGTTCTTGCTTCGGGTCTGGCTTTCGCATCATAGATGCGCGCGAAGCCGTATACCTGCATCATCCAGTGCCATTGGCCCCACAACAGTGCAAGCAGCAGCACAATGTGCAAGTTCAGATAAGCGAATGCTGCTGTCACTGTGAACAGAAACAACGGTGCGAGAATCAGACGAACTTGAAATCGCCGGAAGAGCGCGCGGTCGCCATACGCCCGCAAAATGCCGGGCAGATAATGCGCCGTTGCCAGCGCCAGCGCGAATGCAAGAAGACCATTCATCCATCCACCGCGTTGTGCGGCCGCGAAGGCGCCGAGGATCAGGATCGGTGTGAACAGGATAAAGACCATGTCCTGAACCGGGCTGAAAATCCAATAGCGGGCAGCGATACGTTCAGCCGGCTCGATTTGCGTTTTGACGCTGGACATGGCGTTGCCTAACATACCAATAAACCCCTGCGAGTTGGGAAGGAAAGGTAGGCAAAGTGAAGGTAGTCGGGTTGTTGATGTCTGTCATTCTTGGAGCGGCTTTAGCCTTTGCGCAAGCACGCGAAACATATGCTGAGCTCCCGGGTGTGCGGCTTTGGTACAAGGACACCGGAGGCAGCGGCACGGCTGTCGTATTCCTTCATTCCAATACAGGTAGCAGCCAAAATTGGGAACATCAGATACCGGCATTCACTGCAGCCGGTTACCGCGTCATCGCCTACGATCGTCGGGGTTGGGGCCGCTCCATGGCGCAACCGGGCGGTCAGCCGGGAACGGCAGCCGACGATCTTCACGCTTTGATGAAATCTCTAGGCATCGATCGATTTCATTTGTTGGGAACGGCGGGCGGAGGATTTGTCGCCTTCGATTACGCACTCTCATTTCCGGAGCAGCTTCGAAGTATCGTTGTCGCCAACACCATCGGTGGTATGCAGGACGAAGATTATCTGGAACTCGGGCGCAGATTACGGCCGCCGCAGTTTGACGCCATGCCGCCGGATTTGCGGGAATTGGGACCATCCTATCGCGCGGCCGACCCGGACGGTACGCGACATTGGATTGAGTTGGAGCGTATGAGCCGGCAGAGTGGCGCCCCGGCGCAGCCGCTTCGGAACCGAATGACCTTTTCAATGTTGGAGTCCATCAAGATGCCGGCGCTGCTGATTACAGGCGATGCCGATATGTATGCGCCGCCGCCGTTGCTGCGAATGTTCACGTCGCGCATCAAGAGTTCAGAGTCATTCATTATTCCTGAGGCCGGTCATTCTGGTTACTGGGAGAAGCCGGAGGTATTCAATCGCGTTGTGCTTGAATTCTTGAGGAAACATTAATGATGAAGACTTCGTTGACAGCAGCCTTCTTTGTGTCTTTGTGCCTTGGTGTCGTTGTCTTGAATGCGAAAGATCTGCCGATATCTATTGAACGCCAAGGTTACTTATTTGCTGGAGGGAAGTACTCGACGGTCAACGGGCAGCAAGTCATGAGCGGCCAGATCTACGCCGAGTATCAGATCCCAGCTAAACAAACCCATCGTTGGCCTCTTTTGATGATTCACGGACTCGGTCAGTCCGGAACGAACTTCACAGGAACGTCGGATGGTCGGGAAGGTTGGGCTCAGTACTTCCTGCGGCAAGGGTACGCGGTTTACGTCATCGACCAGCCGGGCAGGGGACGGGCGGCGTATCAATCTGAGGCATATGGTCCATTGACTGCGCCGGACATCGAGAACGTCCAACGCCGCTTCGTCGCGCCCGAGCGTTACGAGCTTTGGCCTCAGGCTCGGCTGCACACGCAATGGCCGGGGAAAGGGGCGCCCGGTGATCCGATATTTGATCAATTCTATGCCTCGCAATTGCCTTCGATTTCGGCCGCCAATGCAACGATCTTCAACCGCGACGCAATCGTCGCTTTGCTGGAGAAAATCGGACCCGCAATCGTCATGACCCATTCGCAGTCGGGAGGCTTCGGATGGCCCGTGGCGGATATGCGTCCGGATCTGGTGAAGGCGATCATTGCGCTCGAACCTAGCGGTCCGCCCTTTTACGATATCGAAAATATCGGGGCGCCGGATTGGTTCCGGGATGCGCCGACAAGCTATCGCGTTTGGGGACCGACGGCCGCCCCTCTGACCTACGCACCCCCTGCGGCAAACCCATCCGATCTGACGATTGTTCGGGAAGAGCGCCCAGACGCTCCAAATGTCGTCCGATGCTGGCTGCAGAAATCACCGGCGCGACAGCTACCTAACTTGCAGAAAATGCCGATCTTAATCATGACAGCCGAGGCCTCGTATCATGCGACCTACGACCATTGCACGGTCAAGTTTCTCGAGCAGGCCGGCGTTCATCCCACGTGGCTCAAGCTGGGCGAATCCGGCATCCACGGTAATGGTCACATGCTAATGCTCGAGCAAAACAGTAGGGAAATTGTAGAGGTCATCGCGCGCTGGCTGGCGAAAGCCATCCGTTAAGGATTTCCTAATCCAAAACTCTTGTGATACGTTCTTTGCCGTCCAGTAGGGACGCGAGGGCAGTAGGGACGCGGGGGCACGTCCCTCACGGAGGAAAACCGCGTGAGCCGAAATCTCCAGACCTTCCTAGATCGATTTGTTGCCACTCTTTTGTGTCTCGTGTTCATCGCGCAGTTTGCAGTGGCGCAGTCCGCGATAGGTTTGCGACTTCAGATTGTACAAGGTGACAGAATTGAGAATGTCATCGGCCGTAACGCTAAAATGCCGATTACTGTTCGCGTTACGGATCGCAATAACCGTCCAGTTAACGGAGCAACGGTA
>Ga0126383_10002321_pt1 | contig 12250 bp, 9 predicted proteins | sample PanSoiMetPlot_35_FD_96882 | JGI IMG/M metagenome (GOLD analysis project Ga0126383, IMG submission 96882) | Tropical forest soil microbial communities from Panama - MetaG Plot_35 | ecosystem: Environmental > Terrestrial > Soil > Tropical forest > Bulk soil | place: Panama | collected 2016-02-17
AATGGTGGTGCGCCTACGGAGCATGAGGTCTAGAGCGAAATGGCGCTTTCTCAAAAGCGGACGCCGAAGTGCGCTCTAAAGAGAACTTGACACCGCCGACATTGTCAGAGAGGCTAATTAACCACCGCCAAACGTAGGCTGGGTGGTAAGGCGGCCGCTGCTACTTCCTTTAATCAAACCCGAGTAGTCTCGGTTTGAAACGGATTTTGTTATCTGGTAGTCAAGTGACTGCCTGATGAGTCATCCAATTTCCAAATGCAACACTAACAAGCAGAGCCACCAACGCATAGCAACCCGAGGCTGCAAGCAGTACTGCTGGTAATCCCGCACCCAAGGCGAGCAGTGTGGCCAGCGGTCCGGCAAGGACGGAGGCACAGCCATTGATCGCCCAAGCCCATGGCAGGAGTTGGGTATGGCGTAGGCCGAGCTGGCGCAAGCCGAGAGGGAACGGCACACCCATGGCAACCAGCGGTAGCATTACTGCGAATGCGAGAACCATTCGGGCCGGCAGCGGCCAACTAAGTAGAGGCGTCAATACAGCCTGCAAGCCGAATGCATACACGGCATCGGTGAGGGCAACGACGAGAGCGGCCCAGCAGGCTAGCTGCGTCGCCGAGGTTCCTTTTCTTAGCTGCCGCCCGGCCCAAGCGCTGCCCGATCCAGAGAAGAACAACAAGCCTGCCAAGACCACCGCCACTGCAAAGCTGGGATTCGCCAGGAAGAAGACCAACCGCTGAATCAGTGCCATCTCCACGAGCAGATAACCCAGTCCCAACGTCAGGAAGTAAACGAGCACCTGTAGGCCCACTGATCTGCGAACTGGCGGCCTCGCAATTACTGAATCATTGCAAGTGCCATGACGCGGCAACAGAACCAAAGGAGAAACAATCAACAAAATGCTCAAAAGGGTCGCCTGCACCAGCGTTGCGACGAGGATGAGATAACCCCACTCCGAGAACGGAATCCACGATTGGGGGTAGGTGCGAAACATGAGCGGCAAGGCGCGCCAGCGGAAGAAATGGAAGAAATAAGGACGATCGTCGGTGGCGGGCCTCACATTGAACGCATAGTCGCGGAAGAATTGTTCTCGGCTTTCGCCCCCGACAAGGAATGCACTGGTTGCCTCGAAGTAATAATCACGCTCCAATACATTGTGGCGGTTGTGCTGGTCCGGCGTGATTCCGGGAAAGTAAGAAGTATCAAACAAGCGCTCTTCGGCCCACCGGCGCAAGGCAGACAATTCCTGCTCCGTGAATGCTTCCTTCTTGAGCAACAGCGTCGCTGCCGCCCAGCTTCGGATCAACACTAGACGCTCGGCTGGGTTCAGGCCCAACCGCTCCAACGCTGCAACCCCCGTGGCGAACAGTTTCAGCTCATCCCGCGGCGGGGTGCGCACCCAACGCGTCACAGCTACCACACCCCCTGGGCGGAGGTGGCGCAAAAAGGCCTCAAAGGCATCACGCGTGTAAAGATAGTTCTCTCCCACGGCACCGATGCCGACCGCTGAGCCAGCAAAGGAATCGACAAGCGAGAGGTCAATGACATTCCAGTTCTGGTGTGCGGTCTGCACAAAGGCACGGGCGTCCGCACGGTGGAGGCGTACCTCTGGCCGGTCATAAAGCCCACCAGCAAAGGCACGGAATGTCCCGCGCAACAACCACGGAACGTTAGGGTCGAGCTCGACTGCGTCCACTTGCCTAGCGGCGTGCCGCAGCGCCAGCAAGACGCCCGCGCCGCCGCCAGACCCCAGGACGCACACCCGCAAGTCCCCAGGCGCATCGGGAAGAGCGAAATAAGGTGCCGCCGTGACCATCCAATCGAGATAGTTGAGTCTGCTGGTGTCGCCGTCAAATGCGGTGATAGGCCCGGCACTCTCTGCGTCCATGTAGAGTCCCAGTTGCCGCGGCGGGAGGGCATCCGTTGGCGCGATCAACGACAACCCAGGCGCTTCGCGAATGGCGGGGCTGGCAACGACGTTTACACGCGCAAGAGCGCTGGATCGTTCTGCTACTACCTGCGCACCCGGAAGATTGAGCGCGTAGCTGAGTCCCTTATACTGCGACAACCGCACGGCAGTGGGACGAAGAATGGAAGCGAGCGTCAGGATGGCCATGATTGCAACGCCTGCCAAGGCAAAGAGCCGGCGCACACCTCGATCATGGAAAAAATCGCCCTCAAACAAAGCCAGGATTGCAGCACCCTGTGCCAGAGCTGTCACGCCTGCAAGCGCCCATTCCACCGCCACGACGGACAGCAGGAAAAGGGCCAGAATTGCACCTGCGCCAGATCCGGCCATGTTGAAGGCATAAAGGCGAGGGCACGTCGCCGATTCACTGGTGAGGGCGAGACCAATCGCAGCCGCTGCGGCGAAAAAGGGAACAAACAAGGCGAGATAGTAGCTGCCCAGGTAGAGCACTTGCCGGCTATCCCAAATAATCAGGAATGGATCGAAAGGCACACGCTGCGCAAGCCAAAAAGAAATCGGCAGCGCAATGGCAAACGAGGTCGCAGAAATTGCAAACCAGCTCACATAGGAAAACTGACGACTCGCCGCAGTATCCGCCCTTCTTCGTTCCAATACCGCGAGTAGTGTGCCGCTGGCACCGAAGCCGAGAAGTGCAATCGAGATCACCATGTAGGCGAAGTGGTGCCATTGGCCAATGGAGAATGCTCGAACCAAGATCACTTGGTAGGACAGCACCGACGCAGATACGAGCAGAAGGGCTGCTTCGCGGCACCGCATGCCGAGCAAAAGTCGACGAACCTGATCAGAGACCGACACAGACTTATTGCTGATGTTCGATTGGCCGTCCGCCAGTGCTTGTCAGTTTGCTTTCTGCCCGCCGACCAATGGAACAAAGTTCACGGGCATTAAGCTTCGTACTTGAAGGTCATGTGGTCCTTTGCCGCCCTTGGTAACGAGCATGAGCATCTGAATTTGGAAGGGATTGCCCACTGGAATTACCATCCTGCCTCCGGGCTTCAGTTGGTCAACCAAAGGGGGCGGAATGTGGTTAGCGCCGGCGGTCACGATGATGCCGTCAAAGGGCCCCTTCTCGGGCCAACCGAAGTACCCGTCGCCCACTCGTACCTCAATATTCTTATAGCCGAGGGCGTCCAACCGCCGGCGTGCGGCCGTGCCTAGTGGCTCGATGATTTCGATGGAATAGACTTGCGCAACCAGAGGAGAAAGGACTGCGGCTTGATAGCCTGAGCCAGTTCCTATTTCGAGTACACGATGCTCCCCTTTTAGCTCGAGGAGTTCCGTCATCTTGGCCACCATGTAAGGTTGCGAGATGGTTTGACCATAACCGATGGGCAGTGGCCTGTCTTCGTAGGCATAGGCTACGAGATCAGGAGGTACAAAACGATGACGCGGCGTCTTGCGCATTGAATCAAGCACACGCGAGTCGCGCACCACTTCCGATCGACTCCGACGCAGCGTGGCAATCTGCGTCCGAACCATCTCTTCGCGCTGCTTGCGGTAGTCTTCGTCGTTGCCGCGGGGAAGGAGAATTTCAGCGGCAGCCAGGGCGAAACACAGATAAACGAGAAGACGGAAAAAGGCGCTTCCCCTAGATTCGTCTGATGAACCGGTCAGTGGCCATCGTGGGTCTATCGCATTTCCCATAGCGAGCCCTCAATCGATGGGAATGCCCATCCTCATTGTAAATCTCTCCTTAGCTCGAGCATTGCGCAGCCCTGCCCTTACGCGCTCCCGAACTAGCGAACACTCGAACTCGGCCATGGCGCCGATGATCTGGAAAATCAATCGTCCAGATGGCGTGCTGAGGTCCAAATTGTCGCGGAAGCTGATGAAGGCCACACCATAGGCGGCAAGATCCGCCTGACGTGGAGCTGGCTCAGTGACTCAAGACAAACAGCAATCACACGTAAACATAGAGGAGAAGTTATTGAGCCGGCTGTAAAGATGTTGTACAGACGACTAGGCCACGAATTTGTATCCGAGTCCGATAACCGTCACGATGAATTGCAGTTCTTGCCAGGGAACGGCACGCCTGTAAAAAAGGTGCAAACTGTCATTCTGAGGCAGTAGCGGCAACAATCGAGTTCGCCGCTACCGCTAACAGTGAGTTGCATCGTCGCACGCTGATCACTTTAGTGGCGAAACCGAGCAAATCTCAAATTACAAACTGTTTCAACGAAGCTTACCGCCTGTTTACACGCCGTCGCTTTTTTCCGGGTTACAGATGAAGAGTCCTCGCTAAGAGGATGTGGTCAGAAGACCGGAAAGGAAGATTGCAGAATGAATCGCGTAACCAAGAATATCATCGCCGTTTTGGCGGTGTTTTTTGCCGTCCAACTCAGTGTCCCCGTCTTGGCACAGCAACCGGGTGACATCAACATCCACGTACTAAACGAGGTTGCTGTCCCCGGACATCTGCTGGCGCCGGGCGACTACATCTTCCGTAGCATCAGCTCGGTGAACCCGCATATTTTCGGCATTTGGACCAGGGATGGTTCGAAGTTCATGGGTTTCTATTACGTTATTGGCGTAGAAAGGCCCTACGACCGTCGAAATACAGAAATTGACGTCTCAGATGCAGACGAAGCCGGTGTACGGAGAATTGAAGCATGGTATTGGCCTGGAGAACGCGACGGCTACCAATTCATTTATTCCACACAGGACATGGAACGTCTCGACCGACTCGCGCAAGCGCGACGACCGCTGGATACGTCCTCGGTCGGACAGGAGTGAACAGCCGGGGTGCCGATCTTGGCGAACAGAAACCGGGTCGGCACTTCATAAACCACCGCGACTATGGTTGCGGGGCTTGAGCGCAGGCTCAGCGCGATCCAAACTCGGATTTGGTTGGATAAGTCAGTAGGGAGAAAATGAAATTCTTCAACCTCATGGCTTCATCTGCAAACTACGGATTAATTTCTCTGAGCCGGGCATCCCGCCAGCACCACCTTCATCGGCAACATCACCTTGCCGAACTGCCGCCGCGTCATGAAATACGCGATCCGCATCATCAGCCGCTTGGGCTTCTCGATCGGTTGGAGCCTCATCATCCTTTTTCTCCTTTCGACCCCGGGCTTGCGCGAAAACTCGGTCCCGACGCGTCGTGGGCCATCGGTTCGGTGAAGCGCGTCAGCAAGCGAGCAAAGTCCGCGCAGTCGCGATCGGGCCGTTCCGCCATGAGCCTCCCAAAGAATTTCATCCGAAACCGCCGCACCATCGCCACGGCCCCGCCGGGCCTTCGCCGTCAGCCGCAATCAGAGCCGCAGCCGTGCGTCTGAAGACTTGTCAAGACCCTCAGGACTGCTTTGCAATTCATTCGAAAGCGCCGGTGCCGCGACGTAGGTCGATGTTGCCGCGTCGGTCGGCATTGCGAGTTGATACCTCAGCCGACACAGAAGGTCCATCATGTCACTAGCCGAGCAAACGTCAAGAACGGACCGCAACTTCGTGAGCTCCAGCAATTTTTCCAATCGCGGGCTTAAATTCAGTAACTTGAGTTCCCTGCCCGTGGCATGGGCCCACCCTCGGACCGAGAGAAACATTCCTAGGCCAGCGGCATCTACAGCACTAACTTCCCCCATGTCCAGAACTGCGGTGTGAGTATGCACGTGAGTGATAACGCCATCACGCAAAACGTTCCCACTGTCGGCAGTGATTCGTCCTGCGCAGCGTACAAGAGTTACCTGTCCCAGGTTGTGGATCGTCAGACTTAACATTGTGAGCACCCGGCCTCTCCGAATCAAACCCGAGCGGCAGACGCGCGGAGTAAATAGTTTGTTAAGTCTCAGTAAAGAACAACTCTGACTCGAGCCCGCCGTTACACCTTCAGTTTTTACGTCCGCCTTGCCGAATGTTTACCCCGGCTGTTGCAGCTAAGTGTTCGCATCGTCGGAGCCGACGCAGGTCGGCAACGAATCACAAAGAGAAGGAGCAAGGTCACATGAAATATCGGTTTGTTCTCGGAGCTTACGTCATAGGGGTGCTGGTGATATCTGTCGTTGCCCAAGACGAGGGTGGTCCGCCATCAGCATCCGTCGACAGCGTGATCGCCACCGTGGCGAGCGACACGTCGGCTATCACAGCAATCCTCGTCACTGATCCGCAGGTGCCACTCGGGCCGCGAGACGTTCTCAGGAATTACGAGCAAGAAATGGTAGCGGTCTCAGACAGGACAGGCGCGGAACTGGCCCAGATCGCCCAGGCCGCTGGCGAAGGACAGATTAGCCGCGAACAGGCGGAATACTTCAGCGGCGAGCGATACCACTTGGGGATGATGCAGTTCCAATTGCTGAGCACCCTGCACCAGATCCTACAGAGTGAGATCGAGAAGGAGGCGGAGCAGGAAAATCAGTTGCATGTCATGGACGGTGCAGTGGTGGTTGCTTCCCCGCCGCCTTCGACTGACATACCGAACGACATGATTGAGTATCTGAAGCTAACCCGCTTGCAGATCGGCGCTATCGAGACGCAAATCGCCGAAGAGCGCGGCCATGTGCAACCGCTGGTCCAACAACTCGCCAGGAATCGCCGGGGTCTAATAGCCGCCACGCTCCAGGGACGATTCGACGCTAAGCAGGTTCGGAACCTCGCGGCAGAACAGTCGCGAATCCTGGAGCAGCTGATCACCGCCAATGCTCGCCTGCAGACGAAGGTCTACAAGATACTGACGGCCGAGCAACAGCGAAAACTCGATGCCATGAGGCAGACCATCGCGTCTGCGAAACCGTCGTTTACAGAATGGTAGGCGAGCACTTGACGCGGATTTTACCTAGAGTTTACAGCAGTTTACGAATTGGAAGAGTAACACTTAAGACGGACGAGAAAGGGAACCCACGATGATAAAGAGCAGCATAACAACCCTGACACTCTTTCTTTTTGCGGCAGTATCAGTGGTGGCGCAGAACCCGCCGAAGCCACCATCACCGGAGGAGATGGTGCAACAGCTTTCTACCAGATCCTGACGGCAGATCAGCAGAACAAAATGACTCAGCTCGAGAACGCACGTGGGCCGTTCTTTACGGACATCGGTTTTGGTACCATCCATGTCATAGAAGGTCCCGACAGCCTATAAGAACCGTCCATCACACATAATTTGGCGACTGATACGGGCTATCAGTCGCCGACGCTTTTGCCTATTCTCCACTCTCGGTCACACGGCAAAGTGGCTTACGAAACCTGGGTGTTTCGTGAGATGTCACAGCTGGGAGTAGGCCCCACAAGAAGCGAAGCGCCACTTTTGCATTAAGTCCTCAAACTTGGACGACAGCTTGGAGAGCGCGTCTACCAGCTTCTCCTGGGGATAAGAGGACTTTGGTCGTTCTCCATCGCCGAACTTGGTTTGTCCGAAGAGTTCGAGCGCACACCGAAAAGGGCGACGGCGTTGATGTGGCAGACAGAGGCACCTTGCTGGGCGGAGAGGTGAGCAGATCCTTCGCAGAATGCCGGACTTTGTCGAATTTGGACGTTAGACCCTCGTAAAATGCGGTTGCTCGCAAGCGAACTCCGGTTCGTGCATTGATAGCATGCTTTTACAACCTCTTTACACGCAATGGCTTCGCATTCTGCCAAACTGATGAGAGCTTGCAAGCGGATACATCACCGTTGCAGGAGGTGATAGCTGCTCCCGAAATGAATAACAATCAGTCAAAATAGGAGATGATTTTGGGGAGTTTTCATTCACTTGCCACCGCACTCAGCCCAACAGGTTTTTGGAAAGCTGCACACCGGGATCGTACGCTTTGAAGTTACCACCTAAAGAATGCGTTTCCTCTGCCGCGATGGTGATCGCGCTTGCGGCTGTGCTGCTGGTGTTGGCCGTAGTTCAATACCGCTGGAGTTCCCAGGTGAGTGAGGTCGCCAGGGTCCGCATGAAGGCGAATCTGCAGGCCTCGCTCATGGGTTTTCGTCAAGACCTGTACCGCGAGCTTTCTGACCCGTGTCTTGCACTTCAATTGGGTCCCCTAAATGCGCCAGAGGAACGTTGGCCGCAGTACGCGCAGCGGTTCAAACAGTGGAGCAGGACGGCGGCTCACTCCGGTCTTGTTGCTAATCTCTACATTTTGAAAAATGTCAACACCCAGCATGCAGAGTCCCTTCGACTTGACAACGAAACGGGCGAGTTCAAAGTTGCGGAGTGGCCACCGGGCTTCGAATCACTGCGCGACAAACTGCGACCAATCTCTGCGGGGCTTTCCGCCCACGTGGCAGTTACGGCTCAAGCACCTGATGTGAAGGCCTCGGCGCATCCCGGTCGCCCCTTTCTCACGGAAAGGACGGGTCCTCGCCTTCCTGAACTGGTTCCCTGGGGTATCGACCAAGACATCCCGGCCCTCGTCGCTCCGCTGTTCGAACCTCGCGGCAAGGGCACGAGGGTCGGCATGGAAGTTAGCCTGGTCGTGGTCGAACTCAACAGGAAGGTCCTCCGTGACGAGATTTTTCCTGAGCTTGCCGGGCGCTATTTTGGTGGAGCCGACGGGTACCGTTCAGCCATTGTGGGAGGCGAGCATCGGCAGACGATCTACACCTCGGATGCAGGCTTTGACTCCGCTCCCTCAGCAAAAGCGGATGCAACGATGAACCTGTTCGATCCACCGATGACTGCGGCTGGCGTGGGTTCTGAAATTTTCGCAACGCTGAATCCTCCCGGTCTACCCATGCCTGCGCCAGGCCCGGCTATGCATGTTCTTATTGTTCCAAAGCCTCCAGATGTACCGGGGCCTGCAGATCCAGTTGAAACTAACAGTCGCCAGCTTCATATGGCAGTTGGGCCAGTGCGGTTCGGAGCACTGCATTTAAGCGGCGACAGTAGTGACTGGAAATTAGTGGTTCAAAAGAAGAATGGGTCGCTCGAAGACTCTGTGGCGGCAATTCGCCGTCGTAACCTGGCCATGAGCTTCGGAGTTTTGCTTGTGTTGGCCGCCACGATGGGAATCGTTGTCATCACAAGCCAGCGCGCACGGCGTCTGGCTAAGCTTCAGATGGATTTTGTGGCTGCGGTTTCGCATGAGTTGCGGACCCCACTCACGGTGATTTTGTCGGCGGCGGAGAACATTGAAGACGGAGTCGTGAGTAGCAACCAACAAATGAGACGGTATGGCGCGGTAATCAAGGGGCAAGCACGTTACTTGATTCAGCTCGTCGAACAGGTGCTGCAGTTCGCTGCGACGCGGCAACACCGCCACCACTACCACATGCAACGGCTCGAAGTGGCGCAGGTTGTCGAATCGTCTTTGGAAGTGACTGCCGGCCTGATCGAGGAGGCCGCTTTCACGGTGGACAAGGAAATCCAACCCGATCTTCCGTCCATCGAAGGAGATGCCGTCGCGCTTGCGCAATGCCTGCAAAACCTGATCACGAACGCGGTGAAGTACGGAGGCCAGGCGCGCTGGCTCGCGGTGCGAGCGTCTCTGGTAGTGGTTGGCCACGGCACCGAAGTCCAGATCAGCGTCGAGGACAGAGGAGTCGGCATCGCCCGAGATGAGATCGATCACATTTTCGAACCTTTCTATCGTTGCGCCTCCGTAGAGGCTGCACAAATCCATGGAACCGGCCTCGGTTTACCGTTGGCGAAGAGCATTGCCGAAGACATGAACGGGCAGCTCACGGTTTACAGCCTGCCCGGGAAAGGAAGCACGTTCATACTGCACTTGCCGGTCGCTCCCCGCGCTGAGGTAGAAGCAGCGCATGAATCGACCGCGGTCCATACCGATACTGCGTGAGCACCAAACATGCACGAGAGAATCTTATTGATCGAAGATGAACAGGACCTGCGGATGACGCTTACCGATCGCCTGCGCAGCGAGAGTTACGAGATCGAGTGTGCGGAAGATGGGGAGACCGGTCTACGCCGGGCAACCGAAACTGCATACGATCTGATCATTCTCGACATCATGCTGCCCAAGAAGAATGGCTTGGATGTTTGCCGCGATCTGCGCCAGGCAGGATTGATCACTCCAGTTCTCATCCTGACCGCACGAGGACAAACTGTCGACAAGGTCGTTGGGCTCAAGCTTGGCGCCGACGACTACCTGACGAAACCTTTCGAAGTGATAGAGCTTCTGGCGCGGATCGAAGCAATTTTGCGACGGGCACCAATTAGGCCTGTCAATCACAAGGATGTTTATCCGGTGGGTCCGTTTCGCGTGGACGTCCGCGGAACCGAAGTCACTTGCGGCGGCCAGCGAGTAAGGCTATCTGCCCGCGAGTTTCAGCTTCTCCGATATTTTCTGGAGCATCGAGGAACAACACTGTCACGTAACGAGATACTGAAGGAGGTGTGGGGTTACAACATCAAAACTTTTACTCGGACAGTGGATGTCCACGTCGCCAGCCTTCGCCAAAAACTGGGCGATGACCCCAAGGAATCGCGATTTATTCTCACAGTTACCGGCCTTGGATACAAGTTCGTGGCGTGATCGATATCAAGAATTAGGTGTAAAGGCATTAACCGAAGCGGTGCGGCTTGCTCTGCTACTTCCTTTAATCAAACTGTAAGGCGTGAAACTCTGTGGGTTCAAAGGCGATCAGACAGATTTCGGGCACACCTCACCCTTACCCTGTGCTCATGTTGTTAATTAACCACCGCCCAACCGTATCGTTTTGCATCACTTGACAAAAGAAAATCCGCACCTAGAGATCGGACGGGCACATTCTGGGCACAGTGAAGCCGTTTTCGACTGTTCTGCGGTGTCTCGTGAGGGTGAACCCATACTAGTTAGACACTGATTTTATGAGGTTTAGTTTGGTGCCGGGAGGGGGGGCGAACTGCTTCCTGCATTGCAAAATAAGATCTCGGACGAAATCCTTGCGAGCGTCCGACATCGCCCATCCTGCCACTCAGGCGAGGGGACCCGAACGTCCTGCGTATCTGAAAATTGGTGATGCCAATTCTGCTGACCGGGCTTGGAAGGTTAGACCCTGTACGTCGTGCCCGCAAGCGATTGTAGAATTGAAGCGGTCTCATCGCTCTGAAGAGTTCACTCATCCAGTTATGGCTCTGATCGACGATTACTCAGCATTTCTTACCTCTTTCCAGTCGGCGAAGTTCAAAACGCTGCGCCCTGCGCGGAAACACATTCTTGATAAATACGGGACCTTCGAAGCGGCCGAAGACGTCGCGATTGAGCTCCCAACCGGAGCCGGAAAAACACTCATTGCCCTCCTGATCGCCGAAGCGAAACGTAAGAATGGCAGCAGGATCGCTGTCCTTTCGGCCAACAAAACTCTGGCGAGACTTCGCGTTCGAGGATTCAGCAAGGATCGAGTCTTCGGTATTGACAGTACACAGCTCGATTTCGGAGGCAATTGCTATCGCTATCGTCTCTTAATTCTTTTCTTCGCGGTTTTCGAGGTCTTCTTCTTGGAGACCTTCTTGCTTGCCTTCTTCGGCGCCTTCTTTTTAGATTTCTTACTCGCTGTTCTCTTTCCCGGAGTCCTCTTCGTGGTTGCCTTATTCTTTGTTGCCTTCTTTTTCGCAGCAGGCTTCTTCTTCGGGGCACTCTTCTTCTTCACAGTCGACTTCTTTTTGCCTGGCTGGCTCCCGTTCCCCTCGCCAGCTTCCGCGGCATTGGCGAACCAAGTTGTCGTCGGTTTGTCGAAGAACATGAGCCTTCGATTGCTCTTGAACGTTCCCGGCTTGAAATAGCTGTCGGACCACGCATCGGTTTCGTCAAGAAAGATCGCCGTGGCGTCACCACTAGTCTTAGCGGCGGCGAGTTCATTAGCGATATTCCGGAAATAGAAATGGCGAAAGATACGGTCAAACTCGGTTAGGTAGATGTCGGCGACGCGAGTGTTGCCACGGATGAGCAACATATTCTCGTCGTTCTGCAGCAACGAACCCGATGAGAAATTGGCGGAACCCGAGCAGACCAGGGGATCGTCTGACAGTGGATCGATCAGCAGGAACTTCGTATGCACGAAGAACACAAAGCCGTCGTTTTTTGGACGGTAGAGCTCCTCCTTAAAGAACCACTTGTCTAACTCAAACTCTTTGACAGGCATGCGCGCAGTTGGTTTACCGTTCTTCATCCGGTAGATCTGTCCGAGCGGGGCGCCGTACGACAATATGACTCGATTGACGTCGGCGGTGAGTGCCTTCTTCTGGGCGTCCGGTACGGGTTTTTCCATCAGCACGAAGCGCATCTGATCGCGCTTCTTCGCGATAGGCTCGACCAGTTCTTTGCTAATTCCGAAGGCAGCGGTAAACCAAACCGAGTTAGCGGAATCGAGCATCCGCCGCCCGTACCAGCCAAGCATCTCGGA
>Ga0126383_10002322_pt1 | contig 12249 bp, 22 predicted proteins | sample PanSoiMetPlot_35_FD_96882 | JGI IMG/M metagenome (GOLD analysis project Ga0126383, IMG submission 96882) | Tropical forest soil microbial communities from Panama - MetaG Plot_35 | ecosystem: Environmental > Terrestrial > Soil > Tropical forest > Bulk soil | place: Panama | collected 2016-02-17
ACGAGAAGCGGTGTGTTTTGAAACTCTTCGATCATCTCTCGACGTGACCCTTGAGAAAAAAAAGCTTCTATGCACCTTTCGGTTAACTCAAATTGCGTGATAAAAATTGCAAAATCTGAGTTTCGTTGAGGCAAACGCAATGGAGTTTTTGTGTTGTAGATTGCCTCGGCGGAATAAGATTTTCCCGTGCCGTTTTTGCCTGAGATGAGCAAGAACCCTTGTGGTTTTCTTGCATAGTCTGATAAATCCTTTTTGTCTTGCTCGCTTTGTTGAATGCCTTGAAGTGTTGGTTTTTCCATCAAAACTTCCCGTCGTATGGGGTTTTTACCGGATTCCCGTGAATGTCCTTCGTTCTTCGATCACGATCTTTGGAGGGGAAATGACTTCCGTTCAAACCTGAGCTGTTTTGTTGACGCTCTGCTCGGACAACCCATCCTCCTTGCGTCATGGTGTGATAGTCGGACTTGTATTGCTTGCCTGAACTGCCTTTGTGGCTGTTGAGAATCTCGAGAAGATTCTCCAGCTTCTGCTGTCCGTGTAGAGCAAGCAACTTGGCATACTCTTGTTCGGTTAGGAAAACAAATTCTTTGAAAGCAATTTTTTCAGAAATTGGGGGTTTTTCTTTTTTTATTTTTTCTTTTTCTTCTTTCTTATCATTCTTTCTTCTTTCTTGTTCGTCGCCCCTCGGTCGCCCCTCGGTCGCCCCTCGGTCGCCTTTTATGTCGCCCTCTTCTTCATAATTAATATCCCAAACACTTGAAGATAAGATCTTTATCTTAGTTCCAACGGTCGCCCTACCGGTCGCCCCTTTTTTGCGATTTCTACAAGTTTCGTGAATTTTGAGGTGCCCTCGCTGTTCTAAAATCTTCTTCGCCGTCCGATATTTTTTTTCAGTTTCTATGCCGTATTTTTTATAATCTCCAATATGAGCTTCTCCTATTTCTAAACCATCAGGTTTTCCTGAAATTCTTCTTGCTCGCAAAGCTATTATGGTCAGCAATAAAAAAGCATTTGGATGATGTTCGATTAAATATCTAGTTTCTTCTGAATCTATGAACTTTATGAATCTTTTATCCGACATCGCAAACCTCCATTTGCAGAAAATGATGGAGGTTGCTACACTCATGACCGAAGCATCGTGGGTGTAACAACCTATAAAAGCTCGAGTTAACAGCTCGGGCTTTTTCTTTTTTTAGGAATCTAGCACAGTTTTTCGTGTAAGTCAAAACATTAAGCATGCTTTTCTCTCTCGAAACATACGTGACAAACAAGATGGTTATCATCTTCTTCAAAACAGGAAACGCCTAAAGGTTTCACTAAAACAGAATCTTTTTCTCTTTCTATTGATGTGACGTAATGTTTTAATTCAAGAAATCGAACGACTTCCAAAATCCCATGATTTGGACAATGAATACTTGTTCTTATAGAGATTGGTTGTTTGTGAACTAAATAATAGTTACAGATTGCTATAAAGACTTCGGAAGCATATTCCCCATATTTATTCAAATTATCTTGACATTCGCAGCAATACAATACCTCTAGCATGGAATATCCTGATCTGTATCATCATCCCAGCCTACTAATTCTATCGAGATCATATTGGGAGCCTCATCAATAGATACTAAACCCTCTCTAACTAGTGGCATGAGTTCATTTCTGAATTTAGTGAACGAAATCAGGAAGTTTGAATAGACATCTTTCTTAAAAATATGCAATCGATTGTGTTTATCTTTTGATTCCCATAAAGAAATATAGGTCATTAAAGACTTTGGACAATGTTGAGCAACTTGCTTTAAGTAGTATTTTGGGGGCAATTCTTGCGACGTTTCTTTTTCCATTAACTATCTCCGTTAAGATTGGGTGAAGATAGGTAGAAAAAAAAACAACAATGTGATATGATAGATTTGTGTATTATATTTCTCTGGGAGGAAAGTTGGTAGCTTTCCTTCCTATCTTCGAAGTCACAATATCTATAATGGTTGTAAATATTTTTTGCAAAAAATATTCGTTACAGACATTCTAAAAATATATCTTAACAAATATTGGTTTTTTGCTCAATGAGATCAGTTTTTAAAGAGATCTTTGAGGGCATGAGGAATTTTATGGAAGTAAGACTAATTGTCCTTTTTCTGCTCATTCTCATATTTTCCCCACCTATTTTTTGTTTCCTTTTTTGGATTTGTTCTTCTTAAATGGATTGGAACCATTTCTCTAATAGTCACCTTCGGCTTTCCGTTATCCCCCAGTGTTGCATCTTCTATTTTTATCGCCACACTAACCCTTAGATCTCTTTTTCCCTGAATAACATTTTGGATGGTAGTAGCACAAACACCAGCCCTCCTGGCAAATTTTTCTATTGGTATTCCTACCTCGTTTAAATAGTCTTTTAACTTCATATTCCCTCACAATATTATTTTCATATAAATAACATGTTGCACTAAATCACACACAATGTTATTGTGTTATTATAAACAAATTAATGTCTTATGAGTAAGATGTTACTTTAACAGTTTATAAACGTCAAGGAGGGAATATGACTGATCTTGAAGAACTAATAAAAACAATGAACACATTAAGTGAAAACTTAGAGAAATCAGCAGAAAATGAAAAAATTTTTTGTCATGATCTGTGTTTAGAGTTAGAAAGGTGTAGTTGGGAGATTTATAGAATGGGAAATGATCTCCAACTATTAAGAGAAATGTATGGGGGTTGAAATGGCTGATAGATATTGGTCACAATGGGATTTAGACGAACTGAAAGCTGTACAAGGAGCCGATTGGTGCGACCAAATCCCACAAAATGATGACGAGGATTTAGATTTATGTCAATCCGACTATCAAGATTTATTTGTTGAAAAAGAACCTCGTTTAACTCCATATGACATAGATATGTTAACATGGAGAGATTTTCTATGAAAAATTTAGAAGATTATGTTCGAGTAACAGAAGTTCTTTCTCATTTTTCCGGAATAAAAAATATCCCGCCTCAAATTTTGCAGAATGCAGCAGAAAGAGGAACTAGAGTGCATGAAATATGTGACGCCATCATCAATGATATGGGGGCTTTTGATGTATCAGAAAACCTAAGAGGATACATCGACAGCTTTAACTATTTCTTGAATGGAAAACGCTTCATAGAAAAACCAGAAAGATTCTTTTGCGATAAATACAAGATATCAGGAGAATGCGATGGAATCTATGAAGACAAAGGAAACCTTATTTTGGTGGACTTTAAGACTTCTTCTAGAGAAAACAAAACGTGGAGACTCCAAGGATCTGCTTATTCCTATTTAGCAAAGCTATATGGATACAATATTTCCAGAATAGAATTTGTAAAATTGTGTTCTGAAGGAAGTAGTCCAAAGATCTTTTTTTATCAAGAAGATTTTGAGACGTTCTTGAAATGTCTGGACGTATATAATTTATTCTTTAAAAATAATAAACCAACATAAAATTTATGGTGAGGATATGGAAAAAACTTTAAATATTTATCAAAAAATCAATGCCGTTATGCAGGAAGTCAAGTATGTCCAGAAGGAAAACAAGAAAGTAAATGGACAATACACATTCGTTAGCCACGATGCGGTTACTGGGATCTTACACGAGCCTTTAGCAAGACATGGAATTGTCATGATTCCAACTACAGATAAAATAGTCCAGGATGGAAATAGAACATCTGTAGAAATGACTATTTCCTTTATCAATTCAGATCGGCCAGAAGACAGGTTTTCTGTTAGGCAATTTGGATATGGGATAGATTCTCAAGATAAGGGAATAGGAAAAGCTATTAGTTATGCAGTAAAATATGCTCTTCTAAAGGTATTTTGCCTAGAGACTGGTGATGATGTAGAAAAAGATAATATAGAGTATAAAACCCCAGAAATCAGCAATGAAATGCTGGAGAATACTTATAGAAATATCCTTTCTCAATTTCCAGAAGAGGATAGGGAAGATTTTGAAAAATACAAAAATGTTTGGATAGAAAAGCATAAAGTTTCTCTTCCAACCCTATTATTTGATAAGTTTCAACAATCTGATAATCTGAAAACAAACTTCTATAACTGGAAGAAAAAACAGTCTAAGGCTGCTTAATGTCTCTATTTAGGATATCAACATTGACATGTATGTTGGTATCCTTTTGGAAAGCTTCTTTGTCTATTTGAACCTGAATCACTCCATCAGTTGCTATATTTTCTACAGCTTTAAAAATCTCTGGTGTTCCTGCGCAACTAGTAAGAAGATTTGTGATTAAAAGGCATGGTAAGCTCATCTTTAACTTGATCATGTTTAAAGCATCCCCCATCTTTTCCTTGAATACCTTTTATATATTTTTCAGAAGCAAGTCTCCTTTCTTCTACTTCTAATGCCACTCGACTTTTCTCAAAAGGTGTCATAGCCATTGGATTGGTTCCGAATTGAAACTGCTCATGACGACCTTCCATTGGAGGAGCGCTTCTTTGTCTCTCTTTTGGAAGAATATTCACACCATCTGCCTCATGAGATACCCTTTCTATTCTAGCCATATAAAATCCTTTTAATAATTAGTTTTTCTTTTTCCGAAACTGCAACAGCAGTCTTTACACCAATAGGATTTCTTTTCTTTATCGATTATGAAAACATTTATCCCATCACACCTTGGACATTCTTTTTGTTTCTTTATATCATAAGTTTTTAGGGTAAAATCTTGATAATTCTGATCAACAGACTCATGATATAAGATTGGAGACATTATCTTCCTTTTTTCTTAGGAATTTTAGCCCCGGCTTTTCTGGCTTCAGATAGTGCAATGGCTACAGCCTGCTTTCTAGACTGTACTTTTGGTCCTTTTTTTGATCCACTATGTAAAGTTCCTTCTTTATACTCTTTCATCACGCGTTGAACTTTATTTTTTTTCTCTTTCATGTTATATTCTTATCTATGGTTAATGAATTTAAATCTTGTAAAATTTGTTCCGTCAGAAAAAATTTTATCGATTTCTACTTTAGATTCTTTTTTCTTTGGATGTTTCTTGTGCATATACCTCACATTAAGGAGGGGGCCCAATTTCTTGAACCCCAAATGAAAAAACTTTAGCAATTCTCAATATGTAAAAATAAATTTTACTTGTCAAAATAAAATCTCTCTTCGAATTCTTTTTTTTCAAGAAAACAAAATGGACCAGAAAATGGATAGGATTCCACACGTTTTCTGTCTTGTTCATCAGCTGTGAAATAGAAAATCCCATCTTCTCTAATCATTGGAATTTGACATACTCTTGCATACCACTGACGTCTTTTTTCATCTGTGCAGGTTAAAATATTAAGCCAATGGTATTTGTCTTCTTTTGAAAATACTGGATCTTTGGAAAATCTTTTGATCTTATATGGAATGTAGTGGAGAGCACAGAACATCTTCGCATCTACTCTAATTCCTTCAAATTCAAAATATCTTTTCTGATCTATATCCCACAGTTCCCATCTATCATGTTGATAAACTTCCACCATGCTATGACCATTGTTATAGTCATTCCATTCATCAAGAGTAAGAGTCAGGATGAATCGGCATTGAAATCCTTTTTCTTGTAAGTACTTTTCAGTAAATTGGGAAATACTTCCGCAAGTCATTCTAAGTTTTCGATGTTTCATTGCTTGCTTTGCGTCTTCATAACTCAAATAATCATCTTCGGGAGAATGAACATGCCTAGAAGCAATATATTTTAAAAATGAAGAAACTTCAGAAGCAGAAAGAGGAGTAATAAATAACAAAAAGGAAATGATCCAAATCATGCGACTCGTGTCCCAGAAATTCTTCCATATGCAGTACCTGTTCCCACAGTAAATGTACATTGAGCGATCAGATAATATGTTGTTGTTGTAGATAACGATACTCTAAAGGACGGGATTGCTAAAATTATATCACTATTAGCAAATCCAGTTACAGGAGCATCTGCTCCGCTATCTCCAGGCACCGTTCCAGCTAATGAGTTCGTAGTAGTTCCAATAGCGCTTCTTACCTGTGTAGCTGTGGTTGCTCCAGAAAATCCACATAAAGAAGAGATGTCCCAAATTCCAGCGGTTAAATTAATGCTAGTTACTGTCTTTGGGGTGGCACTTGTTAAAGTCACAGCAGAACCTGTTGCAACTTGGGCTCGAATTTGTTCACCAATGTATCCGGCCGCGGGAGCAGTGCTATTTTGCATCCCGACGTGACCTTTTGGAGTTAGAGTTGTCGTCGTCAAAGCTCCTACAGTAGCATCTTGAAATATGCTATTGTAGACTAATGTCCCAGCTCCTGAGATTGCAGTTGCATTGGAATGATTTAAAATTATAGCGTCCGAATTGACAGTTCCTCCAACAGATAAAGGCGTGGCCGTTCCACTAGATAGTCTGCCAAATTGAACTAGATTGGTCGTTCCGCTTACTGTTGTTAAACAGGTAACATTTGTTGCACTAGTATCTATTTCAAAAAATTTACCGGTAAAAGCTCCAGTGCCAGACATTGTAATTGGATTAGGTAAGAAAGTTTGAGATATAAGAGTAAGTGTACCAGCAGAACATGTATTTGCAGTTGAAGATGCTCCAGAATTATTTATGATGGTGTTAACTATTGATAAATTTCCCGCGGAAGAATGAGAGAATATAGCTATACCGGTTGTACCTAAATCACCTCTACAGCTTGATAATTGAATTTGAGAAGTGGTACCTGACGTTGAAAATGTAATTCCAGTATTATTTGTCATATTTAGATAGCAATCATCTAAAAGCAATCTAGAATTTGCAGATCCAGTTACAGCTATTAAAGCCGCCGAATTAGTTTGCAAACGAATTCCGCTAATTGTAGAAGTTCCGGCACCTGTCATTGTTAATGTGCCGATAATAGTAGGCGTATTTAAGGCTCCTCCGGCCCATGCAGAAATATTTACTCCTGGTGTAATTGTGACATTTTCAGTTACAGAATCTCGCAAGAAAATGGTTTGACCGGAAACAGCCGCAGACATTGCGCTGGCTAAGGTAGTATGGGTTCCATTAGCTGCACTTGTTGAAACGATGAGATCCGCTTCTCCATAACGATTTGTTGATAAAGCATGTGTAAATGTCATATTTCTCCTATGCTATAAGCCAAACGCCAACAACTGAAGTTGCTTCCCATGTTAGTGAGGAAACTCGATATCTTAAGGTTAAAGAATCCCCAATAGCCGTTGATGTTGCTGTGCCGCTTGCTGCTGTTATCAGAGCACCGACTCTTATGAAGTTTAATGCTGGAGCATCTACAACAACAGCACCTGCTGTATCGCAAACGATAGTGATCAATTCACCTTGCGCTGCTGTGGCTGGAAGGTTATAAGTTCCAGCTGCTGTGGCAAAGTAACCATTATCCACTGCCATTGTCGTGGCTGTAGTGTCAGTAAATACTGTGGAATTGATCGTCAATGTAGATCCTGATCCTGAGGTTGTAACTCCCGGACCGCCCAAAATGTTCCAATTATTGGCTGTAGGAGAAAGCGCCCCTCCTGTGTCACCAGTTATTGTTTTTCCTGCTCCTGTAGTGCTTAATGTGACAAATCCCGTAGCAGCCACAGCAAAGTCTGCGCTTGAAAAGTTGCTCAAACCGACTTTTGTAGAATCTGCTGCTGCTAATGCTTGAGATCTTTGAGCATTGATGGTTATAGTACTTCCGGCTCCAGAGGTAACCAAAGGAGATGTTCCAGCAGCTACCGTTGTTCCTAAAATATTTAGATTATTTGCTGCTGGAGTTGCAGAACCAGAATCAGCAGTGAATGTTGTTGGTATCATCGCCCCAACAGTCAAAGTAATATTAGGAGAAGCATATCCAATAGAAATACTTGATCCTGGAGATGTAAGAGTTCCTACATTGATATGTGTTGACCCTGCGTTTAAAGCAGTAGAACCGATCCATAACTGACCATTTGTAATTAAACCGTTTGATTCCGAAACACTATTATTGTCCGATGAGGTAAAATCAGCATTTTTTGCATATACAACATCATTATCAAATCCAGCCATTATGCCCCCACATATGTATAAAGACCTACAGCGGACCAATTAATTGTTTGCAAAGCATACCCAACACCATTAACAATGAAATTAGCTCCAGAAACTGTCGTTGTGACATTCGCACTACTCATAGCACCTTCTTCATTGACTATCCTATCTACGATGCCGCATAAATTTGAGTTTACACCGTCAAATCTAAAAGCTTGAAAGATGCTATATCCAGATCCCAATAAAGATGTAGTATTGTAAGCAGCTATTCTAAATTCTAGAGTGTAAGTACCAACTAATACTGGAGTAAAAGTAATAATTGGAGAAGTAGCAGCTCCAACTGTAGTGACTGTTCCTTGAAGACGATTTGTAATGATTATTTCTAGATTATCACTAAGATTTGGATTAGCACGTGTAAGAATCCCATTTGTATTATTTTCTGTAGAATCAATACCATTTACATTAAGAGTATTTAATGCAGGTATAGCCGTTCCATCATCAGTAACAAATGAAGTTGGAACTGTTGGAGGGACTGGACCTGCGGCAAGTGATTTATATATTTGACTCATTAATCAACCGCATAGGTATAAGAAATTGAAAAATCTCCTGATCCGGCGGCTCCTATTGCAAAAAATTCAGTTCCCTTTCTAAAAGTAAAGTTGTCTGCTGAGCCGCTATTTCCTCGCATATCCAAAACTAACGCTTCTCCAGCTGGGAAAGTTCTCCATGTTGATGTACCATTTTTGGATATTCCAACAGAAGTTGTGCTCTGATTATCAAAAATGATTTGAACAGGATTAAAAGCAAGAGTTCCTATCGAATCATAGCCACCAGTTAAGGTGGCTGTATCGATTGTTAACTCATCCGCAAGATCCGCAAGCCGACTCAGATTTATTGTCATCTTGTGCCTTTTTTTGTGACATTTGAACTTCTTTTATTTTTTCACAAACATATGCAAGCATTTCTGTTAATACATCGTATGTTTCACCTAAAGGAGAATCATTTTCGCAGTTAAATCGATAGGTTCTTTCATTCTTTTTTATTTCAATGCATACGTAATTCTTGAGCATGTGTTTTCCTTCTTATGTTGGTCTTACGATGAAATATGCAAACGAAGAAACATCGTTTGTTTGAGTAGATCCAGGTGTTCCTAAAATTACAGAAGTTACAGTAAAGCTAGCGCCTGCACTAATGGTATATGTGAATACACCAAGAGTTGTGGAAGCGTTAACTGCTGTTCTTGTAAGAAGAATGACATCTCCAGCAGCAATGTTTGTATTATTGATGGTTACTGTTCCTGCTGTTAAAACACCAGTTCCAATGAAATCTGTTGCCGCACCGCCATTAACAAGAAGAGTTCTTGCGACGGAAGCTATTGATAGGTGACCACCAGTTACGTTAACGTTCCCACTTCCTGAATTGATAGTGGTGGTAGAAGTAGTATTTGTACTTCCAATTGCAACGGTATTTGCACCAGCTCCAGTGGCAATATTTACTGTCTTTCCACCTGTAGAGTTAGCAATATTTAAAGTTTGAGCACCAGTTCCGCCAGCGATTGTCATTGTGCCGGTATGTGCACCAGATCCCCCGATCGCTATGGTTCCGGTTGTCATCGCATCGCCAATTGCGAGTGAACCACCTGTTTGGGTATTGGCAATTGCGATTACGTTAGCGCCTGTTCCTCCAATATTAATCGTTTTAACGGAAGCGGCTCCTGTACCGATGTTCAATGTGGTCGCTGCTGCATCTGCGCTAATGGAGATTGCACCAGTTCCAGTAGCTAGAGTCCAAGCACCATTTGTTGTAGTCCAAACGTTTGCTCCGGTTCCGCTATTATGAACTATTGCGGTTGCTCCGGTCACGTTACCTATGGTGATGGTTTTTGCAGCTGCGTCAGTGCCTATATTAATAGCACCGGTTCCTGTGTTGAGAGCAAAGGTACCATTGGTGGTTGTATAAGTTGATCCGCCTGTTCCTGTGTTAATATTTACGGCGGTTGCTCCAGTAATATTCCCAACAGTTATTGTTTTTGCGGCAGCATCAGTACCTACGTTAATTGCCCCAGTTCCAGTAACGAATGCTAAAGTGGCGTTTGTGGTTGTATAGGTACTTCCTCCTGAGCCTGTATTAATATTAACAGCTGTTGCACCAGTTATATTTCCGATTGTTACAGTATGAGCTACAGCATTAGTTCCAACATTGATTGCTCCTGTTCCGCTATTTATTACAACAGAAGTTGCACCAGTGGAGTTACCAAGTGTGATAGTATGAGCTGCGGCATCAGTTCCTATGTTTATCGCACCAGTTCCAGATACCAAAGCTAAAGTTGAATTGGTTGTTGTCCATGTTGAACCACCAGTTCCAGCATTGATATTTACAGCAGTAGCTCCAGTTATATTTCCGATTGTTACAGTATGAGCAATTGCATTGGTTCCTACGTTCACTCCTCCTGTTCCCGCATCTACAGTGACTGAAGTTGCTCCAGTTCCATTTCCAATGACGATTGATTTAGCAGCTGCATCTTGACCAATATTTATAGTCCCTGTGCCTGTAATTAAACTGAATGCGCCGTTAGTAGTGGTGAAAGAAGAAGCGCCAGTTCCTGCATTTATTACAACCGCAGTCGCACCTGTGATATTACCGATTGTTATAGTACGTGCAGCAGCACCTGTTCCAATATTGATTGCCTGTGCATCTGCATCGTTACCTATAGAAATTGCACCCGCTGAACTATTTAATTCCAAAACGCCGTCTGCATCTAGAAGCATAGTGTCGTCAGAATTTAGAACTATATCTCCTGTACCTGTGGTAGTGACTGTGAAACTTCCAGTTCCTGTATTTACAGCAACTGCTGTAGCACCAGTTACGTTACCAATCGTTATAACTCTTGCAGCGGCACCTGTTCCAATATTGATTGCGTCGGCAGAAGCATCAGAACCAATATTTATCGCTGTACCAGCAGAGAGAATAGTTGCACTTCCATTTAAGGAAGAAAGTCCGCTTACTGTGATTGTTGTGAAAACTCCAGGAATCCCTCCACCACCAATGAAATTGGCAAGTTTTAATGGAGTGACTATTCTAGTATCATCTACACCAGCGTCCGTTTCTACTTGTGTTGCTATCTCTGCAATACCTTGTTGTGTTTCTGTTGCAGGAGGAACTGCCCCTACAACTACACCAGCGATTACTGTAGCCACATCATTCGATGTTGGCACATAAGCTCCTGCTGGGGCGTTACCATTTTGAAGCTCAGTTAAAGTCGCTAATTGTACAATTCCAAAAGAAGAGGTTGTAGCTTCAGCATTTCCGCCTTCTTGCCAGACTGGATTGCCTCCAGAAGTTCCTACAAGAGTAAATAATGTTTGAGAAACCTTATTTAACCATTGAGTACCTAATGCATATTTTTTGTCACTATTCCCTGGATCTCTGCTTGCTGTGATTAAATTTGGAGGAGTTGTTGCTCTGACACCCTGATAGCCTTGTGGCTGTGGAATTGGATCGCGACCTGACATATATACCCCTGGTTATGGTTTGCGCGGTTTTTATCACATAAAGTGATAATTAAATTTTGATATTACACTATATTTAAAAATATTTCTGTGCAACAGAAATTTAAAGAATTTCATCGGATTGTCTGATAACCACAATCATGGTAATATGGTTGGAAAGGAGATAAGAATGGAATGGTCACAATTATTAACAATTGTCGGTGCAAATCTAGCTATGTTTATGTGGGCAAGAAGTGAAGCTAGAGAAGATCAAGCAGAAATGAGAATGATATTGAAAGCTATTCAAGACGAAATGAAAGATTTTCATGGAAGACTATGTTCTATAGAAGAAAAATATAAAGAGAGAAAATAATGGAAGAATTTTATCAAGGAATATTAGCTGCTGTTGCAATTTTAGGTGGTTTGTGTGCATTTATATATTGGGTATTTAATTTAATGGAAAAAAGATTGGAGTTGAAACTTGAGTCTTTATCAAATAATGTTCACAAAATAGCTGAAGAATTAAGAGAAGAAAGAAGAAGTAAAGACTATTTATATAAATTTGTAATTGATAATGTAAAAACTAAGGAACAATAATGGAAAATAGAAATTGGTTTGTACATGTAGAATGGGTTGTTGTATTAGTCACTCTTCTTGGAGGATTTTACTTATTAGATGGAAAAATAGAAAGACAGGGACAACGCACTGATAGATTATATGAAATGTATACAGATGTATTAAAAGAAATTAAAGATATTTATAAAGACAGGAAGCAATAAT
>Ga0126383_10002323_pt1 | contig 12248 bp, 15 predicted proteins | sample PanSoiMetPlot_35_FD_96882 | JGI IMG/M metagenome (GOLD analysis project Ga0126383, IMG submission 96882) | Tropical forest soil microbial communities from Panama - MetaG Plot_35 | ecosystem: Environmental > Terrestrial > Soil > Tropical forest > Bulk soil | place: Panama | collected 2016-02-17
ATGGGCTCATCCGCGTCACGCAGGAAACCGCCGGGCAGCGCCATCGCGCCCGCGTACGGTTCGACGCCGCGCTCCACCAGCAGCACCTGCAGGCTCGTCTCCCGCAGGGTCAGGATGACCAGATCGACCGTGAGAAGCACGCTCGGTGGTTGCCAATCATCGGCGGTCACGCATCGATTGTCACTTCTTGTCAAAATGACAGGAAGTAGCGTGGCGGTTAGCTCGATGTGGCGTCGGATGGCGGTGCTCCGCATCGTCGCATGCTTTGCTGATCATCGGAATAGATCCGGATTTAATGAGCGTGCGCCCGAGCCGTCGGCCGGTCACGCGCTCCCGGCTTGGCAAACGTAAGTAACGGGCCGTAGACCTCTCGTATACCTCGCGCCGACCTTTCGTGGACCTGCGTCATTGGTCCTTGAGGAGCTGCCTGGCCATGACGACGCGCTGAACCTGGTTGGTGCCCTCGTAAATTTGAGCGATCGTGGACCAGCGGGCAGTTTCCGCAGGTAGACGGGCTGCGCGGTGGCGTGGGGTCAGCACGGATTCAGCACCGCTTTCCGGGTGGCTGCTGCCTTTGGCTTTCTGGTAGGCGGCGTCGAGGGCGGTTCGGGCGTGGTCGAAGGAGGAGGGGGTGAGGTGGCCGTAGATCTGGTGGGTGACTTCGGTGCTCTTGTGGCCGAGCCAGCGGGACACCTCGGTGATCGGGATGCCTTCGGCCAGTGCGGTGGAGGCGTAGAGGTGGCGTAGTGAGTGCGGGATGAACTCTGGCCGCAGCCCGGCTTTGGCGGCGGCCCGGTGGAAGTCTTCCTGGTAGCTGCGGCGGCTGACCAGCTTGTACTTGCGGCCGGGGAACAGGTATCCGTCGGGGGTGGTGCCGTGTTCGGCGACGTGCTTGTCGATCGCCTCGCCGACGTATTCGGGCAGCGGGATGTCGCGGAACTCCCCAGCCTGGCGGAACTTCAGTGGCCGTAGCTGTGCAAAGGGGTTGACCTGCTCCTTCACCCGCAGGGTCTTGGCGTGGTTGATCCGGCAGCGCAGGTTGATGGCGAGGGCCTCGCCGATCCGCAGCCCGCAGCCGTGCATCAGCCAGACGGTGGCGGCCCAGTCCGGCGGCAGCCCGGCGGCCACCGCTTCGACCTGCGCGTGCGCGGGGACGATGAAGTCGGCGCAGACGACGACGCCTGGCAACTGGATGCCGGTGCACGGTGATTTGGCGAGCTTCTTGTCGCGGACGGCTTCGGCGAGCACGGCGCTGATGACCAGGTGGGCGCAGCCGATCCGGCTGGCAGACAGCCCTTGGCGGTGCATGCCGGCGATGAGGGCCTTGATGTCCTCGCGGCGGATGACGCCGATCGGCGTGCCGCCGATCACGGTGTCGATGTGGGCGCGCAGCACCGACCGGTAGGTCGCGATGCTGCTGTCCGCGCCCAAGTGCTGGTCCAGCCACGTCTCGGCCGCATCACGGAACAGAGCCCGTCCGGCCTTGGGGTCGACGAACACGTGGGCGCGCTTGTCGTGCTCGACCTTGAGCGCGAAGTCCTCGGCTTCGCGCCGGTCATCGCCGAAGGACCGCTCGCGCTGGCGGCTGGACCGGCCGCCAGCGGTGCGGTAGCGGACCACCCACTGGTACCGGCAGCTCTCCCACTGGTCTTCGGGGCAGGGGCAGCGCTTGAAGATTCTGGCCACGGCGGCTATACCTCCCGGGACTGGAGCCATTCCTCCACGTGCCGCTCGCGGAACCGCAGGTACCGGCCGACCCGATACCCCCGAAGGCCCCATTGCCGCCAGCAGCCGTAGATGGTCTTCTTCGGCACGCCCAGATAGGCAGCCAGCTCCTCCACCGACAGGAGCCGGTTCGAGCCGCCCAGGGGAGCCGTATGCCGGGCAGCCCGGTGCCGGACCGATGCACGCTCGGCTCCAGCCGCATGGTCAAGGTCGCGGCGGTCTGCCCCGCCGCCGGTCATGGCCGCCTCTGGCCGGCCGGCCCGTGCCAGGGGCAGGCGGTCGCGGCATGGCTAGCCGGGGTGGTGTGGGCTGGGGAGTGGGGGTCCCGGGCGGTGGCCTGCGGCGCCGTGCTGCTCCCTGTTCGGTGCCTGGCCCGCGCGGGGGGCTGGGGGCAGGACGGGCTGGCCTGCCGCCCGGGACCGGTGCCATCCAGCGCCCACTGCGCCTGGCACGTCAAGTCGGTGACGGGCGGCCGGCCGGCGGCGCGGCAGGCGGCGGTGTGCCCGGTGGCCGCCGGCGGGACGGCCGACCCGGGCGCCGCCGACGGTGGGGAGGCCGCTGTCCGCCCCGGACGGCGCGCACGGGCGCGGTCCACGCCCGACCGGGGGTGACACGCCGGCCGCCGGGTTGCGGGCCGCCGTGAGCGGCTGCTTGGGCCGCAAGGCAGGGCGCGGCACCCGGGCGGCGCCGCTGCCGGCTGTCCGGGCGGACGGACCAGGAACCGGGACGGCACAAGTCGGAACGAGATGCGAGGGGATGACGGTGCGTACATGATGCGTTGGGCCCGCGTGTCGCACGAACCGCTGACATCTAAGAAATCGGGTTTCCATGCCTCGCATTCATGCCGGAGCCGTATTTCACGCCTGTGAGAAAGCCCACAGCCAGCGGCGGCAATGGGCCAGTTAACTCACTGCCGTGTGCCTGCCTTCCGCACCCGGCTGGCCCTTCTGCGGCACGCCCGCCACCTCGCACGCATGTTCCTGCCTCGCCGTACGCTTCGCCAAGTCGCCCGGCACGCACCCGGGCAGCGCCGAGAACGTGCTGCCGGACACAAGGGTGGCCGTCGTAGTGATCGCGGTTACATGGTCGCGCTTGACCTTCCGCGCTGACACAGCACGACATGCCCGCCGCGTCATGAGACATCGTTTTACGAGCTATGCACGTAATCAGTCTGGGAGTCCACCGGAAGGTTTATTCTGGCCACGTCCTGCGCCCTGCCCCGACGCGACGGGTTTCCTTTGTTGGCTGGTATCCGGATCGGAACAAGCATTAGCTGACGGATCGGCATGGCGGACGGCGCGCGATAAGACTGACATACCTTGTCCGCCTGCGATGTGGCTGCGAGGAGCCTGGCCAGAAGCGTCGGCCTCAGCGGGTCTGGCGGTGGGCGAACCACGTGTGCGCGGCTTGTGCCATGTCCTTCGTCCAGGCGGTCGTGCTGAACTGGGCGATCTCGTCCCAGAGCCGGACGTTCGCTGCGGCGAACAGGTCGATGTGTGCCGGGTCGGCGGCCTGGAAGGCTGGGAGGCGGGAGGCTTGCCGCTCTGCCTCGGGTGCGGTGTGGCCGCCGGAGGCCATGAGCCGGAGTATCCAGCAGGCCGGGTCGGTCCACGCGGCGCCGAGGGTGGGCCAGGCCCAGTCAATCAGCCAGGCGCGGTTGGGCGAGACCAGTACGTTGTCCGGCGTCCAGTCGGAGTGCGTGAGCACCGGGCCGGCGAAGACCGATGCCGCTGCGGGATTATCAACGTAAGACGTCCAGCGGTCCTCGGCCCGTTTGAACGGCCCGGGATCATCGGAGACCTTGATGGCGCTCAGCGCGTCCATCAGGTGCACCATCCGGTCAAGGTCCCGCGAGCCGGGAGTGTAGTCAGCGTGTCGGCCGTCTACGTTCTCGTAGCCGAGGACATTCCATCCGGCCTCGTCGAAGTGCCAGAGCAGGGCCGGGGAGATCTCCTTGACAAGCGGGGCTACCGCGGCCTCGCGGGCCTGGGTGATGACCCGCCGGTGGCCAGAGGGCATGCCCTTTGCGAACACCGTGCCATCGGCAGTGTTGATGATGGCGGCCAGCGGCGAGTTCTGCCCTGCGGTGGCTATGCGCACGCCGGTGATGCGGCCGGTACGGGCCCCGATCGCCTGCTTCAGCGGACCGGGCAGGTCATCCCACGCGATGCGCTGTTCCACGGTGTTCCTCATGTCGTGAGGGGACCCGGCGGGATGCCGGGTCCCCGTTGGCCTGGGCCTGCGCGGGTGCTCAGCCTCAGTACGGCTGGTCGCTGCTTGCGCTGCACGAGCACATCGTGAGCAGGGTATCGGTGTCGGCGACGAACTCCACAGCATCTGGCGCGAGTCCACTCGGCGTGCCGGCCTGGGGCACGTCGTCCGGCTCGGGCGGGCGGCTTAGCAGTTCGACGGCAACTGCGGTCACGGGCGATTCACCTCCTTCCATCCCTGGCAGGGACGCTCCGTGCGACGTCTCACCTCCTCCTGTACTGGCCGTGCTGACAGAAGACCTCAGGGGGTGCTTGTGCCTGCCGGTAGAGGTTCGCCAGCGGCATGCAGGTCCCGCAGGTCGTCTGGAGGGTGCAGCCGGAGCAGCCGCCGTGGCGGGTGAGCAGCGAGTCAGCGACGGCCGCCAGTCTGCGCAAGCCGTCCGTGCCCTCGGCGATCAGGTCGATCTGGGGATCACGGCCGACCTTGCAGATGGAAGCCATGCCGTGCGGGTCGGCGTGGAAGTGCGTGATCCCGGCGTTGCACCCGGTGTACGGCTTGCGCTTGCGGAGCATCTCACGTGACTGGCTGGGTAGCACCTCGCCGCCGCCGTGGATGGTGGGGCTGATGTTCGTGTACTCGAACGACTCGATACCGAACCGGTCGGCGATCGCTTTCATCTGCGGGATCTCGTGGGCGTTGCGGTTCGAGACGACGATGTTGATCCGCATCGGCAGACCCGCCTCGTGGGCGGCGGCAAGTCCCCGCATGAACCGGCGGAACGATCCCCGGCGGCGAGTCATCCCGTCGTAGGACTCCTCGGTGGCGCCGTACAGGCTCAGCGTCAGCCGGTAGGGCCGACGCTCCGTCAGCAGGTCGAGGGTCTTGGCCCGGTCCAGCCGTGATCCGTTGGAGGAGATCTGGATCATCATCCCCTTGTCCCACGCGGTGGCGTGGGTTTCGGGGAACAGCGGGTCGATCAGCGGCTCGCCGCCGGTTAACTGGAGCCACAGCACCCCGGCGTCGGCCATCACCTGCAGCAGCCGCTCCCTGCCGGGCCAGTCCATGCCCGCGAACAGCTTCTCCCCCAGGTAGCAGTGCTCGCAGTCGTAGTTGCAGCCGAGGTTCAGCTCGTAGCTGGCGCGGGCGTACCCGAATGCGGTCTCCGGCCGGACCATGACTGTTCCGGCGGCCGGGCGGCCCGCCAGGTCGATGCCCCACCCGGCGCGGGCCGCCTCAGCGAGCCAGGACGGCAGGGTCGCGTCCGGGGGCGCATAGCGCAGTACGGCATACCGAGCGGCTCCGATCCGGATCGCGCCTTCGTAGCCGGGCCGGACGACGAGATGCCCTTCGGGGTAGGGGCTAGCAATGAGTTGATGGATCATGAGCGCCTCCGTAGCTGGGCCGACCGCACGGATCAGGCGAGCAGCGTGTCGGTATGGTCGTGAAGCCGGGCCGCCAGGCCGCCCGGGTCGGGCAGCCGGGTGAGGTTCCTGATGATGAGCGCGGCGGCGACCAGTTGGGCGTACCGGCCGCTCGGGGTGTCCAGCACGTCGGCCAGCGCCTTGTGGACCCGTGCCGCCACGGCCGGGGCTTCGAGCGCCGTGAGGTAGAGGTAGGCGGCGCCGTAGCCGGTGATGGCCACGCACCAGTGCTCCATGTCGAGGACGCAGAAACGCGGGGCTGTGATGTTCTTCCAATTCAGGTCGATGTGCTCGGTTCCGAAGGCTGGGACGCAGCCGCCGGGGATCGGTCGGCGATAGGTCGCGCTGAGCAGGTAGCCGTACTCCTCGGCATCGTGGACCGGGAACCGGCGATCCGTTGGGTACACGCGTAGTGCCGCGAGCGACGCGCTCAGGTCGCGGAACCAGTCCGCTGGCAGGTCCGGGGCCGTCCGCAGGAACCGCTCCCGGGAGGCGATGGGATCGGTGACGAGGGTGAGGACTTCCGCGCTGACCGGGACCGGTTCTGGCCCCTCGGCGTGCCACTCGATCCGGTGCAGCAGCGTGGGCTTGCTGACCCCGGGTATCGCTGCGGCTTCTGCTGTTCTCCGCCACGCCTTGCGGCTCATCTCGTGCTCAAGGAACGGACTGACCCGCAGCCATGCGTGCTGGCCGCGAAACGTAACCGGCGATCCGACAAAGCCATAACGGTGGACGCGGCCGCCGGGATCCAGGGCAGCGCCCAGGCGTCTCGCTGACTCTTCGAGAAGACTCTCCTGCCACTTCTCGAAGTCAGCGATCCGAGCTGGCAGCCACCGGGCTCCAGACTCGTTTCGGATGATCATCGGCTTTCGTGCCTTCCTATCGCGAAGCTCTCATTCCGGTCGGGCAACTGCCCATATGACTTTGCCGGGGGCGCCGTCGTCGGCCAGGTACCAGCCGGACCGGCCACTTATGGCCTGGACCAGGAACAGCCCGCGCCCGTTCTCGTCGTCGGCCCCTGCATTCCTGGGCTGCGGGGCACCTGGGCAGAAATCGCGAATGAGAATGGCGAGCTCACCCCGGTCAAGGGTGAGCGTCAGCCGGATGAAGGGCCGACGCGCCCGGCGCGAGGCGAGCACCGCGTTGGTGGTCAACTCCGAGACGATGAGTTCGGCTGTGTCCGACAGCCTGACCAGCCGCCATTCCCAAAGGATCTGTCGGGTCCAGGCACGAGCGCAGCCCGGCGCGGTTGGCAGCGCGCCCAGGTCGAGGACCGCCCGCGGCGGCCGGCCGGGCGGCGGATGCGGCGCGCGTGGCCGCTGGTGCACGGTTCGGCTCCTCGCCGCGGCGCTGACGGTCATAAGAGTCCCTTCGGGATGGCACAGGGCTTCCCGGCTGGGTAACGCAACGCCACCCTCGCTGTCCGCTGAAGATCAAGCGGGATTCTGCACGTCACGCTAGGTAGGACGTGCCCGCGGGGTACAGCGACTTGCGCGAGTGTGCGCGGATTCAGCGGAAGTCGGCCATTGCGCGTTTGATGAGTTTCCTGGCCTGGCTTCTGTAGACGGCCATGCCTGCAAGCTCAGCGAACGTACGCAGGTAAATGGCGATCTGCCGGGGCTGGGTGATGGCCAGTTCAGCGGCGGGAGTTTCGATCAACACCCGTGACTCGTCGAAAATCCAGAAGCCCGGGCTCGACCACATGGTGCGCTCCGCGCTGACCGGGATGATCCCCAGCCCCACAGCCGGCAGCGTCGATGCCTGCCACAGATGCGCGAGCTGGCCGGCCATCATCTCGGTGCTGCCGATCCGTGACCGCAGCGCCCATTCTTCGAGCACGACTGCGAAGTGGTGATCGCCCCGACACAGGACACGCTGCCGTTCCAGGCGGGCGGCGACGGCGTTGTCGAGGTCGTCGGGGGTGCCGTTGAACTCGGCGATACGCCCCATCCTGGCCCTGGCGTATTCGGCGGTCTGGAGCAACCCGGGGATGACACCAGGTTCGTAGATGCGGAACTGCCGGGTTCGCTCGTACAGCGGTAGCGGTGCCTCTTGCAGCCTGCGCATGCCCGCGCGATTCATCCGCCGCCACTCGACGTACATCGACTCGATACTGCGGAGAGCCGCCGTCAGGTCGGCCGCCTGGTCCGGAACGCCGCAGATGGCGCACCATGTCCGGATATCTGCCGGCGAGGGAGTGCTACGGGCGTGCTCGATCCGCGAGCACTTGGACTCGTGCCATCCGGCCGCCTGGGCCACCTGTCTGGCGGTCAGTTCCGCGTCGTTGCGGATTTCCCGTAGCCGCACGGCGAGCGCGTCGAGCGCCTGCTGCGAAGTAGCTGAGCGAACCGACACTGAGACAGTCCCTGGCTAGGCAAGCCGGTATTCCTCGTGCGCGACGGCACGGTCCCAGACTGCCTCGAACGCCGCAGCGCACAGCTTGACGACGGCCGATTCGTCCCGCAGCTCAGTGCCTGCTGGTGCGCCATCGCCACTGAAGTAGTTGAACAAGACAGTAGTGCCATCGAACAGCCAGAAGTCATTGCCGGGCAGCGCCAAGTCTGATGCATGCTGCCGGGGTAGCCAGCGCACGTGTTCTCCGGCCGCTATGTTCGCGGCCGGAGTCACCTCGTACTCGAATCTGATGTAATCGCTAGCCGGCTCGCTGATGATCCGGGCGCGCCGCACAATCACGCCGCGCTCAATGACACCGCCGACCAGCGCATGCCAAGCCGCATCTGGCCCGCTGCGGTCATACGGCCGGCGCTCGCGCCACGCGGCGAACGCCTGCGAGCTGCCGCCGTAGTCGTCGCGCATCTCTAGGTGGACCGCTGACTGGGTGACGGAACGGAACAGCCGGTCAAAGTCCGGCGGCTCCGCCATTGCTGACCTCCTTGAAGAACTGCATCATCCGCTTGGGAAGCCGAAGCACCGTCTCGTGATCGGGCACCGTTCCGATCTGAGCCAGCGTGCCAGGATCGGTGATACGCCATCCCTGGATCACGTAACAGTCACCGTCATCCCACACCGTCGGCGAGTTGCTGTACTCCGACCCAGGGTCCTTGCCCAGGAACTGTAGCGCCATGATTTACCTCCTGCGCCGAGCAGTGTGCCGACCTGCCCAGCGCCGTCGTATGCTTTGCTGATCATCGGGAATAGATCCGGATGTAATGAGCGTGCGCCGAGCCACGTCGCCTGTCAATACATCCGGATGTATTAGCTCGTGTGCGGAAGGAGGGAACTGCCATGGCCATGTGGCAAGACATCGCTGACGCGCTCCGCGAAGCGATAGCCAGCGGTGACTACCCACCCGGGACCACCATCCCGAAAGAGACAGAACTGATGGCCATGCACGGCGCAGGGCGCGAGACCGTACGGCGCGCTGTCATCCAGCTCACAGCCGAGGGACTGGTGGAACCTGTCCGGCGGCGCGGCACCGTCGTCCGCGCCCATCCTGCCCGCAGGCCGGTCACGCGAGCCCGGCTGGTGTACCGCGATGAGCTCGGCTACTACTTCGACCAGGCAGCACAGGGCTGGCGCCCGCTCCAGCCACCGTCTGTCTCCCGCGGACCCGTACCTTTCGACGTCGCCGCGCAACTCGGCGTGGCACCAGGCGATGAAGCCGTCATCCGGGACCGAATCATGGGCGACCTGGAGACAGGCCAGCCGATACAGCTCGCCACCTCCTACATCCCGGCCGGTCTAGCCACTGAGCTGCCGGTCCTTGCCGAACATGACACCGGGCCCGGTGGCATCTATGACCGCATGGAAGAAGCCGGGCTCGGCCCGATCCAGTGGACCGAGGCCATCACCAGCCGCCCACCATCACCCCCAGAAGCCAGCAGGCTCCAGCTGGCCCCCGGTGTAGCACTACTGCGGATCGTGCGCCTGGCCAGCAGTCCCGCCGGTCGGCCACTGGAAGTCAACGACACGCGCATGAGCGGCGACGAGTTCGAGATCAGCTACCCCCTAAGCCGAGACGCCTCTGCATCGCAGCGACGTAAGTTATGGGAATAAGACCTCTTATGAATCGGCTGGACCTGTTGCTCCGCCGCCTACGTCATCCGGCTGATCCGTTTCCAGAGCCAATGCCCTTTCTGCGTTCTCGATCAAGTCCCTATAGTGCATAACTTCGACGCGCGAGAAATGACTATTGTAGATACGCAGTGTGCTCGCAATTTCCTCGCCGCTAAAGCCCTCGACGAAATTCGGGTGGCCGATGAGTACTTGTACCAGTGGCACGTCGCGCCTCTATCTTGAACCTGGTTCGTATGTGGTCTCGCTCCTCATCAAGGCGACAGAGATAGTTCATGACCTGGCCTACAGATTCATGTACGGCCGCGCCAACGATCAGCGGCATCTCCTCATTCTGACCAGCGACCGCCTGTGGCTTGCCCGGCCCCCGATGGCGGTGCACCAGCTTCGGAATGTTGGCGGCCTTCAGTTCCACCACGTGAAGGGAGCCATCCGGCCGAAGGAGAGGGATGTCCAAGATGTCTCCGACAGTAAGCTCCTTACGCCTCGACTCGCCTATGTACCGACCGCCGAACACCCATGTCATGAGCTTGAGCTGCGGGTGAAGATCACGACGTTCCTGGCTGTTCGGGTCTTCGACGAGTCGTCGTAACTGATTGAGCTGTGCCCGGCGCCTCTGGAGCTCGACTGCTTCAGCCAGTAGCGCCCCATCGCTTGATGCAGCCAGCGCAGATACCATCTGTGGTGCCTTGCTGACGAGTTCAAGTAGTCTTGTCACAACCTCAGGAGCCGCATTGCCGAGCTCCGCCTGGCCCAGTACGTCCCTGAGTTCGGTCCCCTCCTCGATCAGTCGGTACGTTCCTGGCTGCGCCAATTCGCCGTTGAGAAACTGTCGCAAGATTTCGACCTCGCCGCCTTCACAGTGCCAGTGATGCTCAGTCTCTTTGAATCCATAGCTGCTGCCTCGCTGAGACGGAACTGCCTTCCATGTGCGTACACGCAACTCGCGCACGCGGAGTTCGCCAGTGCTCGGGTCAGGGATTTTGAGCAGTGTTACCGACTTCCAGACCCCCGGGCCAGGATGGACTACAACAGTGCTGCTACTAACTCTGCCGTAACGCTCTTTTATAAATTGAACTAGATCACTAACGATCTGGTCACGGGTGGAATCATCACTCACTGCAGCACTCCTAAAGGCGATGATGTGTCTCTTGACTGTAAGTCAAAGCTACTCTCACCAGCGGGCAGGGCAACCGGAGAGGCGACCAAATTGGAAGGCAGGCAATAGCGTAAGGCCGGCGTCGTGTGGAGTGGTGGCTGTCATGCCCAGATCCCTATCGGGTTGCTAGGACTCCACGGGGTACAGCCTCCTACCGCGCCAAGGCAGCGACGCCGCGCCTTGCCGAACGCTATTCAGGTTGCAGGACATGATCCGCCCGAGAAACCTTGACGGCATGCGCGATGAAGAGGTGACGCACCTGTCGGAGTCGTACCCGAGCACCGCCAGACCCGAGGAGGCGGGACTGCTGCGGGTTGCTGGCCCACTCGGCCTGAACCTGGCGACATCCGTCGCGCTCGGCGACGAGATCATCGGTGACCTCGACAGCGTCTCCTACGGGATCGGCTGGTGGAAGGCGTATCCGGATCTTGACCGCCAGACGCGAATACTGCTGTCGGACTACCTGGTGGCATGTGCCCGCGCCATAACAACCTGGTGGAAGCACAGGTCGAGCGCCTCGAACTGGACCACGCCGTCGAAGACTTCCGCAAATGGCTGACCCGCGGAGTCACCGGGGAGGAGTGTTCTACCGTCGAGCCACCTAGCAGCCCGTACGAGGAACTGGCCACCCACCAGGTACAGGCGCATCTAGCTGGCGCCCTGCGCGCCTGGGGAAGCGCGCTTGACTGCGTTGGAGGCTACATCATCGGCATAGCCGCCCTGCCCTCCAACCTCGTCAAGGCAGACCTGGACGTGGCGCTGAGGTCCCTGAGCAAAGAGAGCCCCGGGAACCAGGTACTCACGCAACTGCAGGCAGACCTGGAGCAGGCGGAGACTGCCGCCGACCCGGCAGGATGGCGCGATTGGCTGCTGGGAATGCGCAACACCTTCGTTCACCGTGGGCGGCGCAGCGTCACGTGGTCCGGGAACCTTGCAAGCAGCGAGGTGGTCGACTTCACCCTCCGCCTGCCGACCGCACCGGCCCTGACCGAGATCGACGCCATCATCCAGGCGGGCGGCGTCATGGCGGCCACCTTCACGGCCCCGCCTCCGGCGTCCTTGACGAGCTGACCAAGACCGTCAGCAGCTACATTAGCGACGCGTGCCGCGTCCTAGCCGAGCTATGGCTCAAGCGGCGCGCCGATCCGGCGCTGCTACCACAAAGCCCGGGGCAGTGGAAGCAGCCTTCAGGACTGATCATCCCACCTGTATTCCGGGGCTATCCGCACCTAGTGCCACCGCCCAGCCTGATGACCAGCTTCGGAGTCTCACCAGAAGGTGAACGTCGTCTTCGAGCTGCCGGACTCAAGCCAGATGTCGACGACATCAAGCCGGATCCCCGGGTGTGGAGCTAGCCCGGGACGAGACAGCCTCAGCACGAAGACGGCTGCCATCCCTGCGCAGGGTCAGCACCGATTCAGCACGCGGCCCGGAAACGACGGGAAATAACCGGCATCAACCGGACAATCAGGACACGAGAGCGGATCGCTAGGCTCGCGAGTCTGGCGGCCCGCTCCACGCGAGACAGGTTCGAGAAACCGCAGGTCAGCGCCACTAATTCAGCCCTTCAGCAGCTCGCGGGCCATGACGACGCGCTGGATCTGGTTGGTGCCCTCGTAGATCTGGGTGATCTTCGCGTCCCGCATCATCCGCTCCACCGGGTAGTCCTTGACGTACCCGTAGCCGCCGAGCAACTG
>Ga0126383_10002326_pt1 | contig 12240 bp, 5 predicted proteins | sample PanSoiMetPlot_35_FD_96882 | JGI IMG/M metagenome (GOLD analysis project Ga0126383, IMG submission 96882) | Tropical forest soil microbial communities from Panama - MetaG Plot_35 | ecosystem: Environmental > Terrestrial > Soil > Tropical forest > Bulk soil | place: Panama | collected 2016-02-17
AGTGTCACGCCGTCCAGCCGGCCATTGAATGGCTCACTCTTGCCGTCGACGAAGCCCGGCAGGAACCGAGTCCGCTGATCCTGGTCATCCTCAGCAAACTTCTGGATCGTCGTTCCTGCTGTCAACGCCTCTTTGCGAATCCTGAGATAGCCGTCGTAACGGTCGCCATAGACGAATTCCGTGTGCTGATGGACATCGTCAGGCTCACCGACCTTCTTCCACACCGCCGACGGAAAATCGACCGTGAAATCGACTTTGGGACTCGTATAGCTGTATTCCTGAAACGCCGCACTTGCCGGCAACGCGAGCGAAGAAACGAGCAAAATTGCAAGAATGATAGTCAATAGGCGTGTCATGTTAGCTCCTCTGGGGTTCACCCTACTCAGATGCTGCGCACATAGACCCTGTTGTCGGCAATGCAACAATTTGAATTACTTTTCTCTAGCCCAGGCGTTTACGCCTGGGAAAACAAACGCCGGTAATTTTTCAAAAGCCCCCATTAATGGGGCTTCAATACCCGGCTGTCTTCTTACCCAGGCGTAAACGCCTGGGCTAGAGAAAAACTCACGATGAAACTGCCCACCGCCTCACCCTGTTGTCCAGGAGGTCTGCACGCGGGTCAGGTCTCTGAAGCGGCTATCGCAGCGCGCTGCAGCGCCACCAATTCCGCGATTCCCTTTGCCGCCAACGCCAACAAACCATCCATCTGTTCGCGCGTAAACGGTGATCCTTCCGCAGTCCCCTGCACTTCGATAAATCGCCCGTCTCCGGTACACACAATGTTCATGTCGACTTCAGCGCGCGAATCTTCGTCGTATTTCAAATCCAACAAAGACACACCCTCGACGATACCGACGCTAATCGCAGCTACCTCGGTGTTGATTGGTGACTTCGTGATCTTCTTTTCCTTCAGCAAACCTCGACAGGCAATCGCCAGGGCTACATAAGCGCCGGTAATCGCGGCCGTACGGGTGCCGCCGTCGGCCTGCAACACGTCGCAATCGAGCGTGATCGTACGCTCGCCAAGCAGCCGCCGGTTGATAATTGCCCGCATCGATCGACCAATCAATCTTTGAATTTCGTGCGTGCGGCCTGATGGTCCACCGCGTCCGAGTTCGCGCTGCGTTCGCGTATGCGTAGAGCGGGGCAACATTCCATATTCAGCCGTCACCCAACCCTCGATTCGTTGGTTGCGCAGGTGCGGCGGCAACTTCTCTTCGACCGAAGCAGCGCAAATGATCCGCGTGTTTCCCATCTCAATCAAGGCCGAGCCTTCGGCATGTGGCAGAAAGTTTGGCGTGATCTTGACGGCACGCAATTCATCCGGAGCCCTATTATCTGTGCGTGTAAACATATTTGGACGCACGCATCCGGCGTGCGATTCGCAGGCGTCCAGCCTGCCACTCGTTAACCTTCGCCTAACCATCCGGCCGGCGCTTCCGGCCATTCCTTATCGGGACTCGCCGGCGCTGGCTGATTTGCTCCCAATCTTTCCTTTTCTATGTCCGCCACGATGAAGTTCTCAGGCGGCACCGGATTTCCGGCGAGGCGTCGCAACATGGCGAGTTGGCCGGCGTGCGTCATCGCATCAGCCAGCGGCCCCTGCAGCAATTGTTCAGCCGTCACGTTCGCCGTGTGCGGGTCGCTCGCGGCAATGTGCTCAGACAGTGATGCCAGCATTTCATGGAACCGGGCAATCTCGTCTGACATAGTCGCGAGAGCCTCGGCCCGGTATTGCCCGCCGATGAAATGTGTGCACGCGTATCCCAACACACTGGTCATGTGCCTGACCAGGTCCTGCGGAGTCCGCACCTGCTGCCCGGCCGCAAAATCTGCGAATTCCGCCGGCGCTTCGCGCAAAGCCTTCTGCGTGCGATAAGCAAGCGCGGCCAGAAAATGTTGCAGCAGCCGTTTTTCGTCGTTGGTCATCGGAGTGATGAGATGCGCGCGACGATTCTACGCCAACAGCTGATCCTCGCCGAATACCTCGACGGCTTCCAAACGGGAGGGCTTAGCGCCGAGGAACCTCTCCGCTACCCGGGCAAATCGTTCCGCCGCATCAGTCACATAAAAATGGTCCAAATCATCGCACAGGTGGCGTTCGAGCGCCCCGGTGGGCAGCGTTAAGCGGGCCAGGTCCTTTTCCTGGAGCAACGCCTTCACTTCCCGCGCTGTCGCTTCACCCGAATCGATGAGTTTAACCTCTTCGCCGACCGCCTGCTGAATCACTTGACGTAAGATCGGATAATGGGTACAGCCGAGCACCAGGGTATCGATCCCGATGCGCAAGTCGGCGAGATAAGTCGCGGCGATCGTGCGCGTGACCTCATCGTCAGCCCATCCTTCTTCCGCCAGCGGCACAAACAACGGACAGGCGCGTTCAATCACTTGCGCGTCGGGGTTAACTTTTCGAATTGCCTGTGTATAAGCGCCGCTCTGGACGGTTGACTCGGTCGCAATCACACCTACGCCTGGCAGGGCCGTTGAGTGCGGGCCCGACTTTACCGCAGCGCGGGCGCCTGGTCCAATTACGCCGACCACATCCATCTGCAACGCTTTGCGAATGGCCGGCAGCGCCAGAGCAGAGGCAGTATTGCACGCGACCACTAAGAGCTTGATCTGATGCGCGGCGAGGAAGCGCGCGTTTTCAACTGCGTATCGCTCAACGGTTGCTAACGACTTGGTCCCATAGGGCACCCGTGCCGTATCGCCAAGATATACAAACCGTTCATTGGGCAGTTGTTCATGCAGCGCCCGATAGACAGTAAGTCCGCCGACGCCGCTGTCGAAAATTCCAATGGGAAGGTGAGAATCCATCCGAGCTTGAACAGCTTACACAGGTAGTTACGAAAAAGCACAGACGGAAGTGCTCACTGGTCATGGACCGAAACGGCTGCGGTACTCGCCGGAGCTGATAAATGCCTTCACCATTTCAGCGCCCACATAATCTCCGTTGAATTGGTTCAGTTTGCTCAACCAGAAGTCATAGCCGCTATAGTCGGTATCGGGGGCGTCGTTCGGATTACGCCGCAAATACCCGAAGTACTGCATCAACACAAAGGCGCGATTCACTTCGGCGCTTACCAGATTTGGATGTTCAGCGATGGCGCGCAAGACCTGAGCGCGCGTCTTCACATTGCTGCCAAGATCGCTGACAAGTTGATTTCGTTCAGCACTGGAGAGCGGACTGCCGGCGCGTGAGTTGAGCTTATCGACAAAATCTGCAGCGGACATATTTGCCGGATAGTCGGTAAGGAACCGCGCGCGTTGGACAAAGGCATTCACAAAATTCTGCTTGTTTGTCTCCAGCGCCTGCTCCCAGCCCTGAGCCAATACCACAACTCCCTGCCCTATCGCCTGGGTGTCCGGCAAGAACTCGTTGAACCGCACCACGGGCACCGCCAGTTGATGCGACGCCCCGAAGGTCGACGTTCCGGTAGCGTCTCCGTAGGCTGTCTTGTAGATCCGCTCGACCAAATAACCAGTCTGTTGGAATTCAATCGACAGGAAGAAGGCGCCGGAGACATTGATGCGATGCACTTCAATGCACGCGGGGTCAGTTCCACACGCTTTGATTTGATCGGTCCAAAAGCCGAGGCCCGAGAGATCGGGTTCACGGCTTAGAAAATCGAGATAATTCTGGCGCACGAAAGTCGGTGGATTGTCGATTGGGTTTACCACTGCTAAGGGCTGCCAGTCGGGCTCAAATTTGTAACTCACAGAACCAGGGGTCGAGTTGTTATTGGTAAGCTGAAGCAAGCCGCTGCCGTTGGTGTTGACGACATTGATTTCACCGCCAAGCTCAAAGACCAGCCTTAGGTTATCGGGTGACCAGGCGAAGTTTGCTCCCGCCTGATCGAGCAACAGATGCTCATTTGTGGCATCAGAATTTACAACCCAGGGACGAGCGTTGCGCGTGAACAGAACGCGACTTCCATCAGCTGACCAACGGGGATTTGAGTCAAGGTTCTGCCCCGGATGATTCGTTAGCTTTGTCTGGACACCCGCCAGGGTCACCGAATAAATTTCACCACTGTTCTCAAACGCCAACCTGGTGCCATCGGGCGACCAATCGAGTTGGCGAATAGGCGCGCCTCCGGTAATCACTCGAATCGAGGAACCACCGGTGACGGCTACGGAGTAAATCGAAAAGTCGGATCCAATAAAAGCTATTCTTTTCCCGTTGGGCGACCAGGTCGGGCGGGCGTCCTGCGCAGCGATGATCGAGAGTTTGGTCCGACCGGTGCCGGCGGCATTAACCACACTTATTTCGTATGGCGCCGGACTGACACCGCCCGGCGAAAAGCTTTGGAAAGCAGCAATTCTGCCATCCGGCGACCATGCTGGTCGGCGCTCATAGTTCTGCGCGTTAGTCAGCATGGTGATGCCTGTTCCGTCGGAATTTATAGTTCGCAATCCCAGCGTGCCAGTCTGATCTGTCGAATAGACGATCTTTCCGTTACGCCTGGCGCTGACCAGAGAAGTGGACACAGTAACCGACGCGGTCGCCGAGTTATTGTTCAGGTTGCTGTCAGGCAACGTTGAGTTTACGCTGGCGGCGGAATTGAGCACCGCGCCAGCGGAATCTGAATTGTCGATGGTGACGATAATAATCGCGCCCGCGGAAGCTCCCGGCGACAATGCTGAGAAGGCTATCGTTCGGTTGGCCCCCGAACCGCCGCAAGGGCCGCCGCCAGCATTGCACGAGACAAAGGTAACGCCGGCCGGAAGCGTCACGTTGATGTTAATTCCATTTGCGATGGTCGTGGCCTTGTTGGTGACGCCGACAAAGTACGCTACGTTCGAGCCTGCCGAAGCAAAATCGACAGAGGCACTGTAGTCGAGTGCCAGTTCATCAAAGGAAACCGCAGTCGACTGGCTGGCCGTGTTGTTTGCGGTATTCGAGTCAGCTTCATTTGCTGAAACCGAGGCCGTGTTGGTGATTGTGGCTGAAGCCGGAGGTCTGAGGACAACGGTTATCGAGGTGCTCGCTCCTGAACCGAGATTGCCCAACGCGCAACTAACTACCGATCCAATTGTGCACGTGCCCTGACCGGAACTCGCCGAAACCACCGAACCGCCCGCCGGCACGGTATCGACAAGCGTGACTCCGGTGGCGCCGGCATCGCCGTTGTTCGCGACCGTAAGGCTGTAGGTGACATTGTCTCCTAGTTTCACCGGATCCGGTGAATCGGTCATGGTCACGACGAGATCGGGCGAACTGACGAGCTTGGAAACAAATGCGTCAAAGACGCCGCCGAGCGTCTGGCGAATCGGGTTCACCGTCGGGAAGGTCGAGGAGTTTGTGCTGCCGGCCACATAGGCATTGCCGCCGCCGTCGACCGCAATCGCCCAACCCGTATCATTACCGTTTCCACCCAGGAACGTGGAGTAAGCAATGGTTCCGTCAGCTGCCAGCTTGGTTACGAACGCATCGCTCGCGGCCGCCTTGGTGGGCTGAGGCGCGGCGGCTACTGGAAAACCTGTCGAGCTGGTCGTGCCCGTAATATAAACCGGGCCGGCCGGGTCAACCGCCATTCCGAAACACTGATCGCTCGAGTTCCCGCCAATTGACCTCGTGTAGACAATTGTCGACAACGCCGGATTCAGCTTGGTAACGAAGACATCGTTGCTGGTTCCTCCGGTGATGGTGGGTTCCATTCCGCTCGCACCCGGAAACAGCACTGCCGATGTGTATCCCGCCACGTAAACATTATTTGCCGAGTCCAGGCCAATCGCATTGCCGCTGTTGACGCCATTGCCACCGAGCGCGCTCGAATTCAATAAGGCGCCGGTGGGACCGAACTTCGCAACAAAGGCGTCATTGCCGTCGAAGGACTGGCGCGGATTCAAGACCGGAAAGTTGGTTGAGCGAGTCGCTCCTGTGACATAAGCATTGCCGGCAGGGTCTGCGGCGATACTTGCCCCAACGTCACTCGAGCTGCCACCGAGATATGTTGAATAGATCTCCTGCGTTCCATTGGGACTTAGTTTGGCAACAAAGGCTTCGGCGTCACTGGTGGTGCCTACCAGCAACTTGCTTGAATTCGAAGGATCGAGCACCAACGAATTTACCGTAGTGTTTGAGTATCCATTGGTGGCGACTGTCCAGGTGCTTCCCCCGTCGGTTGTTTTTTGAATTTGAGATCCCGACGCCAGAAAGATGACTGAGGTATTGGTCGGATCGAGCACAATCGTCCCGACAGACACGGTCCCGAGAGCGCTATTCTTTATCCAGTTGGTGCCGCCGTCGGTAGATTTGTAGAAACCCGTACTCGCACCATAGTACATCAGGGATGGATTGTTCTTGTCGATGCCGATGACCCGAACACTATCAAACTGAGATTGAAGCCCTCCCGTTGTGGGCGACCAGCTGAGGCCGCCATTCGAGCTTTTCCAGACGCCGCGATTTGTTCCCGCGTAGAGCGTCGACGGGTTGCCCCCGCTGATAGCCAGCGTATTGACCAGCGTGAAGCCCGAGCTAAAGCCTGAAGACCAACTCGCGCCCGCGTCAGAGCTGTGAAAGACAAGGTTGCTGGCGAGTGAAGCAACATAGAGATTATTTGAATTGCTGGGATCGACCAGCACACTTCTGGTACCGCCAGGAAATAAACCACTGCCCCCGATAAGCGTGAAATGGGCGCCGCCGTCGGTGCTCTTGTAAAAGCCACTAGCGCTGCCCGCATAGATTATCTGTGGATTGCCTGGATCAATGGCTAAGTTCTGCACCGATATGCCTACTTGACCGATGGCCAGGCCCGTCCAGGTGTTGCCGCCATCGGTGCTCATGAAGATCCCGTTGTCACAACCCGCATAGACGATCGACGAATTTCCCGGACTGAAGGCAATGCTATTTACTACAGCGCCAGTAAGTCCGGTCTGACTGAGGGCCCAACTGTTCGCTGCGTCGGTAGTTTGGAAAAGTGCCGATCCGAGTTTGCTGTTCTGAAAGGCGTTCGTAGTCGGGAAATCACGCGAGTCGGCCTCTCCCGTCAGGTAGGTATTGCCGGTCGCGTCGATCGCGATGCCGTTGGCGCTATCGAAACTGCTTCCGCCCAGATAGGTTGAATAGACTATCGACGAACCAGCAGGGTTGAGTTCAGCGACAAAGGCATCGGACAATCCGCGGAAATTCGGGTGCACTGGATTAACCAAAGGAAAGTCCGCGGAAGTGGTCTGCCCAGCCACAAAGGCGTTACCCGCAGCGTCCACGGTGATTGCATTGCCGCTTTCGAAACCCACGCCGCCGAGAAATGTTGAGTAAATAATTGCGCTGCCCGTCGAGTTAAGTTTCGTGACGAAAGCGTCGTAATTTCCGCTCTTTGGACCTTGCCCGGTAGTCGACGGAAAATCTGCTGAGAACGCTTCGCCGGTGATGTAGGCATTGCCGGCTGAGTCAACGGCGATGCCAAAGGCCTGGTCGTCGTCGGCGCCGCCGAGGAATGTTGAATAGGCCAGCACGGGATCGATCACCAGCGGCACACTGTGATCATACGGCCCAAGCCGGAAATGAATTTCGTTATGCCTGACAAGTTCGTATTTGCATTCCACACGCTCGCGCGTGCCGGTCTTTTCCTGAAATGCGACCGGCTTCAACAGCTTGATTTCCCCTTCAGGAGTCTTGACCAGCAGATCGCCCGTTCTATCGACGCGCAGGGTTTGCGCGCCGGTCATTTGCAAGGCTATCTGTTTCGGATTCGCTCCGGCCGCCACTCTGAAGTCGTACTCCAGCTCGTGCTGGTTGCCGTAATAGATCAGATCAATTCCGGGATACGCCTCCTGATACAGAACCCTGGCGAAAGTGCTCACGTCTGTTCGCCACCTGCGCGGATCGTTTCCGATCAGGTAGTTGACCTTTCCGGGCAGTTGGTCCAGTCCTCTTGGGGAAGCGTGCTGTCCGCCAAGCACGTTCATCTGGATCAAAGCAGTCTTGACGCTGTTTGGCTCGGCTTTGTCAGCCGAACGGTGGTGCAACGCCAGGCTTGCGCCCTGCGCACTGAGGCCGATTGCGTAACCCTTTCCGCGCGCGAAAAACTCCTGGTCGCCTCCGCTTTGGCCGGAGCCAGCTTCGAAACTGAGCGCCAGGTTTCCATAGTTCTCAGCTAACGCAGGTTTGGCGTTGGTGGCGGCCGGCGGCGGCGACTCAACCCGCGCGTGGGCATGTCGTGAGATAGTGAGAATGGACCAACCGATCACAATGGCAACGACGCTCAGGGCAACTAAGCGTGGCAAAAGTCGTGATGCACCACGATGGAATCGGCTGACTGATTCGCGAGAGGTATATGTTTTCATATCGGCGACAAGAGTATTAACCAACGGAAATCTACGGCCCGAAACGTTTGCGATACTCACCCGAGTTGATAAACGCCTTCACCATTTCCGCCGCAACATAATCTCCGTTGAATTGGTTGAGTTTAGTTAGCCAAAAATCGTAACCGGTGTAGTCAGTGTCCGGCGAGTCGCTTGGATTACGCCGCAGGTAACCAAAATACTGCATCAGCACAAACGCTCGATTGGATTCCGAGGCAACCAGATTCGGGTGCTCGGCTATGGCCCTTAATACCTGAGCTCTGGTCTTAACGCTGGTTGAGAGGTCGGTCACCAACTGGTCGCGCTCGCTGGCTGATAGCGGACTGCCGGCTCGCTGGTTCAGCTTTTCGACAAAAGCCAACGGCGGCATAGCCGTTGGATAATCAGTAAGGAATCGCGAGCGCTGGACAAACGAATTCGCAAAGCTCTGCTTGTTATTCTCCAGGACTTGTTCCCACCCGGTCTGTAATACCACCAGTCCCGCGGCGATTTGTGCACTGTCAGTCGTGAATTCGCTGAATCGCACGGTGGGTATCGTTACCTGATGCGTGCTTCCTCCGAAGGTCGAAGTGGCACTCGCATCGCCGTAGGCGGTCTTATAAATGCGCTCCACCAGATATCCCGTCTGCTGAAATTCAATCGCCAGGAAGAAAGCACCTGAAGCGTTGACACGTTGCACGTCAGTGCAAGCGAGATCAGTGCCGCATTGTGTAATCGTGTTCTTCCAGAAATTAAATCCATCGCCGTCCGGATTGCGGTTCAGGAAATCGTTGTACTGACGGTAGACATAGAAGCCGGGCAAATCGATGGGATTGCCGCTGCCGTTGTCGTCGTTCACGATGTAACCAGTCGCCGTGTCTCGCGCTAACGTCGCATTCTGCGCATTAATCGAGACGGTGAAAGTTTCATCCGGCTCAATGGTTGTATCCGGCAGCAGTTGAATCGACACCTGCTGTTGCGTCGTTCCCGGTGGAATACTGTAGAGAGCCAGGACCGCAGTAAAGTCATGAGTGCCCACACCCTGACCCAGGGCCGTTCCATCATGCGTTACATACTGCCCGGAGATAGTTTTGCCGCTGGGAGCGCTGAGTCTAATCAAAAAGGTCATTATGTTGGGAACGGTGTTGCCTTCCAGCATCACGGCGTCGCTGATGGTAATGCTCGGCGGTGGGTCATCGTCCACAATCGTGAAGAAAGCCTGACTCGGTGTGCCGGCAAAACCTGATCCAGTAACATTCGACAGGGTTAACGGATACACTTCGTCATCTTCATCGAGGTTGTCGTTCAGAATTGGAACATTAAAAGTCTTGCTCGTTTCTCCGTCGGCAAAAACCAGCGTTCCCGTTGTCGTCGTAAAGTCGATCCCTGCACCAGAACTGCCAGTACTGTAGTTAACAGACGTAGAACCTGCGCTGCCACCGGTGCGAATGACCTTCACTGTCAAAGAGCCTGCGTTTTCCGCAACGGTATACGCTGAGCTTTCAAATTGCAGGTTGCCACCGCTAAGGATAGTGATACTGAATGTCTGCGTCGCTGCGGGTGCGACACCGTTGCTCGCAGTGACCGTGATCCCATTGAACGTTCCGGCACTTTGCGGTGTGCCTGATAACAATCCAGAACCTTGCAGGAACAAACCGGGCGGTAAGTTTCCAGCCGTCACACTGAAGGTCGGCGCCGGTACACCGCTTGCCGTGAACGTATGCGAGTAAGGTGTCCGAGTGATGCCTTGCGGTGGCGGATTACTGGTGAATAACGGAGCCACGTCGTTGTCGTTAATTGTCAGCGTCGCATTGGTGATCGCTCCGCCCGTGGCGCCGCCTGAAACCGGCGTTAAGCTCAGACCCAGAGTTTCGTTTGATTCCTGTATTAAGTCGTCGACGATCGGCAAGCTGACTGTTTTATTAGCGGTATCGCCATCATTCCAGGTTACGAACAGATCGCCGTTGAATCGCGCCAGGTCCTTGAAGTTAAGCGGATTAGTGGTCAGGGTGAAGAACCCGTCCGCCACCACCTTTCCGTCATCCTGTACCAGGAGCGCGTCAACTTCCGTTCCGGAAGAAGATCCGACGCCCGCAAAAGTCGAATCGAGCGTGCCATCGGGATTAAGTCTCGCGATTCTCGGTTGGGTAACGCCATTATACGAATCAAAGTAACCGCCAATAAGCAGTTTGCCGTCAGGCTGTGTGGTGATGGTGATCACGCTCGAGCTCGGTCCTGATCCGCCGGCGTTGAAAGTGGTGTCCAGGCTGCCGTCGGCGTTGATGCGCGCGAAACAAAACACGTTCTGGCTGCCGGCATGATTGAAGCTGCCGCCCGCGAGAATTTTTCCGTCAGGCTGAACTAAGAGAGTCTCGATGACAGCGCCCAGTTGGCAATTAAAAGTGTTGTCGACGCTGCCGTCGGGATTTAAGCGAGCCAGCCCCCAACCTCCCATCAGGATCTTACCGTCGGATTGCACGGCGACCGCATAGGTCGAGCTTACGTTGGTCCCTTTTACGAACGTCGAATCAAGCGAACCGTCCGGGTTCAGGCGAGCTACGTTCGCGGTATTCGCTCCATGACTAAAATCAGAAAAAAGCCCGCCCACCACAATCTTGCCGTCCGCCTGGAAGGCAAGGTCCTCGACATTACTGGCGCCGATGCCGACATCGAATGAGGTGTCGAGCGAACCATCTGAATTCAAACGCACCACGCCGTTTCTGGTCAGCCCACCAACCGTTGTGAAACCACCCACGAACACGATCTTGCCGTCAGGTTGCACTGCTACGGCCCAGGGCGGTCCACTGAAGGCGGGGGCGTGAAAGGTTGAATCAACGGTGCCGTCCCGATTCAGCCGTTGGGTAAGGGCCGCCAGGATTATCTTGCCGTCCGGCTGCAGAGCCATCGACTGATAGCCGGTAATCAGCGTGCCCTGTGACATCGTGGGAAAAGTCGAATCAAACGAGCCCGGCTTGAAGTTGTAATCTGATGGACTCGTCGTTATATCCGTTAATCCGACTTTGCCCACCACTTTACCGCTCGATCCGCCAGTGCGCGTCAAAGTGATCGTGGCACTGCCGCCGCCTTCGTTGACGCTATAGGCGGCTTGCGAAAAAGATATAGAGCCTGCGGCGCCCTGCGCGCGAACCTTCCGCCCGGACCAGACGACTGCGACCAGACATAATGCGGCGAACGCGACACAAATCACACTGCGGCGAATAGATCTTGAGTGCTTCACGGGGGCAAAGACTTTCATTTGTTTGTACCGACTTGGAGAAAATTAACTACTGTAAGAAAACAACCAAACCAACAAGGCGCAACGCAGTCCCGCGTCAGGGATTTTCATCGGGATTCACCAGCTTGCGCATAACTCTACGCCGAAAGCGAAAAAAATCCAACGCTAACCGGCAAGACACGTACCAATATAAGCAGAAACGGTTAATCGCCCGGTTTTTTGTTTTGTTACGCTCTCATGCGTGAAATTTCAATAAGCACACGCGCATTTTTACCAGCCGACTGTGGTCATTTTGTGAGGCGCGAAGAAAGTTTGCCAATGAGAGACATCACGCGGATCGAATGGCCCATCTTGATTTTTTGACACTGGCTGGCTGCGGCCTGCTTACTGTTTGGTGGAGGCGCCGGGAATTGAACCCGGATCCAAAAGCCAACGCCGAAGGAATCTACATGCTTAGCTGATTCTCTTTCCGCGCGCGCCTTGCGGCTCGCGTGACCTTCGCCCGTTCCGAACTAAGTGAATCAGCAAGACGTTCGAGCGAGCTAGTCCGGCTTTGATCTCGCCCACGGTCACGGACCGAAACCGCAGGCCAGCCCAACTAAGTGACATCTCAGACCGCGCGCTTGAGCAACTTGCGGCGAGACGCTCGCGGGCTATTAGGCCGCGAGAGCTAACTCGTTAGAGTTGGCAATTGTGTTTCCCTGCAATTTGATAAC